>Ga0172380_10000419_pt1 | contig 84596 bp, 67 predicted proteins | sample Leawe162metaG_FD_119747 | JGI IMG/M metagenome (GOLD analysis project Ga0172380, IMG submission 119747) | Leachate microbial communities from a municipal landfill in Southern Ontario, Canada - Leachate well 162 metaG | ecosystem: Engineered > Solid waste > Landfill > Unclassified | place... | reverse complement strand
TATAATTTCGCTCCCGGCATTTACCTTTTGAACTGCTTTATCCAGTTTTAGTTTAACAAGCTGCGGCTGTGCAAAACTGATTTGAAAAGCCACTAATAATGAAAAAACAAATAAGCCGTATTTCTTAAAATTCATTCCTACCTCAGAAAAATTTTTCTTACTTATTGGACAATAATGTTAGGCAAAACTACTATTCTAAAAATAATTATTATTTATGAACAACCTAAAAGAATTGCAAATTCTTAGTAATTAGATGTAAAAAGCTTAATAAACGATTCGATACTTCGCTAAAATCTCCCCTTCAACATAAGTCAAATTAGAATTGTTCCTTTGGAATTTGTCATTTCATAAATGTTGTTAAGTCCAGAATTAGCAGCCCCAATTCTGTTTCCCCTTCTACCGTAATTCTTTTCCTAGCTTCCTCTGTGGAAATATTCTTCGAGAACATTCTCCAGGCTGTGTCTGCATTCGTTACAACTTTAGAAGTGTATTCAGTAATGCTTCCAACAAATAATTCCCATCTTTCATTTTTCTTTAGTATCCAATTGCAGTTTGGAATATCGGAGACTTCTAGATAAACGGTAGCGTCTATCTTATACGGAAAAACTGTCTGATAAATGTTTGGTAAACCTCTAACAAATGTATCAATTAAAGGTCTCAACCATTTTTCATCATTTAATAGCCGCGCACCAACAGCCTCTCTTATTTGCTGCTGATGATACCACTTCTCTGTGTATTCTCTTGCTATATCAAACCAGTTTTCAGACTTATCTTCTCCCGCCCATCCAACGCTAAAAATTGCTTCTTCATTTAAGTCGAGCGCTGAAAATAACTTTGCTATTTCTTTTCCTGTATATTCAAGCAGTTCTATTAATACTTGCGGACTTAATCGTCTCGATGCTTCAACCCAAATACTGTTTAGCTGGTTAAGATAATCTACCAGGTCGGAACTGTTTTCAATTTTGCCGGATGGTGTTGGAGGAATTAGTTTGTCTCTTTGAAATGAAATCCTTCTTAAATCCCCATCCACCAAATGAGCAACAATATCCTTAACATTCCATTTGGCGCTTGAAGTTGTATAGTACCACTGCTTGCTATCTAGACTTCTCAACAGCAGAATCAATTCAGAATAGAGTTCCGCGAACAAATGATTAACTAAAATTATTTCTGGTTTTTTCATATTAATAATCGCTTTTAAACTAACCATCCTTCACTATGATACTCTAATTGTTCATCTTAAGTAAACGGAAATCTTTATATCACTCCCTTTTATAATATCCCAAAGTGAAAGTGAGTGCAGCTCAAAAGTACTGGGAAGACAATAGCAATTTAACCAACCCGGATATCCTACATCAACATAATATTTTATGCTGAAACTGTTATTGCTTTTAACAGTCACCAGACTCGAATCTATCTCTATCCACTGTATTTCATTATCCCAGTCGCACATGTAGATTTTGAACGAGAGATTCTTCAGAAAGTTAGGCTCCTCAACAGCAAAATCAATTTTTAGTTCGTAGGTGTACCCGATTAAATCAAAAATTTTCTCACCATTATCTAATTCTTTATAATCAGTATCAGAGAAAACATCTTTCACATATTCGGCGTTAATAGTTTTTATCTGCAAAGGAAGCGGATGTTTTTGCGCTAGCTTCGTTGTATATAAAACTAACATTAGGAGTACTATTGTTGGAATCGGCTTTATCATTAGAATCTCGCTATTAGCAGTAAAACGAATTTCGTTAACTATTTGCTCATGTTTCTTATTGAGTCTGTAACTAGATATTAACTAGCTCAACTTCTCATTCTCTTATACCACCTTGAAGCAATAAAAGCAACAGCCACAAAAAATAATACTGTCCCTAAAGGACTTGATTCAAAAAGTATCCGGTTTAGAATTGGAATATCCCGCAGAAAATTTGTGGAATACTTTGTGTCGTTGTAAAGCACAATCGAGTTTACGAACTTCTTAAACGAATCTTTATCCTTAGCAAAATTCTCTACACTCGATCGGCAAAAAATGTTTATTGAACCGTATTTGGTTGGAATTATTACATGTAGTTGATCACTTCCCTCTTTCCACAAGTAGTTTGTCTGAACGTCCAATCTGTATCTGTTTTCTACAAAGTCAGTTAAATCTGCTTTTCTTAACCTTCCCCTTTCATTAATCTGTACAACAATAAATGGGAGCTTAAAAAGCGTATCAACCGGAGTTTTAATAAACATATAATCAAAATTATTTTGTGGTGTATTCTTCTTTAAAGGCACTTCCATCTTATTTGCAAGAAATAAGTATGTATCCCAAGTTACCTTAACATAACCGTCCGTCTCGCTGAAGAAAGATTTTGTTCTTTTCGATTGACTGTTTGTAATTACGGTTACCAATATTAGAGCGAGGAATATATTCTTAATCATTGAATTACCTTTTACAACTTGATTGTGATGATTATTTATCGGCTTAAGAGCTAGTATAGCAATTTATTATTAGTTAATCCTCGCGCCATTAAATATTTTTTTATTCCCGCCAACATTAAAGAGCAGCTTAGTTTTGCAATTCAAATTTATAATTACACTAACCAACGAGCTTCAGCGAAGTCGGGATGCCGCACTCTAAATAAGCGGGCGGTCGAATACTCTTATGGTTGCGATATTACTGACCGGCCGGCGGTTCCCAGAGCTCCACCTTGTTCCCATCCGGATCTATTACCCATGCAAACTTCCCGTATTCTGACTCATCAATCTTGTCGAGCACATTGCAGCCTTCGCTCTTCAAGACCTTGACCAGCGCGTGAAGATCCGCGACTCGATAGTTATAACCCGCGCTTAAGCGCGGGGTTAATACAAGAAAAAAATGAATGGGCTTTAGCCCACACTTAACTACTATTCGAAGATTTACTCTTTCCGCAAAATCTTCTCCATTGCCTTTCCTTTTGCTAACACATCTATCAGCTTATCCAAATAACGGATTTCTTGCATAAGCTGCTCTTTGATCTCTTCCACTCTTATGCCGCAGATTAAACCCTTAATCAAAATTCTTGAAGGATCTAATCATGAAGCTTTACCAAAGAAGTTTTCAAAGTCTATTCCCTTTTCAATTTGTGTTTCTAATTGTTTCTGACTGTAACCGGTTAGCTAGCGGATGACTTCATCAACCTCTTCTTTAGTTCTCCCTTTTTTTCTGCCTTAGTTATATAGTGCGGATAGACACTGGCAAAGCTCATTTTATAGACTCTATTATTTCCCATATTTGCTCATCCTTTCATAACGCCAAAAACAGATTTAAGCCGCGCTCTTTACGGATGTGTTGCCCCTCATCAATTGATTGTGTTTCTACACTTTCATTTATCTTAAAAAATTAATTTTTATTCTTCAAACTATATTCTGCATTATAAATAACCGGCATTTTCCCCTTCCAGTTTGCCCAGACATTATCATTTGTTATTAATTCCGCCATGAAATGCCCTACATTAATTCTGCTTGTTTTACCGGCATCAAAGATCGGGCTTCTAACCGGCGATGGGAATACACTGTATTCGGAAACTATGTTTTCATTTAATAGCGAATCCGGTCGAACAATAGACCATTCTATAATCTCATCATTTTGGCCAATCTCTTTTCTTAAATATTCTGCCGCACTTTCATTATCTAACTGAGGAGGCAAAATATTTCTAAGTAGAGAAAAGACCAATCTCTCCTTGAATGTTAATTTTTCGTTTATATCTTTGTTGTTATTAGCTGTTGTGTTCATTAAAACAAACTTTACAGTCTTACTTGGTTTGTTCTCTTTTAATGCAATGCACAGTCTTTTTACAGAATCTGTCACTAGCATTTTAGGATTTCCAAAAATACCCTTTAGATTTAGGTTGTGCCCCAAACACGATGCGGCGGCATCACAATCTCTTGTATAATCTACAAGCTCATCTTCACTCAAATGAAGAATACTTGCCTCAATTATTTTCAAATTTTGATGTTCTCTTATATCAATGGGCAGTTTTTCTTTTCCACGTACTATTATTTTCACATTTACATTTCTATTCAATAAATCCCTAACTAGCTGACTTCCGGTAGCACCATTCGCTCCAACCACTAATACTATCATTATATAATTCCCTACTAAATTTCAAAAATTTATAAAAAAAATACGGATATAAACGAAGCGCTTTTACTCGCGATCATTGCGGAGCCTTTCGTGTTAAACGGCGCTAGAAGCATATCAAAAAAATACTATTTCATTAATATTAGCTTTTTAGTTTCAGTATAGTTACCCGACTGCATTTTATAAAGATATAATCCACTCGACAGATGAGAAGCATTCAAACTGACTTCATAGATTCCCGGTTTTTTTTCTTCATTAGCTAGAACTGCAACTTCTCTTCCAAGAACATCATATATTTTTATTGATACATAACCGCTTGCGGGCAAAGAGTATTTAATATTTGTGGATGCGTTAAAGGGATTAGGATAATTCTGATAGAGATTATATTCGGTTGCTACTTCTTGTTCCGAATCTATACCAACGAAAGAAGCGCCCGCATCATATGTAAGTAAATTGAATCCGTGTCCTCCCATCATAACAAAGTTAACAGTTTTCTCTACAACAAGGTCGATTACGTATAAGGGCATCCTTGTAAATGAACGAAGACTTCTTTTATGAAACGGCCCACTGTCTTTATATAATATATAGAATTGTATTTCACCATTTTCTCCAACGGAAAAAAGATCATACTCACCATTAAAGTTGCCGCCAAACAATTTGCAATCATAGGCTCTGTTACCTTGAACTTTATCATAATTCTTCCAAGTTTTTCCACCGTCAGAAGTCATAGATATCGTCCAATAATCGGGGAATACCACCCCTATGTTTTTATCATAAAAACTAAAACACTCCGGATAGCTGTTTGTTAAATCGTAAAGCTTCTTCCATGTTTTAGTTGTATCCTCTGTAAGCCATAAACCTTTTCTATTCATTGCATAGAGATGGTTTTTATCGAGGTATTGAAAGTTGTAGGGCAGATCGGGATAGGTAAAATTGTTTAAGGGCAGTTTTTCCCAGCTTTGTCCACCGTTGTTCGTAATTAAGTTGTAATAAGTTTCGGAAGAATCGGGTTTTACATTGTAAAGGATAGCATGTTTATCGCCAAGACATGTAATTCCTTCAAAAAAGTATTTACCCTTAAGAGAAATTGGTTCTTCCCATGTAACTCCTCCGTTAACAGTTTTATATACTTTGGTTCTGGCAACAAGCCAGCCTACTGAACCGTTAATCATTTTAACTTGCCGCGCTTCTACTTCTTGTGTAAAACTTTTATTCCAAGTTTTACCTCCGTCGGAAGTTTTATAAAGAGAATTATTTCCGAGAAAACCGCTGACTGCAAAGCCGTTTTGTAATGAAACAAAGCTGAGACTGTATATGTTTGCATCAACGGCATTGTCAATAGCAATCCAGTTCTTGCCCCCGTCGCTTGTACGCAATAATTTATAGCCGTAAAGAAATCCATCAGACTTATTAATGAAAAGTATTTGATTGGATGCATTTTCATTAATGGTGCTTATAGTCCAGTTATTACCGGAATCGGTGCTGCTAAAGAATTGTTTTCCCGTTATTGAACTACTTCCGGTAATACCCCATATATTTTGGTTGTCTAGTGCAAAGACTTTATAAACATTACTGCCTAATTGTCCAAGATTAATAATATCCCAGTTTATTCCTCCATCTGTAGTTTTATATAAGTCTTTGCCGTTTGCCATCCAGCCGTTTTTCTCATCGGAAAATGTGGAAGCAGAAATAGCTTCTTTTAAACCTACCCACAAAGTATCCCACGTTTTGCCGGTATCGTCGCTTTTAAGAATGTAGTTAATAGAATCTTTTATGATATATCTCGCCTTAGCAAATTCACTTGTTCCAAAAGCAAGTATTCTGCCGCCGGGAAATTTTATAAATTTATTTATATATCCGTAAGGTTCAATGCGTGAATTAAAACCATCTTCCGGAGGAATAATAAATGTTGGAGCTGAGTAAACTTCTTCCCACGTATTATAAAAATTATCGAGGCGCATAATTTTGCCGCGGTTGGTAGCCTTAAGAAGTACCGATTTAGTTACGGGCATAAATGTATTTGCATCGGTCAAATAGATATCATGGCTTGCCCAAGTTTCGCCTCTATCGGTTGTGTAATTTATTCCATTGTAATAAAGCACAAAGCCGGTGTTCGAGTCCAGAAATTTAATTTCTTTAAGCTCCGTTCCTTGATAATGCTTAACAATCTTCCAGTTAAAGCCGCCGTCTGTAGTTTTCATTATTGTGCCGGCTTTGTTAATCAGTATGCCCTCGGTTTCGTTTAGGAAAACAAGATCGGTTACTTCGTCGGTAGTTATCTTCGGATATAATAAAGTCTGGGCTTTAATTAAAAGCGGGAGAAATAAGAATAGAGCGATATGGAAAAATGGATTTTTCATTGTAGAATTTTTAGCCTAAAGAACAAAGACGAAAGCAAATAAATAATGCATAATTTAGCGCACAACAATTCTAGGCATATATCCTCTTCCAGTATGTTGTGGACAACAAGTATTACAAGACGAACAAATTAACCATCCATTTGAACAAGTTTTCAAGTCTCGACTATCAAGAACCTCACCGCATTTACCATTTAAGCAATGCGTAAAACGAACATTTTTATCATAATTTTTGCAATTAATATTTAAGCAGTAAAATAAAGGAGTAGCATAATGGCCTAAGGTAACTGGGTCAAAAGGTCTTGGTCTCATTATGGAGTTACATTCTCTACATTTCAGCCGTTCAACAATTTCGTTCATTCGATTTGCCCAGCCAGCAATATAACTTTTTACTAAGCAGTCCAAATTAAAACTGAATACTTGCGATATTTCATTTAGTGTCCAATCCATAGGGAGCAAATTAATATCAGAAGTACTATTGACACCAAAACAAATATTACCACGGCACCAAAAAATGTCTGCCACAAAAGGCATGTTCTCAATTGAATCAAACAGTTCTTCTTTTTTCCAAAAACGTCCTTCGCAAAATTTTTCCAATTTCTCACCAATTGAAAAATTACTTTTAGTCACATAATATCTTTTAAGAGTTTCATTCTCCCATAATTTTTTAACATAGGACTTTCTTCCATTACATAACTTTACAATTGAACTGATTGTAAAAAGATTCTCAAATGAGTCATTTAATTCATCAATCTTGTTAATAAGGCATAGGTGTTCTTGAAAAGTTATTGATAAAAGTTCTAATGCTTCTTCTTTACTATTTGGTTTTGATACTATGAAGGATTTTAATAACATAGCACTCAAATCATTCCACTGTAGCGAATTTAGCAACTTGACTACTTTTTCATAAGATATTTTTTGTAAATGATAATAAAACGCGATTCTTTTTATTACAAGTTGTTGGAAAAAACTATTAATAAAGCTTAATGATTCAAGAAATGTTGTGTCGTTCGGGAAATAGTCACTCTTTGTTAAAAATGAAAGTAATTCAATTTTGCTTTTTAATTCACTATTCTCGGATGACAAATAGATTTTTTTTAGTAATGAGGTGTATTGTTCATTGGTAAGTTGCACAATAAATAATTCAAATACTTCTTTGCTAGAGAATAGATTTGTTCTTATAAACACAATTAACGAAGATTCGTCACTACATTTGATTATATATTCAAAAAACATCTTTAAGAATTCAACTGCTCCAAATGAAGTGATATTGTGGGGTATATCAGACAATATTTTCTGAACCAATGAGCTTATCTCAGATGAATATGATAAATAACTATCATCGTTTGTAATAATTGATAAAAGTTTAGTATTACTATAGAATTCTTTCCCTTCCCAAGTATTTATTATATCATTAACATAAATATCTTTTCCTAAAGTAAGTAGATTTAATCGCAATGAGTCTTTGAGTTGAGAATTTATCTGCTGATATGATTTTGACAGATGATTAATTATTAATTTTCTGTCGCCGGTTATTTTAAGACAGTTAGTTGATTCGTATAGTTCTTCATAGGCCTTAATTTTGTTGTTTAATATTTTGGACGCTAATATTTCTGAATATTCTATCATTGAATATTCTTCAGTTAAAAGACGTAATAGCCTTAATGCAGCTAAATATGTTATTTTTGTTTTATTATCATTAGCGACCTCGAATAACAACTTGAAAGTTTTTGGATGAGATGTGATTGGAAAATATTTTTTTATGTTTTCAATAAGAGTATTTAATAACGTTAAGTCAATCTCACTAATTGAGGTAAAATAGTATGCCAATTTTTGTTCGTTATCAAGTAAGGCAAAAAATACAATATTAGTCTCGACATCAAATGCTGTGTTTTTCTCTAGGAACCTTTGATAGAATGACGGATTAATTTTAGTCACAGCATTGGCATCTTTTAGTATGATTAATAACTTCTTTGTAGATGATTGATTTTCAAAACACCAAATATTAGTTAGATCGTTTACTAATAACTCATCATCACCAATAAGATCGAGTTTTAGACTATCTTCTTGTTTACTTAAATACGACTTAAATGCTAATTTGTCAGCCTCACTCCCGATGACTCTTAGAATGTGCCAGCTATTAAAGGGGTAATAAGTCTGAGGTGCGGAAAGGGTAATTTTACATATATATTTAATTTGCTCATCGGTAAGATTGGCTTTTGACTGAATAAGTGACAGTGCAAAATTTTGTAGTTCATCTTTTGTCAGAAGGAACATATAATTTTGTTTTTCTTCAACAGAAAGAAAATGAAATAATTTGACATCCTTAGCTTTCTTTTTTCCATTTTCTTGAACAATATTAAATATTACTTTGGCACCTTCAGAGAGTGAACGTGAATTTGAAATAACATCATTGCCACTAAAATAAATGTCATTAGAGTAACTACCGTTTTCGGAGACAATTTTGGTTATATAACCAAAATTATTTTTCATTTCATCAAAGAATTTAATTTCACCTTTATACATCTCAGTAAACCCTTTTAATATTATGCACAACTTAATACATGTAGCGCACAAGTTGTTTGCTTCAGAACATAAAGGTCACACCAAAACTGGGCATAATATTTATGCTTTCTACCTTGCAATTCAACTAATCTATCTGGCAAAACTTATTAAACTCAGCAGAAGATAGGTTCCCCGGAGATATTTGAAGAATCGAACCCCTTTGATGGCTGTAACTTAAGAATTGAAACTTTGAGTTTCAAGTCAAAAAGTTTGCAGAGATAGTGACTAAGTAGCTGAGTGCCTGAGGAAAAGAAAAGATGAAAAATTTTATAAAATAAACTAAGCCAACATATCTTTATAGCAACTTTATTCTTTTGCTGTACGACTAATTAACAAAAGCAAAAGAGATTAAACGATGAAATACATTTACACTTCTCCCCTTTCTAAACAAAACAAACTTTTTTTGTTAATGATATTATGTTTTCTAGCTGCTTCTATAAAAACAGAAGCGCAGACCGCAATTGCTTTGCCCGATACCATATTAAACGTTGAACGAATTGATGAAATAAAGTTTAAGAGCAGTAACTTTTCAATTACCGGCAGTTTATATGTTCCTAAAAATGTAAATGATAAAAAGATTCCCGCCGTAATATGGGTTTCTGGGAGCGGACCGAGCTACAGAACAATAAAATCCACAGAGACAAAGAAAGTTGTAAACTGCTTTCTCAACGCGGGGTTCGCATATTTTAGAATTGATAAGCCGGGCTACGGGGATTCCAAAGGAAGTGTAAATGAGGATAGTTTATTTGCACAGCTAAGCAATGTAGTTGTTGATGCCGTAAAGAGACTAAAAGAAGTTTCTTTTATCGATTCCAAAAGAATCGGAGTGTTCGGGAGCAGTCAAGCCGGATATATAATGCCTCTTGCAATAACAAAGTGCAAAGAAATTGCATTTATGATCGGTTCCTCATGTCCGGCAGAAAATTCTATTGAGCAGTGGAATTATCTTTTAGAAAAGCAGATGGTTTGCGAAGGATATTCCAAAGAAAGAGCGGCCGAAAGCATAAAAATGTTCTCAACTTTACGCCAAACGGAGGACAAAAATAAATTTGATGAGTCACTTTCCTACTTTATTACGCATCCTTTAATCGTAAAGTCGGTCAATTACGATTCTTCATTTACCGAAAGAGCAAAAAAATGGTGGCCTAGAGAAATAAACCTTAATGATGAATCACATTTTAATCCGGCTGATCTGCTGGAAAAGATTACAATTCCGGTATTTATGGTTTACGGAGAGATGGATACACAGATCGATCCGCTTCAAGCGATGGATGCTTACAAGAAAGCGATGAAGAAAAATGGAAATCCCCTCTTCAAAATAAAAATGCTAGCCGGTGTAGATCATAATATGTGCACAGCTAAGAAAGGATGCCTAAATGAAATTGCGGAGATGAATAAAACGAACAGTTATAAGGTAAGTCCCTTATATATAGAAACGCTTAACGAATGGCTGAAGATACTTAAGAGCTGAAATCATGACTAGTTCTTTTGGTAATTACTATGAGAGAACTCTGGAAAACAGCTTAATCGCAATCTGTGATTCTGGAGGAGCCCGTCAGTCTGAGCGCCGCTTCGACTCGCGTCAAGCGAGGCGAGAAGTCGAAGACTAGGGATGAAGAAGAATCTTTTTACTAATTGAACCGGAACTCAACAAAAACAAAAAACTACTTTTCCAGATTCTCTTTTACTTTATTTCTGAAGTAACCATTCTCAATAAACTTGTATAAATTCTTTCCGGGGCAGACAGTCTGCGTGGAATAATCTTTATGCGCGCGGATTGAATCTGCTGGGACATTATATTTTTCGGCAAGCCACGTCATAGTATTAACAACAGCGTCAATCTGTTTATCGTTAGGCATAACTTCTTCAAAGTTTCCAACCACTTCAATTAGTGCATGACCGAAAGGATTGTATTCCGTGTTGGTATCGCCGGCATAATTAATATTTCTTCCCTCGTAAACTTTCCCCTCAAGGTCGATTATATAATGATATGGAATATCGATCCAGTGTTTGTCTCTGCGTGACCAAGTTTGAAGATTGCGGAGATACTTAATTACATCTTTCCCTTGCGGAAAAGGTTCACCTTGATGATGAAGTGTTATGTGAGTTATTGTATGCTTCTTTGCTAGTGAATCAACAGAGGGTGTTCCTCCCCACTGTTCCGCAGTCATAATACTTTTCTCAAAACTCGAGTAGTGTAATTCCTTTGTTGCAGAGCAGCCGACAAGAAAAAGAATTACAAATGAAATACCAAACAAAAGTAAAAGTCGATCAAAGTAATTTTTAGAGAGTTTTTCATTAATCATAGCGTTCCTTATTGCGGTCAACTTATTTAATAGGCAAAGTAAAAAAGAATGTTGTTCCTTTTCCTAATTCACTTTCTACCCAAATTTTACCTTTATGCTGATTAATCATTTCTTTACACAACAGTAAGCCAAGTCCGGTACCCTCTTCGTTGGCTGTTCCCTTAGTGCTGATTGTTTTATCGAGCTTAAACAATTTTTCAAGATCATTTTTACTCATTCCAACACCGGTATCGCTGATTGATAATTCCACAAAATTATCAACAACTTTAGAAGTGACATTAATTAGTCCTCCCGGTTTAGTGAATTTTATAGAATTGGAAATAAGATTCCTTACAATTGTACTGAGCATGTTCTTATCCGCTTGGACAAAAATGGAATTATCTATTGAGTAGGTAAGCTCAATCTCTTTGTTCCATGCCGTTTGCTTTACAAGTGATAATGTAGGATACAACTCAATTAAAAGGTTCAGTTGTTCAGGATTAAAAGCCATCTTTCCGGTCTGCAATCTTGACCATTCTAGAAGATTTTCAAGAAGTTTATACGCGCTGATGCTAAGCTCATCGATACTGCTAATAAATAATTTCTTTTCCTCCTCGGAAAGTGTATCATATTCCGTAGATAGTATTTGCGAGTAACCCAGCAAACCTTGAAACGGACTTTTTAAGTCGTGAGCAATAATTGAGAAAAATTTATCTTTTGACTGGTTGGCTTCTTTTAATTCCAACGCGAATTGGTTTAATGCATCGGAGTTTCTTTTTCTTTCAATTACTTGAGCAATTTGTCCGGCAACGAAAACAAGAATTTGCATCTCCTCTTCGCCGAAGGTTTTTTCATCTGCATAATCCTGTACTACAATTACACCGATTGTTTTTCCTCCAATCTTTAACGGTACACCCAACCAAATTACTGTTGGAGTTCCAACAAGTTCAACTTCGCCTGTCCTTTGCAATTCCAGATCTAATTCAGTGTCTATTAATGTAGCTTCGCCTGTCCTAAGAATATACTCTGTTAGTCCTCTTCCAAATTTTTTAGGTTGATAAGGAGGATCAAATTCATCAATCATATAAGGAAACGATACCATATCTGTTTCCTCGTCGTATAGAGCTATGTAAAAATTATTTACTTTCATCAGCGAGCCGATAACCTCGCGGATTTTTTCGTAAAGTGAAATCATATCGGAAGCGGCATAAGCGGTTTCGGATATTTCATACAACGCTTCGCGAACAAGCTCCGATTTTTTTCTAACATTAATATTATGCCCGATACCCAGCAGCCCGGTAATCTGGCCATCATCATCCCGTAACGGAATTTTGGAAGTGAGAAGCCAGCTCTTTCTCCCACTCTTATCAATGAAAAACTCTTCACGATTGAAGATAATCTGCCCCTCCTCAATAATTTTCTTGTCATCCTCGTAGAATAATTCAGCAACATCCTTAGAGAAGAAATCGAAATCGGTTTTTCCAATAGCTTCAGCTTCGCTACTGCAGCCCATGTTTTCCAAATCGGTACGATTAGCAAGCGTTTTTCTATACTGAGAATCTTTTACATAAATAGCATCCGGCAAATTATCAATTACCATACGAAGCAAAAGGCGCTCTTTAATTAGATCGGCTTCAATTCTTTTTTGATTTGTAATATCTCTGAAACTCCACACTCTTCCCACAATTTCATCTTCTAATCTTTGCGGTTTCGAAAATCGTTCGAATACTCTTCCATCTTTAAACTCAATTAGTTCATGACTTTCCATCGCCGGGTCAGCATATATATCTTGTATCTTTTTACGAAAGGCTTCCGGTTCTTTTACCTGATCGAGGATAAAGGATAATAATTCGCCATCTATACTGGAGTTAAGTATGTGCTGGGGAATTTTCCACATGCTTGCAAATTTTTTATTTGCTCTGGCTACCTTTCCACTTTTATCTGTAACATATATCCCGTCTGCTATAGATTCAATCGTAGCTTCGAGTAGAGAAGGATTCAAAAGGCTATCGGTATAAATTTGAGTATTATTATTGTGCGTAGTGGATTTTGGGAAAAGTGATTGGGAGTATCTTCTTAAGATTAAAAAGGAAATGAAAGCAGCGATAATCGAACTTGCGAAAATAATAACGGGGAAGCTAATCCATAATGTTGTAGCTGCGAAGGATGATTGAACAACAGCAATTGCAAGTATCGATATCAGAACCATAATAAGTAAAACACTTGCGATAATAATTAATAAATTTTTCTTCCCTCCAACCTCAGTTTCTTTTGAATCGTTCATGGATTACGTATATCCTCATTAATCGATTTTGTAGTATTAGGTCAATTTTTAATCAACAACTGACTTCTAAAGTAAAAGCCTTATCTATAACAAATAAATTTACTTTATTATTAGAAATAAGCAATTGAATTTAGGAAGATTATTAGAAACCTCCGATATTTTTCTCACTAGTTGAAAAAACAATTCTAAAAAATTAACTGAAGCAACACATGAGTTGTATTTTATTAATTATGCTTATTGAAACTTGGTGACTTATTACCTTTGCGGCTCAAGTTCGTATATTATTTTTGCCTCTAAGTCACAAAGGTAATAAGAAATCACAAAGTACACGTAATAATTATTCGTGTTTTTCTTACCGGCTTCTAGGAAGGTTTGCTATCCATAAGTTTTTTTATTTCACTTCTTAGATGATTCATCTCAAATGGTTTACGAATAAATTTGTTAGCACCGGCAGCCATGCACTCTTGTTCATCTTGCAGCATTGTGTATGCTGAAACAACAATAATCGGGGTGTTTGTGTATAAATCCATTTGCCTAAGCTCTTTGATTATTTGAAGACCATCTTTACTTTTACTTAAGCCAAGATCGACCAAGAACAAATCAAAATGTTGCTTTTCCAAAGCCACATATAATTCTTTATCGTTCTTGCACAACACTATGTCAAAATCGGGCGATTTGGAAAACATACCCATATAAACCAGCTGGGTAATTTCGTCATCTTCCAGAATTAGAATTAATGGTTTATTTTTCATTATTGTTCTTCCTCGCAATTCACTTCTTTAAACAATAAAAGTAATTCTATGTAACGGTAAATTATTAATTACTTTGCACCAGTTTTGAAAGTAACAGAAAAATTGCTTCCTTTACCTTTAACAGAACTGACATTAATTTCCGCCTTATTTAATTCGCAAAATCTCTTTACTACTGCAAGACCAAGTCCATTCCCTTCAAATCTACGCGAGTAACCATGTTCCTCTTGCGTAAATGGCTGAAACATACTCTTCATAAATTCTTGGGAGATTCCAATTCCGGTATCTTCAACAGATACACGAATTGAGTTCTCTTCCACTTCATCAATTGCCAGCCGGATTTTTCCCTCTCTTGTGTATTTAATTGCATTATCCACCAGATTTGTAAAGATTTGGTGAATGCTGTATTGATCTCCATTTATAAAAGGTGATTTAACATTGCATTCAATAAGAAGGTCCAGACCCTTATCGTTAGCAATTGATGCGTACTCTCTTTGAACATCCTTAATTACTTCTTCCACCAAATCAATTTGCTTGAATAATGGCTCATATGTTCCTACTTGCATCTCAGCTGCGTTCAAGATTAAGTCTATAGTTCTAATAATTCTCCTACCCGCTGTTTCAATACCTTTGAAATATTGCTGGAACTCATCGCTGAGTTCTACCGGAAAATCCTCTTTAATAAGTCCGGCCATACTCATTACAACATTTAGCGGGGAACGTATTTCGTGAGACATTTGCGCAAGGAACTCGGATTTAAGCTGATCGGATTTTTCCGCTTTTTCCTTTGCCTCAATTAATTCTTCGTGAGAACGTTTTAATTCTGTTATATCGGTTGCAACACCTATTAAGGCTATTGGGTTACCATCATTATCTTTTATAACTGAAGTCGAAAGGAAAACCGGGAATAACGTTCCATCCTTTCTTCTGTTTATTACTTCCCCTTTCCATCCGGAATCTATTGTTTGATATAGTATGCTGTCACCAATTTCTAATGTTACTGCCGGCGGACGCAAAACATTAATGTTTTTTCCTACCAACTCCTCTTTGGTATAACCATAAGTTGAAAGAAAGGCATCATTCACAAAAATTATTTCATCATGTATATCTGTTATTGATACACATTCATTGATACTGGCAATAGAATGTGCCAATAGTCTAATTTCTTTTTCAGCATTTTTACGCTCTGTTATATCTTCAACAATTCCATCATAATAAACCGGGTTGTCTTCTCTGTCGTAAACGATTCTAGCGCTTTCCCGTACATAGATAATTGTACCATCTTTTTTATGCCAGACAGATTCAATTCCCCTCTCAATTCCATTTCTATGAATATGAGATTGAAATTCTGAACTAAGAGATCCAATTCCAAATCCTTCGGAAGTTAGATTACACTTGGCAATATCTTCAAAAGAATCGTAACCCAGCATTTTTATTAAAGCCGGATTTGCCATTTCAATTTCACCTTCGGGATTTGTACGGTAAATTCCAATTGTAGCGTTTTCATAAATACTTCGGAAACGCTCTTCGCTTTCTAGGAGTGCTCTTTCAGCATGTTTTCGCTCTGTAATATCTGTAAAAACACCAAGTAGCAATAATTTTTCGTTTTCCATTTCCAAAAATGAATTGGCTACATGAACCCAGATTTTTTTTCCATTCCAGATAACCAGTTCTTGCTCAAAATTTGTTTTTACAGTTCTATCCTTAAACTTTATTTGATACTGCTGTTGTATATATTCTCTCTCTTCCGGAGAATATATTACCGAGATCGGTTTCCCCTCTAACTCATTTTTTGTTTTACCAAATATTTTACAAAAGGAAGCATTTACCTTAAAAAGAATACCGTTTTCATCAGAAATACGCATTCCGCTGGGAGAATTTTCCCAAACTGAACGAAACTCTAATTCTGATTTTCTTATTGCTCTTTCCGCTAGCTTTCTCTGTGTAATATCTCTCGATATACCAAACGTACCAATTATTTCTCCACTCAAATCTTTAAATGGTAACTTGGTAGTTGAAACCCATGTTTCACTTCCATCATCCCAAGTTTCCAACTCTTCATAGTCAATTTTGGGAAGTCCGGTCCTTAAAATCTCTTGCTCACTTAAGTAAGCTTCATTCGCATGCTGATCCGAGAAGAAATCAAAATCTGTTTTTCCTATTGCCTCGGCTGGATTACTTAAACCAAATCTTTTCGCCTGTGCAATATTCATACGTAAAAAACAACTATTAACATCCTTAAAATATATATGATCCGGAGTGTTATCCATTAACATATTCATCAGATACTGTTGCTTAGCCAGTGCAATTTCTGCAAGTTTTCTTTCAGTAATGTCTCTTATAATCATACTTGTTCTAAGATCACCGTTGCTATCAAGGAAGACAGAAGCAGAAATTTCGGCAGTAAATTTGGATTTATCTTTCCTAATAAAAGTTAGTTCTCCCTTAGCCCTACCGGTATTTATTCTCTCTTCCAATAATTTAGACAAATTTGGATCGGTTGAATCTATAAGTCCAGTCCTACCCGAAGTAATGATTTCTTGTTCCGACATGCCGAACATTTCGCATGCGGCACGGTTTGCAGATAACGTTCTGCCATCCGGAGTAGTTAACAAGATTGCATCAATACTATTTTCCAAAATTAGCCGGTAGCGCTCTTCACTTTCTTTAAGGGCTTTAAGTGCAGCTTCCTTTTCTCTTAAGTTTGCTTTTTTTTCAATTGCAGATTTTATTGCCGGAACGAGTCTCGTAATGTTTTCTTTAATTATGTAATCGTCGGCACCCGCCTTCATTGCTGCAACTGCTGTCTCTTCGTTAAGCGAGCCGGTAACTAGAATGAATGGAGTCATTGGAGTAAGCGCATGTTTGAGAGCCAAGGCTTTCATTCCATCGAATTGAGGCAAAGAATAATCCGAAAGAATAATATCGGGGTTGAATTCATGGAGTGCTTTTATGTAGTCGTCTTTTGTTTCGACTATAGTATGAACAAAATTCAGACCCCCTTTTTTAATTTCTCTAACATTAAATTCAGCATCTGCCGGGAAGTCTTCAACCATCAAAATTTTTAATTCATCTTCCATATAATTGTTCCTACTTTCTTACATATTATTTTTTAAGCCCAATAAACAATAATGACAAGCAATCTTTTTGATAATTATAAGCATAACTTAAATACGCACGAATAAATTCGATTAATTTTTCATATTTACTATTGACGACTTAATTATTTGGCAGTTCATTCAAAAGCAACCAATACATTCCTAGATCTTTTACAGTAGAGGTAAACTTCTCAAAATCAACCGGTTTAACAATAAAACTATTTGCGCCAAGTTTATAACTTGCAATTAAATCACTCTCTTCCTTTGAGGATGTAAGGATAACAACCGGAACAGTTTTTGTTCTATCATCAGCTTTAATTTTGCTGAGTATTTCCAGTCCATCTACCTTGGGAAGTTTTAGATCAAGAATAACCAGTTTGGGCCGCAGAGTTGTGTCTCTACCGGTATACCTTCCGTTTGCAAAAAAATATTCAATCGCTTCTTCACCATCCATAATTACATGAATGTTGTTGGCAATGTTGTTTTTCTTAAGAGCGCGAAGAGTTAGTTCAACATCATTTGGATTATCTTCAACAAGTAGAATATCTACTATTTTATCAAACATGATTAACTCCTTTTGTATGGTATAGAAAAATAAAACGTTGCACCTTCGTCAACTTTTCCTTCCGCCCAAACTCTACCATTCTGGCGGTGAATAATTCTTTGTACTATTGCCAAACCTACTCCCGTTCCTTCAAAATCTTTTAGCGAATGAAGTCTCTGGAAAACTGAGAACAATTTACTGTTATACGCCATATCGAACCCAACACCGTTATCTTTCACATAGTAGACAGACTCGTTTCCCTCTTGTCTGGAACCGATCTCAATAATTTGCTTTTCCCTCAGCGAAGAAAATTTGATGGCGTTGCTAATTATGTTAATCCATACTTGACGAATCATAGAAGGATCGCTAAATGCTTTTGGAATATTATTTAATTGGAATTCAATTTTTTGACTATCTCTACCTAATATAAGTTCTTGAAATACGGATTTTGCCATAGAGAACATATCAACTTCAGAATATTTTATTTCTTGCCTAATTAGTCGTGAGAACGACAGCAAATCATCAATCAATTGGCTCATCTTTTTAGCATTAGCAATTATCGAATTTAGAAGTCCGGCAGCCTCAGAGTTAAACGAATCCGAGTGATCTTCCAATAGAATTTTGGCAAATCCGTTAAGAGCACGCAGCGGAGCGCGAAGATCGTGAGAGACAGAATAACTAAACGCTTCTAATTCTTGGTTAATAGTTTTTAGCTGAGCCGTTCTTTCCTCTACTCTATTTTCCAGCTCTTCGTTTAGTTTTTTAATTTCTTCTTCAGCTTTCTGTCGTTCCAACAAACTATCTTCAAGTTCCTTAACATATTCTTTTAATTTCTTTTCGTTCTCTTCAGTTTGGCGCATCTTGTCTTCTAGTTTTCGTATTAGAGTTATATTATACTCCTTCAGCATAACCTCTTCCGGCATATCCGCAGTTTCGATTGCAGTATATTCCTTTCTCACAACATTCTGCAAAACTCCATTCACTATTTCCAAAAAAACATCCGGCTCTTGCGGTTTAATGATATATCTATCCGCACCTAAACTAAGCGCAAAGACTTCGTCTTTGGGGTCTGTATAAGTAGCTGTGTAGAAGATGAAAGGAATATTTTTAAGGTAATTATTCTTTTTGCACTCACGACAAAAAGTAAAACCATCCATAATCGGCATAAGAATGTCTGAGACTATTAGATCAAATTTGTCTTTGAGTGCAAGTCCATAAGCTTCTGCGCCATTTTTTGCAGAGACTGTTTCATAACCGCTGGCATTTAACAGTGATTCAAGCAGATATAAGTTCTCTTGTTTGTCATCAACTATAAGTAGTTTCATAATCCATCACTCTTATTTTTAATTAGATGTTTGGGGAGAAACGATTCCATTTGAGAAATAAACGTATCCGGATTAATCGGCTTTTCTATATAACCGGTAGCACCGGATTCAAGCGCCTTTTCTTTATCCCCCGGCATTGCATAAGATGTTACGGCAATAATTGGAGTCCCTTTCATTTCATCAATTTGTATTAATTTTTCCGCAACTTCATAACCGTCCATTTCCGGCAATTGTATATCCAAAAGAACAATATCGGGATTTTCTTTCTTTGCAAATTCCACTCCGGTTATTCCGCTGTATGCTTGGATTATTTCATAACCTTCACTTTGGAGTAAATAAGTAAGCATATACATGTTTTGTTCGTTGTCTTCAATAATTAAGATTTTGGTTTTCATAAATTTTCCGGAATTTTATGTTAATGGAAGAGTTACAGTGAATGTGCTACCAACACCTACTTCGCTTTCTACATTTATTGTTCCACCTAATTTTTCAACTAATTTTTTACTGATTGATAAACCCAGCCCGGTACCGTCGTGATTTCGAGTTAGCCCGGTATCTATCTGGCTGAATGGTTTAAAAAGTTTAGTCGTATCATCTGCTTTTATACCAATACCGGTATCAATCACTTTTGTTATAATTTTTTGTTCCGATATGTTACACTCAATTTTAACAGCGCCTTTATCAGTAAACTTAATGGCATTATTAATCAGATTTAGGAATACCTGGGACATTCTTCTTTCGTCACTATTAATAATAATTTCATCATCCGGTATGGCCAATTTTAAGTCAAGCTTTTTCTTTGCTGCTAACGGTTCAACCGAAGATGTTACTTTGTGAATCATCTTGTTAAAATCAAACTCACTTAATGAAACAACTAACTGCCCGGCTTCAATTTTGGAAATATCCAGCACGTCATTAATTAATTCCAACAGATGCTGTGCGCTTCCCTTTGCCATTCCAAGCTGCTTTAACTGTTCATCATTTAACTGACCGGCAATTCCTTTCATCAAAATTCCGGTAAACCCGATAATTGAATTAAGAGGAGTTCTAAGTTCGTGCGACATGGTTGCAAGAAAGGCCGACTTCAAGCGATCAGCCGATTCTGCTTTTTCTTTAGCAATTTCTAATTCAGTAGTTCTTTCTTTTACCATTTCTTCAAGATTCTCTCGATATTTTCTTAACTCTTCTTCAGTCTCCTTGCGAGAGGTAATATCGCGAGATACAACAACTACATTTGCGATTTTTCCTTTTTCATCCCTTATCACACTGCCTTGCGATTCAATATAATGAATGCTTCCGCTTTGAGAAATCAGCCTATATTCAGCACGGTTTCCTTTACCCGTTCTAATTGTTTCTTGAAAAACGCTTTTAATCTTATCACGATCATCCGGGTGAATATCATTAAACGAATCTGTTCCTTGAAGTGATCCCGTTTCTCCAAGTATCGGTTTATAAGAAGGATTGCTATAAATTCTTTTCCCGTCCAGATCAAGAACTACAATCATATCAGCAACGTTTTCGGATATAAGTCTAAATTGCTCTTCACTTTGTCTTAGTTTTTCCTCGGCGAGTTTGCGTTCCGTAATATCACGGTCAATCCCCATTACAAATAGTTTATCATCAAGAGTAAGCAAGCAAATGAAAGTCTCTATCGGGAAATGGGTTCCATCCTTTCTTTTGTGAATTGTTTCCATCTTAACAAATCTCTTTTTCTTTAATTCTTCAAGAAACAATTCAATTTCTTTTTTATCTCTAACTTTACTTGCGATGTCTTTAGGATGAAGTATGTTAAGATTTGTGCCAACAAGTTCTTCGTGTGTGTATCCGTTCATTTCGCAAGCAATTTGATTGCACTCATATATTTCTTGAGTATATGCGTCGCTAATTATAATGGCATCGGGATTTACATCGAAAAGAGTTTGAAACTTTGCCACATTTTCTTTTAGAACTTCTTGAATTTGTTTTCTTTCCAACAACTCAATATTCAAAAGATTGTTGGCGCGGTTCAATTCTTCCGTACGTTCAAGCACCCGCGTTTCTAATTCTTTATTTAATTTTTTCTTTGTACTGTAACTGTGATAACCAACTGCTACTAATAAAACAGCAAGCAGAGCAATAATTATCAGCAGATACAAAAAGTTCTTCTGGCGATGTATTGTTTTTCCTTGCTCATCAAGAATTTTTGTTTGCGATTTTATTTCTTCTTTCTGGCGATTAGCATTCTCCTTTAGCTCACTTAATGTTTCATTTCCTTTTCGCAATTCCTCTTTTTGTTTTTCAAGCTCTTGAGATTTTTGATCGTATATTTTTTGCTGTTCTTTAAGTGCGTTCTCACGTTCCTTTAGCAACTGCGACTGATCAACAAGTATATCTTTCTGATATTGAATTTTCTTTTTCTGAGAGGTTAGACTGTCTTTATGCGATACAATTTCTTTAGTCTTTTCACTTATAGAATTATTGAGCCGAGCCCAATCGCTTTCAAGTTCCTTTGTGCGTTTTTGCAATCCGCGTAAACTCTGCTGTCCTTCCCGGTAAAGTGCAGCTACATCAACTTCAGTCCCGCCAAGTAAAATCATTTCTTCCATTATCTTAAGACGCTGATTAATAATATTAGCTTTATTTATTTCGAATTTCAGCGTACCATTCTCTGTATCAATAAAGTTTATCATAATTAATCTTTTATCCTTATAACCATCTGTTACAAGGAGTATGTTCTTACCTTCCACCTTATCAAAAATCTGGACAAGGTTTGCATCTGCATCCTTTGTAACAAAAACAAGCTGCACTTTATCGGTATTAACTAATGTAGATGCGGAAGAGAGTGTTATTGGCTTTTTTCTGAGAGTTTGAGATTTGGCAAGCATGTTCAATTCTTGGATTATTCCACGGTCATTCCCAATAACCAAAAAGTGGAAATCTTTTATCGTTTCTTCGTTTTGCCAAAGTACATTTTTGGCAAAATTATAAATGTACGCCGAGACAGCCTTATCCCGTTGGATTTGTTGTGCGCTTAGTTGCGATGTAAATTGGAAACAACAAACAGATGAGATCAACAAAAACTGAATTAACTTTCTCATATAATCTGTTCTCGTGCTAGTGTTAAGAATTATTGTTTTACACTCTACTCAATACGAATAACCAATAGAAAGCATGATCGATCTTTGCGGCTGCCGGTATCGATCGGGAGCTCTATTTGACGAGTGATAATACTCTTCGTTTAATATATTCTTTAGTATAAGCTGCAAATCAAATCCCTTATAATCAAAAAACGATAGTGTACTGCTAAGTATTGTATATGGCTCAATATATTTGCTTCTTGTTGTTGCAATAAATTTTGGGTTTTCTCTCCTTCCAAGATAATCTGCTCTAAAATTTAGTTTAATTAAATCGTTAATGGAATAAGTAATACTTAGGTTTCCGGTGCGTTTGCTAATTTCCGGAACAAACCCATCCAGTTCATTGAGACTTTCTGTAAATGTATAACTGATGGATGATCTTACCCTACTTGTTAAATACTGCATAAATACTTCAAAACCTTTTGTCTTTACTTCGCCACTATTAACCCATTTGTATCCACTGCTTATAGTTTCTTTAACTATCGCGTGTTCAAGTTTGTTCGAATAACCAACTAAACTAGCATGTAAATTTTCGTTTATAGAAAAAGTTATTGAACCTTCGATAGATTTCATTCTTTCCGGCAATAATGAAGAATTGCCAAGTCCATCTGTGTAATCCCATGGTTTAGGTGCTCTAAAAGCTTCTGCGTAGGATAGCCTAAATGTACTACTGAGAAAATTATATGATAAGCCAAAACGGGGAGTAAAAACTTCATCGTAACTGCTGCTATTATCGTAACGAATCCCGGTAGTTAAAAGAAGAGATGAAGTCAGTGCAAAACGGGGTTCAACGAAAACACTAACAAGTGAATTGTTCAGCATTCTAGGTTCTAACGGAGTAGGAGGTTTCTGTTCGGGAGAATGGCTATACGAACTGGAATTTTTCTCCGAAAGTTGTTCGTATTCTAAAGTCAATCCGCCGGTAAGTTTTAGAAAGCTACCTTCATCATAATTCAGAATACTTTCTAATCCGGTAAGATTATTCGGGCGATAATAACCAACTTGCGAAGTGTCAACTATGTAGTAAACTGTATTATCGAGTACAGTCGCGTTACGATTATATAAAACAGAAGTAAAGCTGATGTTATTGGATAGATTGCTGCTGTACTTAAGATAATTGTTTAAAAAGCGAATATTCCATAAAGTACCATGATCTATGTATGATGTACCGACAGTTTTGAATAGTGTTGTAGTTGAGGTTTGTTTTTGAATGAAGTTTGTTCCTAACGTAAAATCCTTGTACTGCATTTTCAAATCGAACGAATAATCATCCTCAAAATTATCCATCAAATCCGTCCAATTGTAATCCCCTTCTTTCCCTTTCAAATCCGCTTTGTCAGATGTCTTAACCATGCCGGCAAAAACAGCGTTAAATGTATTTTCATCATTAACATAGGTGTAATTAAAATCACCGGAGAATGTATTGAAAGTACCGGCAAGTGCATTTACTTTTAATCGTTTTTGGGAAGCGGTTTTTGTTATAATATTTATTATGCCCGAAATAGCATTAGTACCATAGGCAACTGAACTGGGGCCATGCACAACTTCTATCCGTTCTACATTAGATAAATTGTATTGTGCCCCGGCATAAAAACCGCCGGAGTTAAGTTCATTAATTTGGATTCCGTCTATTAACAGCAATGTTAAATTATTTTGGTTGGGAATTCCACGCTGAAAAATGTAGCTGTTTATGCCGAGAGTATTTCTGAATTGAAAGCCGGGCAAAGTGGAAAGCGCTTCTTCCAATGTAAAATATCCATTCTCTTTAATTTCACTTGCAGTTATAACAAACACAGTAGAAGTAATTTGATCTATATCTTCCGCTACCTTAGAAGCAGTTGTTATTTTCATTTTTGACAACTGTGAAAAATCCATATTGTAAATATCGAGGCTGTCGGTTTGAGCATAGCTGATATAAGGCATACCAATAAGAATAATTAGGACAAAGGCATAAATGCAATTCTTGTTCAATTTAATTTCTCCTTATGGAGCAAAAAAAAATCAGAAGCTCTATGATATTTACATTAATTCTCACTGCTAGCCGGTAAAGTAAAAAAGAAAGTAGCCCCTTCATTAATTTTACCGTTGGCCCAAACGCGCCCACTTTGACGCTGGATGATTCTCTGTATTATTGCAAGACCTACACCGGTTCCTTCAAAATCCTTAGATGAATGTAATCTTTGGAATACACCGAACAATTTATTGTAGTAGGCCATATCGAAACCAACACCATTATCTTTAATAAAGTAAATAACTTCTTCGCCTTCTTGCGTAGAACCAATCTCAATAGTTGGATTTTCGCTTAGCCGGGAATATTTAATTGCGTTACCAATTAAGTTCACCCACACTTGATGAATCATATTATAATCCCCGTAAGCAGTAGGTATATTCTCTATATGAAATTGAATTCTATTTTTTTCAGTATCTGTAACAAGTTCTTGATACACCGAAATTGCTAATGCACGCATGTCTATCTCGGAATACTTCATTTCTTGCCGGCCAAGACGTGAGAACGCCAACAGATCATCAACTAGGTTTCCCATTTTTTTTGAATTAGTTGTGATAATATTTAATAAGCGCAAAGCTTCCGTATCGAGTGAAGCCGAATAGTCTTCAATTAATATTTTTGTAAAACCATCCATAGCTCTAAGCGGGGCGCGCAAATCATGCGAGACTGTATAACTGAATGCTTCTAATTCTTTAACCGAAGCTTCGAGCTGAGCAGTTCTATCTTTTACTCGCTTTTCCAGTTCTTCATAAAGGTTAACATTCTCAATAGCTCTTCCGGCAGCATCTGCAAGTGTTTGTAATAGCTGAATTTCGATTTCCGTTGGTTTGTAATTAGTTGCCCAGTAATTTCCAATTGCACCTAACGGTTCGTTTATGATTATTGGAACCATAGCAAGACTTTTTACAAATGTTGGAACATAAGCCTCAATCGGAATTCTATTATCAGCATAAATATCTTCTATTACAGCATAAGTTTTGTTAAGCATAACCCAGCCGCTTATGCATGAGGTGAGAGGAAATCTTTTTCCCTTCCAAAGAGGTTCAATTGCATCTTCATCCGCATAATAACAAAAGTCACCTTCCTTATAAACAATTGTAGCGCCATCGGCCCCGGTTAGTTTTCTGGCGGAAGTTGCGATTATTTGCTGTATTGTCTTCAAGTCGTGTGCTGATGAAAGTTCTTTAATAGAACTAATTAGATGATATAGCAATTCATTAAGCTTTGTATTCTTTTCTTCAGCAAGTTTACGTTCGGTAATGTCCGCGTTAAAACCATACCATGTTATGCTTCCATCGGGTAATTTTTCCGGTGAAGATCTTGAGAAAATCCACTGAACTTCTTTACCGGGTATTTGCACTCTGAACTCACATGTGAAGAAAGTTAAATGCTTCGCAGAGTATTCAATTTCGTTAATAACTTTTTCGACATCTTCGGGATAAATCACTTTGCCTATAGGAGTAAAATCATCAACTACATCTTCAGGTAAGCAGCCAAAAATATTTTTGATGCCTTCCGATGCAATTGGGACACAATATGTTCCATCGGGCTTTCTGGTAAACTGGAAAATTAAATCGGGCAGATTTGCAGAAAGCTTTCTGAACTGAATATCTTTTTCCCTAATTTTTTCTTCTACACGCTTGCGTTCAGTTATGTCCGTAAATAGTCCAATGTTCATAATCCTTCCCTCAATAATAGCCGGACGCGCACTAATATCTGCGTAAAAGAGAGAGCCATCCTTTCTAAGGCATGGAATATTTGAAGCTACTGTTTTCTTTGTTAGGCTTTGAGCTTCAAATTCTTGAAGAACCATTTGCAACGACTCTTTTGGGTGAATATCGAGTACTCCTAACTTGATAATTTCAGCTTCAGTATATCCCAGCATTTGGCATATTGCCGGATTTGCATACTTGAAAACTTTTTCTTCAACGTCAGCAACAAGAATTCCCTCACCCGCACCTTCAAATAGTACGCGGTATTTTTCTTCAGATTCTTTCAAAGATTTTTCAACTAGTTTACGTTCAGTTACATCCCAAACAGTTGAAATCATTAATTTCTTTTCGGGCAATTCTATATTTCTTGCACTAATAAATCTTGTTTCTTTTCCTTGTCGGGTAATAGGAATATCTTCCCAAATCATACGCTCCGGCACTCCGGTGGCACAATCATCAAGAATTTTCTTTTTAATTTGCTCACGATACACCGGATCTTCATATACCGCATCCCAAAAATTATCCGGTTCTGAAATTGCCTCTCTTGTCGTACAGTAGAATTTTGTGAAGTTGTCATTAATGTATGAGAACTGAATTGTCGGGTCAATTGTATTTACTGCAATTCCAACAGGCAAATTATCCATTACAGTTCTGTTAAATTCTTCACTTTGGCGTAGTGATTGTTCAATCTTCATTGTTGCAACCAATTCCCAGGCTACATCGGCTAAAAAGGAAACGGTTTCCACATCTCGCTCAGTATATTCGTTAGCTTTGTTACCTACGCCTAAAATGGCAACAACTTTTCCATTCCTAATTATAGGAACCACAAGTTCCCTAATTAATGGCGCGTGTCCATCCGGCAATCCTTTCTTATTGGCAAGTGATGCATAGTCGTTATGAACAACCGGCTTCTTTGTATAAACACATTCTACCCAAATACCGGCTTTATCAATATTGTAATGCAGTCCACCACCCTCGGCTGTACAATATTCTTTAAGTGTTTTTGTAGACCACGCTTGCAGCGAAATTGTAACTTGATCATCTTCAACAAAATGATAGAAACCAATGGGGCTATTAGTTGTATAGCAAACTTCATCCAATGTTTTTTGCAGAAACTCTTGCAATGAGTGTATTCTTGAATACTCGGCTAAAGCCAGCCTTGTGTTTATAATTTTCTCTGTCCTTCTTTCTTCCGTTTGATCCCTAAATACCAAAACGACTCCGGTTATATCACCATTTTCATTTTTTATAGGAGCGCCGCTATCGGCAATCGGGATCTCCGTTCCATTTTTTGAAATCAGCACTGTGTGATTTGCCAGCCCAACAGTTTTTCCTTCCCGTAAAACTCTACTTACAGGGCTTTCAACTTTGCTCCGGCTTTCTTCACCAATAATTTGAAAAACTCTTTCTAACGGTTGATGTTTAGCTTCGTTTTCGGTCCAACCAATTAATTGTTCTGCAACAGGATTTAACTGCACAACAAGCCCGTTTCTATCTGTAGTAATTACTCCATCGCCAATACTATATAATATAGTTTTAAACTCTTCTTGAGATTTCCACAGCTCATTTCCTTTATCTAGTAGTTCTTTGTAAATATTTCTCTGTCGCGAAAGATATATCCATGCGAGCCCCGCTCCGGAAAGGAAGATTAGAAGAAGTGTGAAAATTGCTATTGAAATTGCTTTGTTGTTCAGTTCAGAATAGATTTCGCTTTTATCAACCTTTGCAACCATAAACCAAGGGCTTTCCGGTACTTCCGAGAGATATGAAAGTACATCAATTCCACGATAATCCTTGCCTTCAAAAATTCCTTTTCTACCCAAAACTGCTTGTACTGCCGGTACTTCCTTCTGGTCCAATGAGATTTTAAACTTAAGAGCGGAGTTTTTTCTGTGGCGAATTTCATTTAAAAATAGAACCCAATTACCTTCCTTCCTTATTATTAATGTCTCTGACGTTTTGCTTGGTATGGGCCATGTCTGAATTAATGGAAACAGATAATCAACCGGATCGATTCTAAAAATGATGGCTGCAATTACCTTGCTCTTTTCATTCATTACCGGAGCGATTATATCATACTCAATTTTTTTGCTTTCTAAATTTTCATACAAATCCGAGAATACAATTCTTCTTGAGCTAAACACTTCTTTAATATCTTGTAATGTTGTTTGAGTATAGGGTTTATTGTTCCCGCTTGTACCGATTAGTGTTTTACCCTCTGCTGATACTACAAAAACATCTTCATAGTGATAGTTATCCTTATATAACGTAATACGATTCTTAATTTCGTTTTTTAATAATATACTTTGATTATGGCCTAGAAACTGCTCAATGCTTTTAACAAAAAAGTGAGACTTTGATAGTGTGTTTGCGTCTCCTCTTCTTTCACGCAACCACTGTGTTAACTGACTAATTTTTAGTTCCGAAATAACTCTAATCTCATTGTGCTTATCATCTTTTATAGATTTTTCTTCAAATGAATAGTAGAGGTAAGCACCAACGCTGTGCAACCCGATAAGGGCAATCACCAGCAACAAAATATTTTTTTTATTTATAATTACTTTACCAGCATTTTTTTCCATTTGTTCCTCTACAATCGATTATCCACTTATAGAAATTCTATAAGACTGTACTTCTTCAGAATAATCATTTTTTTTGTAATTGAGCGAATAGCAGTTGTTGAATTTCTTTCTAAGTATGGACATATAATAGAATGGTTCATTTTGGAGAACGGTAGAAACCGAATAGTACAATTAATAACAGCATCTTTATAAACTTGCATAGGCTCCCCGCAAGTAAATTGTTCAATTAACAAAATAAAACTTTAACTCTTCAGTATGTTTATACTCAATTGTGCAGATGAGAATTTACTTATTAAATGATATATAAAATATTGTTAAGAATCTATCAGATTCTGGAGACTAATTAGCAGTGAGCTCTGAAAATTGCTTAATCTCAATCTGTCATTCCCACGAAAGCGGGAATCCATTTTATTTGCAATAGATTCCCGTTTACACCGGAATGACATTTGGAATATTCCAGAGTTCTCCAGCAATATAAAGAGCCGATTACTATTAAGAATCCAAATTTTCGCACGATAATTAAATGATAAAAGAGCATACGAAATGAGCAAGTTTTATTTCTTGCATAAACTCTCAACGGTTATTTCAAAACTGATTAGAATTAAGAGGTGGCAGCTCCTTCTCTTACTATTTATAGTTGCGAACTTGATGACTTTCATTCTCAACTATACTCAGAGCTATCTTTGGTGGGGTTATATAAATACTGATCTTCTCTATATTGGAACTATTGATGCTGCCGTTATTGTAGCGGTTTTAGGCCCCATCCTAGTTATACTTACATCACAGATAACCAGATTTGAAGAATATAAAAAAGAAACTGATGCAAGCAGCAAGGCAGAAGCAAAGTACCGGCATTATATTGAAAACTCTCTAGACATAGTAAGTGTACTGGATCATAACGGAATTATAAAATACGAAAGCCCATCTATTGAGTAAATGTTAGGCTACCAACCTAATGAAATGATTGGGAAAAGTGTATTTGATTTTCTTCATCCGGATGAACGTGAATATGTCTATAAACTATTCAAAGAAAAAATAACAGAATATAATTCCTCATCAACGCTCGAAGTTAGGTTTCTGAAAAGGAATGGCGACTGGGCTAATTTAACAGTTTCAGGTAGAAATCTTCTTCATGATAACATTGTTGACGGTATAGTCCTTAATTCAAAAGATATTAGCGATCTTAAGGAAACTCAGAATAAATTATTCAAATTACTAGAAGAGAAAAAAATTCTAATTAGGGAAATTCACCATAGGGTTAAAAATAATTTCCAGTCGGTCTCATCAATGTTGTATTTACAAGCCCAGATGGTAACTGATGAACTACTGAAAGAAATACTAAACGTAAGCTGTAACAGAATACATACACTTGCATTGATTCATGAAAAACTGCAAGAATCCGAAGAGGTATCGAGCGTTAATTGTCTTTCATATCTGCAAAGGCTATTAGAAGATATTAAAGTTAGCTACCAAGCAAAAGATCGCGATATTACTATAAACCTCAGTGTTAATGCTAATATCGACCTACCAACCAACCAATCAATTCACTTGGGTCTAATTATCAACGAACTCCTTTCCAACATATTTAAGTATGCTTTTCCAGATAACAGAAAAGGAGTGATAATTATCCATTTTGATCAAAGTAAAAAAAACAATTATTTGTTAATTAAAGACAATGGTATTGGAATTCCTCAAGATTTCAAAATAAAGAATAGTCGTAGCCTTGGGATAAGAATAGTGGAAATGATAACCAAGCAGCTAAATGGAGAGATTTCAGTGGTAAGGAAGGAAGGAACAGAATTTACTATACGATTTCCACAAATCTAATTTGTAATTATTGACTCATTTTTCTTAAAAGCAAAAACCCCAAATTCTTTCAAATTCGGGGTTTTTAAGTGGGCCCAGAAGGACTTGAACCTCCGACCCGCTGATTATGAGTCAGCTGCTCTAACCAACTGAGCTATAGGCCCAATGTTTCTAATTTTGGTGGCAAAAAATACTTCTTTATAAAAAGTTATGCAAATCTGTTGCTCATCTATCTTCATTTCTTTTTAAGTTTAGCCGAAATCACTTTGAAATTTGCTTGGATTGCTCCATCAAATTTACACCGGATACCGGCTTCAAAGTAAACTTGTAAGAGTAATCTTGCGGAAACAGAGTATATTCTTCATGGGTTCTCGCACCCCACGAATCATCTCCTCCTACACCCATTTGCTTATAGTCAATGTTGGTATAGATATAATCATGCTTAATCAGATCAGTTGGATGCATTGTACCACGCTCTTTCTGAGTTAAATCTTCATCAGTAAAGAAGCGGGTTGAGGCGCTTAACAAGGGCTCACCAATTGCAATTAATCCAAAGCCTTTATTATTTGTTAAAGCTATCCATCTTAGATCGGTTCTGGTCCCATTTTCTTGCGGACTGACATAAGGTGTATACATTTCCTCTATACTTAATTTATATAGATCGACTAAAGCGGCGGCATTTCTGTCCCAATAATTTTCGTGAGAACCTTTGCCATAAAACGTTATGTTTGAAAACTCTTTAGGGATATTTAGCTTAACACCAAATCGAGGAAGTTCCGGCAAGTCGCTCTTATTGATCTTAATCCTATTCTCAATCCCAATCTCACCATTGCCAAAAATTGTATATGTTGAAAAATAAGTAGAGCCTACTTCGGGTAATTCAAACTCAATATAAACTATAGCTTTATTCTTCGAAACATTGTCCGGATTAACAGTGAAACTTTTCACAGTTCTTCTATCGCCCGCATATCTCCAAACCAAGGCTCTCTTCTGAAGACCATTTCCAAAATCGTTATCTGTTGGTGCGCGCCAGAAATTCGGTTCCGGTCCTCTTTCGATCAAAGTTTGATTCTTGAATTTGTAGGATGTCAGCAAACCTTTTTTCTTATCGAAGGAAATCTCGAAATCTTTTCCGGTCACTTTTGCTTCATTTTCATTTTCGTTTATTCTGATCTGCGTGTAATTCTTGGAATCTACTTTAGTAATTACCTTCTCGTGAGGATATTGTATCTGTTCAGCAGCAATTTCATAACCTTTTTCTGCCCATGTTGTTTTCTCTTTCAATCTAAAACTGAAGTTCAACCAGTATTCAGATCCGGACTTTGGATTACTAAGTTTTATAGGAAGAGAAATATTTTTTTCGCTTCTTGGCTCAAGACTAAGCTTGCTTTCAATTCCTTCTTGAAGAACTTTATCATCCTCCTTGAACTTCCAAACCAATTCGTACTTATCGAGATTTGTAAAGAAATATTTATTAACGACCTTTACCTCTCCCTTAATTAAATCAACCGGCTTAACAGATATATTTTGATAAACCTTTTTGAGTTCAATTGTTTTTGGCGTGATTGTTCTATCCGGCATTACTAGACCATTTATCAAAAAATTTCTGTCTGTCATTTTCTCACCGAAATCGCCGCCATACGCCCAAAAGTCTCTTCCATCTGCAGTTTTCTTTTTAAAACCTTGGTCAACCCAATCCCAAATGCTTGCCCCTTGCAGTTGATCGTGACTTTCAATTACATCCCAGTAATCTTTTATGTTGCCAAGCGAGTTTCCCATTGAGTGTCCATACTCGCAGAGAATCATTGGGCGATCGCGTTTTTCTTTTGCATAATCAAGCAGATATTCAATTCGCGCGTACATTGGACAAACAATATCTGTGTGAGATTTGCGTCCGGCTTGTTCGTAATGCAACGGCCGGGAAGGATCGCGCATTTTCATCCAATCATAAACTGCTTGAAAATTTGTACCGTCGCCGGCTTCATTGCCGAATGACCAAATAATAATGCTCGGATGATTTTTATCACGTTCCACCATTCTTTGATTTCTTTCGAGATGTGCCCAAAGCCATTCCGGTTTGTTTGCCAGAGTTTTATCCCAATTATAGCCTATACCGTGCGATTCAACATTTGCTTCATCAATTAAATAGAGGCCATATTCATCGCACAGTTCATACCATCGGGTGTCATTCGGATAGTGAGAAGTTCTCACAGTGTTGATGTTGTGCTGCTTCATCAGCATAATATCTTTTATCATCAACTTATCCGAAACATTATGCGCAGTAATTGGATCGTGCTCGTGTCGGTTTGTTCCTTTAATTAAAATCGGCTTTCCATTTACCAGCAGTTGCCCATTCTTAATTTCACTTTTGCGGAAACCAATTTTCGAGCTTTGATATTCTATTACACTGTCTTTCTCATTTTTTAGTGAAAGAACTAATGTGTAGAGATTCGGATCTTCAGCGCTCCACTTCAGAGGATTTGTCACTTTGGATTTTAAATTAATTACTGTTTCTGCATTCGGATAAACATATTCAATCTTACCGCTCATAGTTTTTTCCAGCTCAAGTGCTTTTCCATAAGAATCCAAAACTGCCGCTTCAATTTTATACTTAGTAAACGGTTTCGTTCCATAGTTTTTTGTTCTTGTTATTACTTTCAAGTCAGCATTTTGATAACTTTCATCGAGCACAGTCTGAACTTCAAAATCGCGGATGTGAAGCTGAGGCGTTGACATCAAATAAACTCGTCTGAATATTCCGCTTAGGCGCCACATGTCTTGAGCTTCCAAATATGAACCATCGCTGAATCTGTAAACTTCTGCCGCTAAAACATTCTTTCCGGCTTTCAAATATTTGGTGATATTAAACTCTGCGGGCAATCTTGAATCTTCGCTGTAACCAACAAACTCGCCGTTGATCCACAAATACATTGCAGCTTCGGCTCCATCAAAAACAAGAAATGTTTGGCGCTCTTTCCAATCTGCCGGAATTTCAAATTCTCTTCTGTATGATCCAATCGGATTCCAGCTATTATCTATGAAAGGTGGATTCATCCGGAACAAGTAATCGCTGTTTAGATAAATCGGAACATCGTAACCTTCAAACTGCCAGTTGCTGGGTACGTTAATTTCCTTCCAAGCACTTACATCAAAATTAGTTTTGTAAAAATCTAACGGGCGATCGGAAGGTTTATCAACCCAATTAAATTTCCATTTGCCGTTTAGAGACTGGAAATATTTCGAATCAAATCTTTTAGCCGCTACCGCTTTCTCAAAACTTTCGTAAGGCATCAAAGTAGAGTGCATTGGTTCGCGATTGATTGAATTGAGTTCGGGATTCTCCCATTCTTTTGTTTGGAGTGTTTGCGCTGTAAGTAAACAAGTAAACAGTAAGACTATAAGGCTGGTTAACTTTTGGATTTTCATGGTGGTTTCTGATTTATGAAATAGTCGGTGAATTTCTAACCAAAACAACTTGCAACAATTTTACTTAGCAGAACTCTCTTCTATTTTCTTTCTGAAAAAAGCAACTGTCTCGCTCATTCCTATTTCTAAACTAAATTCCGGCGTAAATGAGAAAGCTTTATTTGTTTCTTCTACGCTGGCAAGGCTATGTTTAATATCTCCCTTGCGTTCCGGCTGATAGATAATTTCGCTCTTGCTTCCGATTAAATCTATCACTGACTTTGCAATTTGATTAATTGAAGTTGCCTTACCGAGTGCAACATTAAAAATGCCGTTTACATTTTCTGTTGTAACTGCAAGTACATTCGCTTTTACAACATCTTTCACAAAAATAAAATCGCGTGTCTGCTCACCGTCTCCGTAAATTGTAATCGCTTCATTACTCATAGCTTTTTCAATGAATATCGGAACGGCTGCGGCATACTGAGATTTGGGATCTTGACGGGGGCCAAAAACATTAAAGTAGCGAAGCGACACAGCGCCAAGTCCAAATTGTTCATTATACATCTGAAGATAATACTCACCATCAAGTTTTGTAATTCCATAAGGAGATTTTGGCTGAGGACGCATATCTGTTCTCTTAGGCGATTCCGGATTCTCTCCGTAAATAGCGGCGGAGCTGCTCAATACAATTTTTTTAACACCATGCTCTTCACATGCATCCAAGACATTTAGCAAACCATTAACGTTAATTTCAACGCATTCTTGTGGCTTATCAACAGATTCCGGTACAGAAATCATTGCCGCCAGATGATGAACATAATCTGCATTCTCTAAAACATTAAAAACTTTTTCTCTTTCCGTAATGCTTATTTCATGAAAAATTGCTTGTGCAAATAATTGAACATTAGACAAGAACCCGGAACGCAAATTATCAATAATATGTACTTCTGCACCGGCGTTAATCCAATGTTCAACTATATGACTGCCGATAAACCCGGCACCGCCGGTAACAACTACTTTAGTTTTTTTCATAATGCATTCTGACTAAACTTTTCTTCCAGATATTTTTTCACTTTTAGGATGTCTTCCTTGCTTGTTAAATCGGGAACAGCTTCGCTGAGAGGATAGCAATAAAGGGACTTTGGATTTTTCTCAATCATTATCTTTACCGCAGTCGGTAATTCTTTCTCTTTACGGATTTCATTTAGAGGAACAATCTCCATCGCGGGACGAATCATATCATAACTAAATCTGAATATGTTCATGCTTACGCCAATAAATCCCTCTTTAGATTTTGAAGCCTCAACTTCTTCCGAAGATGGCTTTTCAATAATATCAAGGAGAAAACCATTTTCATCTTTCTTTGTTATCGCAAACTTTTCTACTCTTTCTTTCTCAACACCTAATCCATCTCTATTATAATCAACCATTGCGTTAGAATATTGAGATTTTCTCATGATCTCTAGTGCATTCTGCGAATACAAATTATCGCTGTTGCACATTGTAAACTGTTTACCGCGCCATTCTTCCTTAACAAGCAATGCTTGAAGAAGCGCATCGGCAGTACCTAGAGGTTTTGTTCTACCTTCCGGAATTATTTGAATTGCATAACTCAATTCAATTCCTTCAAACCAAGAATCATTTTTATTTTCTTCGTAGTACGATTTTATTGAATCATCTTTTTCACTTACAACAATTACTATATCGGAATATCCGGCAAGTTTAGCATTGAGCAGTAAGTAATCTAAGAATGGTCTTTCCCCTTCCCCAATGCGAATCATCGACTTTGATTTCTGCTCAGCGTCTTTTAATAATTTAGAATCAATTTCAGAAGAATCAGCTAATGATTGTTTCATCCGCGATGAAACACCGCCGGCTAAGATTACGAGTCTGTCGCTCAATCAACCGCCTCGGTTTTTGTACCTTCATCAATTGTAACAAGCCAGCTTTCCGGCGCAATTGATTTTACCGCTTCCAAAACCTTCTCGCCGTTTTCCGGAGCGTATGCAAACATACATCCGCCGCCGCCGGAACCATTAATCTTAGCGCCGAATGCACCGGCACTAAGCGCGGTTTCAATCATCTTATCAATTTTTGGTGTAGAGATTTTGAGTATATCGCGTAAAACTTTTTGATGTTCATTCATCAATCTGCCAATGCGGTGATGATTGAGCGGCTCTGTAAGCATTACTTGTTTTGCTTCAAATGTAATATCTCTGTTTCTTATTGTCCCTTGGAGAAGTTCAAGCTGATCATTATTCAGTTCATCGGTATATCTGTCAAATTCTTCTAACCGGATATTCTGTAAAGAGAACTCCGGATTTTTTCTTTTCAGATCATTAACAATATTGATTACACCTTTCTTAACACGGGCAAGAATATATTTTGTGTCTTTAGGCTCTTGAGAATTTCCAAGAATAAACTCGCCGAATTTTGGGTGCATTGGTTCTAAATTTATTCCCGGGAAAGACTCTAACCATATTACACCGCCGACTGAAGTTGAATAATGATCCATCATTCCTCCCGGCTCACCAAATTCAAGTACTTCGGCTTTGTAACCAAGATTTGCAATTTCTTGCCTATCAAGTTCTTTTTCTTGATCGCTCATCTTTGCTAAAAAATTTATCCATGCAATAATCATTGCAGAAGAGCTCGATGTTCCGGCATTAATTGGAATTTCTCCATGCATTGTAACATCAAAACCCTTGGAAAAAGTAAAACCTTCTCGTATCAGAACATTTACGCAGCTTCTTAAATAATCACGTTCAACTGTATATGGAATAGTTTCTTCAAGCGGAAACGATTCAGTAGAATTTAAATCGGGCAATTCAATATTGACTTCTTTGTCTTTACGCTTTACACCCGCAATATTAATTCTTTTGGAAATTGCGGCTGCAATAACCGGCAAATTCAAATAATCTTGATGCTCGCCGAATAAACATATTCTTCCCGGCGCTGATACGTGGAGCTTACTCATCTATTTGCTTAACCAATTTGTTTTTGAATTAATGCTGCATATTGTTATGAACAGCTTGAACATCATCATCTTCTTCAAGAGCGTCAAGCAATTCTTTCACTTCCACTTTTTGCTCTTCAGTCAATTCTTTAGAATTAGTTGGAATATACTGAGTTTCAGTTGCACCGATTTCAATGTTTTTTTCTTCCAATGCTTTCTGCATCGAGCCGAAATCTTGAAATGAAGTTGTGATGTAAATATTGTCATCATCGTAAGAAAGATCTTCCAGACCAAAATCAATCAGCTCCAATTCGAAAGAATCCATATCCGGAGCTACCGACTTAGCAATTTTAATCAATCCTTTTTTCTCGAACATAAATGCGATTGATCCGGAATTGCCAAGTACGCCTTCATGTTTTCTGAAAATGTGGCGAACGTTTGCAACAGTTCTAGTTGGATTATCTGTAGCACACTCAACAATTACAGCAACTCCGTGCGGAGCGTATCCTTCATACATTATTTCTTGGTAGCCGGTTGTGTCTTTAGAAAAAGCGCGCTTAATAGCTTGTTCCACTTTATCCTTAGGCATGTTAACGCTTTTTGCGTTTTGCATTGCAATTCTAAGTTTTGAATTAGCTTTTACATCCGGTCCCCCCGCCTTCACTGCAATTTCGATGTCTTTTCTAACTCTGTTGAAGGCTTTAGACATTCTCGCGTAACGCGCGAACATAACATGTTTTCTGGTTTCGAATATTCTTCCCATTGCTTACTCTTTATTTATTAATTGATTTTTTTCTCTAACATGTTCTTTATAGAGCCGAGATTAATCGCGTCTCCATAAAATTTTATCTTTCTCGTAGAGATGCCATATATGGCGTCTTTACATGTTTTTTTGTAGAGACGTAGCATGCTACGTCTCTACTTTTTTATATGAGAAAAAACAGTAAAGCCCCAACTTGGGGCTTTAAAATTATTTCATACAATCACAATGTTTGCATTCCATTGGGTACTTCATTTCTTCTTTCATGAATTCTGCGATTGAATCAACAACAAATTTGATTTGTTCGTTTGATAATTCCGGATAAATCGGCAGCGCGAGTGAATCATTAGCCGCGCAATTAGCTACCGGATAATCTTCATCCTTAGTGTTTAAGTAGCTGAAGCATTCTTGTCTATGGAAAGGAACCGGATAATAAACTTCGCAGCCGATTTCTTTTTGTCTTAAGAAATCCAAAAGCGAATTTCTCTTTTCAACTCTTATGATATACTGATTATAAATGTGATAATTCTTGTGTCCCGTTTCTTTGTACACAGCTTTAGGAAGGAGAACTTTATTCTTTTCGCCAAAACAGATTTTTCCTTCAACTTCTGCTAAACCAGCATCTTGAAAATACTTTGAATAAAGCGAAGCATTCTCTCTTCTCTTTGCAGACCATGAATCCAGATGAGGAAGTTTTACACGAAGAACTGCGGCTTGCAAAGTATCTATTCTAAAATTACCGCCTATAATTTTGTGGTAATACTTTGGCTCCATGCCATGCATACGCATCATTTTCATTTTAGCATAAAGTTTTTCATCGTTTGTTGTGCAGATACCCGCATCGCCGAAACCTCCAAGATTTTTACTTGGGAAGAAGGAGAAACATCCTATATCTCCAATTCCGCCTACGAATTTTCCATCTTTATACTGAACGCCGATTGCTTGTGCAGCATCTTCAATAACCTTTAGATTATGCTTCTTGGCAATTTCCGTTATAGCATCCATATCGGCACTTTGTCCGTAAAGATGAACCGGAATAATCGCTTTGGTATTTGGAGTAATTTTCTTTTCAATATCAGCCGGATTCATATTAAATGTAACCGGATCGGAATCAACAAAAACCGGGACTGCGTTTAGTCTTGCAACAACACCGGCAGTAGCAAAGAAAGAATAAGTTGGAACGATCACTTCATCACCCGGCTTAATATCAAATGCCATTAAAGCCAGCAGAAGTGCGTCTGTTCCGGATGTAACGCCAACGGAGTATTTTACGCCAAGGTAAGCGTTAATATCTTCTTCAAGTTTGGCTACATCGGGACCGTTTATAAAATACTGGGAATCAACAACTCTCTGGATCGCTTCATCAATTTCTTTTTTAAGAGCTAAATACTGGGGTTTAAGATCGAGCAAAGGAACTTTCATCTAATCCTCTAAAGAATTTTATTATTGTGGGCTCAAATCTAAGGAAAATAGGCAACATTTCTAATCCAATTATTACTCAAACTTAAAAGCTCTTATTCTGCTTTCGCAAACCAATCTGAGGCTAAAAATAGTAGTAGGTTTACCGTTGAATTGGAATTTTCGTACCAACAATGACAGTCAAATTCTCAGTATTCAATTATTCACTAGTTGTTTTGCTGGCGCTATCGTTTCGCTTGTCCAGAAGCTTTTTATCGGGAAGTGACTCGTTATATGTGCGGGTTTAAGAAATAATTTTAAGTAATGGAAATAATTAACTTTTTCTTAAGACCTAGTTCTATTATCCTATAAAAGGTAGAAATCTGTATATCACTTTTACCGGCTTCTATTCTTGAGATATAACTTTTCTTGGTCCCCGTTTTTTCAGCGAGTTGCTCTTGTGTCAACTTTGCCTTTGTTCTTTCTTCTCTTAGCATCTCACCTAAACGGAATGAAATTGAATCAGATTCAAATTTATCTCTCCGCTCACTTCCTTTCTTTCCATATTGTTTATCTAAATGCTCTTCGAATGTAGTTATCTTTTTCATCTTTTTTCCCTTTCGGACTTTTCACTAAAGTATTCCTCTTTCAATCTTATCCCCAATTCTAATTCATTCTTCGGTGTTTTGTTTGTCTTTTTAATAAATCCATTAATTAGAATTACCAGATTACCCTCATCAAAAAAACTGAAAATTCGAATGTTGCTTTTATGTGTTAAGACCTTAACTTCATATAGACCATCTGTCCCTTCCAAGTACTTTAGGAATTTAATAGGAACTCTTTCTACATTTCTAATTAGATCGAGCACAAAGTCAATCTTTTCTTTTGTTTTTAGATCTTGCTTAGAATAGAAGTCTAAAAAGTGGTCACCGAAGAATAGTATCTTCCTTTTCACGTCCCAAAGGTAACTAATTAGTTAACCAGCTCAAAGTCATTTTGTTTTATCAAAATAGTATGACCATAACGACGGGAGTAACACATGCATTTATTTAACCAAAAGCATTTTCTTTGCATTGAAGTAATTTGTTGTTCTCAGAACATAAAAGTAAACACCGCTAGGCAAATTACTTCCGTCAAAAGTAATTTGATGACTGCCGCGTAGAAGATTTCGATTTAACAATTCATCAACTTTTTCACCTAGCGAGTTATAAAGTAATAGTTCTACAAACCCGCTTTCCGGAATGTAAAATTCAATAACAGTAGAGGGATTAAAAGGATTGGGATAATTCTGGTTTAATTTTATAGAAGCACTTAGTTCCGGAGACTCTTCAACATTTGTTAGTACACCAAGTTTACATCCGTTAATTTTTGCCCCGACAAAAGAGCATTGATTTATTCCTTGTCCATATTCTGTAATTCCCAAACCTTTGGTTACTACTATAGCAAGACCATCAGCCATCGAACTCCATATTGTGTCCGGCTTTGTGCTGCTTGTTTTTATGTACACATTGTTAAAGACTTTCGAAATGGAGGTGTCTCCGTAAATAGAAACGACATCCGGGAAAGTTTGATAAATACCATATTGCTTACCTATAGGATCGATATTCCATATCGATCTATCCGGCGATACAAAATCATATCTAACATATTCATGACCGGAAAAAGTATTGTACTCCCATACCTTTTCATTGTTCTCTAATCTTTGATATTGGTACTTATCGTTGTTTTTAATTTTATAAAATGTTTTCCCATTAATTAATGTATCTCCAACCACCTCAAATGTTAAGTAAAAAGATTCCGAGATACTTACATAATAACTATACTGCCAAATATTCCCTATTTGTAGCGGATACCATACTGTTGTATCAATCTGGGCGGTTGTACAACTGAACCATAAGATTATAAATACTATTATTTTCTTCATGATATTATTTAGTATGTATAACGGCATTTTTAAGCAAGTACCTTGCTCTTATGAGCCCTACATTACGAATTTTATTTTGTAACCGCGCACTTCTACGCGGCAAAACTTTATTTTTTCGTCATGGTAGGACCATGACGACGGGGGAAAAACCACTAGAAAAAGATTTGAATGTTAGGTGGCTTTTTTCATGCTCGCGAATAAATTTGCAAATAATTTAGCATAGGTGCTTAATGAATTTTGAATGAACTCCTTTTCAATTATGATTTCATTCTGATCAGTTAATGATATACCCTTAAGTTTCTCAATGTATCCGAAAGCTTTCGTATATGACTCTGGATCAGAAATTATATTCCCATTATGTGCTATTAGATTCCTTATGTATAAGTATTGCCGAATCAATTCCCATTCCTTACTAGTTCCGAAGTTATAATCAATCAGAACAACTTTACTAAGGTAATTTTTTATCGATTCAAGAGTGCTGCCTTTTAAATCTTGCCAGCCAATTTCTAAATTCTTTTGTTTTTTTAGAGTATTACAAATTACGACAAGGCAATGTTCAAAGTAAGAATAGCTTAATAAAAACAAAGCGTGAAGGCCTAAAGATTTATAAAGGTTCTCTGTTAAATTTATTTCAGTTTTTGAATAGACTGCTGAAAAGTAACGACCCATTGTTTTAAATGAAGATTCTGTTCCAACAAGTTTTACCAAATCATTTGAAGGCACATCAAATACTTTAGCATTTTTAATATTTTCTTTATGGTAGGCAATACTATGTTCAAGTATATTCTCATATCTACCGACAAAAATACTAATCGACATCATCCTTGACATAATATACTTATCAATCGAATCAACTAGCTTTTTCTTCATTCACTACCAACTTAATATTAATTATCTGGCGAGCAAATAGCATATCTCAGATGCATATCTACCGGCGTTTATTTAGTTTATTAAATAAATTTCCACTTTAGCGTTGTGCCGGAACATTCTTCCCGACACAGAATCAATAATTTTATTCAACCTCTATTACAATTCCATTTTCCAGCTTGTATTTCTTATTCGATTTTTCGCAGTAGGCAATTCCCTCTTTATCGAAAACAAGTTTTTGTCCGGCTTCGCTAAACCAGCCTACAATTCTTGCGGGATTGCCAACAACCAGCGCAAAATCGGGAATGTCCTTAGTTACCACAGCACCAGCGCCTACAAAAGCAAATCTGCCAATTGTATTTCCGCAAACAATAGTAGAGTTTGCGCCGAGAGAAGCCCCCTCTTTTACCAATGTTTTCTTGTAATATTTTGCCCCAACTTGCGGATACTTTGATCGAGGATCGGAAATGTTTGTAAATACCATCGATGGTCCGCAGAAAACATAGTCTTCCAATATCACACCTTCATACACGGAAACATTATTCTGTATCTTAACAAAGTTTCCAATAGTAACATTGTTGCCGATGTTCACATTCTGACCGAGTACGCAATTCTTGCCTAGTTTTGCACCGCTCTGAACATGAGAAAAATGCCATATCTTTGTTCTTTCATCAATTTCTACATTATCATCAACGTAAGCGGATTCATGCTTAAAATATTTTTGTTCCATTCTTCCCTCATTTTTTTATGTCAACTTCTATTCAGTTAAAAAAGATTAGCCACCAAGGCACAAAGTCACTAAGTACATAATTAAATTCCTTTTAGTGAAACTTTTGTGTCTTAGAGTCTTTGTGGCAATTTTCTTGTAGCTTGGTTTATCCTCTACGAAAATTACAAAAATGATTTGAATAACAATGTGCAATTAGATTATTTTGCACGCCAATCATTTAGCTCGGAGTTATAGTGAACCTCTCTGAAGAAATTCAAAAACTCAAATCCGGATTTCACAAATCCTTCTGGGTTGCAAACATCATGGAATTGTTTGAACGGCTTGCATACTATGGCCAGCAAATAGTTTTCATGATTTATTTACGAAACAATCTTCATTTTACCGAATCAGAAGCCGGACAGCTTTCCGGTATTTTCGGCGGTTTAATTTATCTTCTCCCAATTCTCGGCGGTACTCTTGCCGATAAATGGGGATTCAAAAAAGCGTTTAACGTTGCTTTTACTATTCTCGGTATCGGTTATTTTCTAATTGGCTCAATGGGCTTAAGCGTTTTTTCTTCATTCTACAGCAGTACGCCAAACTATTGGCTCTTAATGTTGTTCTTGATTTTCACAGCTTTCGGCGGCTCATTCATTAAACCTTCTGTGCTTGGAACGGTTGCAGTTGCATCAAAAGATGCAGATTCCAAATCGCTGGGTTTTGCAATTTACTACTGGCTGGTAAATGCCGGCGCTATGATTGGACCAACAATAGCTTATCTTGTTCGAGATAGCTTTGGTAATGAATTCGTTTATATGGTTTCAGCAATAAGCTGCTTTGCAATGCTTGTTGTTAATATGATTTTCTACAAAGATGTTCATGAGCCATCTGATGTTGAAACATTAGCTAAAAAAATTGCTAACCTATTCGTGGTACTCAGAAATTATAAATTTATGATTTTCCTTTTCATCTACTCTCTCTATTGGATCATCTTCTGGCAAGAATTTATAATCGTTCCTTATTACGTAACAGATTACATCAGCGCAACCGCTCCTTACGAAATTATTCAATCATGGGCAGGTGCCGGCGCAATTATTCTATTGCAAATTCCGGTTAACCGTTTTACAAAGAAATTGCATACCTCCAAAGCGATTATGTATGGCTTTGCAATTTCCAGTTTAATATGGATTGTAATTGGCATCTATCCTTCTATTCCTACTATTGTTGCGGGAATTGTTGCATTCGCAATCGGTGAGATGGTTCAAGCACCGCGTTATTACGAATACATTTCTGAAATTGCACCGGAAGGCCAGCAAGGTTTGTATCAAGGATTTGCGTTTCTACCAATCGCAATCGCTCGTTTTGCCGGAGATCCCTTTGGCGGATGGCTTTATCAAACTTCCAAAGCAAGCGGGCATCCGGAATATATCTGGTTTTCTATGATTGGAATTGGGTTGTTGTCTGTATTACTGATGTATTTATATAATAAGTTTTTGGTAAAAGCAGATTAAATAAAAGCCCACGGATTAATCCGTGGGCTTTTTAGTTACAATTCGAATTTTGTTACTTCCCTGCCGCGAGTAAGACAATAAAAATTTTCTGTCTTATCATCAATCCAGTGAGATGCGAGTTCATAGTTCTTCTCATGCGCAATTAAACTAGCATAGTACTCCCCTCTGAAAATTGTAGAAGGCGCATCTATACCCTTGCCTTTGCATAATGATGGGTAATGAACAGCGAATGCTATTACTTCTATAGCTGTACATCCCGTTTCAATTTCCAGGTAACTCGAATGCGTTTCCGAGATTGTTTTTCCGGCATGTAATGTTAAATCATTAAACCAAGCTACATAAGGAGAATCAGCTTGTTCTATAAGATGAGTTAGTTTGACAGCGTTTATATAATCATCAATACTCAATAATTTTAGCTGCTCCTTGAGTGGAATTCGTGTTTCCACAAAAACCGGAAGATCGAAAACGCCTTTGTATTCCTCCGGCTGAATAACGTTAACAGAGACAGATTCCTTGTATTGAATTTCTATCATGTTCAGATATTTGTGAAATCCATACGAGATATAATTTTTGATTTGGCTTTCTATAGTCATCAAGTTTTTCATATAGTATAAGTTATAAGATAATTCCAAATTCTTTTTCAAGTGTAACTGTGTACTCTGATTCATCCGAAAGTATTCGCTCTTGTTTCTCATTACCTATGGTCTCGATCAAACGCATATCGCTGAGAGTTATTCTGCCGTTTGGTTTTGCCAGCGAGCAAAGCCGCTTCTGTGTAAACGTTGATTGCGGTGATGTCTGATGATATCGGCACATTTCTTCATAGTCTGATAATCCACACGCGTAAAGAGTAAAACGATATTGAGATTTCCATTCACTCTCTTTTCTTTTTTCCTTGAGAATCAAATAGTTTCCATCATCATCCATTTGATAAGAGTGCTCACCTTGCGATTGAACATCTCTTCTGTCTATTAGCAGAGGCTGCTGAAACGAATCGCCAAATCCCACATCAACAAGCCATCTTTCGTTGAGAGAAATCATCAATGTCATATGGTCAAAGTCCGGTCCGAATCCGCCAACATCTTTTGCAACTCCAGCCGAAAGCATTGCTACATTAAATCCAAGTTCACGTAGAAGCGAAGCAAACAATCCATTTAATTCATAACAAAAACCGCCGCGTTTACGAGTAACAATCTTATCAAACAACGATTCTTCTTGAAGCACGATTGGCTCATTTTCATGAATACTAAGATTCTCGAAAGGAATAGCTCGCAAATGTGCTAGCTGCAGAGCGCCTAATGTTTCGATTGTCGGAACAAGCTCTCCCCGGTAATTTATTCGTTCTAAGTAAGCACTTATATTCATAAATCATTCTTTTTCTTTTTGTAATGACTTTTCACCAACGCGTTATTGTAAACTTCTGTTTTCACATGTTCAAATTTTTGTTCCCTAGTAAGACCGGCAAATAGTGGAATACCTTCACCCAGTAAAATTGGAATTTTCGTAATTATCACTTCATCAATCAGCTCTTGTTTGAGAAATTTTTGGATTGTTATTCCACCGTCTATGTATAGATTCTTGTATCCGCGGGAATTCAACTCTTTAACTATTGATTCCGGATTTCCATTTAGAATTTCAGCTTTATCCGCCAAACTTCTTGGAAGTGATTTCAAGGTTTCGCTCAGCACGAAGACCGGCTTGGTATAAAGCCATTCATCAAAAGTCATCACCAGTTCAAACGTATTTCTTCCCATAACTACAGCATCAACATTTTTCATGAACTCGCTAAAACCAAAGTCACTGCCATCCGGATTTGGAATTTCGAAAAGCCAATCTATGCCGCCATCTTTTTTAGCAATGAATCCATCCAGACTTGTAGCTATATATACAATGTTATACATGGTTCCCTTTCATCTAAATTCAACTACAATCTTAACTTAGTCTTGTGAATTATTAAAATCAACAAACTGATTATAGAACATACTACCCCAGCGCGGCAACCTTTTTAATCGTATTCCAATTTCTTGTTGTTACTTCTTTACCAAATTCTTTATCAATAAAATTCATCGAATCAACAGAATGAGCATCCTTTACTGACAGAACTCCAAAGAGAGCGTCATCTGTTGCCTTCAGAATCCGAAACAATTTATCGGAAGATTGATATGGAGCCTTAAATGTGCTCTTCGGTTTATGAGAAAGAAATGTTACATAAAGCCGTGTTTCCTTTGTTACCTCTATTCCCTTGAACGGATCATCGTCCATTAGCTTTTTAATGTAGTTCATACTATGGACGATCGTCTTAACTTGGAAGCCAAAAGTTTCTTCAATCTGCATTTCAATTTTTTCTTTTATTGCTTCTAGTTTTTTCTCACTTGAATCGAAAACTACATTACCGCTAGCAAGGATTGCTTGTACGTTATTGAATCCGATTTTCTCCAGCATTTTCTTTAAGTCTGCCATTGGTACTTTTTTATTGCCGCCAATATTGATCCCGCGGAGAAAAGCTGCGTAACGCTCCGGATTATCTTTCGAAGAATTCTGTTTATAAACTTTGTTGGGTTTTAATTTGGCTGCAACCTTTTCATATACTACTTCTCACTTAATTTCTTTTTTTGCAGACACTGTCTGATATGCGGTTTTTAGTGCATCCTTCAGCATACCCTTTTTAACTTTCTCTAACTCTATAACTGTCCAGCCTTGTATTCCCCAAGTGCCGTTAACCGGGTACATCACTGCTTTATCAAAAGTACAAAATAGTGATTGATCTTGCTGAGAAAGTTTTACTACTACCCGCTTATTCTTTTCATCGAACGTAGCAAATATTTTCTTATTCACTCTGAAAGAAATTTTATCGAAGTGAGGTTCTTCGGTTGTATCCGGGAACGACGTTGCTAACTGCCGTAAAACATCTATCTTTATCATACTTAACTTTCATTTGGCTTTCTGTTGTTCTGACTAAAATAGGTCTATTTCCTAGCATTCTTATGTTACAGACAAATTATAGCTATTTTGCCTAAAAAATGCTGAATGATTTCTGTCATTCAGCATTTTACTAATATTCAAAGGATATATGAAATTATAACAATGGAATCAATCAATGATTCATTTCATCGGCGCTTGGTCCATAAACTCCCGGGATAGGGATATCGAGCAACCGAAGATATACGCCTAACTGCGCTCTGTGGTGAATCAACTGGCATAATGAATGCCTAATAACCTCAGCTTTCGAAATATCCATCAGAACCATATCGCCATTCCTCATAACCCATCTTCCATCAAGTTTAGCTTCGTTCTTTTCAATTAGTTGAGCTTTACCTTTAGCAAAGGATTCCTCAAACAATTGCAATAGCTCTTTTGTACTGTTTACGACTTTTGGATTGTACGGAGTAACGGCGAAATCCAATCCATCATTTATAATTCCATGTTCAATCCAACCGGGAATTTCGGCGATATGAGTTGTTAGCGCTCTGATTGTCATGCTTTTAGGATGAGCTTTCCAATCGTATTTGTCATTGGGAACAATTTCCAACATTTTTCGGGTTGATGCTGCTTCTTGTTCCAATTCTGTTAAGAAAATTTTGATTAAAGACATGATGCTTCCTTATATTATTGAATAGTTACACAACAAAAATAATCTGCTGGTTTGACAACAGTATGTCAGTAGCTTTTCAAGAATTTAAAATAATTTACTTTTTTTTAAAGAAATCTGCAGGCTTACCAATCTGTATTTGATACTGCTTTTAAGGTTGCAATTTCTGCCGGTTGAGCAGTTATTCTATTCCTTATCAACAGAATAAAATCGACTTACTATAAATGAAATCGGCAAGCCGACAGCAAATATTAAAATCACAATTCCGATTACTGCTTGCACTGCATTAAATGGAATTTTGGGAGTGTTGCTCAGCGGCAAAACTAAACGTGTCATCACGAGACAGATAACAAATCCGTATGCTAAACCTCCGGCAATCTTATTCTTAGCCAGCAAAGGTATTTGAGGATAGATAAAGAAAAATATTACTGTTCATGTAAATGCAATAAAAAAGTGGAACAATAGTCCCAACAAAGCCATTTCTGTCCCACCGGCTAAAGCAGTTTTTCCGAAAACTCCACTAGCAATAGATTTGACAACAGCTGCCGGGTTTTTACTTGTTTAATATAAATTTGCACTAATGCGCAAAGTATATCCATTGTACCGGCAAGTAATTCTAAAAACGAATTAACGGGTATCGTCCAATCACGTATGCTCGCCTACGAAAATTATTAAGAATCATTTACTATTGGGCTAAGTCAAAAGAATTATTGTTAATGTTACTGATTTATTCTAAAAACGAACAAGATGATTTATCGGCAGAGCAATTAAAAAAGTATTAAAATCTCTTGTTGAAATGGAGTTCACATTAAAGAAGAATTATTAATAGAGCTGCTGAAGAGCATAAAAGAGGGCGGCAAAATTCTAAAAGGGAAAAAGAAATCAGGCCGGCGTTTGATTTTGATAATCCCGATCCCAAAATGATAAGAGAACAATTGGGATTATCCCAAAATAAGTTTGCTACATTACTTGGAATTAGTCTTTCAACATTGCAGAACCGGGAACAAGGAAGGCGTAAACCGGACGGACCCGCAAAAATTTTGCTTAATGTAGCGGCAAATTATCCCGAGACAATTTTCAATACTGTATTCCCATCATAAATAATTAGCAAAGAGTTTCAAGTTCTGTAAGAAGATTTCTATACCCCGCAAGCAATTTCTTTTTGAAACTATAAATTGTTTGCGGGGCTTTTTCATAATTACTCAGCAATTGGTATCAAAACTATTGTCTCTAAATCTTCCTTCTTAGTAGTTTTCGGATCGTTAAGGTAATATTCTATCGATTCATTCTTGATCTTCAAATTTTCTTTCTTGATGTAGTCAGTCATAAGCTTGTAAGTCTCGCCGACTTTTTGATATGGCCCGCGGTGAACAGCCTTAACAAACTTTCCTTTTTCTATTATTCCGGCTTTGATGTTTCCTTCCCCTTCGGTCTTTTCCTTGACCGGAAAGCCAATCAGCATATTCCACTTTTTGGTAAACATCTTAATAAAAGAGAAAAACTTGTTTTCATTATTAAGTTCACTCCAATTAAGATTAATATAGCGAACATAAGGAGCGGCAATACACTCTACCCCCTTTTTACCTAGATATTCCGCAATTGCTTTGTAGGAACTTCCAATTATCATCGGCATCTTCCACATAGGCACAATCTCATTAATTTCTAATGTGTACTCGGTTTCTTTTTCGATTTGTTCAATCATATTACTCATATGTTCTCCATTGTTTAATTAATAGATTTATCAGTTAAGTAGTATCATCTTTCTTGATTGAAAATAACCGCCAGAGAGTAAAGTGTAGATGTAAACTCCACTAGAAAGTCTATTGCCGAATTCATCTTTTCCATCCCATTCTAAGTAATGAACTCCTTGATCCTTGAATGTAGGCAAATAATTTTTGACTACTTCCCCTAAAGAGTTGTAGATTTTCATAACAACATAGGAAGCCGAATTCAACTCATAAGAAATTCTTGTAGAAGGATTAAAAGGATTCGGGTAATTTTGATATAATTCAAATGTATCAGCTATTACTTCGGGCGAATCTATATTTGTCGGTTTTCCAAACGCTGTTATTGAATTGAGAACTTCACCATTAAAATCGAAAAGGGCTAGGTTTTCCCAAGGTGAACCTAACGACTTAGTAGATATCCAATCGGGCGCCCAATAAAATAATCCAGCACCTTTATTATTTATTGTATTTCCTATTTGCATAATAATATCGGAAAGAAATTTCTTCTGTCCATCTACAGTTGCCGGGTAACCGGAGTGAGTTTGACTTGTGTTTCCCACTATATTGTTGGTGTTGTCATTCCAACCAAGTGTCCACGGATAAGCAGTTTCAACAACAATAATATCTTTGCCGTACCGCGAAGCTAAATCATCCATGTTGCTTTTAAGATTGGTTAAAGTTCCGTGCCACCAAGGATAATAAGAGAGCCCGATTATATCAAAATCAACTTTAAGAGATGATAGTTTATCATAGAACCACCTACTTGAGGAATTATCCCCTCCTCTGTCGATATGAATCATAATTTTTACAGAATCCTTAGCTTCGGTAGATTCTTTTACTGCTTTAATTCCTTCTTTCAAAATTTCCGAAAATTTAGTCCACTGCGAAGTTGTATTATAGGATTCGCAAACCCGGCACTCATTCCACAACATGCCGCAGATAATTTCATTGCCGATTTGCACAATTGAAGGAACAGTATTTTGATTTTTGAATGCTGTCATTACACTCTTTGTGTAGTTGTAAAGGCTATCCTTTAGAATCTCATAAGGAAGATTTTCCCAAGCTAAAGGCTTTTTCTGGTTACCGGGATCAGCCCAAGTATCGGAGTAATGAAAATCCAGCATCAGCTTTAATCCCTTTTCCTTAATTCTTTTTGCAAGCAGTAATGTTTTGGTAAGATTATTATATGCAGAAGTTGGAGTATGCCAGAGTCTTAATCTGCAGTAGTTAATTCCATTTTCCTTAAAAATCTGTAAAGCATCTTTCTGCATACCAGTTGCTTTAAAGACTCCTCCATTGTCCTCAATTTCTAGCAGTGCCGATACATCAACACCTTTAATAAATTCAGCGCTGTTACTCTGCCCATAACTTGATAGACTCATTACAAAAAGAAGCAGTATTACTTTAATAATCCTCATCGTTCCTTCTGAACATCAGATAAGTTAGCTTTATCATTACGAAGGTAGATTTTTTCCAATTTGTTCAACAAATGAACCCGCCGCAATTAGTTTTTATACAGCAAATAATAATGAAAACTCTCCTATGAATCCAAGGTAGAAGAACATAAAGCCTCCGATATTCGTTTTTATATATAAGACCTCTACTTTTTTGATTCTAAAACCGTATTAGCCTATTTTTACGCCGCAATTAAGTGATAAGGCTATGTCAGTTACACCATTAATGGCTCAGTACGCAAAGGTTAAGGAAAGCTACCCGGATACGGTTTTGCTATTCCGTGTTGGAGATTTTTTTGAAACCTTTGATGAAGATGCAAAAACTGCATCAAAAGTATTGGGCATTACTCTAACTAAAAGAGCCAACGGCGCAGCCGGAGAAGTTCCTCTTGCCGGATTTCCGCATCATGCGATTGATACTTATTTGCCCAAACTTGTTCGCGCCGGATACCGCGTTGCTGTATGCGAGCAGATGGAAAATCCGAAGTTTGCTAAAGGAATTGTTAAACGTGAAGTTGTAGAAGTTGTAACTCCCGGAGTTGCAATTTCTGATAAACTGCTAGACCACAAAAAGAATAATTACGTTCTCTCAATCTATATTGAAAATGAGGTTGCCGGTTTAGCGTTTGCAGATATTTCCACCGGCGAGTTCCAGACTTACGAAGTAAAGCAAAATGAAATCGCCCAGCAGTTTGGTGCTATAAATCCATCCGAGATTTTAATTCCGAAAAAGCTAAAACAAATTCTAGAGCCAATTCTTAATAAAGCTGTTCCTTCTGCGAGAATTACCAGAATTGATGACTGGATTTTCGATTTCGGATATGGCTCGGAATTGTTGATGAATCACTTCAATACCAAAAATCTAAAAGGATTTGGAATTGAAAATTTTCACACCGGAATATGCGCAGCCGGCGCTGCATTAAACTATTTGCGCGAAACTCAGAAAGCTAATCTTACTCACATAAATAAAATTTCCCGTTTCAATCCTTCCGATTATATGCTGCTGGATTACTCGACCAAACGAAATCTTGAAATAACATTTACAATGCAAGAGGGTGAACGGGAAGGCTCTTTAATATCGATTCTAGATAAGACAGAAACTTCGATGGGCGGAAGAATGCTGAAGAAGTGGATTACTTCCCCTCTCAGAAAGCTAGAACCGATATTGAAACGGCAAGAATGCATTGAAGAATTTGTTAATAATAAAACACTCCGTAAGAATTTACAGAACGAGCTCAGTGAGATTGGCGATCTAGAAAGATTAACTTCCAAAGTTTGTACCGGAAGAGTTAATCCGCGCGAAATTGTTAGCTTAAAATCATCACTAAAGAAAATTCCATTGCTGAAACAGCTTCTCGATCAATCATCTGTTGAAACGATTACAGCGATAAATCAAAAATTAAATTCTCTTGAAAAACTTACTGAGAAAATTGAAGGTGCTATTGCTGATGATCCGCCACTTGCAATGTCCGATGGCGGAATTATTCGTAAAGGTTATAATGCTGAGCTTGATGAGCTTCGTTCACTTTCAACAAATGCAAAAGATTGGATTGCAAATCTTCAAAAGACTGAACGTGAGCGGACAAAAATTTCTTCGCTGAAAGTAAGCTACAATAAAGTATTTGGTTATTACATAGAAATAAGCAACGCAAACAGAGAGAAAGCGCCGGATAATTATATTCGTAAGCAAACTCTCGTGAATGGTGAACGTTTCATCACTCCGGAACTGAAAGAGTATGAAGATAAAATTCTGAATGCTCAGGAGAATATTCAAAATCTCGAGTTTAAGCTTTTTGATGAAATTAGAATCGCCGCTGCGCAAGAGGCTGAAGCTATTCAAGAGAATGCGCAGTTAATTGCAATGCTGGATTGTTATCAATCGCTTGCAGAATGCGCGGTTGAATATAATTACACAAAACCGGAATTAAACAATTCCGACACTTTAGAAATTATAGATGGACGTCATCCGGTTGTAGAAAGAATTTTGCCGCCGGGTGAAAAGTATACTCCTAACAGCTGCAAGTTGTCATCATCGGAAGAACAGATAATTATTCTTACCGGTCCCAACATGGCGGGTAAATCCGTTTATCTGCGGCAAATGGGTTTGCTTGTTTTAATGGCGCAGATTGGATCGTTTGTTCCGGCAAAAAAGGCTTCAATTGGTTTGGTTGATAGAATTTACACACGTGTTGGCGCCAGCGATAATATCTCTGCCGGCGAATCAACATTCTTAGTTGAGATGCAAGAAGCCGCCAATATTTTGAATAACGCGACGAGTAAAAGTTTAATCTTGCTTGATGAAATTGGACGAGGCACAAGTACATTTGATGGAATCTCAATCGCATGGGCGATTACAGAATATCTGCATGAGAATGTGAACTTAAGTGCAAAGACATTATTTGCAACTCACTATCACGAGCTAAATGAAATGGCAGAGATTTTTCCCCGCATCAGAAATTTCAAAGTGGAAGTGCGTGAGTATGGAGATAAAGTAATTTTTCTTCACAAAGTAACTTCGGGCGGAGCTGATCACAGTTACGGAATTCAAGTTGCACAGATGGCCGGCCTGCCTCAATTTGTAACGAACCGTGCAAAGGAAATTCTTGTTAATCTGGAAGGCAAAGAGTTAACACCTTACGAATTAAAGAAGGCAAAGCTTTCCAAGATTAAACAGCAAGATGAAATGCAGATCAGTTTGTTCGAAATGAAGGATGATTCTCTTAGAAAAGAAATTTCCGATATTGCTATTGACAGCTTAACGCCGCTCGAAGCATTAAATAAACTTAGCGAACTAAAGAAGCATATAGATGAAAACAAAGAATCATAATAGAACGCGGATGACGCAGATTTACGCTGATTTATCCGTGATAATCCGCGTCATCAGTGTAATCTGCGTTCTATTTATTTTAGATAGCTGCGGTAAGAGCTATACGCCGGAACAAGAAGCTTATATCAAAAAGATTGAAGACTTCCGCGCAAAGAAAAATGATGAAATGAAGAACGATCCTTCTTCCCCATTTAATTTCAAAGGCAAAGTTGAGTTCCATAATCTCAATTACTTTAATGTCGATCCCGGTTTTGTGTTCAAGAGTAAATTGAGTGAATATGAGAAGAAAGACACCGTTACAATCTTCGGAACTAAAGGTGAGCCAAGGAAAGCAGTCAGAATCGGGTATGTTCAATTCAACCGCGAAGGCAAGAATTACAAAATCAGCGTCTATGAAGGAACAACAAAAACCGGGCAGACATATCATTCCATCTGGTTTACAGATTTAACAACCAACAAAGAATCTTATGGCGTAGGACGATATTTAGATTTTGAATTAGTTAGCGATCCAAATTATCTTTACGAAGTTGATTTTAATTTAGCATATAATCCTTACTGCGCTTACAGCAGTAATTATTCTTGTGCAATTCCAACCAAAGAAGATTTTATTCCGGTTGAGATAAATGCCGGCGAGAAAAAATTTCATGATTAATTCCGTAGTTAACCCTACGGGCGAAGGAGAATAAATTGGTAGTTATTTTACAAAAGAACGCGTCAGAAGCTCAGATAGAAAACGTAGTTAAGCATTTAGAAGACTATGGTTTTCAGATTCATAAATCAACCGGAACGGAAAGAACTATAATTGGTGCGATTGGTGTTAAGCCGAATTTCGATACTAGAATTATAAGCATACTCGATGGTGTGGATGAAGTTTACCGAGTTACAACTCCATTTAAACTCGCCGGAAGAAGTTTTCAAGAAAATAATTCTATCATCAAAATAAAAGATGTTGAAATAGGCGGCAATCATGTTGTGATGATGTCCGGTCCTTGTTCCGTTGAAAGTGAAGATCAAATTTTCCGTTTGGCAAAAGTTGTTTCCGATTCCGGCGCAAAAATTTTAAGAGGCGGTGCTTTCAAACCGAGAACCTCTCCATATGCATTCCAAGGAATGGGAGAAGAAGGTTTAAAACTTATGCGTGCCGCTGCCGATAAGTATAATCTTTTGGTTATCACAGAAGTTATGCAGATTGAGCAGATTGAATTGATATACAAATACACTGACATTTTTCAAGTTGGTGCACGCAACATGCAAAATTTTTCCTTGCTTAAAGAATTAGGTAAAGTGGATAAAGCCGTCATGTTGAAACGCGGTATCGCTGCAACAATCGAGGAATGGTTAATGTCGGCTGAATACATTTTAGCCGGAGGAAACAAAGATGTTGTACTCTGCGAACGCGGCATTAGAACTTTCGAAAATTATACTCGCAATACATTTGATCTTTCAGCAATTCCGGTTGTTCATAAGAAGAGCCACTTGCCTATTATTGCCGATCCTTCTCATGCAACGGGATTAAGAGATCAAGTTCCTCCAATGGCACGAGCAGCTGTTGCTGCGGGCGCGGATGGATTGATGATAGAATTTCATCACGATCCGGAAACAGCATTGAGCGACGGACCGCAAGCTTTGCTTCCAGCCACTTATCTAAAATTAATGGATGAGTTAAGATTAATTGCAAAGGCAATCGGTAGGACTCTCTAATTGGAAATAAAAAGTGTTTCAATAATTGGGTTAGGTTTGATTGGCGGCTCGATTGCAAAATCATTAAAGGTTAGCAAACTTCCCCTTTTTATTTCCGCTTTCGATAATGAGCAAGTTCTTGAAACTGCTCTTGCTGATAAAGTAATTGATCGTAAACTTAACTCAATTTATGAAGCGCTAGAATCTGAATTAATTTTTCTCTGTTTGCCCTTAGATTCTTCCATTTCTGTTTTCAAAGAACTGGCGCCTAAACTCAGCGAAAAAAATCTTCTCACTGATGTCTGCGGAGTAAAAAGCGTTTTTCACAAAGAATGGAAAGAGTGCAGCTCAAAGGGTTTCTTCGCCGGCGGACATCCGATGACCGGAAAAGAAAAAGGAGGATTTGAAAACTCCGATTCTCTCCTATTCGAAAACTCCATTTACATTATTACAAACGAAGCAAAAGACTTTTTCGGCTGGAATGACTTCATTGATATTCTGCATTCGCTGGGAGCGAGAGTCGCGTTGTTAAATCCGAAAGTGCATGACATGGTTGTGGCCTCAGTAAGTCATCTTCCACAGCTTGTTGCGGTTTCAATTATCAACTCAGCTAATCTAAAAGACAGTGACATTAATTTTTATGATTACGCAGCGGGCGGTTTCCGCGATATGACTCGAATAGCGTCAAGCGCATTTGATATATGGGAACCGATTGTGAGGCAGAACAAGGATAAAATTCTTTCGGCACTTACTTCTTTCGAAGAAGAACTACACGAAATGAGAAAGTTAATTACCGAAGACAAATTGAGTTTGCTTGCAGATAGATTTGAGTCTGCTCGTGTAAAACGCGACGAAATTCCAAAGAACACAAAAGGAATGATTTCTCAGCTTTACGATGTGTTTGTTTATGTTAAAGATCAGCCGGGAGAAATTTCTAAAATTTCCACTGCGCTGTTTGATAACAACATAAACATTAAGGACATGGAGCTTTTGAAAATCCGCGAAGGAATGGGAGGTACATTTAGACTCGCGTTCAGTACAAAGCAAGAAGCAGACAGCGCAAAGAAAGTTATTGAATCAGCGGGATTCTCAACGAAGGTTTAAATACTTAGCAACAGCCTCCGCACTTCTTTCTCCATCAATTGCTGCAGAAACAATTCCACCGGCATAACCGGCACCTTCACCGCATGGAAATAATCCTTCAACTTCAACATGCATAAGAGTTTCATTATCCCTTGGAACTTTGACTGGAGAACTAGTTCTTGTTTCAGCAGCGAGAATTTGAGCTTCTTCCGTTAGGTAGCCTCTCATTTTTTTATCAAACTCAAAGAGACTTAATTTCAATCCGTTTGCAATTTGCTTTGGTAAAATCTCATGCAATGGAGAGGAAACCGTGCCCGGTATGTATGAAGAAGTCGGTAAGGAACTTGAAGTTTTCCCTTTCACAAAATCCGTAATGCGCTGTGCCGGAGCGCGTTGAGTTTTTCCACCGGCTTCATATGCAATTCTCTCAACTTCCTTCTGAAATTCAAGTCCGGCAAACACTCCGTGAGATAAATATTCTTGCCAGTCAGTTTCATTTACAGAAACAACAAAACCCGAATTCGCAAAAGGAGAATCTCTTCGCGAAACACTCATACCGTTTAATACTAACTCATTTTTATCAGTAGAAGCTGGAATAATTATTCCTCCGGGACACATACAAAACGAATAAACTCCCCGTTTATCAATCTGACAAGTTAAACTGTAGCTGGAAGCCGGAAGATTTGGATTGCGTTCTTTTGTATGGTACTGCATTTCATCGATCAATGCTTGAGGATGCTCGATTCTAACTCCCATAGCAAATGGTTTGGCTTCAATCTTAATTTTATGCTGATTCAGCAAATAATAAATATCGCGAGCCGAGTGTCCGGTTGCTAGAATAACAGAATCGGCTAGAAATTCTTTTTCTTGATTAACAACAACTCCACAAACTTTATTCTCTTTTATTATAAAATCAGTCACACGTGAATCAAAATGTATTTCTCCGCCACAGTTAATAATTGTCTCGCGAATAGACTGAACAACTTTTGGGAGTTTGTTGGAACCGATATGTGGATGAGCGTCAATCAAAATTTCTTCTTGCGCTCCTTGTTGAACAAGAATGTTTAGTATTCTACCAACATCGCCGCGCTTTGTAGAACGAGTGTAAAGTTTTCCGTCACTGTAAGTGCCGGCACCACCTTCTCCAAAGCAGTAATTGGAATCTGGATTGACCAAGCCTTCTTGCTGAATAGCCCTTAAATCTTTACGCCGTGTTTGAACATCCTTTCCCCTTTCAACAATTATCGGTTTAATTCCAAGTTCAATCAATCTCAAGGCTGCAAACATTCCAGCCGGCCCCATACCTACGATTATAACTCTTTTGTCAGAAGTAACCGGCCTAAAATTAAAACTAGGTTTTGTTTCGGCGGGATTCTCGTTAACATAAACGAGCGCCTTAAGTCTAAATACCGGGTTTTTACTACGCGCATCAATAGATCGGCGGATTGACTTTACTGCTTTTATTTCAGAAAGGTTTACTCTTAATATTTGAGAAGACTGGGTTCTGAGGAATTCACTGTCATTTAATCTATCTGGTGGAATTACTATTTCGATTTCTTTTTGCATATGTCCTCTGTTTTGAGGAAAAAGTTTCATGATAAAACGAAGAGAATTACTACAATTTTGCTTCTTCGTTCCGCTGTTTAGTATGTAGATTTTATTACTCCGCCATCTATAACTATTGTTTGTCCGGTTATGTAGCCAGCTTGTTCTGAAGCTAAGTAAACAATCATAGAAGCAATTTCATCCGGCTTAGCCAAGCGTTTCATTGGAACTTCAGAAGCCATTGAAGCCAGCACTTCTTCATGAGAAATACCTTTTTGCTTTGCTCTGACCACAGCTAATTCGTAAAGTCTACCAGTTAACGTATAACCTGGCGCAACATTGTTTACTGTTATATTATGTTTACCGATTTGTGTGCTTAGAGTCTTTGCAAATGCAGTTACACCACTTCTTAATGAATTGGAAAGTATCAAATTGTCTACCGGCTGCTTGACTGATAAAGAAGTAACATTAATAATGCGCCCCCAATTTTTCTCTTTCATTCCCGGCAAAACCAGTCTAGTAAATCTAACAGCACTCATTAGAACTTGTTCAAACGCATGTTCCCAATTTTCATCCGATAAATCTTCGAAGAAACCGGGCGTTGGACCACCGCAATTGTTTACCAATATATCAATAGGGCCTAAATTGTTTTGAACATGCTTAACTAAATCTTCAATCTCATTAGGATTATTGATATCGCACTGTTCCCACAATGTTTCAATTCCATATACAGACTTAATTTCATCAACAGCTTTCATAAGGTTTTCTTTATTGCTCGATGAAATAGCAACTCGGCAACCTTCATTAATAAATAACTCGGAAGTGGCTTTCCCAATTCCGGCACTTGACGCGGTAATAAGAACTGTCTTATCTCTTAATTGTAGTTCCATAGCTCACCTACTTTGATGCCGTGAAATTAATTACTTTTTAGAAAAGCTTCTTTAAAAAAGAAATGCCGGATTTTCTCCGGCATTATCTAACCAAATTCTGTCCAGCTTATTTCTTGACAGCATTCATCTGTTCACTAACAATTTCTTCTGTATCGAGAGCAATTACTAATTCTTCATTAGTAGGAATTCTGAAAACTTTCACTTTTGAGTTTGGTTTAGAGATCGCACATTCGCCTTTTACATTGTTGTTAGCTTCATTATCAAACTCTATTCCCATGTACTCCATTTGGTCACAAACATCTTTCCTAACTAAATTTGAATTCTCGCCAATTCCGCCAGTAAAAACCAAAGCATCAACCCCGCCCATTGCTGCTGCATACGCGCCAACATATTTTTTAATTTTATAGGTAAAAACATCGAATGCTAATTTGGCTTTTTTGTTGCCTTCAACTACAGCATCCTCAATTTCACGCATATCGCTACTTTCACCGCTAATGCCAATTAATCCACTATGTTTATTTAGAAGTGTGTTAGCTTCTGACAGTGATAAACCTTCCTTTGCCATTATATATAAAATTACTGATGGATCCATATCGCCACTTCGTGTTCCCATTAATAATCCTTCAAGGGGTGTAAAACCCATTGAAGTATCGACAGAATGACCGTGATCCACAGCTGCCATGGAGCATCCATTGCCTAAATGTGCTGTGATGATCTTCAATTCTTCGTATGGTTTTCCAAGTAACAAAGCAGCTCTTTGAGCTACAAAGCGGTGCGAAGTACCATGGAATCCATAACGACGGATTTTATATTTTTTATATAATTCATAAGGAATTCCATACAAGTAAGCTTTGGGAGGCATCTTAATATGGAACGAGGTATCAAAAACGCCAACTTGCGGAGTACTTGGTAGATGTTCCTTTGTTGCTTGAATACCTTTTATGTTAGGCGGATTATGAAGTGGGGCTAATTCAATATTGTCCTTTAACGCCTTCATCACTTGATCAGTAATTAAAACAGAACCACTAAAGGTCTCACCACCATGTACAACCCTATGGCCAACAGCATCGATTTCTTTTTTGTCTTTAATTACTCCATGATTTGGCGAAAGTAAGACAGCAATGACATACTCTATCGCAATAGTATGGTCCAAAATCTCCCCAACAATCTTGATTTTCTCTCTATCGTGAGGTTGGTGCGTAAGAACTGCGCTAGACATTCCAATTCTTTCAACCATTCCCTTTGCCAAAGCAACCGATAGAGTCGTATCCATAAACTGATATTTTATTGACGAGCTTCCACAATTAAGAACTAAAACTTTCATTCTTTCCTCAAAATTTTAAGAAATTATTCTACCATCAGAATCATATTTAAAGAATCCTTCGCCAGACTTTTTACCAAGCTTTCTTTCGCGAACTAATTTTCTAAGTATTGGACAAGGTCTGTATCTCGGTTCACCTAGAGTCGTCCATAAAGTTTCCATCCAAGCTAAAACTTCATCCAATCCCATTGTATCTGCCATTTCTAGCGGACCCATATTAAAATTATATCCAAGTCGCATAGCAGTGTCAATATCCTTCGCTGTAGCAACGTCTTCAAGAAGAATATACATGGCTTCATTTAAGAGTGGCACGATAGCTCTTGTCGTAACGAAGCCGGGATACTCATATACTTCAACTGCCGTTTTGCCAATTTTGGCTGCAAATTTTTTAATTATTTCAACCGTATGATTAGAAGTATCCATTGCACGGATCAACTCTACAAGAGGAACTTTCGGCACCGGATTTAAGAAGTGCATTCCAATAATCTTGTCTTTCCGATTTGTAACATCAGCAATTTTTGTAAGGCTAAGCGTAGAAGTGTTAGAAATGAAAATGGTTCCCGGTTTAGCTATTGCGTCTAACTCCTTGAAAATACTCTTCTTAAGGTCATAGTTCTCGTCAACAGCTTCAATTATTAAGTCACATTCCGGGATTTCTGATTTATCAGTTGTCCATTTGATTCGGCTGAGAACTGACTTCATTTCGCTTTGAGTCATGGCCCATCTTGTTATCTCTCTTTCCATGGAAGCCTTAAGACTGTCCTTAGATCGTTCAACTTGATCCTCGTCCCGTTCAACAATTAACACATCCAATCCGGCTGCGGAAATTGTTTGCGCAATACCTTGCCCCATGATCCCGCCGCCAATAATAGCAACATAATCAATTCTTTCTTTTTCTTCAGTACGCTGAACTTCGCCCAGCAAATCTTCTAATTTTAATTTTTCATCTGCCATAAAACTCTCTGCTTTTCAAAATTTAATTAACTGGTTAATAGTGCAAGAATTATACCATACAAAATAGGCTTAATTGCTTGAGAAATGAAGAGTTGAATAATCATTTTATCAAGAAAAAGAAGAAGCTAACTATTCATGAGAAAAAGAGATGGGATTAGATCCATCCCTTTTGAAAACGAATTAAAGCATATGAATTGATTAATAGAGCAATTAGAAGTAGAACTACAATATTGGGTAGAATCGCCATAAAATCGGCTTGGCGCCACAATACTTGTAAAAATGCCTCAACAGACCAGTATGTTATTGTAGCTTTGCTAAGATGTTGCATCCAATCTGGAAGGAGCGTAACCGGAAACCAAGAACCTCCCAATGCTGACATAACTAAAATGAATAAAGTACTGAATCCGCTAGCTTGACTTAAGGTCTTTGCAACTGAAGTAATTGCCATTCCGAATGAAACTGCTGCAGCAGCTGATGCAACCATCACAATCATTAAATTACCGAAATTTGAGAAAACGCTGACATCAAATAGTATCCATGAGAAGAAGAATAATACTAGCAATTGTACTAATCCTAACATAATCGAATAGATGTACTTACTCCACAGAATTTGGGATCTGGAAATTGGCATGCAAAGGATTCGCTTTAGTGTTCCCTCTTGTTTCTCTTCGAACATGCTTGTTGCCGCACCAGTTAAAGAGAAAAGCAAAAACATCATTGCCCAGCCGCCCACAGTTCTAGTTAATCCGGGATTTGTAATTTTCTTACCAACCAATTGTTCACTTTCAAATTTCACCAGATTATTTACAAAATTTCTCTGGGAACTAGAATCTTTAGCTTCCCTAAAAAGTGCAACTGAGTCAATTACAGTTACAGACCGAAGAATACTGTCCGGATTCACACCAAAAGATTCACCTACAATCTCGCTAATATTTTTAACGAACTTCTCTCCTTTTAGATTTCCAATTTCTTTAATTGCTGCTCTCTGCATTAAGAGAGGCATCATCCGTGGAATCTGGGTGAAAATTGTTTGCTGAATGTTACCTTGAATTATGGATGATTCAATTTCATTCTTAGGGTCATAATAGAATTTGAATTTGATTGAGGTAGAAGTATCAGCTAGAAAATCATTCGGCATAACAACAGCGGCAGAGATTCTTCCGGTTCTCACCCATTCCTTAGCAGTTTCTTCATCAAACTTAAGAGTGTTTTTTCCATTTTCAGATTCATAAGTTTTAACCGGACGCAGAGATTTTGATGAATCAAGTCGTTGCTCAATAAGTTTTGCTACTATTGAATTGCTCTCGTTTACTAGAATTAGATTTGCCCTACCTCTGGGACCGCCGCTACCGCCAAAAATATTTCCGAAAATGATGATGAGAATTAAGGGAACGATAAAAGTTAAAATTACAGCCGGCTTATCATTTATAAAACGAATAGCATCTTTAATGATCAATCGATATATAGTTTTCAATCTCTCAAGCTCCTTCCGGTTAAATTGAGGAATACATCTTCGAGTGTGGCGCGGCTAATCTCAATATTATTGTTTGGTACTTCAAGTTCTTCCAGCTTGGCAAATATTTTAGAAATTTTATCGTAATTCTGGTTTGGAATTAGTTCATAATAAAAATCTTGCTCAATTATTTTCCCTATTTCGCTAAGTTTGAGAAGCAATCTTGTTGTTGAGGAAGTCTTCTGAAGTTTAACAGTGTCCTTTTGATTTAGAAGATTTATTAACTCGCCTAAAGTCCCGAACGCGATAATTTTCCCATGATCAATAATTGCCAACTTAGAACAAAGCCGCTCGGCTTCTTCCATATAATGTGCTGTGTAAACAATAGTCTTGCCTAATTTGTTAAGATGCTGCAGCATTTCAAATATTGCGTTTCTGGATTGAGGATCGACACCTACTGTCGGTTCATCGCAAAGAATGATAGCGGGATCGTGTAAAATGCTTGCTGCTAAATTAAGTCTGCGTTTCATTCCTCCCGAAAAATCACCGACCTTGTCTTTCCGTCTATCCTTCAATTGAACAAGTTCTAGGACTTCATCAATCTTTTTGTGGAGTTCTTTTCCCTTTAATTCAAGAAGCTCACCGAAAATTTTAAGATTAGTTTCAGCACTTAGTTCTAGATACAAACCAATATCTTGGGGTACATAACCAAGTTTCTTTCTTAATTGTAAGTTTCTAACGCTTATTACCTCCCCATCAATAGTTACATTTCCGTTTTCCGGTGTGATGTAACCTACTATTATGTTCATCAAAGTAGTTTTACCGGCACCGTTTGGACCTAGCAAACCGTAGAACTCACCCTTCTCAATTGAAAGATTAATATTGTCGAGTGCAGTTAAATTCCCGAAATGTTTAACAGTATGATTAACTTTCAGCATATCTTTTTTTCTATCTTTATTTTTGATTGTTAAAATAAATGTTCTGAAAATATTAGCAAATTTATAAATGACCCCAATTGAAGCACTCAATAAATATTTAGGCTACGACTCTTTCCGTTCAGGACAAGAAGAAATAGTAAATTCGATTATTTCGGGTGAAAACGCGTTAGTTGTATTGCCAACTGGCGCTGGAAAATCTTTATGTTATCAAATTCCAGCATTGCTATCCAAAAATTTTGCAATCGTAATTTCCCCATTGATCGCATTAATGAAGGATCAGGTTGATTCCTTGAACAGAACTGAGACAATCGCTTCTTTCATTAATAGCTCATTGGATTTTTCATCCGGAGAGAAGGTTCTGAATTCTGTTGCTAACGGAAAAATAAAAATTCTCTTTGTCTCACCGGAAAAACTCGGTAACAGAACTTTTGTAGAGAAAATTAAGCAGCTCTCACCAGAGTATGTTTTTATTGATGAAGCACATTGCATTAGCGAGTGGGGACATAATTTCCGGCCAAGCTACAGAAAAATACATGAGTTTATAGAGCATTTGGGAATAAAAAAAGTTTCTGCATTCACTGCGACTGCTACTGAAGAAGTACGTGTGGATATTATTAAACAATTGTCGCTGCTGAATCCCAGAATTTTTGTGCGTGGATTTGAACGGGATAATCTTCACTTAAATGTAATTGCATCTATTAGAAAGAAAGAGAAAGTTGCAGAGATCATCAGAAGCAACAAACTTCCGGCAATTGTTTACACGGCAACAAGAAACGGCGCCGAAGAATTAGCAGAACATTTAAGAAAAGAATCCATAAACGCCGTTTTCTATCATGCCGGCTTGCAGTCAGAAATGAAAAGAATTATTCAAGATGATTTTATGTCTGATAGAGTTAAAGTTATTTGCGCTACTAATGCATTTGGAATGGGAATAGACAAAAATGATATTCGTTTAGTAATTCACTATAACATGCCGGGTTCAATTGAGAATTATTATCAAGAAATTGGAAGAGCCGGACGGGATGGCAAACCATCGAAAGTTTATTTGCTTTATGAAGAAAGAGACGCACAAATTCATGAATACTTTATTAAAAACGCGACACCTTCTAGAGATCAGATTGAACTTGTTTATGATGCAATTTGCGATTATGCTGGTGTTGCTATCGGAATGCAAAATGAAAATTCCATTGCACATGACGCCAACCTTTCCAAACTTTTCGAGATTAATCAGCTATCAAGCGGAATTGTTCAATCATCAATCAAAGTTTTAGGTGAATCCGGTTACCTTAGTTTGAAAAGCGAATTATACGGATATCACACGGTCCGTTTTCCATTAAAACCGGATCAGCTTCGCTCATTCATAAATAACTTCGCTAATGCAACACATAAAGATTTGTTACTGCTTCTCGCAAAATCTTACGGAAGTAAAATATTCACTGAATCAACCCGTATTGATATCAAGTCTATAGCAGAACGATTAGAAACTTCAGTCGAAGAAATCATAGAAGACTTATCAGCATTGCTTCAAGGTGGAATTATCGAATACAGAAAGCCGCCAAAGAATCCCTCTTTTATGCTTACTCAGCCGCGAGTGCAGTCGAAAGCATTGAAACTAAACCTCACTATGCAGAAAGCCATCAAAAAGAATATGGAACACAAGCTTGAAGTGATGGAAGAATTTGTTTCAACAAATGAATGTCGAATGGGATACATATTAAACTACTTCGGCCAGAATTCTAAAGATTACCGTTGCGGCAGATGCGATAATTGTCTTGATGGCGGAACGGCTCCCTCATTGGACTATATCGACGAAATTATTCTCCGAACCTTGCATGAATCGAAAACTCCGTTAAGAAAAAAAACGCTTTTGCAAATTTTACAAGGAAGTTCAACACTATATTCCTTCAATAAACTAAGCACTTTTGGGACTTGCGTTCACTTCAGCAAAGATCAGATTGAAGAAGCTATTGAACAATTATTAATTTCTAGAAAAATTTTAATAAGTAATGAAGTAATAAAGCTTTCCGAAACCGGGAATGATTTCTTTACTAATGATAGATTATCCGAAGCTAAAAGCAATCTCGCCGATTATGAAAACGAATTAAAATTATTTAACGCACTTAGACAACTCAGAAAGGATGCTTCAGAAAAATTTGGACAACCGCCCCACTTAATTTGTACCGATGAGATTCTAAGAGCAATTTCGAAAGCGAAACCAACTTCTCATTCGGCTTTATTAAGTGTTGCCGGATTTACACAGCGAATGTTTAATAAAATTGGCGATGATATAATCCATACAGTAAAAAATGTAGTGCAAAATGATCTTAGTAATAGAGAAATCCAAACAAGCAATCTTCCCCGTAAATCAAAACTTATTTTGGAGTTAGTGGAAAAGAAATACTCTTTAGAAGAAATTTCCGAGTTAGCCAAGATTTCAGAATCACTTTTATCAATACAACTTGAAGGTTTGATAAGCATGGTGCCGGATTTGGATATAAGTAATTTAATTAGCCAAGAAGAGTTAACAAAAATAAATGCGAAGATTGATGCTGGGGTAACAGATGTAAAAGAGTTAAGGAATGCATTGGAGGGGAAAATCAGTTATGCAAAGATCAGAATTGCTTTAGCAAAAAGAAGTTTTAATTAACAGCTCCGCTTTTACGAAGATCGTCCAGAAGTAATCTTGTTTTAGTAAAAAATCTTTCCCAAGCTTCTTTATCATTCCCAAGCGAGCTTAAATTACTTTCAAATTCTTTCTCTGTGGTTTTGAACTTCTGGAAAAGCTTAGCTTTTTCTCCCTTCAATATTTCCGGATTGTCTTTATGAGTTTCTTCCACGATAAGATTTTCTACATAGATTCTCACCAATTTATCTTCATCCGACTTGTTTTCTTTACAAGCAGTAACGAATAATAAAACCGCAAGGAATAGAATCTTGCAGCTATTTCTTTTTGCTAGCTTCAAAGAGAATCCGTTTTTCTCGATCTGATAATCCTTGATACCCGCTCTGAGAAATCTTATCGAGAATTTTATCTATTTCTTCTTGGTTTACTTCTTCTTCTGTTGGCTTGGCGTTCAAATCGTAAAATTTAGCTTCTTCAACATCTACCTTGTTCGCTGGTTTTCTCTGGAAAGGTTGCCTAAAAGAGTTGTTGGAATAACCTCTCGGCTTCTTAAATGAATTGAACAACCTTCCGACGTTGATACTCTTTCTTCTATCGAACATTATAAAGATAAAACCAGTTAAGGCTCCTCCAATATGTGCTAAGTGTGCAACAAAGGAAGCTTCGCGTACGGAAATAAATTCCAGAATAATGAAAAATGAAATAAGATATTTCGCTTTAACCGGAATGAGGAAATAAAACATAATGTATCTATCCGGGAAGAACATAGCGAAAGCAATCATTACACCGTAGACAGCTCCGCTAGCACCAATTGTAAATCCGGCTGAATCAGATAACAACGGTGTTCCAACCAATTGTAAAAAGCCCGCACCTAATCCGCTCAGAATATAGAAAATCAAAAATTTTTGTGAGCCCATCAAATTTTCTATTTCCATACCAAACATCCATAGCATAAGCATATTGAAGAATATATGCATGAAATCACCATGCATAAACTGGTAAGTTAGCAATTGCCAGATTTGAAAATTTGAATCGATACCTTCCAATGGATTTAACGCGAAATAATGATTAAGGACATATGTTCCCGGAACACCGCCAAACGAAAGACTTTCAAAAATCATCTGAATAAAAAATACTGCAACATTTATAATCAAAAGATTCTTAATCATTGGCGGAAAAAAAGAAAACCCGCTGGAAGGACGGTAATAATCGCGTGAATCTAAACCCATTTTAATTCCTCAAAATAATATGATTCTAAAAAGAAAGAGTAAGACTTGTTCCCAAGTCCACTCTATTCATTTTAGCTTAACACCAAATTACTGTGCATCGTTCAATGCTGCAACACCCGGAAGTACTTTTCCTTCTAGGAATTCTAATGAAGCGCCGCCGCCGGTTGATACGTGAGATACTTTATCATCTAAGCCAGCTTTGCTAATAGCGGCTGCAGAATCGCCGCCACCAATAATTGTTATTGCGCCGGCTGCAGTTGCTTCTACCAAAGCTTGAGCAATTGCGTTCGTTCCGGTTGCAAAATTATCAAATTCGAAAACACCCATAGGGCCATTCCAAACAATAGTTTTGCTTTCTAAAACGATTTTAGAGAATTCTTCAACTGTGTTTGGACCAATATCCAATCCCATCTTGTCAGCTGGAATTTTATTTGAATCAACAACACTAGCCGGTGATTCGTTTTTAAATTCCGGAGCCACAACATTATCCTTTGGCAAAATAACTTTTGCTCTGCAAGTTTTGAATTTTTCCAACATTTCTTTTGCCAGTTCAACCTTTTCAGCTTCTAAAAGAGATGTTCCAATTTCGTAACCCATAGCCTTGTAGAATGTGTAAGCCATTCCGCCGCCGATTAATAAATAATCAACTTTAGGAAGAAGATTATCAATCACATCAATTTTGCCGGAAATCTTTGATCCGCCCAAAATTGCTGTAAAGGGGCGAACCGGATTTGCAACTGCGGTTCCTAGATAGTCCAATTCTTTCTGCATTAAGTAACCAGAAGCGCAAACTTTAATAAACTTTGTAACACCTTCTGTAGAAGCATGAGCGCGGTGAGCTGAACCAAATGCGTCGTTGATGTAAATATCGCCAAGTTCTGCAATTTGCTGAGCAAATTCCGGAACATTCTTCTCTTCTTCAGCATGGAAACGTAAATTTTCAAGCAACAACACTTCGCCTTCTTTCATTGCATCAACAATCATTTTAACTTGTTCGCCAACGCAATCTGGTGCAAACTTAACCTCAGTTTCCAACAATTCACCTAAACGGACTGCAACCGGCTTCAAGCTATATTTTGGGTTTGGACCCCCTTTTGGTCTTCCAAGATGACTCATCAAAATACATTTTCCGCCATCAGCAATAATTTTTTTGATTGTAGGTAATGCGGAAGTAATTCTGATATCGTCGGTTATTTTTAAGTTTTCATCTAACGGAACGTTGAAATCAACACGAACAAGAACTCTCTTCCCTTTCAATTCAACGTTATCGATACTTAACTTTTTCATGTTTCCTCCAATAAATCTTCGTTATAAAAAGACGTCCGCCAGTTGGCGGACGTCATTACAAAATATAAAGTTTACTTATTAAGCCATCTTTAAGAGTAAATCAACAACACGGTTTGAATAACCCCATTCGTTATCATACCATGTAACGATTTTGAAAAATCTCTTTTCACCTTTCAAGTTATTTTGCTTTGTAGCTAGTGAATCATAAATTGAAGAGCGTTCATCGTGAATGAAATCAGTAGAAACAACTTCTTCATTAGCATAACCTAAAATACCATTTAAGTATGTTTCACTTGCTTTCTTTAATAAAGCATCAATTTCTTCAATTGAAGTATCTTTTTCAGATCTGAATACTAAATCAACTACAGAAACGTTAGCTGTTGGAACGCGGAAAGACATACCAGTTAATTTACCTTTTGTTGCCGGTAAAACTTCGCCAACTGCTTTTGCAGCGCCAGTAGAAGATGGGATAATATTAATAGCAGCCGCGCGTCCGCCTCTCCAGTCTTTCTTAGATGGACCGTCAACAGTTTTCTGAGTAGCTGTGTATGAGTGGATTGTTGTCATTAAACCAGCTTCGATTCCAATTCCTTCTTTAAGAAGAACATGAACAACCGGAGCTAAACAGTTAGTTGTGCAAGATGCGTTAGAAACGATTGTATGTTTAGCTGCATCGTATTCATTATCATTAACACCAATAACAATTGTCTTTACTTCGCCCTTACCTGGTGCTGTAATCAAAACTTTTTTTGCACCGGCTGCTAAGTGACCTTTAGCTTTTTCAGAATCTGTGAACAAGCCGGTTGCTTCTAAAACTATATCTACACCTAATTCTTTCCAAGGTAATTGAGAAGGATCTTTCTGAGCCATAATACATTTAATTTCATCACCATTAACAACCAAAATGTCATCAGCTTCTAAAGAAGCATCGCTCTTTTTGCTTGATACTGTTCCTTTAAATTTACCATGAATTGAATCATATTTTTGTTGATAAGCAAAATATTTTGCGTCGGTGCTAACATCAACAACTGCTACGACGTCTACTTCTTTTCCAAGAAGATTTTTTTCGGCTAAGACGCTAATTATTTGTCTTCCGATTCTACCGAATCCGTTGATACCTACTTTTACTGCCATTACTACTTTCTCCTATTACATGTGGTTATATTTCTCAAGGGCAAATATAGACATTCGTGTCAGAAGTTTCAACGAATCCCGGCTCTCTTTTTAATTCAAAAACATCGTTGTTCCTTACCCACGAAAAAATTATCTTGCTTATATATATGCAAGTTTTTTTAATAATTAGTTGAGGGTTTTAATGGCAGCTTCCGAATTCCTTACTTACGTTCCAATTTTTTCAGAATTGGAAAATGATGCATTAGAAAAAATTGAAAAAATCGGTGCGAGGAAGGCATACACAAAAAATGATGTTATCTTAATGGAGGAAGATGCCGGCACTGCACTTTTCGTTATTGTAAAAGGGAAAGTAAAAGTAAGCAGAAACAGCAACGATGGACGCGAAGTAATTCTTACAATCCTTGGCGAAAGTGATTTCTTTGGTGAAATGGCTATTTTAGATGGACTTACCCGCTCTGCAACTGTTACGGCTATCGACGAAAGTGAGCTCTTTTTGATCCAACGAAATGATTTCTTAAATCTCCTCTACGAACACCCGGAAGTTTCTGTTGCTCTTCTTCAAGAGTTAACACGTAGATTGAGAAATGCCGATATGAAAATAAAAGCTCTTTCGCTTAAAGATGCCGAAGGTAAAGTCGCAACGGTAATTCTTCAACTAGCTGATGATATTGGAAAGATTAAGCAAGGTATTGTTGAAATTGAAAAACTTCCTCTTCAGCAAGACTTGGCTAATATGGCCGGCACATCTCGCGAAACAATTTCAAGAACTCTACACTCCTTTGCCAAAAAGGGATATGTTGAAATGGAAGGTAACAAACTGAGAATTCTTGATTACGAAAAGTTTAAGGAAAAGTTCATATAAATGACTCAAATCAAAATCGATTTACATACTCATACACTTCACTCTGATGGGGCTTTAACACCTTGCGAGTTAGTAACGCTTGCTCATAAAAACGGCTTGCAAACAATTAGCATAACTGATCATGATTCCCTCTATGCGTTGAAAGAAGCATCTGAATGCGCTAAAGATTTGGGCATGGAGATCATTCCCGGTGTCGAAATTAGTACCGATATTGATGACAAGGAAATTCATCTTCTAGCATACTTTATTGATATTGACAACGAAGAACTCCAGAAATATTTAAGTTTTTTCCGGGATGAAAGATATCATCGCGCTAAAAGAATGGTTCAAAAACTGCAAAATCTCGGCTTGAAAATTTCAATTGATGATGTAATGGCTCAAGCTAAAAATTCTGCAGTTGGAAGGCCTCATATCGCTTATGCTATGACTGACCTTGGCATTGTTAAAAACTATCAAGAGGCGTTTGAAAGATATATTGGAGACTATGGACCAGCCTTTGAACGTAAGATTCATGTCTCTCCCCAAAGTGCTCTAAAGCTGATAAATGATTCCGGCGGTCTTTCTTTTATTGCTCATCCGGGATATATGAAAGAACATTTTTTAATGAGTTTAATAAAAGCCGGAATAGACGGAATCGAAGTAATTCATCCTTGCCATAACGAAAATCAAATCCAGTTTTACCGGGGAATCGTTAATCAATATTGCTTGCTGGAATCGGGCGGTTCCGATTTTCATGGAGGGAAAAAAATGGATCACGATAATCTTGGGAAATATTATATTTCGGGTAATCAATTGGATGCAATGAGAAAAATGTTGCAAAAGAACAGTGCATAAATCTTACCACAAAACATATCGCGCATGAATTTTTCTACTTTTTGATCAAACTTTTATAGGTAAATTTGCCCATTATTTTTTCTACAATCTATAATCACAAAACGAGGATTGGATGAAAGCATCAAAAGTTATTTTGATTGTTTTTATTTCTGCGGTTAATCTGCTTGCACAAAACTTTGGCTCATGGAAGATTTATGCAGATATGAAGTCTATTAGCGGTACTGTAATAATTGGGAATGATATTTGGGCTGCTACTACCGGCGGAGCTTTCAAAACCGGTACGACTGATTCTTCTTTCCAAATTTATAATAAGGCAGATGGATTGAGTAGTCAGAACTTAACTGCAATTGGAGTTGATGCCAATAATAATATTTGGTTTGGTTCGGGCGAAGGACACATAAACGTTTTGAACACAACTAATAATTCAATTTCGAAAATCCTCGATATATTCAATTCCAATAAGACACAAAAAAGAATAAACAACATTTTTATTAAAGGTGATTCTGTAATTGTTTCTACGGAGTTTGGAATCACCGTACTAAGTGCACAAAAATTGTCTTTGCTAGATAGCTTTTTGAAATTAGGAAGTTTCACTGCAGAATCTAAAATCTTAAGTACTTTCAAGAGCAATTTATTTTATGTCTGTACTCAAAATGGAATTGCCGTACAAAAAGTTGGAGCGCAAAATCTTTCTGCACCGGAATCTTGGAATAACTATACACTTGTAAGCGGAATTCAAACTGCTCAGCCGTACAAAGTTATTCAGTACAATTCTGAAATTCTTGCTGCTACTTCTAAAGGTGTTTTCAGATTTCAAAACAATAATTGGAGCGAATTCCTTCTCAAGGGAACGAACGTTTTAGATTTTACCGTTAGCGGCTCCTCCCTTTTATTATTAACCAGTAATAAACTTTATCAGTATAACGGGAATCAAGAAACACAGCTATATGAAAATAATTCAGTCACATTTAGCTCAATTAACTCTTTTGCCGAAACAAATTATATTTCTACAACTACTGGTTTAATTGAATTGAAAAGCAATATTGCCAGAAACATTTTACCAAGTGCACCGGCTAGTAATTCATTTTTAAATATGGCAGTTTCACCTAATGGTTCCTTGTGGGTGGCAACCGGCAAAGATGTTACTGGAAAAGGATTTTTTGAATTCGACGGTAATTCATGGAAAACATACAACATGAAGAATTATTCTCAGTTACCTTCCGATGCTATTTATAATCTATCAATAGGTGCCGACTCTACTATTCTGTTAGGCTCTTGGGGACAAGGAGCTATTTTCTACAAGAAAAATATTTTCACTGTTTTTAATACTACTAACTCTGGTATGACTGGGATTCCTTCTGATGACAAGTTTCTTGTAATCTCAGATTTGAAAGCTGATGCAAAAGGAAATGTTTGGTTCTTAAATCCACTCTCTGCTGCCGGCAAACCTTTAAGCGTTTATACTAAAGACAAAAAATGGTACCACTATTCATTTACAAGTCCTACAATATCAACAAGTGAGTTCCTTGACAAAATGGTTATTGACGAAAATAGTTACAAGTGGTTTTTTGCGACTCAAGGAAATAGAGGAATTTATTACTACAACGACAAAGGTACATTAGAAAATACGCTAGACGATACTCAAGGATTTCTCTCTAAGTCAGATGGGCTTTCCAGCGATTTGATTTCTTGTTTAGCAATTGATAAGCGCGGACAACTATGGATTGGAATGGATATCGGAGTAAATATGATAAGCGATCCTTCACGACCTAAAACAACTCTGACAACTCTAGCCGGACTTTCAGTTCGAAATCAAATGGTTAATTGTATAGCAGTTGACCCGATTGATCAAAAGTGGATTGGAACAAACAATGGTGTTTTCGTTTTATCTTCTGACGGATATCAGCTTATTAATTACTTCAATTCTAAAAACAGTCCGCTGCCCGATGATAATGTTATGAGTATCGCTATCGATCCTAAAAGCGGAAAAGTTTATATGGGTACAGATTACGGCTTGGCAGAACTTTCTACATCCTTCGTCGAACCAAGAGAAAGTTTTGATAATATCTTTGTGTATCCGAATCCATTTATAATTGGAGATGCAGCAAGCAGTGTGACTATTGATGGGCTTGTTAGAAACAGCAACATTAAAATCTTGAGCATTGCCGGCGACTTGGTTGCAAATTTTGAAACACCCGGCGGGAAAATTGCTTTTTGGGATGGCAAAAATACTCAAGGTGATTACGTTGCAAGCGGCGTTTACATTATAGTTGCTTCGGATCAGGATGGCAACAATATTAAAACATCCAAAGTTGCTGTTATTCGTAAATAATTGATAAAAGAAATTTTTCTAATTCTATGATTGATATATCTAATCTTTCTATTCAGTTCACCGGTGAAAATCTATTCGAGGGTGTAAATCTTAGAATTTCCCGTCACGATAAAGTTGCGTTAGTCGGTTCTAACGGTACCGGAAAATCTACTTTCCTTAAACTTCTCTGCGGATTAGAACAGCCCGAATCCGGCAGTATTAAAAAGCAAAAAGGAATAAAGATTGGATATCTACCGCAAGACATTATTGCTTTCCGGGGACAAACGTTATTTAATGAAGTTAAGTCATCACTTCCAGATATTAATTCTTTAGATGAACGGGAACAACTTGTTCTGGAAAATTTAAGCGACTCTTCCCTTTCCGAAGAAGACCGCGCTGAAGTTTTGGAAGAACTTGGCGAGATTCATCTTAAGAAAGAACAAATTGATTTTTACTCCGCAGATTCCAGAATTGAAAAAGTGTTAATGGGCTTGGGATTTCGCGAAAAAGATTTCTTTAGAAGGACGGAAGAATTTTCCGGCGGCTGGCAAATGCGCATTCAAATGGCAAAAATTCTTCTTTCCCAAAACGATTTGCTCTTGATGGATGAGCCAACTAACCATTTGGATATTGATACGTTAGGATGGCTGATAGATTTTCTACAATCATCTAATGCAGCGCTGATAATAATTTCCCACGATAGACACTTTATCAACAGTGTTACTTCAAGAACTATTGAGGTCTTTGATAGACAAATCAATTTCTACTCCGGTAATTACAGTCAATATTTAGTTTACAAAGAAGAAAGGGAAAAACAGCTCCTTGCACTTCAAAAGAATAGAGAAAAGCGTAAAAAAGAAATTGAAGGATTCGTAGAACGCTTCCGCTACAAAGCATCGAAAGCGAGACAAGTACAAAGCAGAGTTAAGCAGCTCGAAAAAATAGAAACGATAGAAATTTCATCAGACGAAAGAAAGATTGCGCTCCGTTTCCCCGAGCCACCTAAGAGCGGTGTAGTTCCGGGTGAGATAATGGCTCTAAACCATAATTACGGTCCCTTGCAAGTATTGAAAGATGTTACACTTGTAATTGAGCGTGGAGATAAGATTGCTATTGTAGGGCCAAATGGCGCCGGGAAAACTACGCTTGCAAAAATAATTGCATCCAAACTTACTCCAACAAGCGGCACTGTTACACTTGGACACAACACGGCTATGTCTTACTACGAACAAGAAGTTGCAGATTCCATCGATCCCGATTTTGATCTTATTGATGCGCTTGAAGAAGTGAACAACAATTTATCAGCCGGAGAAATCCGCTCGATACTTGGATCATTTTTATTTTCCGGCGATGATGTTTTCAAGAAAATTAAAGTTCTTTCCGGCGGAGAAAGAAGCAGAGTTGCACTTTCCAGACTTCTTTTAATGAAGGCTAACTTGATCATTCTTGATGAACCGACAAATCACTTGGATTTTTCTTCTAAAGCTATACTGCAAGAAGCATTGATGAATTTCAGCGGAACTTTGATAATCGTTTCTCACGATGTGGATTTCCTTCGCCCTATTGTTAATAAAGTAATTGAGATACGGGAATGCAAAGGAAAGGTTTTTCCGGGCAACATTGATTACTATTTGATGAAGCGGCAAGAATTGCTCGATCAAAAAACTGTTGTAGAAGAAACTGCTTCAAGCGAAAAATCAACTAGGAAAGATCAAAAAAGAGTTGAAGCGGAAATGCGACAAAAGAAATTTGCCGCTACAAAAACATTAAGAGCTAAGCTGGAAAAATGCGAGAATGAAGTTGCATTGCTAGAAAGACAAAAAGGAAACTTAGAAAGTGAACTTGCAGATGCCAAAATTTTCACTAATCCCCAGTTAGCAAAAGAAAAGAATCTTGATTACGAAAAAATCAAAGTCCAGCTTGATAAGGCTTACCAAGTCTGGACGGAACTTTCAAACGAGCTTGAAGAAATTGAAAAAAAATTCGAAATAAGTTAGTTATTCCCTTACGTATTTATATCTTCAATTGTCATTCTGAGCGGAGCGAAGAATCCATAAATTGTGTTTTGAATCGAAATTGAGATTCTTCATTTCACTACGTTCCATTCAGAATGACAGCAGCGTAACGTATGTTAATTGCCTAAAAATTCCTCAGCCAGAGCTATTCCGCCATATAAAGCCGCGTCGTCGCCTAATTTTGTTTCAAAAATCTTTACACATTTACCCGGTGCTTCAAGGACAGATTCGTTAAAAGTCTTGGTAATTATCGGCATCATAAAATCATGCATCGCTTCAATTACGCCGCCGCCAAGTACAATTGTGTCTATGTTAAGAAGTGTTGTAATGCTGCCGAGCACTGTTCCAATTGTTTTGCTGGCTTTTGTAATCTGTTTTACAACAACCGGATCTTTTTTAGCGAGAGCATCTGCAAGCGCTTTGCTCTTTAAAGATTTCTTTTCCTTAACTGTGCTTTTTTTTCCTCTCTTCAAATTCTTTTTTACCTCACGAACAATAGCAGTTCGGCTGGCTGTAAGTTCAAATGTAGAATGTATTGGTGAAATAGAAAAAGCGCCTTTTGCATCAACCAGCATATGACCAATTTCTCCGGCATAGAAAGTTGAGCCTCTGTAAATTTTTCCATCAAAGAATAGTGCGCCGCCGATTCCCGTTCCTATAAAAACCACAATCATGTTTTTCACATCATCGTTAAGCTCATATTTCTTAATTCCCAATCCGGCAAGGTTTACATCATTTTCTATCAATACAGGAATGTCAATTTGATTCGATAGCGCTTCCTTAATATTGTATTCAACCAAGCCGAGATTTGGCGCAATTGCAATTATTCCGGTTGATGGATTTACCGTGCCGGGAACTCCAAGGCAAACAGCTTTAATATCTTCTTCTTTAAGGTGATTTTCCAAAAGAATCTGTCTAACAGAGTTAGAGATCGAAAGGACAATTTCATCGCCACCCTTTTCAATATCGGTAGCTACTTTTACTCTTGATACAATTTCATTTTTATCATTAAGTAGAGCAGATAAAATTTTTGTTCCGCCTAAATCAACACTAATGATATAAGAAGCTGCCATTTTCTCTCCAGTTTTGTTAGCTGCGCCGATAGAATAGTTGTTTTATTTTTTACTAAATTTCTTTTAGAAATTGGTGAACGAATGGTGAATTATTCCCACTCAAGATAATAGTTTTTTGAATTATGCGGGAGATCCAATGCATATAAATTTTTCGAATATTCCGGCGCACCAAAATTTGTTCTTGGACTACATTGAGGAGTTTGAGAATGTAGCAAGATTCTACGGAAAGAATTTTAGAGATGTTGACCAATTCCTTCCCCATTTTAATGAATTGGCTTCCAAGGATAGGCCCCACCGGGCATTGCTTGCTGAAATAATCCAGACTCAATACCACAATCAAAAGATATCAAAGGCTACACTGCACAATATAGAAAATCTGGCCTCGCCAAAAACTATTGCAATTGTTACCGGACAGCAATTAGGGCTTTTCGGCGGACCTATGTACACTTTCTACAAGACAATTACCGCTATTAAGCTTTGCGAATATTTGAGCGAACAGTATTCCGAGTTTAATTTTGTTCCGGTTTTCTGGCTTGAAGGCGATGACCACGATTACGACGAAGCGCGCGCTTTTTCCGTTTTGAGCAATGACAATTCCTTCCTCAGTATTCAGTATGATGACGGATTAGGAGAGGAAATTAACAGAGGCTCAATTGGCGGATTAAAATTCAACGAAAATTTGAATGCCGTTTTTGAAAACCTCAGCAGCACGCTTAGAGAAACTGAATTCAAAGCTTCCTTAATCGATCTGCTGAAATCAATTTATCAGCCGGGCAAAACATTTCTGGAGTCGTTCCGCGAATTGATGATCAATCTCTTCGATGAATATGGCTTGGTGGTTTTCAATCCTATTGATAATGCGGCAAAGAGACTACTGATTCCGGTTTTCAAAAAAGCAATTGCGGAATATGCTGATCAATCTACTGCTCTAGTTGAAAGAAGCGCCGAACTCGAAGAAATTTATCATGCTCAGGTAAAAGTAAAAGCAATTAACATGTTTTATGTTGACGAAAATGAAAGACTGCTGATTGAGCCGACCGATTCCGGCGACTTGCGTTTGAAAGGTAAGAGAAAAAAATTCTCGTTCGAAGATATGCTGAATCAAATCGAATTCAATCCCGAAAAGTTCAGCCCGAATGTACTGCTGAGACCGATATGTCAAGATTTCCTATTCCCTACCGGCTTCTACATTGGAGGTCCGGGAGAAATCAGCTACTTCGCGCAAGTAAATCCTCTGTACGAAATTTATGATATTGAAGAACCTTTCATCTATCCGAGATCGAGCGCAACAATTGTTGAGCAAGGTGTAAATCAAGTCTTGCAAAAACATGGATTCTCTTACACCGACATTTTCAGCGATGAAAAAGAATTGATCCAGAAGATTGTTGACGCTTCCTCCGAAGTTAATCTGGAAGGTTTGTTCGAAAAATCAAATGAAGAGATTCGTAAGCAGTTTCTTGAGATTTCTCAAAAACTTAGCACAATAGATAAAACTTTGGGCGATCTTTCTGAAAAATCCCGGCAGAAAATTGAACAGACTTTAGATTACTTAAAAAATAAAGCCTCGGATGCAGAAAAAAGAAAATACGATACTTCGATTCGTCAGCTGACAAAAGTGAGAAATGTTTTATTCCCTAACGGAAGTCTGCAAGAGAGAGAAATCAATTTTCTTTACTTTGTTAATAAGTATGGAATTGATTTCTTGAAATGGATTTTCAACGAGTTGGAGATTAACCGCTTCGATCATCAAATACTGGAATTGTAAGCCAGTCCGGTAAGCTGATTATAAAACTTTGGATTGGAAATTCCGACACACTCGAAGCCGGAAACAATTCCTCCATTTTCAAGTAATGTAGATAATACTCCAAAAGTCATCGCTATGCGGTGATCGTCGTAGCTTTCAAATTCAACTATGTCTGAGGATGGTATTCCGGAAAGCTCAAATCCATCTTCAAACTCGTCAATAGTAAGCCCTATTTTTTTGTAATTCACGCAAAGAGATTTGATTCTGTCCGATTCCTTCACTCTTAGCTCTGCCGCATTTTCAATTCTAAAACTTCCCTCAGCAAATAACCCGGCAACGGAAAGAACCGGAATTTCATCTATGATATTTGGAATAAGTTCTTTTGGGACTCTTATATTTTTCAAATTACTAGATGTAACAATTATATCTCCCGTTTCTTCTCCGCTCTCCTTTCTACGGTTCTGAATTTGAATATTCCCGCCCATCTTCTGCAAAATTGTTATCAGCCCGGTGCGTGTCGGGTTTAAAGAAACATTGCGAAGAACCAACTCGGAATCCTTCATCAATAGTGCGGCAACAATAAAAAATGCCGCGCTGGAAATATCCGCTGGAACTGTTATATCAGCCGGCTTGGGATAGTTCTTATTGGAAGCGTAAATCTTCATCCCCCTTTCAGTTTCGGCAGTTTTCAGTCCGAGCATAAGTTCTGTATGGTTGCGAGTTGCAACCGGCTCGATGAATTCAGATTCCTCATCTAAATGAATAGCGAGCAGAATCATAGCGCTTTTAACTTGCGCGCTTGCTACTTGAAAAGTGTAATTAATGCTGTGAATATTTTCTGAAGGAGAAATTTTCAGCGGCAATGTACCATTTTCATTTGCTCTTAGGTTAGCGCCCATCAGTTTTAGCGGTTCAACTATTCTCTTCATCGGTCTTTTTGATAGCGAGGCATCACCGATAATTTCGCTTTCAAATTTTTGCGCCGCTAAAATTCCGCTTATCAATCTTGTTGTTGTGCCGGAATTGCCCGCGTCCAACTGCGAATTGGGCGGTGTTAGTTTTCCAAAACCCTTTCCGATAACTTCAATTGTGTTTTCGCTTCTCTTAAATTCGCATCCCATTTTTGCAAAACAGTTTATCGTAGAGGTTACATCTTCCGATTCAGAGCAATTGCGTATAACAGATTTGCCCTCAGCCATCGAAGCAAACATTACAGCTCTATGCGAGATCGATTTATCTCCCGCGAGAAACAATTCCCCTTTCAAACTGTTTAGTTTTTCAAATTTCTGTTTCATTTATCGCACCAGCGGTCAACTAAATTATCGAGTTCTTCTTTTGTAAAACTTGGCGAAGAGTACATTCCTTTTAGAGCTCTTTGTCTTTGCGCTTCATAGAGAATTACTGCAGAAGCAACGGAAACATTCAAACTCTGCACCATTCCGCGCATCGGAATGTAGAAAGTTTTATCAACTAAATTTTGCAATTCGGGAGAAACTCCCCTTTTTTCATTTCCCATTACAAATGCTACCGGCTCGGTTAAATCCAGATCGTAGAGATCAACCGCATTTTCATCTAGCATGCTGGCGTAAATCTTAAATCCCAAACTATGAAGCTCATCGCAGCATTCTTTTTCGGTTTTATACTTCTGTACATCAATCCATTTGTTTGCGGAAGAGGAAGTAACTCTGCTTAATTTTGGAAATGCTTCGATAGTATAAAGTAATCCAACATTTTGTACACCGGTTGCATCACATGAGCGCATAATTGCACTCACATTGTGTGAATCATGAATATTCTCCAATACCAAACGAAGAGTTGCTTGTCTGCTCTCAGCTACTTTCACTAATCTGTTAAGTCTTTTTTCTGTTTTGAATTGCCGCATTACTTATCGAATATCAATTTATAAATGATGTTTGGAGATTCTCTTCTGGCGAGATCAATTTTTACTTTTAAACTTGGTCTCTGCATGTAATACTGAAGCAGCTCAATTGTTTTGGAAATTGCTTCTTCCTCTCCATGAGCCCAAGAATCGCACCCCTTTATAGAGGGTATATCGGTAGAAAAACCATCATCGGTTTTGGTTACAATTAAATCTAATACCAAAAAGAATCTCCATTATTGGGGGGCTAATTTATTCACTATCTAACCATTGTGCAATTTATTGTTAAACTTTATTCCCCCTCATTTTCGGCAGACAAAAATAATTCATCTTAAGTTGTTGTAGGGACTTGCTATATATGGACCATACTTTTTACGAAATCTTTTTTAAACGGTTATATGGTATTTACTGTTCAAATATTCTATTTATTTGTATTAGCGATTTCGTAAGTTTTTCATACACACTTTCTATAGCATCCATAAAAGATTTTTCAGCGCTAGAGATATCAATTTGAAATGTTTTTAAAGCTAAATTAAAATTACCATTGCTATCAGAATAAATTCTATGTGAGGATAATTGCCTTAATGCATTTAATGCAAAGAATTCCTTCAAACTATCATTAATTTTATCATACTCCAATCTTTCGATAATACCCGAAAATGAATTTGTAAATTCTAGACCAGTTTTATTCGAAATGATTTTTAATTCTACAAGCAGTGCAAGTAGTTTTATACTTCTATATCTTTCTATGACTTTATTATCAATGCCATATTTCAATAATGTTTTTCTCAGATATTTTTCGGACAGTCCTTCAACTAATAAAACATCAAGATAGTTACATCTTTGTAAAAATTGGTTTTTATTCATATTCTGTGGTATTCGTCTTGTTATAACTTCTATAAAACTATTTGAAGTCCACCCATAATATTCTAATTCCTTTTCATCCAGATCGATTATATCTTTTTGTGTTATTGCCTCCTGAAGTATTATGCTAATGCTCTTTGATAAAGATTTCCCAAAAATCAGATATGCATTTAAAAGTTCTTTTGCAAAGATCGAAATATCTTTTTGCTTATAATATTCTTTATCTGGAGGAGAGACCGAATGGGAATGCCAATGTTTAACTACCTCTGGTGGAACACCTTCATACATTTTTTTAAGTTCAATAGATATTATATTTCTTCCAACCCGATGGCAAAAACCAACCGACCACTGATTCGAATAAGAAACTGAGCCACTCTCTGGATTTATATCATAGTCTTTTTTACCCTCATAGGTTTCAAAAACAGAATCCGATACAAAAACTCTTGTCATCGGATCAGTACTTAGAGCATAGTCTTTTGTGACCGGCTTATCAATTCCAGGCCAAATTAACTCGCCATATATCCATCTTCCATAAGTTACTGGTGCGTGACCAGGCTTAAACAATAGTTTAAAGCCACCAATTTCAGCAATATACTTATATTGATTATAACCGAGTTGAAAGTAATAATATCTATCATCCGCTGTTAGTTCTAGAGATTTTTTATCTTTTAATAAAACGTCTAACTCCGTATCAGAATGGCAATTTATTTTTTCATAATAAATCTGAATAATACTTTTGTTTCTTAGAGTCGAATAATCTAAAAGATATTTGTTTTTTATTAATATTTCGGCAGCATTAGAAGTTCCCCACTCATAATTAGAAATAGGATTACATTTAATTATTTCCAATTCAGGTAACGCAGGTTCATCCCAAATTATTTCATCCCCATCCTTTAGAAAGCGAGGAATTAATCCATAAGTCATTAAAAAACCTTGATCAGGCCAAATCAATGATTTATTGTTGGATTCATAATATATTATCAATGGTTCTAATTCCAGATTTTTATCTTGTGAATGAATCCAAAAGGATGGGATATATTCATTACCAACCTCGGGCAAAAATGGATGCGGGCCCGAACTCACAGGCATACAACCAATTTTGTTTGGTTTCAACAAATCAATTTTTGATGGATCAATAAGTGCAGTGAAATAATATTTTTTACTGTAGTCTTCATCTTCAATATGAGATACAATTGTATAATCAGATTTTCGAAATAAAGTATCTTTATAATGATCAAATATTTTGGGATACCAATGTTTATCCATATTATTCACTTTATTGAGCAATATTACTTTTAATTACCTGTCAAGATAACATCTTCTGTAATATTTATACGTGCAATACTTATCCTGGGTTATCTACCAGCCATTATTTAGTTAATTAGCAAAACTAAGTTGCTTGCACACCTTTGTTTTATTTATTTTATATTTTACAAGAATCTATTTGGTGTTACTTCTTTACAGCGGTTATTCGGTTCCCCCGAAGTTAATAGGAACCCCATTACTATTTGAAAAACTAATAATCAAAGATGTTTGTGTCAAGTTAAAAGCATTTATTTGCTGTAGCTGTCCATTCCGCGCCGCAACTTTTAATACTGCTGTCGCTGACCACTCCGCGACAGAACTACTTACTTTCGTCATTGTATAGCATTCAAACAACTAACTGCTGATTTCTAAAAGCTGATAACGCTTCTGAGATTCTTCATTCGTTATCGCTCATTCAGAATGACAAAGACTTTTTAATAGCCCCCTTCTCCAACGCCGCCGCTAACAATTTTGACACTTGCGCTCGCGCCAATTCTATCGGCACCGCTCGCAATCATCGCTCTGGCGTCTTCTGCAGTTCTAACACCGCCGCTAGCCTTAACTCCCATATCGGAGCCTACAACGAGCCTCATAAGCGCTATATCGCCCGCCGTAGCACCGCCCTTGCTGAACCCGGTAGATGTTTTTACAAAATCCGCTTTAGCTTTCTTACTTAATACGCATGCTTTAATTTTTTCTTCGTCGGTAAGAAGAACAGTTTCGAGAATTACTTTTGTCAACACTCTGGATCTCTTTCCGGCAAGCACAACTTGATTGATGTCGTTGAAAACATAATCGTAATCCCCTTGCTTTAACATTCCTATGTTTATCACCATATCAATTTCTTGCGCACCGTTTTGAATTGCTTGTTCGGCTTCCGCTCTCTTAACTTCCGTAGTTGTTGCGCCTAAAGGAAAACCAATCACAGTACAAACTTTTACAACCGAGCCTCTTAATAAATCTCTGCACATTTTAACATAACAAGGATTAATGCACACACTAGCAAAGCTGTAAGTTCTCGCTTCGCTGCATAGTGTTCTAATTTCGTCCGGTGTTGCATCCGGTTTAAGAAGTGTATGATCTATCATTCTGGCAACTGTTTGATCAATCTTCTGCACTTCAACACCAATACCGGCAGCAATTCTTTCCGCGCCGTTGGTAATAATATTTTTAACCGCAGTTGGCTGATCTACAACATTTCTTTCCCAGCCGGCACAAGTTCCTCCGGTGCAGTAAAAATTTTGGAGTGCTTTCTCGATGAATACTTCGGATACTACTTTGTCAATTATTGTTGAATTCATATTTATTTCAGTTTTTGATTAGTCATTTTTATATATGCAAGAAAAGTATTTTGAAGCAGCATTGCAATCGTCATCGGTCCAACTCCTCCCGGAACCGGAGTAATGTAAGAAGCCTTTTGAGAAACTTCCGCATAATCTACATCGCCAACTAACTTGTAGCCCTTTTTCTCCGATGCGTCTTCAACTCTGTTGATGCCTACATCTATTACTGCTGCACCATCTTTAACCATATCGGCTTTTATGTAATTCGGTTTGCCTATTGCGGCAATTAGAATATCAGCTTGTTTAGTAAAGTAAGAAATATCTTTTGATGCTGAGTGGCAGATTGTAACAATTGCGTTAGCTCCCTCTTTCTTCTGCAAAAGAAGATTAGCAACCGGTTTTCCTACAATATTGCTTCTACCGACAACAACCACATGTTTTCCTTCGGTTGGAATTTTGTAGCGCATAAGTAGTTCAACAACACCGTGCGGCGTACAAGGAAGCAACGCATCTTTTCCAATTACAAGATTGCCGACACTTATTGGATGAAATCCATCCACATCTTTCTTAGGATCAATTGCTTCAATTACTTTGTCTTCATTTATGTGCTTAGGCAATGGCAACTGAACAAG
>Ga0172380_10000418_pt1 | contig 84808 bp, 70 predicted proteins | sample Leawe162metaG_FD_119747 | JGI IMG/M metagenome (GOLD analysis project Ga0172380, IMG submission 119747) | Leachate microbial communities from a municipal landfill in Southern Ontario, Canada - Leachate well 162 metaG | ecosystem: Engineered > Solid waste > Landfill > Unclassified | place... | reverse complement strand
TCAGTTTACCCATCCGACAAGCGCCCACACTTATTGGCTGTATCTTGTTAAAGAACGTTTACTTCTCTTCCCCGCCGTAGCGAGAGGTGCGCATTATACAGATCCAGAACACCCTGTCAAATCTTAATTTCAGAAACCTTTTGACACTCTTTCAAACTTGACAAGCCCGTCCACTGACAGACCAGATTTGTTTGGTTGCGGGGGCAGGATTTGAACCTACGACCTTCGGGTTATGAGCCCGACGAGCTGCCAGACTGCTCCACCCCGCGCCGAGAAGGAGAACTATAGCAAAATAACTTATCGGTAGTCAAGCACATTACCAGCGGGTTTCAATATTCACAGTACCCAAACTCTTGGCAATCAAAGCTCATTGCGCCATTCCTGGTCTTCACTGTCAAAAAGACGATTGGCCTCGTGCAGCCCCCAACTACCAGCCGCATAGGTATGAATGAATTCACGCTCTTGTTCCCAGTATTTCAAAATGGGATCTACCACTCTCCACGACCACTCAACTTCATCAAAGCGAATAAACAAAGTACGGTCACCTTCGATCACGTCGAGCAGTAACGCCTCGTAGGCATCCAGCGGCGCCTCATGCGCCTTGCGGTAGGAGGCATTCATCTGAATGACGCGCGTATCCATTCCCAGCCCGGGCTGCTTGACATGGATCTCCATGTGCATACTTTCAGAAGGCTGAATCGAAAGCAGCACCCAGTTGGGCTCGATGGTTTCTACCGCAGTTTCACGGAATAATTGTTGCGGTGGATGGCGAAAGCGGATAGCAATCATTGACATCGATTTTGGCATGCGCTTGCCTGTGCGCAGATAGAACGGCACGCCACGCCAACGCCAGTTGTCAATATAAAACTTCGCGGCGACGAAAGTTTCTGTGGCGGAATTGTGCTCCACCCCTTCTTCTTGCTGGTATCCACGCACAGGCTCCCCGTTGATGAAACCAGAGGCATACTGGGCTCGAAATGCGTGCGCATGTATCGCGCGCTTCGCAATTGGCCTTATTGATCTCAATACCTTGACCTTTTCGTCTCGCAGCGCATCAGCCTCCAGTTCAGGCGGTGGCTCCATCGCCACCACAGTGAGGAGCTGCATCAGGTGGTTTTGCAGCATGTCGCGCAACGCCCCTGCCTTATCGTAATAATCGGCGCGCTTCTCGATCCCAACATCTTCAGCCACCGTGATCTGCACATGATCGATAAAATTCCGGTTCCACAAAGGCTCGATCAGCGTGTTGGCAAAACGGAATACCAGCAGGTTCTGCACGGTTTCCTTGCCCAGGTAATGGTCGATACGAAAAATCTGCTCCTCATCGAAATGCCGGTGCAACAGTTCGTTGAGCATGCGTGCGCTCTCAATATCTTCGCCGAAGGGTTTTTCCACCACCATTCGGTGCAAGCCGCGTGGCTTATTAAGTCCAACCGTATCAAGATGATTGATTACCGCGCCAAACTCGGTGGGCTTGATGGCGAGATAAAACACCACATGGGAGCACACCCCGCCTTTCTGACAACTGATTTCCTCCTTTAGACGGCGATAAGCTTCCACATCGTGAAGCTCGCCCTGCACATAGCTGAAGCGCGCGGCGAAATGTTTGAATACCTCATCATCAAAATTCTCGCCGAGCTTGTTCCGCAAACTCAAATCCATGTGCTCGAACCATTCATCCTGCCCCCACTCGCGGCGGGAAAAAGCGATGAAGCTCATATTCTCGGGCATGCGTTTCTTCTGCTCCAGGTGATACAGAGCGGGCAACAGCTTGTTCGATGAAAGATTGCCAGTAGCGCCAAAAATGACAAAGCTGCACGGGTGAAGCTTGTGATCATGGTTCATTTTGCCCCCTCTTTGATGGCATGACCGCCAAAACCTTTACGCATCATGGCCAGCATCCTGGCAGGAAAATCATTGGAACCCTGCGAGGCGAAGCGCATCATCAACGCCAGACTCATCACCGGCGCAGGCACACCCTGTTCAATAGCTTCGAACGCAGTCCAGCGGCCTTCGCCAGAATCCGAGACAAATGGTGCGATTGCACTCAGATCCTGGTCCTGTCGCAGGAAATCCGCACTCAAATCAAGCAGCCAGGAGCGCACCACACTGCCGTGGCGCCACATTTCTGAAATTGCGCCCAGATCTAGATCAAATTCCTGTTTACCCTTCATCAAGGCAAATCCTTCTGCAAAGGCCTGCATCATTCCGTATTCGATGCCGCTGTGGATCATTTTCACAAAATGTCCGGAACCGGCAGGGCCGCAGTGCAGCCAGCCTTTATCCGGAGCCGGTGCAAGTATCTTCAGATAGAATTCGAGCTGCTTTACTGCCGCCGGTTCACCTCCGGCCATCATGGCATAACCATTCTGCAAGCCCCACACGCCTCCAGACACACCCACATCCACAAACTGGATGCCCCACGCCCCGAGCTCCCCGGCACGGCGCTGACTATCCTTGTAGAAGGCATTGGCGCCATCCACCACGATATCGCCCGCACCCAGCATGGGAACCAGCGTATCCAGCGCCTGCTGCGTTGCCTCACCAGCCGGAAGCATGAGCCAGATGATGCGCGGCCCATCGCCTAGAGATTCAACTAGTTGCTGTAGCGTTTCGACAGCAAGAAGACCCGTTTCAGCCGCCAACTGCTGCGTCACCGCGAAACTCCGATTGTGGGCCACGACTTCCGCGCCACCCAGCCGCAAACGGCGCGCCATGTTTCCACCCATACGTCCAAGACCGACCATAGCAATTTTTTTCATTCTTCCTCCAGGGTGAGTACGCTGATGTATTTTAAGGCAATAAACATTATGAATTACAAAGCGTAGCACGCCTTTGATATCGTCATGGATATCGAGCTGCCGTAATCAGCGCTCCAAGGCAAATTGATCCGGGTTTTCCCATCTTCACACATGCATGCGACTTGCGATCTACTGTCTCACCTTGAGATTGCGCGGGTTATCACGCATCATTGAAGGAAATCCGGGCATCTACAGAAGTTTTTATGCGTACAATATCTTTCAGGCAATATTTAACTATTTGTTTTATCTTCCTTCTTACTACCAGCATCTCTTCAGCTATGTCCGATCAGACGCCCTCGCCCAAAGTAGCCAAAGCGCCTTATAAAGTTGTTTTTCAGGTAACTGACAGCGACGCGCAAAAGTGGAATCTGACTCTAGTTAACGCCATGAATGTCATCACCGAACTGGGCAAACACAATGTCGCCATAGAGATCGTTGTCTATGGTCCTGCGATTGACATGCTCAAACTCGAATCCGAAGTTGCGCCCAGGGTGGATGAAGTCATTAGACATGGCGTCAATGTTGTAGCCTGTGAAAACACCATGCATGGCGAGCGCCTCACCCCTGCAGACATGTTGCCTGACCTTGATTTCACACGAACCGGGGTGGTTTATCTGATGGAAAAGCAAAAAAAAGGCTATGCCTACATCAGACCTTGACCACTTTCTTGCTTTGAATCTTGCCGAAATATCAGGAATTCGTTATGCCGCTTAATCAATCACTCAAAGTTCTATTCATTACACCTGAAATCACCCCTCTGCTCAAAACCGGCGGCCTTGCCGATGTCAGCGCAGCACTTCCCGCCGCATTGCGTGAGTACAAGGTTGACGTACGAGTGTTACTGCCGGGCTACCCCAAGGTCATGGACAGCCTCAAAAACAAGCGTTTACTCACCACCCTTACAGATTGCGGTGTGCATGGCGAAGTCAAACTGCTGGAAGCCGAATTACCGGGAAGCGGCGTACCGTTGCTGATCATTGACTACCCGCTATTTTATGAACGCGATGGCGGCCCTTACACTGACCCCAAAGGCCATGACTGGGCCGACAATGCACACCGCTTCGCCCTGCTCTCCAAGGTGGGAGCCCTGCTGGGTAGTTCGGGCAGCCCTTTGGCCTGGCATCCGGATATTGTGCAGTGCAACGACTGGCAAAGTGGCCTGACCCCCGCCTACCTGAATTTCAGCCCAGCCCCCAGTGCCGCTACCGTCATGACCATTCACAACATGGCGTTTCAGGGCACCTTCCCCGCTTTGCTGACCGAACCCCTGGGTTTGCCTGCCTCAAGCTTTGCTATCAACGGCGCAGAATATTATGGGCAACTCTCATTCCTAAAAGCCGGATTGTTTTACGCCAAGCACATTACGACTGTAAGCCCCACCTATGCCGAGGAAATCCAGCAGGAACCTCTGGGCTTCGGCATGCAGGGGCTGCTGGCCCATCGCTATCTGGACCTCACCGGCATCATCAACGGCATTGACGTGAAGGAATGGGATCCGGCCACAGACAAACTGCTGGATCACAACTACAGCGCCGGCAATCTGGCCGGAAAAGCCGCCTGCAAGCGCGCGTTGCAACAAAAACTCGGACTGTCGGAAAACCCGGACATTCCCTTACTGGGCGTGATCAGCCGCCTGACGCATCAGAAAGGGCTGGATCTGTTGCCCACCATCGCACCCTTCCTGCTTGAACACCCGGTGCAGATGGTCATTCTGGGCAGCGGCGAGGTAGCGCTGGAAACAGCGTTCCTGCAGTTGGCGCAAAACCATCCGGATCAGGTGGCCACGATCATTGGCTTCAATGAAGCGCTTTCACATCAGATTGAAGCGGGTGCGGATATTTTTCTCATGCCCTCGCGATTCGAGCCTTGCGGGCTGAACCAGATGTACAGCCAGTGTTACGGCACGCCACCGGTCGTGCACTCCACGGGCGGGCTGGCGGACACGGTAGTGGATGCCACATCCGAAAACATAGCCAACGGCACAGCAACTGGCTTCGTGTTCAGACATGCAACCACACATGGTCTGAACGAATGCATCCACCGGGCGCTGGATGCCTATCACGACCAGCCCTCCTGGCGCAAGATCCAGGCCAACGGCATGCACCGCGACTTCAGTTGGAGCAGGAGTGCCGAGGAGTACCTCGCGCTTTACGAAATGATTCTGAAAAGCGCTTGAGCACGCCTCAGAGCCATTGCATCAAACCCATCTCCAGGGGATGGGTCAGCAACTCGTGGTAGGGGTAGACCCTGACCTTGTAATCCAGCCGCCCGCATAAATCGGGGGACAGGTCGAGAGCGAACAGATGTTCCTTCCCATCTGCGCTCATGCCGTAATGGCTGAAATTGAAATGCAGGTAATCCAGCCTGTCCCGCTTGGCTGACCGGCGAATCAATAATTCAACCACGACATCTTCAGGTGCAAGGGCATTCATATTCAGCGCCACTTCCAGGCGTACAGTCTCGCCAAAGCTGATGCGATTCAACGGCACATCCATTCGGTGCAGCATCAATCCTTGCCAGGCAGAGCGGATTTTCTTTTTCCACTCGGAAAGAAGCTTTGCCCCGGAAAAATTATCCTGCTCATAACGTTGACCCTGCCGGCTGGCAGGAACATAAAACTTGGTGACGTATTCATCCACCATGCGTCCGGAATTGAAGCGTGGCAGGATGGTTGCCATGGAACGCTTGGACATTTTCACCCAATCCGGTGAATACCCCATCTTGCCACGCTCGTAATAGGCTGGAATAACCCTGTCCTGGAGAATTTCATACAGGGTCTGCGCTTCTTCCTTGTCACGCCGATAAGATTCCATCCAGGTAGGCGCCGGCTTGATCGCCCAGCCGTTGGTGCCATCGTAACCCTCGCCCCACCAGCCATCGAGCACGGAAAGATTAATCGCTCCATTCATGCCGGCCTTCATACCTGAGGTGCCGCTTGCCTCGAGCGGGTAAACCGGATTGTTGAGCCACACATCCACCCCCGAAACCAGACGCCTTGCCAAACCAAGATCATAGCCCTCCACCAGCATGATCTTGCCTTCGAACTCCGGCAAATTGGCGATGCCCTGCACCTGGCGGATCAAATCCTGGCCTGGCAGATCTGCGGGGTGAGCATTGCCGGCGAAAAGAAACAGCACCGGCCGTTCATCGTTGGAAAGAATTTCCTTGAGCCAGTCGATATTTTCGAACAGCAAAGTGGCACGCTTGTATGTGGCAAAGCGGCGGGCAAAACCGATGGTCAGGACGTTGGGGTCATATCTGTCCACAAACTTCAGCATCCTGTCCAGGTGGGATTCGCTACCATTGTCGCGGAAATGCTGCGCGCTCTTGCGGAAATGCACCAGCTGAAGCATCTGGGATTTGAGCGATTGACGCACGCTCCAGAAGAGCTGATCAGGAATCTCGTCTATCCGGCTCCAGAAATCCGGCTCCGACATGCGATGCCGCCATTCATATCCGAACACGTTATCAAACAGATCAGCCCATTCCTGTGCCAGAAAAGTCGGCACATGCACTCCGTTGGTGACATAAGCCATCGGGTTTTCTTCAGGCAGCACCTCAGGCCACATCGCGGAACAAATGCGCGAGGACACGCTGCCGTGAATCCTGCTCACCCCGTTCTGGTGGCGAGAGCCGCGAATCGCCAAAGCGGTCATGTTGAATTCGGGGCTCTCCGGGGTCAGACCCAGTTGCATCACATCACCCACGCCAATCTTGATGTCTTGACAGAAGTGCTGAAAATACTCGGTAATCATGCCATCCGAGAAATGATCATGCCCGGCGGGGACCGGTGTATGTGTCGTAAATACCGTATTGACCGCGACTGCCTCCAATGCACTGGAGAAATCCAGTTGATGCTCGGCCATTAAATGGCGCACCCGTTCCAGAATCAGGAAAGCTGCGTGGCCTTCGTTGATATGCCAAACCGTTGGCTTGATGCCCAGAGCCTGCAATGCTCGCACCCCGCCTACACCGAGAATGATTTCCTGCTTAAGCCGCAGGGTGCGATCGCCCCCATAGAGCTGGTGGGCAATATTGCGATCATCGCAAGTATTCTCCTCCAGATCGGTATCCAGCAGATAAAGCCGGACGTGACCCACAACCGCCTGCCACACTTTGACGGCCACTTGCCGGCCTGGCAACTCGACCGTCAGGTGGATCTCACCGCCATCATCCCGTAGCGCGGGCGTGACGGGCAGCTCGTTAAAATTGGAATCCGCATAACTGGCGACCTGGTTGCCGCTGTCGCACTCTATGGTCTGGGAAAAATAGCCCTGACGATACAACAAGCCCACCGCCACAAACGGCACGCGCATATCGCTGGCCGCCTTGCAGTGATCGCCCGCCAGAATCCCGAGACCACCGGAATAGATGGGAAAGCTCTCATGGAACCCAAACTCGGCGCAGAAATAAGCGACCAGATCACGGTCAGCGAGTTGGTCCTCTCCATTGCGGCTCACCAGTTCATGATGGTAAGAGTCATAGGCCGACAGAACACGGTTATAGGTCGCCAGAAAAACCTGGTCTTCCACCGCATCCAGCAAACGCTGCTCATCCACCCGGCGCAGAAAGACCTTGGGATTGTGCCCCACGGCATCCCACAAACCGGGATGCAGACGAGCAAACAGCGTGCGGGTCGGCTTGTCCCAGCTATACCATAAATTATTGGCAAGCTCCTCCAACCGGATCAGCTTGCGTGGAATCCTGGGATTGACTTCAAGTGTGAACGTAGTGCCCTGTTTCATGGAAATCCTTTAATTGACGCGACTCAGCCCGCTCTAAAGCAGCAAACCCCATGCCACCCATTACAGCCTCATGAAATGCTCACGGTAATATTTCAGTTCATTGATCGACTCATAAATATCCGCCAGGGCTTCGTGCCGGTTTTCTTTCTTGAAACCATCATAAAGCTCGGGGCGCCAGCGTCGTGCCAGCTCCTTGATCGTACTCACATCCAGATTACGATAATGAAAATAGGCTTCCAGCTTAGGCATGTGCCTGGCAAGAAAGCGTCGATCCTGGCAAATGGAATTGCCGCACATGGGGGACTTGCCCGCGCCAACATGCTGCTGCAAAAAATTGATCATGCGCGCTTCCACCTCTGCATCACCCAAGCGGGATGCCTTGACCTTGTCAATCAGACCTGATTTACCATGGGTTCCCTTGTTCCAGTTATCCATCCTGTCCAGCACCGCATCAGCCTGGTGCACCACCAGCACCGGCGCCTCCGCAACGGTATTGAGCTGCGCATCCGTAATCACCAGCGCGACCTCCAGGACGAAGTCTGTTTCCGGGCTGAGTCCGCTCATCTCCATATCCAGCCAGATCAGATTCTGGTTGTTTTCTTGTGCCATAATATTGTTCCATTTAAATCAAGCCGCATATTGTGGCATGCCCCCAATCAATCGTCACCCTTGAGCGCCCCCCAAGCTGGTGCGCTGGAACCTCTCACAATGCCGGTTTTTACCCTGATTTTTGCCTTTGCCTTGCTTCTTACCACTGCGACCCGGCTATGGCTGGCTCAACGCCATCTGCGCCACATCCAGCTTAACCGCCAGGCTGTACCGCAGGATTTCGCTGACAGCATCTCCCTTGAATCGCACCACAAGGCGGCGGATTACTCCAGCAGCAAGACTCGGCTCGGCATGCTTCACAGCCTGCTGGACGTAGCACTTCTGCTGGCATTCACCCTGGGTGGTGGCATTCAGGCGCTCACGGACTATTGGCAAAACGTCCTGGGCGATGGATTGTGGCGTGGCGTGGCACTCATTGTGAGCGTCCTTGTCATCTCCAGCCTGCTGGAAATACCACTCAGTCTGTATCGAACATTCGTCATTGATGCACGGTTTGGTTTCAACAAAATGACACCCGGCCTGTTTCTGGCCGATTTGTTCAAACAAACCCTGCTCCTCAGCGCGCTTGGCATTCCTTTGCTCCTCGGTGTGCTGTGGCTGATGGCGCAAATGGGCGAACACTGGTGGCTCTATGTCTGGCTTGCGTGGATGGGCTTCAATCTGCTGATCCTGACCCTCTATCCTACCGTGATTGCACCTCTGTTCAACAAATTCTCGCCACTGGAAGACCAAAGGCTTGCTACGCGCATTGAAGCCTTGCTGCAGAAATGCGGTTTCAAATCTCAGGGGCTGTTTGTCATGGATGGCTCCAAGCGCAGCAGCCATGGCAACGCCTATTTCAGCGGTCTGGGCGCTTCAAAACGTATCGTGTTCTTCGACACACTGTTAGCGCGCCTCAATCACGATGAAATCGAGGCGGTGCTGGCCCATGAACTGGGGCACTTCAAACGCCGCCATGTCATCAAACGCATTCTCTCCATGTTCATTCTCAGCCTGGCAGGGCTGTGGCTGCTGGGCTGGCTCATGCCGCAGGGGTGGTTTTACCAGGGCCTGGGTGTCACGACTCGGAGCACCGATACGGCCCTGCTATTATTCATGCTGGTTAGCCCGTTCTTTACTTTCCTGTTTAACCCAATTGCCAGTCTTTACTCACGCAAGCATGAATTCGAGGCCGACCGCTACGCAGCCGAAAATTCCAGCGGCGAAGCACTGATCCAGGCACTGGTCAAGCTTTACAATGACAATGCAGCAACGCTAACACCCGATCCGCTGCACTCGGTTTTCTATGATTCACATCCGGCTGCCACACAAAGGATCGCCTACCTGAGATCGCTCGCAGGGAAAAGTTGATTTGCACAATATCCGAGTTATTTGTTAAAGTATTCAATCGTCCATCTCACATTGAAAGGGAGAACCTCATGAAATTTTTTCTCACCGCTCTCAGTCTCGCGCTGCTGGCAACCACTCCAGCCATTGCCGAGTCCATGGACAAAGGCGACGCCAAGATCGGCAAGACGCTGCACGACAAATCCTGCATTACCTGCCATGTCTCAAAATTCGGCGGCGATGGCAGCAAGATATACACCCGCGCCGACCGCAAAGCCACCAGCAAGGAACAACTGACCGCTCGCGTCAAGGCATGCAATAACAACGTTGGCGCTGGTTGGTTTCCAGAAGAAGAAGCCCATGTTGCAGCTTACCTCAACGCCACCTACTATCGTCTGAAGTGATCACAGGATCATAATTTTCTTGTCAAACTGAACCAGCAGGCTCACAATCGCCCCTCGTGAAATTACCATTTTGTTCGGAGGGGCTTCAATGAAACGACTACTGGCACTGGGCCTGATCGTCACATCTCTGGGAGGCTGCTGCATGGTGGCCTGCAATAGCCGGCCAGCCAACAGCCATATCACGGTCAGCTCCAACATCCCCGCGGACTGTAGTTTTGAGGACAAGGCCGGCCCGCGTGAATTCCATGCCCCAGGCAAAGTGGACGGGATGCCGAAAAATGCGCCTGGAACCCTGACATGTCAGGCCAAGGGATATAAACCTTTCCAAAAACAGGTGCAGGCCGCTGACTGGAGCAAGATCGACTCCCTCTCAGGCGACCCCCTCGCGATTCGTTATTTCAGCGAAGTCTCCATCACGATGGAAGCACTGGACAAGAAACCCAATTAAACAGGCGCTTGCCAATTGATATTACCCCCCAGATGTTTTAAAGTTGCCGCGTTCCAAAATAGTTCTGCTCAATAGCTCAGGAGACCTCTCATATGAAAATCAAGTTAAGCGCAATCGCCGTCCTCTCCACCCTGGCCATATCCGGCTCTGCCCTGGCCGATGGCTGGACCTTCCTCCCCGTCAAGAATGATGGCTGGAAGCCTGAAATCACACTCTCGGCAGTGGTTGGCTCCATGGATGTCAAAGACATTGGCGCCAGTGAATACCAGGGGGCGGAACTATCGCTGAACTGTCCATGGTTCCAGCCGCCAACTGGCATGATTCGCCAGCAATTCAACATTGGCAAATATGAGCATGGCAACGCTTCGCTGACCAGTTTTGAGATGAACCCGCATTACTACGTCTCGGTCGCGCCGGGATGGACCGTTGGTGGTGGCCCTGGCATTGGCTACATACATGGTTACGTTGGCGAACAGGAAGCCGACATGTCCAGCGTTCAACTCTCCGGCAGCGTCAATTACCGTAACGGCCACTTCTTCGCCGGTGCTGGCGCCCGCTACCAAGACTCCCTTAACAAGGAAATCGCACCGGGCATAAAAGGCATGGACAACTGGCTGGTTTCCGCCAAGATTGGCCTGAATTTCTAAGTAGATTTATCCGTATTGTCAAAAAATGCCCGCTTGCGGGCATTTTTTGTTTATCCTTGCAGCCGTGCAAATGTTCCATGAAGGTCAAATTACTGCAAGCTACGGACGCCGGTTCACAGTTGAACTCGCTGGCGGGGAGCTAGTCGCCTGCGTTACACGAGGCAAAAAAGGCGGCGCGGCCTGTGGCGACAAGGTGAGGATCCAGTACACGGGACCAGATCAGGGCGTCATCGAAGCCATTTTGCCGCGTCGCTCGCTGCTATACCGCTCGGATGCCTTCCGGGAGAAAGTCATCGCGGCAAACGTCACACAAATCATCATTGTGCTCGCGGCAGTACCCAGCTTTTATGAAGAATTGATAAACCGCTGCCTGATCGCAGCGGAAAGTGCCGGGATCAAGGCGCTGATCGTACTCAACAAAGCCGATCTGAAATCCGAAACGGCGCAGGCAATGGTAAAGCTTGCTCTTTACCGTGACCTCGGCTACGCACTGTTGCCGCTCTCCGCGCATCAGGACACATCACCTCTCCTGCCCTATCTGCAAGGTGAAACCAGCGTACTGGTGGGCCAGTCAGGAATGGGGAAATCGAGCATCATCAATGCCCTGCTCCCTGAAGTAAAAGCCGAGACGAGAGAGATTTCCACTACGCTCGATTCGGGCAAGCATACAACCACGCATGCGCGGCTCTACCATCTAAACCCGGAAAGCCACATCATCGACTCCCCCGGCTTGCAGGAATTCGGTCTTCACCATCTCAAGCCGGAAGAGTTAGACCATGCCTTTATCGAATTCCGCCCTTATCTCGGCCAGTGCAAATTCAACAACTGCCGTCATCGATCCGAGCCTGGTTGCGCGGTGCTTGCAGCCGCAAAAACGGGCACGATACAACAGCGCAGGCTAGCAACTTACCAGAAGCTTATCGGCAACGCCTGACCCACCATTTCCTGACTTCTTCCAGCACCAGCATGGCTAAAGCAAAGGGAATAATATAAATCCACACCTCCAGCCCGATCGGCAAGGTGCCAAACAGCGCATTGCCCCATGGGGTATAGTCAATCAGCAGAATAAGCGCCATTTCCGCCAACACGCCCCCCACGATCAGAGGGTTGCCAAACAGATTCCGGGCAAAGACTGAATCACGACTGCTACGGCAAATGTATACATTCACAATCTGCATCACGATAATCGCACTCAACGTAGCAGTCGTAGCTTGAAGATAGCGCGGGTCATACGGCAGCAAGGTATCCCCATAGCGCCAGCCAGCACCATGCAGAACGAAGAAGAACGCTGCTAGCGCGGCCAAGGCTTCCATCCCCCCAAGAAACAGGTAGGCACGCAGTACCAAGGCTGCATTCAGCAAGCGTTCATTACGTGCCCTGGGTGGTTTGCGCATCACCTCGGGATGAGGTTTTTCAGCCCCCAATCCGAGGGCGGGCAGCATATCGGTACCCAGATCCACGGCCAGGATCTGGATCACCGTCAGCGGCAGGGGTATCTTGAACAGAACAAAAGCAAGATAAGGCACGATTTCAGGAATATTGGAGGTCAGGATATAGGTCATAAACTTGCGGATATTCCCGAATACCGCCCGCCCCTCCTCGATCGCGGCGACGATGCTGGCAAAATTGTCATCCAGCAAAATCATGTCCGCTGCTTCTCGCGCCACATCGCTGCCACTCAGCCCCATGGCAATACCGATATCCGCCTGTTTCAGCGCCGGCGCATCGTTTACACCATCTCCGGTCACCGCAACGACATGGCCTTTTTTCTGCAAGGCATGGACGATGCGCATTTTCTGGTCCGCCTTGAGGCGTGCAAAAATAATTTCCGGCAGATCCAGTTTCAGTTGCAATTGTGTGGCAGAAATGCGTTGCAGGTCATCGCCGGTCAATACCGTGGGCGACTGACACAATCCGATTTCACGGGCAATCGCCCGCGCAGTATGGGGATGATCGCCGGTGACGATAATGACCTTGATCCCGGCTTCGCGACACGTCTGGATCGCTGGCGCCACTTCGGGACGCGGCGGATCCTCCAGGCCGACCAGCCCGAGCAGGGTCAGGCCTTGTTCCAACTGCTCCCGCGGCTCGTTTTCACGTACCGCACGAGTCGCCAGCGCCAGGACACGCAGGCCTTGCTGCGCCAGTTCCAGTTCGGCCTCCTGCAAACGGTCGCTTGTTTCCGGCGTCAAAGACAAGACGCCCCGAGATGTGCTGAAATGCGTGCACAAGGGAAGCACCGTCAGGAGCGCACCCTTTGTGTAAAGCATTGCTCCATGCTGCGTCCTGTGCAGGGTGGACATGCGCTTGCGGTCGGCATCGAACGGCACTTCGTCCAGACGGGGTTGATCTGGCCACTTACACCCGGATTGCTCTGCCATGTGTACCAGCGCCAATTCCATCGGATCGCCCAGCCAAGCGTGATTTTCCATTTGCTTGAGGGTATGGCAGTAGCGCGCAACCGCGAGCAATTCCTCTGCGGCAGGACCAGACAATTCCCGAGGCGTGACGAATGCGCCATGCATAAACAGATGCTTCGCTTCCATTCGATTGAGCGTCAAGGTTCCGGTTTTATCGGTGCAGATCACTGAGGCAGAACCCAGTGTTTCGACAGACGGCAGATGCCGGATCAGCACATTGCGCTTCGCCATGCGCTGCGTTGCCATGGCCAGCGACAGAGTGACCGTAGGCAGCAAGCCCTCCGGCACATTGGCAACGATAATGCCGATAGCAAAAATGAAATTGGCCCAGAATGACAGCCCCATCGCCTGGCCGATGAAAAAGAACAACACGCCCAGCCCCAGGGCCAGCGCGGCAACCAGTCGCGAAAGATGGACAATTTCGCGCTGCAGGGGAGAAAGGCGCTCACCCGGGACTTGGGTAAGATGCGCAATTTTGCCAAACTCGGTGTTCATGCCGGTGGCGAAAATCACCGCCTTGCATTCGCCCGCCACCACGGCCGTGCCCGCCAGCAGGATATTGCCGCCGTGCAGCAACTCCTCTTCGCTGCTGGCCTTGGCTTCCCGCGCCTTGGGACGGGATTCACCCGTCACCGTTGCCATGTTGACGCGCACGCCAAATGCTTCAATCAGACGGCAATCCGCTGGCACGCCATCCCCTTCCTGCAACAGGACTACATCACCCGGCACCAGTTGCGAGACCTCAATTTGCGACACTGCGCCCGCACGAAGCACCTTGACCAGACGGGGCAACAATTCAAGCAAAGCTGCCAGAGCCCGTCCGGCACGGTATTCCTGCCAGAAAGAGAAAACGCCATTGAGCAGGATCACACCCAGAATGGCATAGCCCAACGTTGCCATACCCTCGCCTGGTGCACGCCATTCTGCGACAAAGGCCAGGACTGCGGCGAACCACAATATCAGCGCGAAAAAATGGATAAACCCTTTGAGGAATTTGAGCCAGAGCGGCTCGGCCGGTAATGCTTCGACCCGGTTCAGGCCGTATTCAAGCAGACGCCGCGCAGCCTCTGCGCTGCTCAGGCCATCCGGCCCGCTGTGCAGACTGGCAAGTGCTACTTCCGGAGCCAGGCGATGAATCTTCATTGCCGCCGATCAGCCGGCAACAAGCGGGGGGAAACTAACCCGGCCTGCCCAGTTGAATATCAGTTAAGAATCTATTTGCCGTTGATACGAATCGGAACATAGAGGGAACGATCTCCGCGCAGAATACGCAATGCGATCACCCGCCCCGAGCCATACTGGTTTACCAGTTCGTTGAATTGCTCCAGGCTTTTTACATCCTGGTTGTTGACCGACAGGATTACGTCGCCACGGCTGACACCCGCGCGTGCCGCAGCGCCATCCGAGTCTTCCACCAGCAACCCGGCGCTGATCTTGAGCTCCCGCTTCTGCTCCTCACCGAGTTCGCTCAAGGTCAGGCCAAGCTTGTTACCCGCCTTGCTGGTTTTTGTTGGGGCGCGGCCCATCTTGTCGGGAAGTTCACCCACCACCACCGCGACGTCCTTGTATGCGCCTTTCCGCCAGAGCTGTACCGTTACCCGCTTGCCAGGCTTGACCGAAGCCACCAGACGCGGCAGCTCGCTGGAATTTTCCACCACTTTGCCATCGAACTTGAGAATTACATCGCTTGCCGCCATGCCAGCCTTGTCGGCCGGACTGCCTTTGTCCACGTTGGCAATCAGGGCGCCCATGGGCTTGCTCAGACCAAATGATTCCGCCAGTTCCTTGGTCATTTCCTGAATCATCACGCCGAGCCAGCCACGGTTGATCTTGCCCTGAGTTCGCAACTGATCGCTGATGTCGATCGCCACGTCAATCGGGATGGCGAAGGAAAGCCCCATGAATCCGCCGCTACGGCTATAGATCTGCGAATTGATGCCGATCACCTCGCCCTTCATGTTGAACAGTGGACCGCCTGAATTGCCGGGGTTGATTGCCACATCGGTCTGGATGAAGGGCACATAATTTTCCTGCGGCAGCGAACGCCCCTTGGCGCTCACGATTCCTGCGGTGACACTGTTATCGAAGCCGAACGGCGAACCAATGGCAAACACCCATTCGCCAGGCTTGAGCAGGTCGGGTTTGCCTATCGTCACCGCAGGCAGGCCGCTGGCGTCGATTTTTACCAGGGCGACATCCGTGCGGCGATCGCTGCCGATCACTTTGGCCTTGAATTCGCGCTTGTCAGTCTGACGCACAATGACTTCATCGGCCGCATCCACCACATGTGCATTGGTGAGGATATAACCATCCGCACTCAGGACGAAACCCGAACCCAGCGAACGTGACTGATGTTCGCGTGGGCCCTTGCGTGGCGGCATGAAGCGCCGGAAAAAATCGTGCATCGGGTCATCTTCCGACAACTCCGGCATTTGGGGAAAAGCGTGTTCATTGCGCACGGTCTGGGTCGTGCTGATATTCACGACCGCTACGCCCTGTTTTTCCACCAGTTCGGTAAAATCCGGCAATTCCCTGGCGTGGGATAACGCAGTCAAAGATAGAAAAAGCGCAAAAAAAGCGATAACTCTTTTCATCCTTATCAATCCTCAGCAAGTTTGACAATATTGCAAGAAAAAACCCGGCGCAGAATCACCGGCTGAAACTGTCGCTGACCACCCGCCCTCGCAGTCACCCCTTTCAGCGTGACAAAGCCCAGTATCAACCCGATGACTGCTCCCGATACGGAATACGGGTCCGTTACGGCGCCAGCAGGCGCAAACAGGCTGCCCAGCAATGCACCCGCCAGCAATGACACCAGGGGCAATACATAGCCGAGCAGGGAGCTTGCAAGCAGTGCGGATTCTTCCAGCCCGACTACCACGCGCTCACCCACCGTTGCGCCAATTGGGTTCGACACCTGGAATGATCTCGTCTTCCCGCCAAGCAACTGACTCATGCTGGAAGTGCCACAGCTTTGCTTGGAACTGCATGTTCCACAGGATGAGGCGCGTGAAGTTTCGACATAAGCCCCATCCACGCCCAATCGAATCACTACACCTTCGGTTTCAAGCATGCGATTATTTGCCCGCAAAAGAGACGGAATTGGCGATTTGCATCACGGTCGCGGCAGGCACTTCGCCCAGCACTGTGACCTGAAACTCGGCAACCGGCCTGGTGTAAACATTGATTGAACCTTGGCTGGAAAGGCCGGTAACCGATTTTTGCATCCCCGCCAAAGGCTCGACAAAGATCGAGACCGCAACCAGTTCATCTGAAAACACCAGATGGTTGGCAGAAACCTTCTTGCCTGGAAAAGTCCGTTTCTGCTCCATGATTTTTTTGAATCCCGCGGGCGGCGATTTTACCTGCCAGCCCGAATCGACCATGGCTGGAATGTCCTGCGGCTTCATATGCTGGTGCATGGCATATCTGGGTTTCAATTGCTCGCGGTCTATGGTTCCGCCAATTCTGGCATGGGTGAAAAAGAACTGATTTATGACCTCTTTTTTTTCATTCAGCGTACTGGCCTTGAGCAACAGGCCGCTGCCATTTTCACCACAAAAGCGATGGCCATAACGATAAACATCGCGCGGTTCCAGTACGACATTCTGACAATCATGACCTGCCACGCGCTCCACCAGGCCAAGCTTGACGACATAATTTTCGCCAATACCCGACAACTGAAGCGGCAAAAGTGCGGGGAAACTCTTTTGCGACCTGCGTCTTTCAACCATGACACCCTTGCTTTCGGGCGTAAAACAGATCACCTCATCATTGTTACGGATGATTTCGCGCGGCGGGCCATCCAGCACTTCCAGCTTCTCATGCTCGCCGCTCTCATCCATCATGTGGGTAATGCTGGACGTTTCCATGTGGGCGCCGCGCTGGTACACAAAAGTTCCGCTGTAATCGAGATTGTGGGCGGCCGAGGCAATCCTCTGCAACCAGATGGCAGCATCACCACCCGCTTCCGCTACGGCCAACCCCGGCAGGCAAGACAGAATCACTACCACCACACAACGGCCAGCCCTCATCGCGCAGCAACCTCTCTCACTTCCGACACCATCTGTACATGAGGCGCCATGCCACGCATCGAAACACTGGGCGAGTATTCCTGATGCGCCAGCAAGTATGGGTTGACATTGGTGCTGGCCAGCTCCGCCTGCGGCGCGTTTGCCGCCAGCATGCTGGAAGTTGCGCTTTCGTTGCCCGTCTGCATCACAGCCCAGAGCACGAACCCCACAGCAGCAACCGATGCTGCCGCGGACAGGGCAAAAGTTCTCGCATGTGGCCTGGCAAGCCGTTTGGGTGCCAGAACCGTCGGCTCCTCGGCCAAACTCAATCTGAATCGATCCATGAAATCACCGGAAACTGAAGATGTGCCGCGAAGTTCGTCGCCAATCAGATGGTAGGCATGCCATTCATGTTGCGCCTCTGAAGACTGCAATGCAGCGATCAGCCGTTTCGCTTCGGCTTCATCCACCTCGCCGTCCATGAATTCGGAAATTTGCTCTTTCATGCTTACCACCTCTTGTCTTTATGTGTATCCAGCAAGGGCCGCAACTTCTCGGCGATTGCCTCTCGTGCCCTGAATATCCGCGACCTGACAGTCCCGATCGGGCAGTTCATCACTTCTGCGATTTCCTCGTAGCTCAACCCTTCGATTTCGCGCAAGGTAATCGCCGTTCTCAACTCCTCTGGCAACACCGCCATCGCAGAGTTCACTGTCTGACCAATCTGTTTGGTCATCAACTCGTGTTCCGGCGTATTGATATCGCGCAACTCCCCCGCATCCTCGAAATTTTCCGCATCTTCGGGGCTGTACTCGGTAATGGTAGGCGCCCGCCGCCCCTGGGCAACCAGATAATTTTTGGCGGTATTAATGCCGATCCGGTACAGCCAGGTATAAAACGCACTATCGCCGCGGAACGAGGGCAAGGCGCGGTAAGCCTTGATAAAGGCCTCCTGCGACACATCCTCTACCTCGGCCGCATCGCGAATAAAACGCGACAGCAACCGGGCGAGCTTGCGCTGATATTTGATCACCAGCAACTCGAAGGCACGCTTGTCGCCATGCTGCGCGCGCTCGACCAGTTGCTGGTCAATTTCCCTGTCACCCATTCTGGGCTTACTCCCTGAAACAGCTTATTTTTGTAGGTATGCAGTATAGCGTTTTCACCCGCCGAGCAGAAAACGCAAGCACTTCATTATTCACAAAGACAGGCAACGGTAGTAAATAGTTCATTCTCCATGCCGTCATTGCATGCATAAGAGGAGGCGCATGGTATGATTTTTCCGCATTCACCCACCTGAATCATGACGGAACCCCACGTGGAACAATTTGACGTAGTGATCATCGGCAGCGGGCTGGCAGGGCAGACGCTATCCCTGCATCTGGCAGAACATAAAAAAATCGGACTCATTACCAAAAAGTCCCTGCTTGATGGCGCCAGCAGCTGGGCCCAGGGCGGCATCGCGGCAGTGCTGGGCAACGACGATTCGCTCCAGTCGCATATTCAGGATACCTTCGTTGCCGGTGCCGGGCTATGTGGCGAAAAGGCCACGCGTTTCGTGGTGGAACATGGCAAATCCGCGGTCGAATGGCTCATCCGGCAAGGTGTTCAGTTCAGCCATGACGAGCTGCATGCCGAGGAACTGCACCTGACGCGCGAAGGCGGTCACAGCCACCGCCGCATCGTGCATGCCGCGGATGCAACCGGCGCGGCAGTGCAGATGACCCTGTCGCAGCAAGTCAAGGCCCATCCCAACATCACCCTGCTGGAAGAACACATCGCCATCGACCTGATCACCGGCAGAAAACTCGGCTTTAGCGACCCCGTGCAGGCCAACCGCTGCTTCGGGCTGTATGCGCTCGACAACCAGTCCGGCACGGTCAAGACCATCGCCGCCCGGCATGTCGTCCTGGCCACGGGCGGGGCTGGCAAGGTTTATCTCTACACCACCAACCCTGATGTGGCCACAGGTGACGGCATTGCCATGGGCTGGCGCGCCGGCTGCCGGGTGGCGAACATGGAATTCATCCAGTTCCATCCCACCTGCCTTTATCACCCCCATGCCAAATCATTTCTGATTACCGAAGCGGTGCGCGGGGAAGGCGGGCGGCTCTTGCTGCCGGATGGCACCCGCTTCATGCCTGACCATGACCCCCGCGCCGAGCTGGCGCCACGCGACGTGGTCGCACGGGCAATCGACTTCGAAATGAAAAAGCGCGGGCTGGATTGCGTTTATCTCGACATCTCGCACAAATCCGAGACCTTTCTCAAGGAACATTTTCCCAATATCCACGCCCGCTGCCTGGAACTGGGCATCGACCTCACGCGCGACCCCATCCCCGTGGTGCCCGCCGCCCACTACACCTGCGGCGGGATCATGACCGACCTGCGCGCCCGCACCGATATCCACAACCTTTATGCCGTGGGAGAAGTGGCCCATACCGGCCTGCACGGCGCAAACCGGCTGGCCAGCAATTCGCTGCTGGAATGCATCGTGTTCGCCCAGGCTGCGGCGCGGGATATCCTGGAACAGAAGGATTCGCCCCTGCCCCCCCTGCCGGAGTGGGACGAAAGCCGGGTCACCGATGCCGACGAGGAAATCATCATCTCCCACAACTGGGACGAGCTGCGCCGCTTCATGTGGGACTACGTCGGCATCGTACGCACCAGCAAGCGCCTCCAGCGCGCACTGAAACGGATCAGGCTGCTGCAGGAGGAAATTCACGAGTACTACAGCAATTTCCGCATCAGCAACGATCTGCTCGAACTGCGCAACCTGGTCCAGACCGCGGAGCTGATCGTGCACAGCGCCATGCTGCGGCACGAGAGCCGTGGCCTGCATTTCAGCCGGGACTACCCGGAGCAGTTGCCCGCGGCGGAAAATACGGTTCTGACACCCGATTAGAGAAGGCAATATTTCACGATTCAATAATCCACCTTTCACTGTTGGCAAAGCACTCGCATGAATAAAAAAATCACTTTAAGCCTCACCCTCGCCCTGACCTTCAGTCACGCAGCGGAGGCAGAAGATCACTTTTCCGCCTCTCTGCTCGACGATCTGGGCGAGCAAACCAGCATTGCCACCCGCACCAAGCTCAATATCGATTACGCCCCAGGAACGGTTTCCATTCTCCACAGCGACGACCTCATGACCCAGGGTGCGCGCACGGTGTGGGAGGCTTTGGCGCTGGTGCCCGGGTTTGAACAATCCATCGACGAAACCGGCACACGCCAGATTATCGTGCGTGGCGTGGGCAAGTCCTACTCCTCCGGCGCCATCAAGATCCTGGTCAACGGCATCGCCCTCAATTCGGAACTGATGAGCCTCGCCAACCCGGTGCTCAACATGCCGGTGGAGCAGGCCGAGCGCCTCGAAGTGATCCGCGGCCCGGGTTCGGCGGTGTATGGCGAATCCGCCTACATGGGCGTGGTCAACATCATCACCCGCAAGCGGGGACAGCGCCTGTTCGCCGCGGCGGGCAAGGGTGAGGTGCTGGCGGGCGGAGGCGTGATGTCGTTCGACAATGCGGAGACCGGCCTCAATTTCAACCTCAACCTGGCCGGCTGGAAGGCGCAGGGCGGCGGCCAGACAGGGCAGGACCAGCTCTATGCGGACGGCTTCGGCGCCCTGTCCAATGCGCCGGGGCGGATCAACGACAAAATGGATTACCGCTCCGCGCTGTTCGGGCTGAATTATCAGAAATTCTCGCTTTCCGCCCTGTGGCTGGAAGATGGCGCGGGCGACCACTACGGCATCAACAACATCCTGCCGCCGGACGAGAAACGCATCGTTACCCGCCACCGTCACCGCGCGCTGGAACTCAAGCAGGCGGTGGAATTCGCCCCGGCGCTGCAGGGCGAGTTCAAACTCGGCTGGCAGGATTTCAGCCATGTCCGCGACCTTCTTTACCTTAGTCCTGGTGCTGCCTATGATCCGGCCATTGACGGCCCGGTCTGGCTAAGCCGCGATTACCGTGAAACCCGCCTCACCGCGGGAGCCGACCTGGCCTGGGAACAGGGGCAACATACGGCATTGCTGGGGTGGTCCATCAATAGCGTCGAAATCGGCTCGGCCAGCTGGAACTGGAATTACCCCTATTGGGACATCGGCCCCAGCTTTATCGATACCAGCATGAAACGCAGGGTCAACAGTTTCACCGCCCAGGACGAATTCCGCATCAACCAGCATTTCACCCTGACCGCCGGCCTGCGCCACGACCGTTATGACGACATCGGCAACAGCACCACCCCACGCCTGGCGGCAGTCTGGCAGATGGCGCCCGGACACATTCTCAAGGCACAATACGCTGAAGCCTTTCGCGCCCCCACCTTCTACGAGCTATACAACGGCGGCCAGCCTGCCGACATCCGCCCAGAAACCGTCGCCACCACCGAACTGGGCTATCTCTACAAGGGCAATGGCAGCAGCGGCGGAATCACCCTGTTCCATTCCGACCTCAAGAACCTGATCGTTTTCATCGACTCTCCTGCCTATACCGGCTACAGCAACAGCAATGGAGCGATGTCCCAGGGCGTGGAACTGGAAGGGGAGCATTGGCTGACCAGGGATCTGAAATTCTCCGGCAATCTGACCTGGCTCAACACCCGTGACGAGACTACCAGGCAGGCCATTCCCGGCGCCGGCCACTGGCTCGCCAACGCCGGCCTGGAGTACCGCGCCAGCCAGGATCTTTCCTTTGGCATCCGGCTACGCCAGGTGGGCGAGCGCAGCCGTGAAGAGGGTGACGCGCGCGCCACCCTGGGCGGCTACAATGTGACCGACATTTCCGCCCGCCTGTTCAATGTCGCAAACACCAAGGGGCTGACCCTGCGGGCCGGCGTGCGCAACGTGTTCGATCAGGAGGTGCGCTACCCTGCCGTGAGCATGCAGCAGGGAATTTACCCCGACGATTATCCGCGCGGAACGCGGCAATGGTGGACGCTGCTGAGTTACAGCTTTTAACCTAAAAAACTCATTTGGCCACAGAGAACACAGAGTTCACAGAGGAAAAACAAAGGCCGGCCGGAGAAAATACCTTCACCTGCCGGGTGAAATGCCACACAGCCAAAATCCGCTCCATATCTCTGTGTTCTCTGTGGCCTGAAATTAGGTTCAATCTATCCCCAGCCGCGCCAGACGGTATCTCAAGGCGCGGAAGGTGATCCCCAGCAGCTTCGCGGCGGCGGTCTTGTTGTAGCGGGTTTTCTCCAGCGCTTCCTGCAGCGCTTCCTTTTCCACCCGGTCGAGATAATCCGGCAGCGGCCATTTTCCGCCCGGCTCGTGACGGGCAGGATCATCATCCGCCACCACCTCGGTCAGATACAGATCATCCTTGTGAATATGGGTGTTGCCGCACAGGGCCAGCGCGCGTTCCAGAATATTCTCCAGCTCGCGCACGTTACCGGGAAAATCATAGCGTTGCAGCGCCTCGACCGCGTCCGGCGCCAATTCGGGCGCCGCGCCATGCGCCTGGCGCGAAAGCCGGGCCAGGATATTCCCGGCGATCAGCGGCACGTCATCGCTCATTTCGCGCAACGATGGCATTTTGAGCTCGATCACATTGAGGCGGTAGTAAAGATCCTGGCGGAAACTTCCGCTCGCCACGCAATCCGCCAGCTTCTTGTGCGTGGCGCTGATGATGCGCACATCCACCGGGTCTTCCTGAGTGGCGCCGACCTTGCGTACCTTTTTTTCCTGGATCGCGCGCAGCAGTTTGACCTGCATGGTTAACGGCAGATCGGCCACTTCATCGAGAAACAGGGTGCCGCCGCTGGCGGCCTGGAAAAAACCGTCACGATCCTGGTCAGCGCCGGTAAAGGCGCCCTTGCGGTAGCCGAAGAACTCGCTTTCCATCAGGTTTTCCGGGATCGCGCCGCAGTTGACCGGCACGAAAGTTTTTTCCCGCCGGGCGCTCTTTTCGTGGATCAGGCGCGCGGCAAGCTCCTTGCCGCTACCCGATTCGCCTGTGAGATAAACCGGCGCCTGGCTGCGGGCAAGTTTTTCGATCAGTTCCCTGACTTGCTGGATGGCACCGGACTGCCCCAGCAAAGCGTAGCCTTCCGGTGCCGACGGCTCGACCACAGAAGGCAGCTTGAGCGCGGATTTGACCACGGCGCGAAGCTGATCGAGCGCAACCGGCTTGGACAAATAATCGAACGCCCCGGCCTTGAGGGCTGCAACCGCATTCTCGGTACTGCCATGGGCGGTAATCACGGCCACCGGCAAATTTGGGCAGTTGGCCCCGATATAACGCACGATTTCCAGACCTTCGCCGTCCGGCAGACGCATGTCCGTCAGGCACAGGTCGAATTCCTGTTCCTGCACCTTCTGTAACGCGGCCTTGACTGTCGAGGCGCGCTCCACCTGCAGCCCCATTTTCAGCAGGGTCAGTTCCAGCAATTCGAGAATATCCGCTTCGTCATCCACGATCAGGGCAAGATAGTTTGTTGCATTCGCTATGGTACGTTTCAACAGGAACCTCCTTTGCAACAAATCCTGAACTGCCCGCCCGGCGCCACCTCAATATAGTCCAGGCTGGCTTCATTAGCCTCGCATATTTCACGGGCAATGTACAAACCCAGCCCGGTGCCGCTGCTGAAAGTGGTGAAAAACGGCTCGAACAACTGCCCGGCCAGCGCCTTGTCAACCCCCGGCCCATCGTCGATGACATCGATCTGCACCACGTTGTCCAGGTGCGCGGCGGAAACGTAAAGCCGTATGCTGGCATCAGCCTGCCGGCCATGACGCCAGGCATTGCGGCACAGATTCCAGAGTATTTGATGCAGGTGCGAGCGGTCGAAGCAGATGGTGGGATGCGTCTCCATTTCCAGCGAAATGGTGGTGGCCGGGATTTTTTCCGCCAGGCAGAATTGCTCGATGAAGCCGCCCAGAAAAACATCCAGGTTGAGGGTTTCGCGTTGCGCCCGGTCGCGCCGGTTGAGTTGCAGCACATCCTGCACCATGCGATCCAGGCGCAGGGTGTTGTCGCGAATAATCTGCAACAAACGGGCTTCGGTTTTATCGTGCTCTTCTTCCTGCAACAGCTGCGTGGCATGGCCGATGGCAGACAACGGATTGCGGATTTCGTGCGCGATATTGGCGGTCAGACGGCCCAGCGCGGCAAGTTTGATCTGCTGCGACTGGGCCTGTTGCTGGCTGACGTCCTCAAGAAAAATGACCGCCCCGGCCTCGGCACCGCTTTCAATCGGGCTGAAACGGGTACCGATCTGTTTTCCTGTTGCCGATATGCGCAACGGCGGAAAACCGAGCGTCCGGTCGCCACGCCAGCGCGTCAGGCGTTCCGCGATTGCCGGCGCATAATCATAAAGGCGCAACTCGTGCCTGAAGTGTGACGGCGTACCCAGCAGCCGTTCGCACTGGATATTGTGGCTGCGTACCCGGCCCCGGTCATCCACCACCATCACCCCGTCCTGCATGGACTGGATCACCAGCGCATTGACCTGGGACAAGTTCTCCAGGTCAATGCTTTTCTGCTCGACCAGGCGTTCGCTTTCCATCACCTGCCGGGCGAAAAAATACCCCATGCCCGCCGTGGCAAAGAAACCCATGCTCAAGAGCCCGGCCTGGAAATAATCATCTTTTACGTCGAGCACGTACAGCTGATAGCTCTGTTCCAGCAGCACGGCGATACTGGCCATGGCCGCGTAAAACATCGCCTGCCGCCCCTTGCTGATCAGGCTGCTGGCCGCCAGCGCCACCACCAGCAAGAGGCCAAGACCGCTCTTGATGCCGCCGCTGGCATGCATCAGGAGGACAATGAACACCACGTCGCCCAGCGCCTGCACACTCAGCTGGAGATTAAAACCTGGCCAGCGCGTGCTGATGGCCAGGGTCATGAGAGCACTGAACATCACATAAAGAATACTGACGATCAGAAACATCCCCGGATGCTGCTCACCGTAAACCGGCATCGTCCCGAGGAAAATGAATACCGTCACAAACAGGCCTGAGACGACGAGCCGGTAGAGATTGAAGTAGTGCAGCGACTTCCAGTAAGCATCCGGCGACGGAGAGCGGAGCTTGAAGTAGTCCCAAACCGGGTCAAGCCTGCGAAGTAAGGATGCGCTCATCTGATGAATGAAAAAACTTCAGTCTGGATGACGCAGGCGGCGATGTTCGTCGCAGCAGAAAAATTCATCACGGGACAGGATCGCCTCGCTGCGCGGCAAGTGAACGCCACACTGCACGCAGCGCACCATGTCCTCCTCAATCGACGCAGGTGGCGCGCCCTCTTCATCCTTCTCCACACTGCGGCCATATTTTTTCAGCAGGCTGTAAATCAGCCAAACGCCCACCGCCAGCAATAATATCTTGATCAAGTGCTTCCCCGATTGATGCGTTTAATGAGCTGGATTATCAGGCGGCTGATCCTGCTTGTCCACTTTGCGAAAGGAACGCCACAGCGCCAGGTCGTAAGCAATCTTGAGCACGCCGCAAGCCAGCAGCGGCGCCGCAAGCCAGCCGCTGGCGAACAGCGCGCCGCCCAGAGTGGGGCTGAGCGCCGAAGCAAGGCTGCGCGGCACGGCGGTAAAACTGGCTGCGGCGGCCCGCTCGGGCGGCGTCACCACCGCCATCACATAAGCCGAACGGGTCGGCACATCCATCTGCGACAGCGCCGCGCGCATCAGCAGCAAGCCGATGGCCAGCGGCAGGGAGGGCGCCAGCGCGGCCAGAATCAGGCAGATATTGGCGGGGATATGGGTGAACACCATGGTATTGAGCAGGCCGATACGCCGGGCCAGCAACGGCGCAAGCAGTTGCGAGGCAGCCGTCAGCAGTCCCGCCCAGAAAAAGAACGTCCCCGCCGCCGCCAGTGACAGGCCGAAGCGCTGAAACAGCCACAGGGCCAGCAGCGAATTGACCACCAGCCCGCCGGCAAAGGCATCGAGCGAGAACAGGGCCGCCAGGCGCAGCACGATGCCGCGCGAAACGCCCAATGGCGCCGGTGGCGCTGGAAGATCGTGTGGCGGCGGCTCGGGCAGGCGCTGATAGAGCAGCCAGACCGTCACCCCGATTACGGAGTACAGCACGAACATGCCACGCAAAGCAGGAAGGCGGTCTATCCCGTAAGCCGCCAGCCCGTCCGGCACAGCGGCGGCCAGAGCACCCAGCGCAGCACACAGGGTGCCGGTCAGGCTGTAACGGGCAAACAGTGCAGTGCGGGCATCGCCCTGTGCCGCCTCCGCCAGTCGCGCGTGCTCCAGCGGCAGAAAAACGCTGACATCGCCGGAACTGGGATTGAGGGTGCCGACGAAGGCAATCAGGAGCAGCGGCCAGAAAGAAGAAAAACCGGCAAAGCCCAGCCCGGTCACGGCCATCAGCACTGCCGCCCCTAGCAGCAGGCGGCGCGAATGAAAGCGGTGGCCCCAGGCGCCCAGCGCCAGGGTGGCAAGCGCCGAGCCCAGCAGGGTCGCGGTACTCAGCAGCCCCACGGTCCACACGTCCAGGCCCAGCACCAGCAGATAGGCAGGCAGAAGCACTGCCACATAGCCAGCGGTAAAGGCGCGCAGGGCGCGTCCCGCCAACAGGGGAAGCGCTACGCGGTCCACCCCCGGTGGCAGGATCAGGCGCGCGATCACTTCAGGCCGATCAATCTCACCACTTTCTTCAGCGGCGTGTCAGCGCACCAGGCGTAGAGCGCGTCATAGATCACCATGCCGTGTTGGAGCATCTCGTGGTCGTCCTCGAAATTGAGCGACAGTCCTTTCGAAATCGCCAGCAGGCCGGCGGCTTCCTTCGCCAGTTCCGGGCTGCTGGTATCGGCTGCGCGCACGATGCGCGCCAGCTTGTCCAGAGCGGGGTCTTTCAGCGCATATTTGGCGATGAACGCATCAAAGCTGCATGCCGGGCCATGATGCCCCAGCTCCACACCAGGAACATCGTAGGGCGTAGCGCCGGTTTCAGCTGCGATTTTCATCACCTCGCCGCCCGGCACATAGAGAAACTCCGGCGCCGTGTCGATGAAGCGCGCTATCAGCCAGGGGCAGGCGATGCGGTCGATTTTCGGGCGCTCGCGGGTGATCCATTTCATTTGGCCGCCACCTCGCCGCCAGCTGCCTTCCAGCCCTCGATGCCGCCTTCGATGAAGCGCGCCTTCAGTCCCCTGGCCTGGAGCGCGTCCACCACCGAATTGGACACCGACCCGCCGCGCACGCAGTAGAGCACGATGTCCTGCTCTTTCGGCAGCGTATCCGCCCAGTTTGCCAGTTGCTCGGGGTCATGCCAGGCGGCGCCCGGCACTTGTTCGCTGGAGGCGTCCAGGTCGGCCTTGCGGCGCACGTCGATGAGATGCTTGCCGCTCAATTCGGTTTTCAGAATTTCGGCTTTGATGGTGCGTTCCATGTTTTTCTCCTCAGATCACAAAGGTGTAAATCAGCCCCAGCACCGCGCAGGCGCCGATGACTTTCATGATGTCCTGCTTGAATTTCCACAGCGCGATGAAGGCGGCAAGGGAAATCAGGGCGTAGAACCATTCGAAGCCGCCGGAGAAAGGCGCGGCCTCGGTGGCGTGCGGGAAGATCACATGCCAGCCGAAAAAGATCGCCAGATTCAGGATCACACCCACCACGGCGGCGGTGATGCCGGTCAGCGGCGCGGTGAACTTGAGGTCGCCGTGAGTGGCTTCGACCAGCGGCGCGCCAGCCAGGATGAAGACGAAGCTGGGCAAAAAGGTGAAGAAGGTGGCAACGGAAGCCCCGGCAAAACCGGCCAGGAACAGCGCCTCCGGGCCAAAAATGGCTTTCGTCCAGGCGCCCACGAAGCCGACGAAGGATACCACCATGATCAGCGGCCCCGGCGTGGTTTCGCCCAGCGCCAGGCCGTCGATCATCTGCGCGCCGCTGAGCCAGTGGTAATGTTCCACCCCGCCCTGATAGACATAGGGCAGCACCGCGTAGGCGCCGCCAAAAGTCACCAGCGCGGCCTTGGTGAAGAATTCGCCCATGTCGAGCAGCGTCCCTTCAGGCAGCACGGCCATCGCCGCGCCCCACATTGCCAGGCTGACGATCAGCAGCACGGCCAGCCGGGGTGCGCTGAATTTGACATGTGCCGGAGGCGGAGTGTCGTCGTCGAGCAGCGCCGGGCCATATTCCTTGTTGCTGGCAACGTGGCCGCCGCCGACCTTGAACAGCTCCGGCCGGATCTTGCCGCCGATGAAGCCCAGCACCCCCGCGCCCAGCACGATGTAGGGGGAGGGAATGTTCAGCGCGAAGATGGCAATGAAGGACAGCGCGGCCATTGCCCACAGCAGATTGTTTTTCAGCGCGCGCGAACCGATGCGCCAGGCCGCGAACACCACGATGGCCACCACTGCCGGCTTGATGCCGTTGAACACGCCCTGGACGAATTTCAAATCGCCGAAGGCCAGGTAGACATAAGTCAGCCCCGCCAGAATGAACAGCGAGGGCAGCACGAACAGCACCCCGGCGACGATGCCGCCCCAGGTGCGGTGCAGCAGCCAGCCGATGTAGATGGCGAGCTGCTGTGCTTCCGGGCCGGGCAGCACCATGCAGTAGTTGAGCGCATGAAGGAAGCGGTGCTCGGAAATCCAGCGCTTATTTTCCACCAGTTCCTGGTGCATGATGGCGATCTGCCCGGCGGGGCCGCCGAAGCTGATGAAGCCCAGCTTGAGCCAGTACCTGAAGGCCTCCCAGAATGTCGGGTGCGCGGGCCGCACCAGACCGTTTGCTTCGCTCATATCGATTCTCCTGTGTTGAAATTCATGTAAATCCCGTCGAAAACCCCGCCCGCCGCAGCCAGCAGGGCATCATCATCCGGCTGGCTGGCGCGCAGCCCGCCCAGCACCAGTTCCAGCCCCGCCGCCTCGCCCACCGGCAGGCCCCCGGCATCGAGGTAATGCACCAGCCCCGCCAGCTTCATCAGGGCGGGATCGGATTCCAGCCCGAAACTCGCCAGCAGCACCTCGAACGTCACGCGCTGCCCGACATGGGTGAATGCGGCGCCGTCAAAATCGAAGCCCAGCGCCTCGGGCGGGTAATCCTCCGGCTTTTCCAGCCACAGGAAACGGGCATCGCGGTCGATGAAGCGGCGAATCAGCCAGGAGCTGGCCATGCGATCCACCCACAAATGCTTGCGCGTGGCCCACAGGCGTCCCTGGTAATCCGCCCGGTTGTGCCCGGTAATGCTGCCCGGGGCAAACTGCGGCTCGCCCGGCGTCAGGCTGGAGAGGAAGGCTGCTTCCGCCGCGGCCAGCAGGGCATCGGTTTCCACCTTGCCGCCACGGGGAAAATAATCCAGCGCCACCAGCGCCTCGAAATCGCGCCACAGCACCTTGAGCTGGCGCCGCCCGGCAGCCGCATCCAGGGTGCCGATCGCGGCAGTGAATGCGTTGATGCGCTCCATCAGTTGGCGATATTCCTCGCCACGGTCGAACAGGCTCTGGAAATCGGTCTTTTCCTCGGTGGAGGGGTTGGCGACATTGAGCAGATAGGCGCTGCCGCCGCCCTGCTTGATCTCTTCCGCATGCATGCGCAGTGCCTGGCGCAGGCCGCGCCCGGCAGGCAGCAGATAGACGCCATCGCGCAACACGGCGCAGCCCAGCGCCTTGGTGGCACGCCAGATGCGCATGCGCAGGGTGGCATTGGCAGCGGGCAGGCTGACCACCAGGGCCAGCCATTTGTCGGTGCTGTAAGCAGGTTTCATGATCATCCAGATTTGAATGGTTGTAATTATTGTTACATATTTACGTTACGAATTGAACAATTATTAAATCATTTCACTTTTATGTCACCCATAAGCACCTGTAAAATAAGCCTCCATTAGCAAATCAAAACAAATTCATTTTTTAATATTTTTTTAGACCATCTCTAAAGCAAAACAGGATTACCTCTTGGAAAACTGCCCTTCCTGCAAACTCTGGCTGTTCCGTGTCTTCCCCTTCCTGCGCTGGTGGCCACTGGTTGACCGCAACTCCACCAGGTCCGACCTGATCGCCGGCATTACCGGCGCGATGATCGTGCTGCCGCAGGGTGTGGCCTTCGCCACCATCGCCGGCATGCCGCCCGAGTACGGCCTTTACGCCGCCATGGTGCCGGCCATCATCGCCGCCCTGTTCGGTTCCAGCCTGCACCTGGTGTCCGGCCCGACCACCGCCATCTCCATCGCGGTGTTCGCCGCCATCAGCCCCTTCGCCGACCCCGGCTCGCCGCAATTCGTCAGCATGGTGCTCACGCTCACCTTCCTCACCGGCCTGTTCCAGCTCATCCTCGGCCTGGCGCGCATGGGGGTGCTGGTCAATTTCATTTCCCATACCGTGGTGATCGGCTTTACCGCCGGCGCCGCGCTGCTCATCGCCGCCAGCCAGGTGAAGAATTTCTTCGGCATCAGCATCGAGCGCGGCGCGCACTTTCATGTGGTGATCGAGCAGCTATTCCTGCAGGCCGGCAACATCAATCCCTATGTCGCGACCGTGGGTGCCGTTACCCTGGCGACCGGCATTGTCTCCAGAAAATTCATGCCGAAAATCCCCTACATGATCGTGGCCATGGTGGCCGGCAGTATCCTGGCTTACTTCATGAACCTTGAATTCGGCACGGCGATCACCAGGATCAAGACCGTGGGCGCCCTGCCGGCGCATCTGCCGCCGCTGTCGCTGCCGGACTTTTCCTATGCCACCATCCACACGGTGCTGTTTCCGGCCCTGGTGGTCACCATGCTGGCGCTGACCGAGGCGGTTTCCATCTCGCGCTCCATCGCCACCAAGTCTGAGCAGCGCATCGACGGCAACCAGGAATTCATCGGCCAGGGGCTGTCCAACCTGATCGGCAGCTTCTTCTCCGGCTTCGCCTCGTGCGGCTCCTTCAACCGCAGCGGCGTGAATTACGCCTCCGGCGCGAAAACGCCGCTGGCCACGGTATTCGCCTCGATCTTCCTGCTGCTGATCCTGCTGCTGGTGGCGCCGCTTGCCTCCTACCTGCCCACCGCCGCCATGGCGGGCATCCTGTTCCTGGTCGCCTGGGGACTGATCGACTTTCATCACATCGCCTCCATCGGCAAAACCAGCAAGGCGGAAACCGTGGTGCTGTGGGTGACATTGATCGGCACCCTGGTGGACCTGGAAAAGGGGATTTTCTTCGGCATCCTGCTCTCGCTGGTGCTCTACCTCTATCGCGTGTCCCGCCCGGCCATCGACCCGGTGGTGCCGGCCAAAGAGGAAGGCTCCTACCATTTTGTCGATGCCCACGGCCAGCACGAATGCCCGCAGTTCCGCATCGTGCGCATCAACGGCTCGATTTTCTTCGGTGCGGTGGACCATGTGCAGAGCAGCCTGACGCAGATCGACGAAGCCAACCCGGTACAAAAAACCGTGCTGATTGTCGCCAGCGGCATCAATTTCATCGACGTGGCAGGCGCGGAAATGCTGGCCCTGGAAGCCAGGAGAAGAAGAAAGCTGGGCGGCGGCCTGTATTTCTACCGCTGCAAGGATTCCATCTACAAATTCCTGCGCAAGTCCGACAAGCTCGACGACATCGGCGAGGGCGGATTCTTTCCCGCCATGTCGAACTGGATTCACCCGATTTACGACACGCTCGACCCTGAAATCTGCCGCAGCTGCCAATACCGCATCTTCAGCGAATGCCAGAAACGCCTGCCGGGTGGAGAGCTGAGAGTTGCCGGTCACAGCGAAATAAACAACCACCAGCTAAAGCTGATGGGTTTGAATTTCGGACTGAAAGTCCGGATACGCGTCGATTGAACGACGCGTCTCATGTAGGTTGGGTTAGCGGCCTTATCGCGTAACCCAACAAACCCAAACTTCAAAACCTGTTCTTGATGGTCAGGTTTGTTGGGTTACGGCGCAAAAACCGCGCCTAACCCAACCTACATCGGACTTATGGCGAAGTTCTACTCCTTCCTGAATGGTTATAAAGCATCAATTCAGCTAAAACTGACCAGCTAAAGCCGGTGGTTTTAACCTTGTGATGAACAATAAAAAAGCCGGGGGATCGCTCCACCCGGCCGGGGTAATCACCTTAAAGCGCGTTATTTTTCGCCCTCGTAGACAATATCTGCGCGGCGGTTTTCCTTCCAGCAGGATTCGTCATTACAGGTGGCGCGGGGCTTTTCCTCGCCAAAGCTGACGGTTTCAATCTGGCTGTCCGGCACGCCCAGCACGTTCATCATTTTTCTCACGCCCTCTGCGCGGCGGTTACCCAGAGCGATGTTGTACTCGCGGCTGCCGCGTTCGTCGGTATTGCCCTGCAGCGTAATTTTGACGTCCTTGTGGCCGGTCACATACATGGCGTGCGCTTCGACCATCGGCTTGTACTCCGCCTTCACGTCCGGCTTGTCGAAATCGTAATAGACGCTGCGTTTGGAAAGAATATTGTTTGGATCTTTCAGCGGATTGACTGGCACCGCCTTCTGATCTGCCGGTTTGGCCACGCCCTGCTGCGCCGCCGGAGCTGCTTGCTTCGCTACTCCAGTATCCTTCACGTCCTGGGCAGCACAGCCACCCAGCACACCGACCAATAACAAACCCTGTACCACTTTCTTCATCGCCAACACTCCTTGCACTAAATTAATCAACCCAACACACCGATAAAAAATACCTTGCCCATTTCACGCCGCTTTGACCGCTAGTACCGGAATTTCGCTGCGACCGATCACGCGCTCGGCAACACTGCCCAGCAATACGCGATCCAGGCCGGTGCGCCCGTGGCTGCCCATGACGATCATGTCCGCGCCGGATTTCCGCGCCTGGGCCACGATCACCTCATCGGCGCGCTCACCTTCCACCACAGCGACGGATACCGCCAGGCCTTCCCGTTCCAGACCTTTCCTGACGCGCTCGACGGCGATTTGCGCTTCCTGCCTGCGCTGCTGGTTGTGGCTCGGCAACACTACAGAAACTACCGTGAGGGGCAAATTGTTGGCAGCGGCCAGTTTCCCGGCCGTCACTGCCGCCGCATCGGAGAAACGGGAGCCGTCCGTGGCAACCAGGATGCCGGTTTTGCAATTTCCCGCCCCGCGCGGCACCACCAGGACATTGCAGGATGCACGCCCGATCACCCTGGCGGTGGCATCACCCACCATGGCGCGCGCCAGGTTGCGCTTGCCGCGCCGCCCCATGACGATGATGTCGGCGCGATATTCCTCGGCCGCCTCGACGATCCCCATGTAGGGGTCTTCCGCCTTCATCACCACCAGTTCGGGGTCAAGCCCGGCGGCCAGTTCCATGGCGCTCTTGGCATGACGCCGGGCCATCTCGTCCGCCGCCGCTTCCAGGCCGGGAACCGAGGTGCTGTATTCGGGGTTGAAAACGGCGACGCTCACGATCAGCAGCTTGGCATGGTTGCGGCGGGCCATTTCGGTCGCTACCCTGATAGCGCCGCTGCTGAATTCCGAGCCGTCGGTTGCCACCATGATGCGTTCGAAGCGCCCGGTCGGATCGAGGTTGACACTGGATGAAATAGCCTCCAGTTTTTCCGTCCGCTCGGCGGCAAGCTCGGCCTTGCGGTGCTCCGCGATGCCGCGGGTGAGCGCGGTGAGCACGGAAATAGCCCCCAGGATCAGGGCGACAGCCAGCACGCTGTCCCCCAGAGTTTTCAATGTGGCGATGTTGCCCGGCGCCATGGCGCCGATCAGATGCAGATCGGAGAGATAGCCCGGAATGTAGAAAAACCGGGAGAACAGCACCGTCAGCATGATGGTCGCCATCACCTGCTTGATCTGATAGTCCTTGATGTAGGTGGAGCCGATCGCGCCGAGCTGGATGCCGAACAGCGAGCCGAGCAGGATCAGCATGGAGAGGCGCACGTCCACCACGCCTTCCAGGCCGTAGAAAATGGTGCCGCCCAGGCCCATGATGAAGGCGATCAGCAGTTCCGTGGCTGTCGCCATGATGGCCGGGACACCCAGCAGGTAAATCATGGCGGGCACGCCGATGAAGCCGCCCACGGCGATGGCCGAGGCGAGAAAGCCCGTGGCGAAGCCGGTGGGGATGATGAACAGCAACGAAATACTGGCCTTGGCGGAGGGGAAATACACCATGGTGCCGGGGATCCTGACCGAATGAACCCACTTCGCCAGCTTCGGTATTTCTTGCTCCGCCTCGTGGTCCATGTTCCTCAGCTTGCGATAATCCCGCAGCACGAAGCCGCCGACCACCGCCAGCACCACGATGAAAACCACCGAGACATAAAGATCGGTCCCCACGGCGCCGAAATCGCGCTTGATCCCGGTCATGACATGCTTGCCGTAGAGCACGCCAAATTCGGCAAAAACCCCGACTACCAATCCCAGCTTGATATCCACTTGGCCGTATTTGTGGCGCTTGACCGTGCCGACCAGGGCCTTGGGAAATTTGTGGCAGATGTTCGAGGCCACCGCCACGATGGCCGGCGCCCCCAGCGCCATCATGGCCGGCGTCAGCACGAAGGCGCCGCCCGAGCCGATGAACCCGGACACCATGCCGGCCACGAAGCCGATCAGCACCAGCAGAAAAACCGTGGCGGCATTGAGATCGATGAATTGGACCGTTTCCATGGCTGCCTCGTTGGTTATTTAGCTTCGTGGTGCGCGGGCTTGAGGCCCATGATGTCCCAGAACAGCCCGGTGAAAATTCCGTGCGTGAAGGAAATGGCAAAGGCGAGCAGGATGGGAATAAAAGTATAGAGCCAGTGGCCTTTTTCGAGCAGGCCGCCTTGGGCGGCACAAGCCGACACATCCGCCTTGTGGAAGTAGACCGCTTCGGCGCCATGACCCACGACACAGGCATCGGGCGTGGTGTGGGCGAAATGCAGGAGAAGGTCGGAATAGTAAAACAGGCCGACATACAGCAGGGCCGTCATGCCACCCCAGAAAATCACTTTACCCCAATGTGCCTTGTGCAGATTCATGGTGACGCTCCTCAAGATAATTCGCTCCTTGCCTCTTGCAAGCTCACGGCACCACCGTTGCCATTCAGATCAGGATTCCGCCCTCAGCTCTCCACCCGGCAGGCGCTTCTGGCATTCGCTGAAGATGCGGTATTGGCAGCTGCGGCAGATTTCAGGGTCCAGCGTGTCGTAAATCGGGTGAATCCAGTTCGACATGGCGGGGAAGAACCCCCCCTCGCCGATATCGTCGAGCTTGTCGGATTTGTGCAGGAATTTGTAGATGGAATCCTTGCAGCGGTAGAAGTACAGGCCGCCGCCCAGCTTTCTTCTTCTCCTGGCTTCCTGGGCCAGCATTTCCGCGCCTGCCACGTCAATGAAATTGACGCCGCTGGCAACAATCAGCACGGTTTTTTGTGCCGGGTTGGCTTCGTCGATCTGCGTCAGGCTGCTCTGCACATGGTCTACCGCGCCGAAAAAAATCGAGCCGTTGATGCGCACGATGCGGAACTGCGGGCATTCGTGCTGGCCGTGGGCGTCCACGAAGTGGTAGGCGCCTTCCTCTTTGGCCGGCACCACCGGGTCAATGGCCGGACGGGACACGCGGTAGAGATAGAGCGTGAGCGAGAGCAGGATGCCGAAGAAGATGCCTTTTTCCAGGTCCACCAGGGTGCCGATCAGGGTCACCCACAGCACCACGGTTTCCGCCTTGCTGGTTTTGCCGATGGAAAAAATATGGTGAAAGTCGATCAGTCCCCAGGCGACCAGGAACAGGATGCCCGCCATCGCGGCGTTAGGCAGGTAAGAAGCCAAGGGCGCTACCATCAGCAGGATCAGCAGCAGGAAAATCGAGGCATACACCGTGGCCAGCGGCGTCTGCGCACCCGCCGCGTAATTCACGCCACTGCGGTTGAAGGAGCCGCACGAGGCATAGCCGGAGAAGAAGCTGCCGATCAGGTTGGACACACCCTGGCCGATGAATTCCTGGTTGCCGTCGATACGCTGCTCGGATTTGGTGGCGATGGAGCGCGAGATGGAAACCGCCTCGGTCAGCGCCAGCATGGTCACCACCAGCGCCGGAAACAGCACCTTGCGCAAGGTATCCAGGCTGAAATCAGGCGCAGATAAGGGCGGCAAATGCGCTGGCAGCGCGCCGACCGTCCTGATCACCGTCGTTTCCGCGCCGAATTCCAGATTGACAAGCAACGCCGCCACGCTGCCGGCCACCATGGCCACGATCATGTAGGGGATTTTCGGCAAGAATCTCTTCGATGCAATGCCGGTCGCCAGCGTGATGGCGCCCACGGTCGCGACATAGGGATTGATGTTGCCGGCCTGCAGGAACAGCTGCTCGATCACCACGTGAAAGTGCGCGCCGCGCTCGATGCTGATGCCGAAGAAATTCTTCACCTGGCTGGCGGCGATGAGCAGTGCCGCGCCGGCGGTAAAGCCGATCACCACGGTGTGGGAAATGAAATTGACCAGCACCCCCATGCGGGCGAGGCCGAGGATGAGCTGGAACAGGCCGGTGAGGAAGGTGAGCGTGAGTACCATGCTGACGAATTGCGGCGAGCCGGGATCGGCGAAGGGGCTGATGGCGGCGAACACCGCGATGGAAATGGCGGTGGTCGGGCCGGACACCAGGTGCAGGCTGGAACCGAACAGGGCGGCGATGATGGCCGGCACCATGGCGGCGTAGAGGCCGTATTCCGGCGGCATGCCGGCGATGGTGGCAAAGGCCACGCCCTGCGGCAGCACGATCATCGCGCCGGTGATGCCGGCGATCAGGTCGGCCTTGGTGGACGCACGGTCAACTAGCGGCCACCAGCGCAAAAAGGGAAACAGCTTGTTAAACCAGAGATTGCAGCTTTGCGGTTTCTTTATCATTGCATCGGATTGCATAATTTAATACTGGTGTTGTATTTTGCATCATAATATCACCGATTAACCTGATACTAGAGATATTAATGATCCGCAAAAACCCGAACGGTGACCTGCCGTCTATCCATGAATCTGCTTATGTAGACCAAACCGCCATCATCTGTGGCAAGGTATTTATTGAAGAGAATGTGTTTGTCGGGCCTTATGCCGTTATCCGGGCCGACGAGGTAAATGAAGACGGGGAAATGGAACCAATTGTGATCGGCGCGAACTCGAACATTCAGGACGGAGTGGTCATCCACTCCAAGGCTGGCGGGCTGGTAAAAATCGGTCGAACCACCTCGATCGCGCACCGCTCCATCGTGCACGGACCGTGCGAGGTAGGCGACAATGTATTCATCGGCTTCAATTCGGTGCTGTTCAACTGCACCGTGGGAGATCGCTCAGTGGTGCGCCACAATTCGGTTGTGGAAGGCTGCTCAATCCCTCCAGGGTTCTATGTCCCCTCAACTACCAACATCCACTCCAGCGAGGAACTACAAACCATCCAACAAGTCACCCCACAGGCTGCGGATTTCTCCGAATCAGTAGCCCGCGCCAACCAGGAACTGGTGAGGGGTTACAAGAAATTGCAGAACGAGTTTTAAGAGCTCACTGCATCTCCAGCTCATAGCGCTTGAGCTTGCGCCATAGCGACACCCGGTCGATGCCCAGTATCTGTGCCGCCAGGGTCTGGTTGCCGCCGGACTCCTGCAGTACCCAGCGGATGTAATCCTTCTCCTGCTCTTCCAGCGAGGGAATGCGTCCATCCTTCTTGCGGAAAGTACGGATGGACAATTCGCGCAGGTCGTCGGGCAGATGGGCAGCCTCGATCACCGGGCCGTTGGCGATGGCGACCCCGCGTTCGATGATATTCTCCAGCTCCCTGATATTGCCGGGGAAATCATAAATCTTGAGCAAATCCATGGCCTCGGGCGCAATCTCGGTCATGTTCTTTTTCATCAGCGTCGCGTATTTGCGCAGGAAGTGATACCCCAGAAGAGGCACATCCTCCTTGCGCTGCGACAGGGGCGGGATGTGCAGGTTGACCACGTTGAGGCGAAAATACAGATCCTGCCGAAAACCACCACCCTGCCGCACCATGTCCTGCACATCGCGGTTCGTTGCTGCGATGAAGCGCACATCTACCTTGATCGGCGAAGTTCCGCCCAGCGGCAGCACTTCCTTCTCCTGTATCACGCGCAGCAGCTTCACCTGCATAGAGGGCGACATCTCGGTAATCTCGTCAAGAAACAGAGTTCCTCCGGAAGCTGTTTCCAGCAGGCCTCTCTTGTCACTGCCGGCGCCGGTGAAGGCCCCCTTGACGTGGCCGAACAGCTCGTTGGCGAGCAGTTCCTCGTTGAAGGCGCCGCAATTGATGGCCAGAAACGGTCCCTCGCTGCGTTCGCTGTGAGTATGGAGGTAGCGCGCGAACAGTTCCTTGCCTGTGCCGGATTCGCCGGTGATCAGGACGTTGCAACCGGTGGGGGCGATCTGGCGCGCCATTTCCAGCAAACGCTGGATGGCGGCATCCTGGGTGATGATCCTGATCTTGCCCTGAAAACTTTCCACTTGCTCGCGCAGGCTACGGTTCTCACGCCGCAGGCGCACCTTTTCCAGTGCCTCGCTTACCACCTGGCGCACTTCATCGAGCCGGAAGGGTTTGGCAATGTAGTAGAAAGCGCCATGCTTCATCGCCTCCACCGCCGATTCCAGGGTAGCAAAACCGGTAATCAGCACGACTTCCGTATCGGCACAGGATTCGCGGCACTTCTTCAATATCTGCATGCCGTCCACCTTCTCCATCCTGAGGTCGGTAAGCACCACGTCGAAGGCCTGCTTTTCAAGGTAAGCAAGTGCATTGGCGCCACTTTGGGTGGCGACGATTTCGTAGCCCTCCTTCTTCATGACATGTTCCAGATTTTTGAGGGCGACCTTTTCGTCGTCCACAATCAGCAGTCTTCCCTGATTAGCCATGCAGTTATATTTCCTTGTGATCTTGATGTAACGGCAGACGGATCAGGAAAGCCGTGCCCTTGCCGGGCTCGCTTTCCACCGCGATGCAGCCGCCGTGTTCCTCGATGATTTCAAAAACGACGAAAAGCCCCAGGCCCGAACCCTTACCCACATCCTTGGTAGTAAAAAACGGGTCAAAAATACGCGGCAGGGTAACGGCGGGGATGCCGCTGCCGTTATCCCGGATTCCGATGTCGACCACCGCTCCACGGTTTTCACAGCGACCCAAGAGATGAAAATGGGCGCCGCTGCCGAGCGGCGGGGAAGCAGAGGCGTCCTCGCGCAGCACGGCACTGATGCGTACCTCACCCGCCCCTTCCAGGGACTCCAGCGCATTCTTGACCAGATTGAGGAACACCTGCTGCAGACGCTGCTTGTCGCCCTGCAGCACAAGGCCCGCCGGCACCTCGACGGTCAGTGCAATCTGGGCTGTCACCTGACCCCTGAGAAAACGCAAGGTTTCCTCAATCAGTTGCGCCAGATTCAGGGGTTCGATCTTGAACTCCCGGTCGCGTGCAAAATCAAGCAGGGAACGGACAATATTGCGCGCCCGGATAGTCTGTTCGTCGATCTGCCCCAGCAACTCGTTCCTGAAAGCCGGATCAGCCGTTTCGCCCTCCTCCATCAGGATCTGGCAGGAAGAGGAAATATTGGATAAAGGGTTGTTAAGCTCATGCGCCACGCCGGAGAGCATTGTTCCGAGCGAAGCCAGCTTCTCGGAGCGCAACAGGTGGCGCAATTCCAGCTCACGCAGGACATGATTGAAGGCATTGACAAGGGAAGCAATCTCGCGGTCATTGGCAGGCATATCGAGCTGCATCAGCTTGCCATTGGCCACTGCTTCCATGCTTTCTTCCATATTTTTCAGCGGCAGGGCCACGCGCCGCGACAAAATCTGGCCGATGGCGATCACCGCCAGCACCAGCAGCGCAATCGAGGCAAGCAGCGCCAGCCGGTAGCGGGCAACCGAGGTTTGCAGCGTGGAGCGCTTGGCGCGGGCGATTTCCTCGGCCACGGCGACGATTTCCTGGCCGAGCTTGCGGATGCGGGCTACCTGGCCTTCTTTGCGAGACTCATCCGCTTCCCCGGCAAGCTCGTATTCGTCCATCAGGACCGCATAGCGGCTCAAACCGTCATGCAGACCAGCGATTCGCGGCGCACTGGCAAATGCGCCGAAGGCCTCGTCATTCTCGCGCAGCAGCGCCTGCGCATGCAGGACATAGCGCCGGTTCTCCACCATGTCCGCAGCCTGCCGGTAGAGAAAATAATTCTTCTCGAAGCGGCGAACCTCCAGGGTGGTATCGAAAAATTCCGAAATCAGCCCTCCAGCAAGAATTTTCTCCTCGATCAGGCGCAGTTCCACGAAAGCGAACAGCGATATGCCGACCATCATGGTGCCGATCGCATAGTAGCCGAAAGTGATTTTCTGGCGCAGTGAGTTCATCGCTGTGGAGCATACAGCAAAACAATTGCAATTTGCAACGAACCATAACACATCGGCAACACCTGATAAAAAGCCATTCAAATAGCGATTTACAATAAAAAACAGATTCATGATTGCAATTTGCAACATAAGAATAGAATCCAAGAGAATCTCCCGTAACCGGCATTTCTCCTTTTTATTCATCACGATAGGAATAGCCATCCAGGCCTGGCACGAAAACCGCTATGTCACAGGCGTCCAAGGGAGGAACGGCGATGTCCCGCATACAACCGGCGCGGCCGGAACCGGAGAGAAAAGTACTGCTTGCCGTGCGCGAGGACAGCATCGACCAGCGCTTGCTTGCATCCGCACTCAGCCTGTGCAAAAGAATGGATGCCGGCCTGGAAATCATGGCGATCGTCAAGGACGAAACCTTGCCCCTGCCATTGCAGGAGCTGCTCGAGACCTTGCGCCAGGAAGGGCTGTATTACAGCCTGACCAGGAAGCCGGCATTGCGGCGGCGCGACATTGTGAATTATGCCAACACGCACGAATGCGTCTCCGCGGTGGTGATCGACTCCCTGGAGGGCTGGGAATCGCTAGCCCAGGACAGGAACAGCGACCCCTGGAAAAAACTGGAATGCCCGCTGGTAACAGCCGCCCCACGTAAATCGAATCAGGAATAAAAAAATGTCCAGCGAAATAGCACAAACATCGAGCCGTTCCATGTCTCTCACCAGGTTCCTGCCCTTTTTGAAGTGGCTCCCCCTGCGCCCTGCCTACCTCAAGGCCGATCTGATCGCCGGCATCACCGTGGCGCTGGTGCTGATTCCCCAGTCCATGGCCTACGCCCAGCTGGCCGGGCTGCCCGCCTACTACGGCCTGTATGCCGCTTTTCTGCCCGGCATCATCGCCGCCATGTGGGGCTCCTCGGCCCAGCTTGCTACCGGCCCGGTAGCCGTGGCCTCGCTGCTGACCGCTTCCGCCCTGGCTCCGCTGGCCGCCACCGGCTCCGAGCAGTTCGTCGCGCTGGCCATCCTGCTGGCCCTGCTGGTGGGGCTGATCCAGCTGGCACTGGGCATTTTCAAGCTCGGCGTGGTGGTCAACTTCCTCTCCCACCCGGTGATCGTCGGCTTCACCAACGCCGCCGCCCTCATCATCGGCCTGTCCCAGCTCAACAAGCTGTTCGGCGTTTCCATGGGCCGCAGCGAGCACTTCATCAATGACATCTGGGGCGTGCTGCAACAGGGCGGCGACACCCATATCCCCACCCTGATCATGGGCGTTTCCGCTTTCGCCATCATGTGGGGGCTGAAGAAATACGCGCCCAAGATGCCCGGCGTGCTGATTGCCGTGGCCGTCACCACCATCGCCAGCTGGTCGCTCGGCTTCGAGCACAATGCCAAGGCCAGAACCGAACAGATCATGACCCCCGAGGTGCGCGAAGTGGCCGACCTGGCCAGCCAGACCGAGGCGCGCATCAGCGCCATCGGCAACCAGATCGCCACCCGGCAGGTGCGCATCAAGAAACTGGAAAAGGAAGAGGGCGACAACGACACCTCCATCGCCACGCTGCACTACGAGGTCGAGTTGCTGGAAGGCACGCTCAAGGACGTGGAGGATGAAAACCGCAAGTCAGCCCGCACGCTGCGCAAGTTCAAGCTGGAACTGGTGCCTGGCGCCAATGGCGCGCCGGACCGGCTCTACCTGAAAGGCACGGTACCGCAGGGCGAGCAGCCCGACGGCTACCGCTATCGCATCAAAAAGCTCAGCGAGGGCGAGCTCAAGCTCTCCGGCGGCGGCGAGGTGGTTGGTGCCATTCCTTCCGGCCTGCCCAAGTTCGGCCTGCCGCAACTGAGCTGGGAGACCATCATGACGCTGCTCTCCAGCGCCCTGGTAATCTCCCTGGTGGGCTTCATGGAAGCCATTTCCATCGCCAAGGCCATCGCCGCGAAGAGCAAGCAGCGCATCGACCCCAACCAGGAACTGCTGGGCCAGGGCCTCTCCAACATCGTCGGCAGCTTCAGCCAGGCTTTCCCGGTATCGGGTTCGTTCTCGCGTTCCGCGGTGAACATCGGGGCCGGCGCCAAGACCGGCATGTCCAGCGTTTTTGCCGGGATTATCGTGCTGGTCACCCTGCTGTTCCTCACCCCGCTGCTGTATCACCTGCCGCAGGCGGTGCTGGCGGCGGTGATCATGATGGCGGTGATCGGCCTGGTCAATTTCAAGGCGATCAAGCATGCCTGGCACGCGCACAAGCACGACGGCGTTGCCGCCGTGGTGACCTTCATCGCCACCCTGGCCTTCGCGCCGCACCTCGACAACGGCATCATGGCCGGGGCGGGCCTGGCCATCATCCTTTATCTCTACCGCACCATGTCGCCGCGCGTCGCCATTCTCGGCCGCTACAAGGATGGCACCCTGCGCGACATCAGCGTGCACAAGGATCTGCCGACCGACGAGAACATCATCGTGCTGCGCTTCGACGGCTCGCTGTATTTCGCCAACGTGCCCTTCTTCGAGGACGCCATCCTGGAAGCGGCCGCCAACAAGCCGAACGCGAAATACCTCGTGGTGGTGGGCGACGGCATCAACCAGCTCGACGCCTCCGGCGAGGAAGTCATCCATCACCTGGTGGAGCGCCTGCAAAGCATCGGCATGACCATGGTGTTCACCGGCCTGAAGAAGCAGGTGCTCGATGTCATGCGCCACACCGGCCTGTTCGAGCTGATCACCCAGAACAACATCTTCGCCAACGAGGATCAGGCCTTCGAGGCCATCTATAACTGCCTGGGCACGCACGAAGGCGCTTTCTGCCAGTTGCGGCGCCCGGCATGATGCCGTCGCCGCCATTCAGGCTGGGCAACATCGGGTTCTGAACCGGCCATGCTAAGAATCCTCCTGCTCATTCCCATTCTGGGCGCAGTCCTCATTGCCCTGATGCCGGGCAACAGCCAGCGCCTGATCCGCCTCACCGCCCTGCTTGCGGCAGGCGCGGCCATGGCGCTGGCGTGGGGATTGCTGGGCCGCTTCGACCCCGCCCTCCCGGGCATACAGCTGTTCGAAACCCATGTCTGGAACCCGCGCCTGGGCAGCGCGTTTTCCCTCGGCGTGGACGGCTTTTCCTTCCCCATGGTGCTGCTCGGCACCCTGCTTACCGTGGTCACGCTCCTGGCGTCCAATTGCATCACCAAGCGCGTCAAGGGCTATTACGCCCTGGTCCTGCTGCTGGAATCCGCCATGCTGGGCGTGTTCATGGCGCGCGACTGGTCGCTTTTCTACGTCTTCTGGGAACTGACCCTGATCCCGCTGTTTTTCCTGATCGACCGCTGGGGCGGCGCCAACAAGCACCGCGCGGCACTCAACTTCGTGCTTTACACCATGGGCGGTTCGGTATTCATGCTGATCGCCCTGCTCCTGCTTTACGATGCCAACCCCGGCCACAGCTTCGATATCACTTCCATCGCCCAGGGCGCGCGCGGCCTGCCGCGAGAGACGCAAATCATGATTTTCCTCGGCCTCCTGATCGGTTTCGGGGTCAAGGTGCCGATTTTCCCCCTCCACGGCTGGCTCCCCCTGGCCTACGTGGAAGCCCCCAGCCCGGTGCCCATCCTGCTTTCCGGCATCCTCGCCAAGATGGGCGCCTATGGACTGATCCGCGCCGCGGAGATGCTGCCCCTGGCGGTGCAGGCGCTGCAGGGCTGGCTCGCCGCTTTAGGCATGATCAGCATGATCTACGGCGGGGTGCTGGCCTGGCACCAGCGCGACCTGAAAAAAATGGTGGCCTACTCCTCCATGTCGCACATGGGCGTGGTGGTGCTGGGCATTGCCACGCTCAATGAAGCCGGCCTCAACGGCGCGGTGATGCAGATGGTGGCGCACGGGCTGGTGGCCGGCTCGCTGTTCCTGCTCATCGGCCTGCTGTACGAGCGCACCCACACCCGCGACATCGCCGACTACAGCTCGCTGGTGCAGGTCATGCCGCGCTTCGCCTTTTTCACCGTACTGGCGCTGGTCGCGGCGGTAGGGTTTCCCGGCACGGCGGGCTTCATTGCCGAAATTCACGTCCTGGCGGGCGGTTTCGCGCGCTGGAGCGGCTGGATCATCATCCTTTCCCTGAGCGTGCTGATCAGCGCCGCCTACGCCTTCAGAACCGTGGGGCACCTGTTCACCGGACCGGTGCGCGAAGAGATGCGCCAGATCCCCGATCTCAGCCGGGCTGAACTCGCCGCCGTGAGCGTGCTGGCGAGCGGCATTCTGCTGGTGGGCATTTTTCCCGGCGCGGCCCTGGGGCTGATTTCCTCCTCGGTCGGGCAATTGAGCAAGGTGTTTGGCTGAGATGAACCTGAAAAAACCAGTTAACCACGGAGTTCACGGAGAGCACGGAGAGCACGGAGTAAAAACACTTCGGCAAACTCAGTGCATCTCAATCGATTGCATATCGTTTGGCATTCATCCGTTGGGTGAAGCCATAAAAGGCCCAAGATTGCCTTTGCGAGTTGGGCAACAAGCCGCCCATCCCTGCCTACCCCGCTTCTCAGTGTCCTCCGTGTTCTCCGTGGTTTCAAACTAAGGTTCAGGATGAACGCAGACACGCCAAACCGCGACATCCGCACCCGCCTGCATGCGCTGATTCATCACTTCGAGCATGTCCTGCCCGCGCAGGCGCCGATCCGGGATTTCGTCCACCACAACACGCTGCACGGCTTTCAGCACCTGCCTTTCGACCAGGCGCTCGCCGCCTCGTGCAAGCTCACCGGCGCCCAGGGCTATCTGCCGGAGGAACGCTACCGCGCCTGGTTTGCCGAGGGCCGCATCACGCGCGGCGACCTGGTTGCCGCGCTCGACAGCCTGCCCGCGCTCGACGCCGCTGCCGTAGTGGCGCACACCACTACCGGCCCGCTGCAGCGCCGCGACGTGCTGATACCCGGCCTGCTGCATTCCTTCAAGCGCCTGTCGCGCAGCCAGCTTAAATGGCAGGTGGAGGAGCTGCATGCCCTGGAACGTTTCCAGCCCACGGCCGGGCAGGAAAGCAGAAACCGCCTGACCACGGGCACGGATGAAAAAACCGCCCTGACTGAACTGTGGTCCGCCTGCCTCACCACCCTGGGACTGGAACATGAGCTGCGCCACCCGGAAGAGCTGCTCGATCCTTCGCCCGACCACGTTGAGGCAATGGCCGCGCGCATCGCGGAGGAAACCGGCCACGCTGGCGAAGGCCCGCTGGTGGAGCGGCTGATCCGCAAGGACGCCGCCCATCTGCTCGACACCCTGCTCGACAAGGTGGGCAGCGAATGGACCTTGCGCGGCCTGCTGCTGGCCCTGACCGGCGAGGATCTGCTGGACGAGATCCGCCCGCTGCTGATCCGCTACCTGTCAGCCCACCTCGACCAGGGCATGGCCGCCTGGCACAACCCGGCGCGGCCCAAAGGCTTCTACGCCGCCTGCCGCGAAAGCGCGGAAAACGACCTGTCCTGGGTGCTCAACGACCTTTCCGACTGGCGCATGCTGGCCGACCGCCTGCCCGCCGATCCGCTCGACACCATCATCCAGGAGCTGCGCCTGTTCGGCCTGCCCGAGGAGCGCTGGGAAGGCTACCTGGAACGGCTGGCGCTGGAGATTCCAGGCTGGTCCGGCATGGCGCTGTGGCGCCACAACCACCCCGGCTATGGCGGCATGGCCACGCCGGTGGACATGATGGACTACCTCGCCGTGCGCCTGGTGATGGAGCGCCTCTTCGCCCAGCGCCTGTGCCGCCGCCACTGGCGCATCGAAGCCACGCTTTCGGGGCTGCGCTGGTACTTCCGCCATCTGCCCGCCGAACTGATGGTGCGCCACGCCCTGTTCGAGGGCCGCCTGCCGGAATATCTCATCAGCTTCGCCGAACAACTCACGCGCGAAGCCCCCAACCGCAAGGAAAACACCCACGACGAGGGCTGGCAAACCATGGCCCAGCTGCTGTGGAGCTGGCAGCAGACCCCCGCCGGCGACCGGCGCGGCGGCGTCAGCGTTTCCGGCTCGGCTTGGCCGCTGTTCTGTCTCGCCCAGCACCTCGGCCTGGCGGGCCGCGACATTTCGGCCATGGGGCGCGCTGGCGCGGAAGCCCTGCTCGACTGCCTCAAGCTGCTGGATTCCGGCCAGCGCGGTTATGTCTGGCTGCTGGCTTACGAGCGCAACTACCGCGAGCAAATTTTTGCCGCCCTGCAGGCCAACCATGAACGCGGGCCGTGGAAAACGCGCGAGCGCCTGCCCGAGGCCCAGCTGGTTTTTTGCCTGGACGACCGCGAGGAAGGCCTGCGCCGCCATGTCGAAGAAGTCAACCCGCGGCTCGAAACCCTGGGCGCGGCGGCCCATTACGGCATCTTCATGAACTGGCGCGGGCTGGATGACAAGGAGGCAGGCCCGCTGTGCCCGGTCATCCCCGTGGTCATCATCCCCGCCCACGAAGTCCGGGAAATCGAGCAGGCAGGTTTTGAACAGCAGCGCGCGGCGCATGACCAGCGCCACGAGCGGCGCATGCGCTGGTCCAGACACCTGCACCAGGACACGCGCCGGGGACTGATCCTGCCCGCGCTGATCGCGGCCGCGGCGGCTCCGGCCACGCTCGCCGTGCTGGGCGGCAAGCTGCTGGCGCCGGCGCGCATGGGGCGATGGGCAAAAAAACTCGCCAGCGCCTTCGACCGGCCCGTTCCCACCCGCATTACCCTGACCGCGCCCGACGACAGTCCCGCTGCCACGCCGCAAGCGCCGCGCCTGGGCTTTACCGGCAGCGAGCAGGCCGAGCGCATGTACGGTTTCCTGCGCGGCATGGGCCTGGCTTCAGGTTTTGCGCCGCTGGTGGTCATCGCCGGGCATGGCTCCAACAGCCAGAACAACCCGCACATGGCCGCCTACGATTGCGGCGCCTGCTCGGGCCGCCACAGCGGCCCCAACGCGCGCGCCTTCGCCACCATGGTCAACCGCCCGGAAATCCGCGCCATGCTGGCCGAAAAAGGCATCGTCATTCCCGCATCGACCTGGTTTCTGAGCGCGGAACACAACACCTGCGACGACATCGTGACCTGGTACGACGAGGACCTCGTCCCCGAACCACTGCAAGCCGCCTTTGCCAAACTGCGCCAGGAAGTGGCGCAGGCATCCCGCCTGCACGCCCAGGAACGCTGCCGCCGCTTCGCCTCCGCGCCCGGCAACCCCGCCCTGATGAAAGCCTGGCGCCACATCCAGAACCGCCGCCACGATTTCTCCCAGCCGCGCCCGGAGCTGGGGCACGCCACCAATGCCTGCGCCTTCATCGGGCGGCGCTCCATGAGCCGGGGGGCATTTTTTGACCGGCGCGCTTTCCTGATTTCATACGATACGACCATCGACCCGGAAGGCCTGATCCTGGAACGCCACCTGCTGATCAACGGCCCGGTCGGCGCCGGAATTTCGCTCGAATATTATTTTTCCATGGTGGACAACGAATACTACGGCTGCAGCAGCAAGATCATGCACAACATCGCCGGGCTGTTCGGCGTCATGGAGGGCGCCTCCTCCGACCTGCGCACCGGCCTGCCGCGCCAGATGATCGAAATTCACGAGCCGATGCGCCTCTTGGTGGTGGTGGAAGCCAAAATCGAGCTGATCACCGCCATCTACCAGCGCTAGCCTGCCTTGCAGGAGCTGGTCGGCAAGGAATGGATGGTAGTCGCCGCCAAGGACCCGGACAGCGCGGACATCCAGCTGTTCGACCCGGCCCGGGGCTGGCTGCCCTGGCATGGCAATGAGGAAACGCTGCCCACCGTGGCGCGCTCCCTCGACTGGTTCGCGGGCCGGCGCGACCCGCTGCCGCCCGCGCTGCTGCAATGCCCGGTCGAACTGGAGGCCGGGAAATGAATATTGAAATTTCATTGCATAACCACGGAGGGCACGGAGAGCACGAAGAAAAGCAATCCTGGGATATTTGCAGCCTCGCCTGGAAGATGGTCACCCTGCAGCATGCCATCGGCCGTTTTAACTCCGTGCTCTCCGTGCTCTCCGTGCCCTCCGTGGTTAAAAAATGGATTTCAGCATGAACTACCTGCTCGAACTGGCCCCGCAACAGGCCTGGCTGATCCCCCTGCTGCCCCTGCTGGGCGCGGCGGGAATTGCGCTGCGCATCCTCAGCGGGAGCGATAAAGGCGACCTGGCCGAACCGCTCAGCGCACGCATTGCCATTTACTGTGCCGGAACCGCGCTGCTGCTGCTGCTCGGCCTGGATATCCTCGCCCTCTTCGAGGGCGTGCCGGGCCATGTACGCGTCGGCACCTGGTTCTCCAGCGGCGCAATCAATCTGCCCGTCAGCTTCATGCTCGACGCACTGTCGCTGCCCATCGCCACGCTGGTCGCCTTCATAGCCACCTTTACCCTGATGTTCTCGCGCAACTACCTGCACCGCGAGGCCGGTTTCCACCGCTTCTTCCTCGGCATGAGCCTGTTTACTGCCGGCATGCTGCTGATCGTTCTGGCCGGCAACGTGGCGCTGACCTTCGCCGGCTGGGAACTGGCGGGGGTCAGTTCCTGGATGCTGATCGGCTATGCCTATGACCGCCCCACCGCCAGCATCAATGCGCTGCGCGCCATTGTCACCAACCGTATCGGCGATGCCGGTTTCATCCTCGGCATTTCGCTGGCATTCATCTGGCTAGGCAGCGTGGAATGGCCCAGCCTGCTGCACGCCAACCAGCTCGGCACGCTCTCCGCCGGTTTGCTCGCCCTGGGTTTCGTGGTGGCGGCGCTGGCCAAGTCGGCGCAAGTCCCCTTCTCGCCCTGGATCGCCCGCGCGCTGGAAGGCCCGACCCCCTCCTCGGCGATTTTCTACGGCGCCCTGATGGTGCATGCCGGGGTATATCTGCTGATACGCATGGAACCGCTGCTGCGCCAGGCGCCCGCGCTGATGTCGCTGATCGCGGTGCTGGGCCTGCTCACCGCACTGTATGGCTATTTCAGCGGCCTCACCCAGAGCGACGTGAAAAGCGCGCTTATGTTCGCCACCACCACCCAGGTCGGGCTGATGTTCCTCGCCTGCGGAATGGGCTGGTTCACGCTCGCCGCCTGGCACCTCGGGCTGCACGCCAGCTGGCGCGCCTGGCAGTTCCTCGCCTCGCCCTCCTACATGCACCTGATGGGCGGCCCCACCCGGGCTGCCCCGGCTTGGCTGCAGGGCAAACAAAAGCTTTACACCGCCGCGCTGCAACGCTTCTGGCTGGAGCACCTGAGCGACTGGCTGCTGGTGAGGCCCACCCAGCAACTCGCGAGGGACGTCCGCAACCTGGATGACAACGTGGTGAGCCGCCTGGTCGGCCTGCCCGAATCCGCGGTGGTCCCGGCCTTCAAGGTGGCAAGCGGCGAAGAAATGAATCAGGACAAAATCGTGCGTGGCAGCGGTTTGGCTGGCGCATTCCTGGAATGGGCCGCGCTCAAGCTGCACCGCTTCGAATCGCGCCTGCTGTTCCAGGGCGGCGATAGCAGGCTGAGCCGCACCCTGGCTCACATCGGCAGCTATCTGCTGGCGATGGAGGGGCTGCTCTCGCAGCCGCGCTATCTCCTGCTGCTGATCATGGCAACCCTGGTGGTGATTCTGTGATGATGCTGAACGAAATACATTGGACCCAGCAGGCGGCCTACCCCATTCTCGGCATGCTGCAACTGGTTCCCCTGCTGGGCGCCGGCCTGCTGCTCATGCTCGGGGAGCGGCGCGACGCCATAGTCATCGGCCGGGGTGTCGCCATTATCGAGCTGCTGCTGGCGATCGACCTGTTCCGCACCATCAAGGCTGCCTCACCCGCCTTTCAGCTGGCCGAAAAACTGGTCCTGCTCGACCCCTTTTCCTATCATGCCGCCGCCGATGGCGTCACCGTGCTGTTCGTCCTGCTCACCGCGCTGCTGGTGCTGCTGCTCACCATCTACAGCCTGGTGCGCGGCCTGGCCGAGCCGGCACGCCTGCTGGCGGTCATCCTGGCGGTTGAAGGCGTGCTGATGTCGCTGCTGGTGACCACCAACCTGCTGTGGTTCGTGCTCGCCTCCGCGCTGGAACTGGGGCTGGTCGGCTATCTGCTGTGGAACTGGGCCACCTCGCCGGAAAAAGACACCATGCTGGCGCGCTTCTATCAGTTCCAGGGCACCGGCCTGTTGCTGCTGCTGCTGGGCACCCTGCTGCTGGGCTGGTTCCACGCCGAGGCGACGGGTGGCGACTGGAGTTTCGAACTGGCCGATCTGAGCGCCGTGCCCATCAGCGGCGCGGTCGGCTCGGTGATTTTCTTCCTGCTGTTCTATGGCCTGGGTATTCGCGCCCCGATCTTTCCCCTGCACGGCTGGCTGCCCTGGGTGACGCAGCACGGCAATGTCGCCATCGCGCCCGCCATCCTGCTCGGCGTCAAGGTCGGCATCTACGGCCTGGTGCGTTTCGTGTTCCCCATCGTCCCGGATGCGGTGGTGCAATGGCATAGCTTCGCCGTGGCCTTCGCCGCGGCAGGGGTGTTCTACGCCGCCTTCCTGGCCTTCCTGCAAAGCGATTTGCGCCGCCTGATGGCCTTCGCCGTGGTCAGTCACACCAGTCTGCTGATTATCGGGCTGTTCTCGCTGCACGCCGAGGGCTTCCAGGGCAGCATCCTGCTGGCGGTCAATTTCGGTCTGGCCATGACGGTGATGCTGTTCATGGTCGGCTTTGTCTATCGCCGTACCCGCACCACCGTGCTCGACCAGCTGGGCGGCCTGTTCGACCGCATCCCCTTCATCGGCGCCAGTTTCCTGCTCGGCGGCCTGTCCATCGTGGGCATGCCCGGCACGCCAGGCTTCGATGCTGTCCATCTGGTGCTGGAAGCCTCCATCGAACGCCTTGGCGCCCTGCTCACCGTCGCTGTGGCGCTGGGCAACGTGGTGGCGGCGGGCTTCCTGCTGTGGGCCTTCCAGCGCGCCTTCCTCGCGCCGCGCGGCGAAACATCCAGGGTAGGCGCCATCGAACGCACCCTGCCCATGGAATACCTGGTAGCCGGGAGCGCCGTGGCCGTATTGCTCATCGCCGGCTTCTACCTCGAACCCTGGATGAAGCTGATCGAGGCGCCGCTGCATGCGCTGGCGGGGAGATTCGCACACCCATGAACCTAGAAAAAGCTGTTAACCACGGAGTTCACGGAGAACACGGAGTAAAAACAATAGATAGCATGATATTTGGCAATCACCCGTTGGGTGACCGCAAACTACCTTTGCGAGTTGGGCGACAAGTCGCCCATCCCTTCCTACCCTGCTTCTCCGTGTTCTCCGTGCCCTCCGTGGTTATCGAACTGAGGTTTTTAGGATGAACATGCCTCTGCTAAGCCTGCTCTTTCTCACCCTGCCGCTCGGCGCCGCGCTGACCTGGCTGCTGCCGCGCCCGGAATGGGCGAAGCGCATCGCCCTGGCGACGGTCCTGCTCGACCTGGGCATCGTTCTGGCGGTGATATTCCGGTTCGACCCAAGCCAGTCCGGTTTTCAGCTGGTGGAGCAGGCGCGCTGGATTCCCAGCCTCAACATCCAGTACCTGGTCGGCGTGGACGGCATTTCCCTGCTGTTCCTGCCCGCCACCATCCTGCTGTTCATCGGCGTCATCCTGTCTTCGTGGAACAGCGTGACCACCTTGCCGCGCCTCTACTACAGCCTGCTGCTGGTGCTGGAAACGGCCACCCTGGGCATTTTCTGCTCGCTCGACACGATGCTGTTTTTCTTCTTCTGGGAACTGTCGCTGATCCCGCTCTATTTCCTGGTGAGCCTGTGGGGGATCGGGCCGAACCGGCGCTATGCGGCGGTCAAATACATCCTGGTGATGGTGGCGGGCGGCATCCCACTGCTGTTCGGCTTCATCCTGCTCGCCTTCAGCCATGCGACCAGCGGCGGAGAACTGGTATTTGACCTGCCTACCTTGCTGGCAACGCCGATCCCCGCAAAAATGCAGCTCGCGGTGTTTTTACTCCTGCTGCTGGGGTTTGCCGTCAAGATTCCGGTTTTCCCGCTCCATACCTGGCTGCCGCTGGTGGCCATGGAGGGGCCGGCGGCGGTCACTGCCCTGCTGGTCGGCATCAAGCTCGGCGCCTACGGCCTGATCCGCTTCGCCATCCCGCTGGCGCCGCAAGCGGCACAACAGATGCACTGGCTGCTGGTGGCGCTGGGGACCATGGGCGTGATATATGGTGCGGTCGCCGCGCTGGCGCAAACCAATCTGCGCCGCATGCTGGCCTATGCCAGCCTGTCGCACGTGGGCCTGGTGGTGCTGGGGGTTGCCTCTTACGACTTGCAGGGATTGCAGGGATCGGTGCTGCAACTGCTCAATTTCACCCTGGCGGCGGGCGGCGGTTTCCTGCTCATCAGCGCCCTGCACCACCGCACCGGCTCGACAGACCAGTTGAGCCTGGGCGGTGCGGCACGCTCCATGCCGATGCTCGCGAGTTTCTTTCTGCTGTTCGGCTTCGCCGGCATGGGCCTGCCGGGCACCAGCGGATTTCCCGCGGAATTGCTGATTCTGATTTCGGTGTTCAAGCACCACACCGGCGCGGGACTTGCCGCCCTGTTCGCCATGGTGCTGGGTGCAGCCTATTTCCTCAGCCTTTACCGCAAAACCTTCCTTGGCCCGGTCACCACTCCGGTGGTGGCGGATGCCATGGACCTGCGGCCGCGCGAGCTGGCAATCGCCGTGATCTTTGCCTTCCTGATCCTGGCTGTTGGTTTTTATCCCTCACTCGTGCTAGATGTGATCAAACCGGCTGGTGAAGCCTGGGTTGCTAATTTTCAGAAACGGTAAGCATCAAAGGTGTGGCTTAGCCACCCCGCGCAGCGCAGACGACTTGCCGCATCCATTCGGGCCACTAAAGAAGATACGCGAAGCGGTTTCGCCGCTTCAGTCATCGCGGAAATCGAAAACCTGTGAGCCGAGGGGGCCGGCATTGTGAGTATGGATGGATTAGATTTTCATTGTGGTTCAAGGTCCGGTCTCACCACTAACCGCATGAAGAATCCTTAACTTCAAATCTTCCGGATAATCATCATCCATGATTATGGATACCACGATTTCACCAAGTAGTTCTTTACCAATTTTGTCCTCAGCCAGCCAGACCGCGATGTTTTCCATTTCACAGACAAATTTGGTGACACAGTAGTCAAAGCCATTCAATTCAAGGAAATACGCACCCAAGGCGATGCTGGAACGCTTGTTGCCATCATTGAAAGCATGAAATTTGTTGATGGCAAAAATGAGGTGCGACAGTTTTCCCTCAAACTCCGGGTAGTAGAGGTCGTTCTGGATATGATCAAGAACACTCTCAAGGTAGCCGATTTCCCGGATACCAGCCAAGCCACCTGAATTTTCGATGATCCAGTCATGCTCCCGAATCGCGTGGGCGGCATCGAAATAGAATATCCGGATGTCGCTCATGTCACCGATCTTTAAGGCGCTTGAATACCGCTAGCGTTTCAGGATCGCTTAATCGCTCTTCCAGCGTCCGGCTGGTTTCTCCCAAGAAGCGCTCAAAGTCGGCTTCCGGCACGGTCTGAACATACGACTCCAGCGCATGATGCAAGGCATCCCTGAAACACAAATCACGGCTTGCCATACGGCTGCGCGCATCGTCCAGGATTGGTTTCATGTATGGGCTGGCTTCCGCATCGGCAATCATGGCATCCAGTTCGCGCGGGGTCAGTTTGCGCCCCTGAGCTTCAACAAATTGCTGCATGTGGCCTGCCAGTCCACTTTCAAAACTGGCGATGGTGCGCAGCACCTCCGCATACATGGTTTCACGGGTATTGTCCTTGTCGGCCAGCTTCAGAATCTGGCGATACTGCTGGGCGTTTTCCTTGAAAATTGCCTTGTAAATCTTGTCCGTGTAAATGCTGTATTTCATATCGCCCATCGACAGGCAATCACGCAGGGCATCGGTAAACACTTGCCGGTAGCTGAATTCCTGGTACGCCGCAGGCAAGTAATCCTGGTCGCGCTGGTTGATGAACTTGGTATGCCCGCCGGAGCGTTCCGCTACCACGTCCAGCACGATGTCCAGAATACGGCTACGGATGGCGCGGGCTTTCTCGCTTTCGGTCAGCAACATGGCGAGATTAAGCAGCGCCCGGAAGCTGAACACCCCAAGGGTTGCCGCCTTGTCTCCGACATTGATGTCGGAGACATGGGCTAACTTGAAGTTTTTAAGAGATTTTCCCTTTAACAGGCGATAACCGTTTTGGCTCAGTTCGTCCCCGTTGCTGGCCAGGTAGCGCTCGATGGTGCGGTCGTCTACCTCAAACAGTTCTGCGGCTTGGGCCTTGGTAAATACACTCTCACCGTCATAAGGCAAACCGCCCAACGCCAGATGCGCCTCGGCCTTTGCCAAGGCATAGCGGTTATTGAGAATATTCTGGCGCTCGCGCTGCGAGGTGGTCAGGTCTTCAGCCATAGTTATTTCCGTTTAATCATCTTGTTGTGTGTATTCCGCCAGGTATGCCGCGAACAGCGTCTTGAGCGCCTCGAAATGCGCGTGACCGCTTAAGCTGTCTATATCGAAGCCCAAACAATCCTCGATGTCCTTCTGCGAAAAATAATTGGCGTGGATCAGCACTTCCCGAATCTGGTCAGCGTCATCGTAGTATTCCCGTTCGTCCGGGTTGTGGCTTTCCAGCAGGAAGTGTTTCAGGCATTCGTGAATCACCGGGCGCATGTGGCTCTGGATGGCGGCCATCTGGTCCAATATCTCGCCAATCTTGCTGTCGGCGGTAGCTTGATCGCTGAAAAAAATATTGCCGTTGGAGTGGGCGATGTCGTTGCGTTGCTGCACCAGCTTTGCAAACTTGCCTATGTCGTTGTTGGTGCAACCGATCAGCTTGAGAAAGCGGAAGATCCGTGCCTCGTTGATTGTCCAGAATGAAAATGGCGAAGTGGCTTCCAGTAACCCTTTTTCATCGTCCTTGGAGAAGCCGACCAGAGACATGGAGAACGCATCCTTCCGCCTGGTTTTGATTTGCCACACCGAGAAATAGACGAAACTCATGTAGAGCATGTGGCACGCCAGCATGGCGAACTGGTATTTGCCGCTTTCGTAGTTGCTCTCGAATACCTCCCACAGAAAGGCGATGTAATCCCCATCGTTCGAATTCTTGAACGAATTGGGGAGGTAATCGCGAATCGCCAGTGCGTCATCCATGGTTTACTCGGCTTCAGACCAGACGCGGTTGATGGCGGCTTTGATCTTGACTTCGAAGCGGGTGATCAGTTCCTTGTTGGCGTTGACTAGGGCTTGCTCGGCCTCGATTTCGGTGACGATGGCGCGCTGGGTGTCAATATCTGGAAGGGGGAGAAGGAAATTGATAACGTCACTCTTGGTGATGTTCGGGTCTTTCCGGGTGCTGTTGGCAACCGTCTTCCAATGTTCTCTGAACGACACGAATATCGCATTGAGGTAGTAGGGTTCGACTTTGGGAGTCGGCAGTAGTGCGGTCATCGCTTGATTATGGACGGCTCCAATCTCCAAAACACCAGTTCGCCCAATCTGGTTGAACCCGCCATACATCGCGATCAATACAGTGCCTTTCGGCAAAATCTCCAAATGAGTTTCGGCAAGTGCCAAGTCAGTAACCCGCTCCTCGGTGTCGTGGATTGGCCCATCGCTCAGATCGAGCGTCTTCACCCATGGAATGTGTCCGCCTGAAAAATAGGCGGGGTTATCTCTCCTTGGGGTTGTGCCTGATTTTGTACTGAACAACTCGCTGAGTGGAATAAGCGGCCAATCCGGTTGCACATTGATTCGCGACCGGTAGTTCTCTACCACCTGCCGGGCGCCGTCGATGATCTTCTGATAGCCCTCGATTTCCGCGACGATTTCCTCCTGAATTTTGAGGGGCGGGAGGGGAATTGATATTCCACCTATGTCCGGCAGTTTCAGAGATGGATATGCCTGATCCGGCGTAAGCGTCCGTGCGTCAATCTCGCATAGCAGACGATAGACAAACGCTGGTAATGCTTTGCTGAGGTCACAAATGATTGCGGCAAGGTGGCTGGAAACATAGGCGCTTTCCTTCAGAACCACGCGATGGTTCAGAAATGTCGAAGCGCCGCTCTTGGGAAACAGAATCGTGCCTGGCGGAAACAGTCGTAGCCGTAGTTCTTCCACGGCTAACTCATTCAACCTGTCGGCACTGCTGGCGAACGAATCAGAAAGATGAACCGCTCCGACATCCGAAGTCCGCACAAAGCGAAATTTGCCATTTTCGAAGTACTTGGCATCCTGCGGCGCAGAATTGCCTGCGGCGATCTCGGCTATGGTAGCGAGGGGCACATGAGGATACTCGCTGGCAGTCGTTTCCCTGTCACGGTAGCGCTCCCCGCTCAGATTCCATTCACCGTTCTCACCTATCCGCGCCCGCTCTACCTTGTGCGCCATCGCACTATTTTCAAAAGCCTCGGCATTGGAAAAAAACTCACGCAGGTGCCGTTGAGCTTCCGGCAGGCCGCTCCCCGTCACCGCGCGCCGTTGTGCGCCGAGGTTGTAGCCATCGTTTTCCACTTTGACGAAAAGCACCGAATCAGTGGTTTTCGCCAATCGTTTATCAAGAATCAGAATCGAGGTCTTGACGCCGCTGTAAGGATTGAACACCCCGGCAGGCAGTGATACCACCGCCACCAGCGAGTTCTTTACCAGCATTTCACGTAGTTGCTTGTAGGCGGTGCCGCTCTGGAAAATGATCCCTTCCGGCACAACGATGGCGGCACGGCCTTGCGGGCTGAGGTGCTCGGCCATGTAATCAACGAACAACACTTCCGAGCGACTGGCCTGCACCGAAAAACGTTTGTGCGGCTTGATACCGCCCTTCGGCGACATGAAAGGCGGGTTTGCAAGGATGATGTCGGCGGTTTCGTTCCACTTCTCTTCGCTGGTCAGCGTGTCGTATTCGACGACGTGCGGATCGGTGAAACCGTGCAGGTACAGGTTGACCAGCGACAGGCGCACCATGTCGGGCGAGATGTCGTAGCCGTGGATGTGGGCGGCGAGGTATTGGCGCTCGTCGGGGGTGAGCAGGTCGCCGCTGCGCTCCTTGGTGTTGTGCTTGAGGATGTGCTTCCAGGCGGAAATCAGGAAGCCCGCCGTGCCGCAGGCCGGGTCGAGAATGCTTTCGTTCTTCTTCGGGTCGACGATCTCGACCATGAAATCGATGATGTGGCGCGGGGTGCGGAATTGACCGGCATCGCCTTGGATACCAAGCACGGAAAGCAGGTATTCGAAGGCATCGCCCAGTCGCTCAGAGTGGTCGTAGGTGAAGCCGTTTATTTCCTTGAGGAAACTACGTAATGTTTCAGGGTCGCGGTAAGGCAGATAGGCGTTCTTGAAGATGTCGCGGAACAGCGGCGGGACGCCGGGGTTTTCGTTCATCTTGCCGATGGCTTCGGAATACAGCGCAAGCACATCGAAGCCGCCCATGCTGGGGGCCATGAGTTTGGCCCAGCCGTATTTGGCATAGTCGCCAGCAAAGAAGCTGCGCGCGCCGCCCAACTCCTCGGCCTCGGCGTCCATGTCGTCCATGAACTTGTAGATAAGCGCGATGGTGATCTGTTCGACCTGGGATTTGGGGTCTGGTACTTTGCCGACAAGAATATCGCGGCAAGAGTCGATGCGCCGCTTGGTGTCGGTGTCGAGCATGGGGGTTCGTATTCCTTACATGAACTGATTGAGAGGCACGTAGTCTTTCACGTACTCGGGTATCTTGTCGCGCCATTCCTTGGGCACGGCCTTGAAGTCGGTCATGCCGAAGGTGGGATTAACGTTGAGGTCGGTCAGGCGCTTTTTGTCGATGATGTCGCGCAACCGGCCATCGGTGGCATAGGCTTTGAAGAAGTACTTCATGGCGACGATCTTGTCGGCCTGCTTTTCGATGTCCTCGGTCGAGGCATCGAGCAGGAACTTCTGGAATTCGTCGTCGAGCAGTTCGTCCTTGGCCTTGAAATAGGGAATCAGGCCGAAAATCTTTTCCAGAATCTCGCGCAGTGTCAGGCGGCGATCCACCCCGGCGGCGCGGCGCAATTTGTCCAGCGTGTAGAACTCGGCGGGCTTGTCGAAAAGATGCGTGGTGATGTGGTCGATGGCTTGGTCCCATTGCTCGTTTTCTACCTGCTCCTGCAAGATAGGGTTGGCTTTCACCGTGCTCTCGAAGCCTTCGAAGAACATGCGGTCGATTTTCATGCCCTGTGCACCGACCGGTTCCTCGGCGAATGAGGCCACCGCATCAGTGCCGCCGTAGATATATTGACCATCCGGGCCGATGGTAGTCCCGCCGCCGGTGTCCTGTCCTTCACCCGTCCCCGGTCGCGGCAGCTTGAGCACTTCGTCGTAGTTGAACTTTTCCTCGAAGTATTCGCAGTTGGCGAAGAAGTCGAACAGCTTGAATTGGGTCTTGTCCTGCTTGCCAATCTGCTCCTTGAGCGCCTTGTCGAAAAGCTGTTCCAGGAAATTATGCTTGCGCGTGCCGCGCCCCTTGATCTGGACGAAATCGGATGGCGAAAAGATCGGGCGCATCAGGCCAAGATTAAGTATGTCCGGACAATCGTAGCCAGTGGTCATCATGCCCACCGTTACGCAAACGCGCGCCTTGCTGGTCTTGTAGCTATCGAGAAAATGGGTCGAGCCGAGCAAGTTGTTGTTGGTGAAATTGATAGTGTATTGCTGGGCGTCCGGTATCAGCGAAGTGACCTGCACGGCGAAATCGGATTGATACTTGCCGGGCCAGATGGCGTCGGCCAGTTCGTTGCGGGTTTGCGTAAGCTTGGCGGCGTGGTTCTGGCTGACGGCGAAGATGATGGATTTGCCGAGTTCTCGGCTGACCGGATCGCGTAGCGCATTTTTCAGGAAGGTTTCACAGAACAGGCGATTGGTTGCGTCGGAGAAAAACTTTTTCTCGAAATCCTTCTGGAAGAAAGTTTCTTCGCTGGCCTCGCCATCCGGGTTGGGTGCCGCGATGGCGTAACCTTTGTCGGACAGCAGTTGCGTGGTGATGTCGGTGCGCGCATCGACCACCACCGGGTTGATGAGGAAACCTTCGCGCACGCCATCCAGCAGCGAGTAACGGTAAGTGGGCTGGCCGCTCTCGCAGCCAAAGGTGCGGTAGGTGTCGAGCAGGAGTCGCCGTTCCTGTTCGCGCGGGTCGCGGGTGGAGGGCTTGCTGGCGTCGAACTTCTTCAGGTAATCGCGTGGCGTGGCGGTGAGGCCCAGCTTGTAGCCGACAAAATACTCGAATACGGCGCGGGCGTTGCCGCCGATGGAGCGGTGGGCTTCATCGGAAATCACCAGGTCGAAATCAGTGGGTGAAAACAGGCGTTTGTATTTGTCGTTAAACAGTAGCGACTGTACCGTGGTAACGACAATCTCGGCCTTGCGCCATTCGTCGCGCCGCTCCTTGTAGATGACCGAGGTATAGTCGTTTTTCAGGTAGGCGACGAAAGCTTTGTTGGCCTGATCTTCCAGTTCCAGGCGATCCACCAGAAACAGCACGCGCCGGGCGTTGCCGGTGCGCAGGAACAGCTTGATGACAGCGGCGGCAGTGAGTGTCTTGCCGGTACCGGTCGCCATCTCGAACAGGAAGCGGCTATGGCCTTCGGCAACGGCATCCTGAATCGCCAGCACAGCGCGCTTCTGGTAATCACGCAGGAAGCGCAGGCGGTTTTTCTGGGTGAAGGCTTCGCGCTCCGCGTGGTTGATCCAGCCAGCCTCGGCAGCGTAGTTCGGCAGTTGTGTGAGCGCAATGTAGTCCTTGCCCAGCAGCTCAGTGATCAGTATTTGCGGATTGGGCTGGAAGCGCTGATAGCCCTTGATGGAATCCGGCGAAGGAAAGCGTGTGATGATGTGCGGGTTGCCTTGCTCCAGGTCCCAGAAATAATGCAAGTTGCCGTTGGAAAGGATGATGATCCGGCAGTTTTGGGATTTGGCATACTTGCGCGCCTGTTCCTTGCCGATCAGTGGATTTTTGTCCTCGGCCTTGGCTTCAAGTACCACCAACGGAAAGCCGCTTTCGTCCAATAACAAGAAGTCGATAAAGCCATTGGAGGTGTCTTCAAAGTTTTCGCCAAGGGCATCAATAACGGCCTTTGTCAGCTTGACCTTGGGTTCCAGAACGATGTTGGCCTTGCCATGAGCACCGTCGAAGAAACACCAGCCGGCCTCTTCCAGCAGTTTGTTGAGTTTGATTCGTGCTTGTGCTTCTTTGGCGGCCATTTGGTAACTTTGAATTCTTGCTATGGGCGGTATTCATCTGACACGAAATATTACCAAGGCATACTTTACCAGAGAATCATCAGCCAGATTCAGCGCCATCGTTTATCCCGTGGCATTTTCAAGCAATTCAAGAGCATCGACAACATCATAACTTCGCGGCGGGTCTTGATTTTGGACATTATCGGCCAGTGGTCACAAACTCCGTTCACATCTGCCCTTAGCCAACGTTTCAGCACGCCAGAAAAATACGCCGTCACATGCCGAAAAACCTCGTTATAATTGTGGCCTAAATTCAGGCCAGAACATGCTGCCCATCGACTATACCCTCTGTGTGATTGCCTTATGGCTGGTGCTTGCCATGCTCGGCCTGGCATTGCAGGGCAGCCCCCGGCTCATCACCCGGCTCATCTTTCCTGTCGGCGCGCTCGCTTCCCTGGCGCTGGCGGCCACCGCCCTCGCCGCACTGGGCCAGACTCCCAACGTCGCCGTTCTGCCGCTGGGCCTGCCGGACTTGCCATTTCATCTCCGCCTCGATGCCCTGTCGGCCTTTTTCCTGCTGATCCTCGGGGCTGCCTCTTTCGGCATATCCCTTTACAGCGCGGGCTATTTCCGCAGCATGGCGGGCAACACGCTCGGCCTGCTCACCTTCGAATATCACCTTTTTCTGGCCAGCATGGCGCTGGTGCTGCTGGCGGACGATGCCTACCTGTTCATGGTGGCATGGGAAACCATGGCGATTTCGTCCTATTTCCTGGTCACCACCGACCACAAGATTCCCGAGATCCGCAGCGCCGGTTTCATCTACCTGCTGATCGCCCACATCGGCGCCATCGCCATCCTGATGAGTTTCGGCGTGCTGCAGGGCGGCCATGGCGACTATACTTTTGCCACCATGCGCCATAACGAGCTGTCCCCGCTATGGACCAGCGTGGCCTTCCTGCTCGCCCTGTTCGGCTTCGGCGCCAAGGCCGGCATGCTGCCGCTGCATATCTGGCTGCCAGAGGCCCACCCCGCGGCCCCTTCGCCGGTTTCCGCGATGATGAGCGGTATCATGCTGAAGACCGCGATTTACGGCATTCTGCGGGTCACTTTCGATTTCCTCCACACCCACCAGTGGTGGTGGGGCATCCTGGCCCTGACCCTGGGACTGGCAACCATGCTCTATGGCGTGCTGTTCGCGGCGGTGCAGTCCGACATGAAACGTCTGCTGGCCTATTCCTCGATCGAAAACATCGGCATCCTGATTGCCGGCATCGGCCTGGCCATCCTGTTCCACGCCAATCACCAGGACCAGGTAGCCGCCCTTGCCCTGGTCGCCACGCTTTACCTTGCGCTCAACCACTCTTTCTTCAAATCCCTGCTGTTCCTCGGTACCGGTTCGGTGCTGCACGCCACCGGCGAGCGCAATATGGGCAAGCTCGGCGGCCTGATCCACAAGATGCCGTGGGTGGCGCTATTGGTGCTGATCGGCATGCTTGCCATTTCAGGTCTGCCGCCGCTCAATGGCTTCGTCTCGGAATGGCTGTTGTTGCAGTCTTTCCTGCTCGCGCCTGCCATGCCGCAACTCTACCTCAACATGCTGCTGCCCCTGGGCGCGGCCGCGCTGGTGCTGGGCGGAGCGCTGGCGGCCTACGCCATGGTCAAGTTCTACGGCGTGATTTTCCTCGGCCAGCCACGCGAGGAAAAGCTGAGTGAAGCGCATGATGCCGGCCTGCTCGAGCGGGCCGGCCTGCTGTGGCTGGCTGGCGGGTGCCTGGTGCTCGGACTGGCGCCGGTGTTTTTCATTCTGCTCATCGACAACGTCGCCCTGGTGCTGGTAGGGCATGATCTTGGCGGCACGGCAGCCAGCACCGGCTGGCTGTGGCTCACCCCCGTGGCCGCGGAGCGCGCCAGCTATAGTCCGCTGATCCTGTTCCTGATCATTCTTTCCGGTACCCTGCTCACCTTCTTCGCCGTGCGCAAGTTCTACCATGGCCGGGTGCGGCGTGGTCCGGCCTGGGATTGCGGCTACCCGGCCCAGACCGCGCGCATGCAGGATAGCGCGGAAGGCTTCGGCCAGCCGATCCGGCAGATTTTCGATTTCTTTTTTGGCGTAATTCGCGAAGTGCCCAGCCCCTTCGACAGCAAACCCCATTACCACGGCGAAACTCACGACCGGCTATGGAATCTGCTGTATCTGCCCGCCGCCAGCCTGGTCGAAAAACTTTCCGCCCTGATCGGCAAAATGCAGCACGGGCGCATTCCGCTCTACCTGATGTACAGCTTCGTTACCCTGATTGCCTTGCTGGCGTTTGCACGATGAACACCACCACCCTGCTCTTCCAGTTGTTCCAGAACGCGCTGGTGCTCCTGGCCGCCCCGCTGCTGCTCGGCTGGGTCAACAATTGCCGCGCCTGGATGCAGGGCCGCAGCGCCGCCGGCATTTTCCAGCCCTACCGCAACCTGGCCAAGCTGTTCCACAAGGATGCCGTGCTGGCCAACAGCGCCTCCCCCCTCTTCCGCTACACCCCCTACGCCCTGTTTGTCAGCATGTGGCTGGCGGCGGCGATGGTTCCGGTGCTGGCGATCGACCTGCCTCTTTCCAACGCGGTGGACGTGATCGCCCTGGTGGGGATTTTCGCCCTGGCGCGCGTGTTCATCGCCCTGGCGGCGATGGACATCGGCACCTCCTTCGGCACCCTGGGCGCCCGGCGCGAGATGCTGGTTTCCTTTCTCGCCGAGCCGGCCCTGCTGATGGTATTTTTCAGCGCTTCCATGATCGCGCATTCGACCTCATTGACCACCATCGTGGAAACCTTCGCCCACAAACAGTTCGTGATCCATCCCAGCCTGGCGTTTGGCGGCATCGCCTTTCTCATGGTGCTGCTGGCGGAAAATTCCCGCACCCCGGTGGACAATCCCTCCACCCACCTCGAACTGACCATGATCCACGAAGCCATGATCCTGGAATATTCGGCGCGTCATCTGGCCCTGATCGAATGGGCCAGCGCCATGAAGCTGTTCGCCTACGTCACCATCGGCATCGCCCTGTTCCTGCCCTGGGGCATTGCCGAGGCCGGCAACTGGGGCGCCGTGCCGCTGGCGCTGGTGATCCTGGCGCTCAAGCTCGCCGCCGCCGGCTTCGGCCTGGCGCTGCTCGAATCGGTTTCCGCCAAACTGCGCATCTTCCGCGCGCCGGAATACCTCGGCACCGCGTTCCTGCTTGCCGTGCTGGGCATCCTCACTTTGAACTTGCTGAAGGTGTGACGGTATGACCATGGCCCAGCAACTCATCAACCTGTTCGCCGCCCTGCTGCTGCTGATCTCATTCGCCATGCTGGCGCAGCGCCGCGTGCTCACCCTGATCAACCTGTTCGCCTGGCAAGGGCTGATTCTGGCGATTTCCGCCGCGGTGGTGGCGTGGACCTCGAACCAGCATCACCTCTATTATTCCGCCGGGCTCACCCTGTTGCTGAAGGTGCTGGTCCTGCCCTGGCTGCTGCACCGCCTGATTCGCAAGCTCGACATCAAGTGGGACGTGGAAACCCTGCTCAACATCCCCACCACCATGCTGATTGGCATCGTCCTGGTGGTGTTCGCCTTCAACCTGGCCCTGCCGATTTCCGCGCTCTCCTCCACCGTCACCAAAAGCACGCTGGGCATCGCCCTGGCCACGGTGCTGCTCTCCTTCATGATGATGATCACGCGGCGCAAGGCGGTGCCCCAGGTGATCGGCTTCCTCGCCATGGAAAACGGCCTGTTCTTCGCCGCCACCAGCGCCACCTACGGCATGCCCATGGTGGTGGAACTGGGCATCGCGCTGGACGTGCTGGTGGGCACCTTCATCTTCGGCATTTTCTTCTTCCACATCCGCGAGACGTTCGACAGCCTGGACATCAAGCACATGGAAAAGCTGAAAGAGGACTGACGTGGAAATCATCTGGCTACTAGGCATCCCCCTCGCAGGCGGTCTTCTGCTGGCGCTGTTCGGCGGCAAACACTACGCGCCCGAGATAAATTCGCTGACGAGTTTCGCCACTTTCGCCGCTTCCGTGGCACTGACTCTGAAAATCTTCAGCGACGGCCCGATGACGGCCTTCAACGAACAGTTCTTCATCGATCCCTTCAACGTGTTCCTGGTCACCCTGACGGCTTTCGTCGGCTTCACCACCTCGCTGTTCTCGCGCCCCTACATGCGCATCGAGGAACATCACGGCAAGCTCAGCCGCAACATGCTGCGCCTCTACCACAGCATGTACCAGCTGTTCAGCTTCACCATGCTGCTGGCGCTCACCACCAACAATATGGGCATTCTGTGGGTGGCGATGGAAGCCGCCACGCTCACCACGGTGCTGCTGGTTTCGCTGTATCGCACCCCGGCCAGCCTGGAAGCGGCGTGGAAATACTTCATCCTGTGCGGCGTGGGTATCGCCCAGGCGCTGTTCGGCACCATCCTGCTCTACTTCGCGGCGGAAAAAGTGCTCGGCGCCGGCGGCACGGCCCTGCTGTGGACTCACCTCAACGCGGTCAAGACCGACCTGGAACCGACCGTATTGTCGCTGGCCTTCGTCTTCCTGCTGGTGGGTTACGGCACCAAGGTCGGGCTGGCGCCGCTGCACAACTGGCTGCCAGACGCCCATGCCGAAGGCCCGACGCCGATTTCCGCCGTGCTCTCCGGCCTGCTGCTGAATGTCGCCCTGTACGCCGTGGTGCGTTCCAAGGTGCTGGTGGACGGTGCCCTCGAAACTCACCTTGCCGGCAACCTGATGATGGGCTTCGGCCTGCTCTCGGTCGTTTTGGCGGCGTTCTTCCTCTCGCGCCAGAAGGACATCAAGCGCCTGTTCGCCTATTCTTCCATCGAACACATGGGCCTGATGACCTTCGCCTTCGGCATGGGCGGGGCGGTGGCGACCTTCGCCGCGCTGCTGCACATGACCGTGCATTGCCTGACAAAATCCGCCATCTTTTACGCCGTCGGCCACGCCGCGCAAAATTCCGGCACCCAGGTCATGGACAACATCCGCGGCCTGATCAAGACCAATCCCACCATCGGCTGGGGACTGATCCTGGGCACGCTCGCGATTCTCGGCATGCCGCCTTTCGGCGTTTTCGCCAGCGAATTCCTCATCATCACCACCGCCATGCACGAACACTCCTGGGCCACGCCCTTCCTGCTGATCGCGCTGGGCGTGGCCTTCGCCGCCATTTTCGGCAAGGTGCAGCCGATGGTGTTCGGCGAAACCGAGGGCTTGCGCCTGCCCCACCCTCCCGCGCTGATACCGGTTTTCGTCCATCTGGCGCTGGTGTTGCTGCTGGGGCTGTATATCCCGCCCTATCTGGCTGACTGGTACCGCCAGGCGGCGGCTTTGCTGGGTTGAGCCATGAATAATTTTCCAGTACCTCTGAACGAGCTTCAGACAGCCATGCCAGCCTGGCGCGGCACGGTCGACGCCGCGCAATTCCGCGCCGCCTGCGCCCAGGTGCGCGAGCACGGCGGCCGCCTGATCGCGCTCTGGGGCAGCGACGAACGCGCGCAGGGACAGGGGTTTGCCCTCCATGCCGCGCTGATGGACGCTCCCGGCCTGATCTGCCTGACCCTGCCGCTCGCTGCCGAGAACCCCGCCTATCCCAGCATCATCGACATCTTCCCCACCGCCAACCGCATGCAGCGGGCAATATATGACCTGCTCGGCATGGTTGCCCAGGACAGCCCCGATACGCGCAAATGGCTGCGCCACGGCGCCTGGCCGGAAGACCAGTTTCCGCTGCGCAAGGAATTCGATCTCAAGCAGCAATATCCCCTCGAAGACGATGCCTATCCTTTCGTCACCGTCACCGGCAACGGCGTGCACGAGATCCCGGTGGGCCCGGTGCATGCCGGCACCATCGAGCCCGGCCATTTCCGTTTTTCCATCATCGGCGAACGCGTGCTGCGTCTGGAACAGCGCCTGGGTTACAAGCACAAGGGTGTGGAAAAACTGGCGGAAACCATGACCATCGAACAGGGTGCAAGGCTGGCGGGCCGCATTTCCGGCGACAGCACCGTGGCTTATGCCTGGGCCTATGCCATGGCAGCGGAAAGCCTGGTGAACTTCACTCCCGAGCCGCGCGCAGTATGGCTGCGCGCCCTGCTGCTGGAGCGCGAGCGCATCGCCAACCATCTCGGCGACCTGGGCTATCTCGGCAACGACCTCGCCCTGGCCTTCGGCTTCGCCCAGTTCTGGCGCCTCAAGGAAGACTGGCTGCGTGGCAGCCAGGCGGTGTTCGGCCACCGTTACCTGATGGACAGCATCGTACCCGGCGGCGTCACGGTGGACATCAAGGCTGCCGATTATGGCCGCCTGATCAAGGCTGGCGACGAACTGGAACGCGAAGTGCGCATCCTGCGCGACATCTATGAAGAGCACGCCGGCGCCCAGGACCGCTTCGTCACCACCGGCCGGGTCAAACCCGACCTGGCGGCGAATCTCGGCCTGACCGGCTTCGCCGGCCGCGCCAGCGCGCAATCCTGGGATCTGCGCGCGCAATACCCGAGCGCGCCCTACGACCAGCTCGACGTGCGCATGGCAACACACCGCAATGGCGACGTCGCCGCAAGGGTGATCGTGCGCTTCGAGGAAGTGTTTGAATCGCTGAGATTGTGCCGCCTGATCCTGGACCGCATGCCCAGCGGGCCGATTTTGACGCCATTACCTAAAGTGCCCGAAAACGCCTTCGGCATCGGCATGGTTGAAGGATGGCGCGGCGAGGTGCTGATGGCGCTGCACAGCGGCAAGGACAACCGCATCGAGCGCCTGCACCCCCATGACCCGTCATGGCAGAACTGGCCGCTGCTGGAGCACGCCATCATCGGCAATATCGTGCCGGATTTCCCGCTCATCAATAAGTCGTTCAATTTGAGCTACACCGGACAGGATTTGTGAAATAAGGTTGGTGCAATGCGCTTCGCTTATTGCACCCTACGACATGACGAAAACTGACAACTGAAATGTACCAAATTATCAAGCAGATGCTGCGCACCGGCATCAAGACAGAAGCTCCGCCGGAGGCGGACGAATCCCTGCGGGTAGTGCAGCATCGCCTGCAGGAAGACATCCTCAAGCATTTCGGCCACGCGCTGGCGATCCGGCACGTGGATGCCGGCTCATGCAACGGCTGTGAACTGGAAATCCACTGCGTCAACAATCCCTACTACAACATCGAGGGACTGGGGATCAATTTCGTTGCCAGCCCGCGCCATGCGGACATGCTGCTGGTGACCGGCCCGGTAACGAAGAATATGGAAATCGCCCTGCGGCGTACTTACGATGCCACCCCCGAACCCAAACTGGTGGTTGCGATCGGCGACTGTGGCTGCACAGGGGGAATTTACGGCGAAAATTACGCCAGTTGCGGCGGAATTGCGAATGTGATCCCGGTGGATGTCGCGGTGCCAGGCTGTCCGCCCACACCGCTTGCGATCATGCAGGGCATTCTGACCGCCATCAGCAAGGGCGCCTGAGATTCCAGGAATTTTCAGCGCAGCGGATGGTCTATTTAAGCTTGAATTGACACAGGGGACACTAGGTATTACAGTTCTCATATGCTGGAAAAGAACAAAAACGCCATTCGCGCATTTAAATCAGCCTGGTTCGAAAAGGCTGCGAGGAAAGCGGGCATATCGGATGACGAATTGTGCACGGCAATTCGCGAGGCGATGAAAGGTCAGGCCGATGATCTTGGTGGTGGCGTGCTCAAGAAGCGTCTTAATGACAATATGCATAGGTCCGTCATACTGGCAAAGAGCGAGCAATATTGGGTGTATGCATATCTGTTCGCCAAGAAGGATAGGGAAAATATTGATAGCGCCGAGTTAGCATCGTTCCGCAAGCTGGCGAAAGCCTATGCAGTATTGCAGGCGGATCAAGTCGCACAAATGTTAAACAATCAATTGTTGCTGGAGATTTGCCATGAGAAAACAGCCTAAATACAAAAGTGATGCTTTCGAGGCAATCCACACCTCGGCTGATGCATTGTTACAGGTTGGTGCGATCAGCAAAGCAACTATGCGTACCTTCGATGAATCGTGCCTGGTGACCCCGCATGAGCTAGCGCCAAAGAAGATTAAACTCATTCGTGAAAAATATCACGTGAGCCAGCCTGTTTTTGCTCGTTACCTTAATACCAGCGAATCGACTGTGAAGCAGTGGGAGACAGGTGCAAAACGTCCTGGCGGCATGGCTTTAAAACTGCTTTACATTGTCGAGAAACATGGCTTGAAGGTTCTTGCGTAGTGTGATTCTCGTTCACTACGAGACGCAAAAGGAGCGGCTGGCAAATCCAGGCAGGCATGATGACGCCAACACCCTGCTGCACCCATTAAGTCTGGCTGTTTTGTAGGGTTCAGCGAGGAAAACCACGACGATCACTTCCATGTCGAGGCATCGGGACCTAAGTCCTGCGAGGCATGTGGCATCATCGGCAAGCTCGTGAAGTCCGGCAAACAGGATCAGTCCTACCGTGCTGTTCCCATTCATGGCAAGCGCGTCACCATCTGGGTGATTCGATGTTTTACGTTTAGTCGTACCCCAGGCTCTTCAGCGCACGCTCATCGTCGGCCCAGCCACCCTTGACCTTGACCCACAATTCCAGATAGACCTTGTCGCCAAATAGTTTTTCCATGTCCTTGCGAGCCTGGGTGCCGATTTCCTTGAGCTTCTCGCCCTTGTTGCCGATCAGGATCGGCTTCTGCCCTTCCCGGTCCACGATGATGGCGGCGAAGATGCGGCGCAATTTCCCGGTAGTTTCGAATTTCTCGATCTCCACACTGACGGAATAGGGAACTTCCTCGCCGGAAAGGCGAAAAACTTTCTCGCGCACGATTTCAGCGGCCAGAAAACGTTCGCTGCGGTCGGTTATCTCATCCTCGCCATAGATCGCCGTCCCGTCCGAAAGATAGCGCCGGACTTCCGCCAGTAACGCATCCAGCTGGGGGCCACCCTTCTGGGCGCTGAGTGGCACAGTGGCGGCGAAGGGAAATAAAGCGGACATCTTGTCGATGAAAGGGAGCAGCTTTTCCTTGTCATCAACACGGTCAATCTTGTTCAGCACCAGCAGCACCGGCTGATCACGCGGCAGCAGAGCCAGCACTTTCTCGTCGCGTTCGTCGAAACGCAAGGCTTCGATCACGAACAGAACCACATCCACATCCGACAGCGCCTGCGTCACGGTGCGGTTCATTACGCGGTTCAGCGCGCTCTGATGCTGCGTCTGGAAGCCCGGCGTATCCACAAAAATAAACTGCGTATCCGCATCGGTGCGGATGCCGGTAATGCGGTGGCGGGTGGTCTGGGCCTTGCGCGAAGTGATGCTGACTTTCTGGCCGATAAGGTGATTGAGCAGCGTTGATTTGCCGACATTGGGGCGGCCTACGATGGCGATGTAGCCAATTTTCATGATTGGGTTATTCATCCTATAAACCTCTGTCAACCACGGAGTTCACGGTGAACACTGAGTAAAAACAATAGATTGCATAATGCATGGCATTCATCCTTTGGGTGAGGCCCTAAAAGACCGCAAACCGGCTTTCTCCGTGTCCTCCGTGAACTCCGTGGTTATCGAATTAAGGTTTCTAGTTTCATTTGTGGCAGCCTGATAAGCCGCAATGGCGGCATTCTGCTCGGCACTGCGGCGGCTGTGCCCGATACCCGCAGTGCGGATATCAAGACCGGGGATGACACATTCCACTTCAAACTCCTGGTCATGGGCCTCGCCACGGATAGTGACCACTTCGTACTGAGGCAAGGGATGCTTGCGGCTTTGCAGATATTCCTGCAACTGTGTTTTGGGGTCCTTGGCAATTTTTTTGGGGTCGAGAGCTTGCAGCAGTGGTTCATACAGGGCAAGAATCATCACCTCGGCGCTGACGAAACCACCATCCAGGTAAGCCGCGCCTATGATCGCCTCCAGGGAATCGGCCAGGATAGACGGACGGCGAAAGCCGCCGCTTTTCAACTCCCCTTCGCCCAGCATGAGGTGATCGCCAAGCTTGAGCCGCCCGGCAATCTCCGCCAGCGTCTGCTCTTTCACCAATGCGGCGCGCATGCGGCTCAGGTCGCCTTCCGGCAGGCGCGGGTAAAGCTGATACAGGCGGGCCGCAATGACGCAATTCAGAATGCTGTCACCGAGAAACTCCAGCCTCTCGTTGTTGGGTGAACCATAGCTACGGTGTGTCAGTGCCTGTTGCAACAGCTCGGGCCGGGAGAAATCCTGCCCGAGCAAGCGGCAGAGTGCCTGGCGCTTCATCAAGAAGGGAATATGCTCAAGGATTGATTCACCTACTGGCTCTTGCTGCCCTGGGTGGAGGCCTTGAATTCGATCAATGCGCTCAGATTGCCGGCAACCGGCACGGTCACCGAGTACTCGGCTGAAACCACGGTTTCGCCACGATCCTTGGTGACATCGAGGTCTTTGCCATTAATCACTTTAATATTGTCGATCACGGCACGCCTGTCGAATGAAGTTCTGACTTCCTGCGGGGTCATGCCGGGCAGGGCCGAATCCTTTGCCATCACCCCGATAATTTTCTGAACCGACCAGAATTCGAGGTAGGGAGGGATCAGTTTCATCACCAGAATAGCGCCGAGCACCACGGCCATGCCGACAAACATCACACCGAAAAAGGTCATTCCCTGCTGATTTTTTTTCATTCCCCGCCTCCTAGTTGATTGCCTGGCCAACACGCTTGAAGTCGCCAAAATTCCACCAGATCATGAATGCCTTGCCGACAATGTTACGCTCCGGCACAAACCCCCAGTAACGGCTGTCGTTACTATCGTCCCGGTTATCGCCCATCATGAAATAGTTCCCTTCAGGCACGGTGCAACTGAAACCTTCCTCATTGTAATCACAGTTGGCCCGTGACTGGAAGGACTTGACGTCGCCCAGACGCACGGGCGGCAAGTCAGGCAGGACCAGCACCGCATGCTGGTGGCTGTCCAGCTGCTCGTAAGCGTGTTTGGCGGTGACATAATTCAAGCCGCTTTTAACGTAATTGAACTGTTCACCGCGATCTTCCATGACAATCGCCTTGCCATTGATGAACAGACGTTTTTCGCGGTACACCACGCGGTCGCCGGGCAAGCCCACCACCCTTTTTATGTAATCCAGCGAGGTGTCTTCCGGATAGCGGAACACCATCACGTCGCCACGTTGCGGCTGGTTCACGTCGATGATTTTGACATTGGCCACCGGCAGACGAATGCCGTAAGTGTATTTGTTGACGAGGATGAAGTCGCCCACCAGCAGCGTCGGCAACATTGAACCAGAAGGGATCTTGAACGGCTCCACCAGGAACGAGCGCAACAGAAATACCGCCAGAATGACAGGAAAAAAACTCCTGGCGTATTCCACCAGCACCGGCTCCTTGGCCTCTTTTGCCCGGTGCGGCCTGCCCAGATAGATGTCGAACAGCCAGATGGCGCCGGTAAGCAGCAGCGCGATCAGCATGATGAGTGCGAAATTCATTTTTCAACCCTAGTGAGGGGTGAGGAGTGAGGGGTGAGTAGTAAAATCGGGCTGTACGCGGTTTTGACTTTCCGCCTCACCCTTCACCTTCTCACGCCTCACCTATTTATTATCCACCTGCAGAATGGCGAGGAAGGCTTCCTGCGGGATTTCCACATTGCCCACCTGCTTCATGCGTTTCTTGCCCGCCTTCTGCTTTTCGAGCAGTTTGCGTTTGCGTGAAATATCGCCGCCATAACACTTGGCCAGCACGTTCTTGCGCAAGGCCTTGACGTTTTCGCGCGCCAGAATCTGCGAGCCGATGGCTGCCTGCACCGCCACATCGAACATCTGGCGCGGAATCAGCTGGCGCATCTTGGCGGCCAGTTCGCGCCCGCGATAAATCGAATTGGCGCGGTGCACGATCACCGAGAGCGCATCCACCTTTTCGTTGTTGATCAGGATATCCACCTTGACCAGGTCGGCAGTGCGGAATTCCTTGAATTCGTAATCCAGCGAGGCATAACCACGGCTGGTGGACTTGAGCTTGTCGAACAGGTCCATCACCACTTCGTTCATGGGCATGTCGTAGGTCAGCATCACCTGCCGCCCCATGTACTGCATGTTGGTCTGGGAGCCGCGCTTCTGGGTGCACAGGGTAATCACGGCGCCGACATATTCCTGCGGCACCAGGATGGTGGCGGTGATGATCGGCTCGCGGATTTCCTCGATTTTCGACAGGTCCGGCAGCTTGGAGGGGTTCTCGATCTCGATCACCGTGCCGTCGCGCATCACGACCTCATAAATCACCGTCGGCGCGGTGGTGATGAGGTCCATGTCGTATTCGCGCTCCAGGCGCTCCTGCACGATCTCCAGATGGAGCAGGCCGAGGAAACCGCAGCGGAAGCCGAAGCCCAGCGCCTGCGAGGTTTCCGGCTCGTATTGCAGCGATGCATCGTTGAGTTTGAGTTTTTCCAGCGCGTCGCGCAGCGCTTCATAGTCGTGCGATTCCACCGGGTACAGGCCCGCGAACACCTGCGGCCTGATCTCCTTGAAGCCGGGCAAAGCCTCGCTGGCGGGATTGTTCGCCAGGGTCACGGTATCGCCCACCTTGGCGGACTTCAGTTCCTTGATACCGGCAATGATGAAACCCACTCCGCCAGCGGAAAGCTGCGGCCGTACCAGGGACTTGGGCGTGAACACGCCGACCTGCTCGCACAGGTGCACATCGCCGGTTGCCATGAGGCGAATCTTGTCCTTGGGCTTGAGCACGCCGTCCACTACCCGCACCAGCATGACCACGCCAACGTAGTTATCGAACCAGGAATCGATGATCAGCGCCTTGAGCGGCCCATCGGGATTGCCCTGGGGCGGGGGAATGCGCGCGATCACCGCTTCCAGCGTATCTTCCACGCCCACGCCGGTCTTGGCGCTGGCGAGCACCGCGTCCTTGGCATCGATGCCGATGATGTCCTCGATTTCCTTGATCACCCGCTCCGGGTCCGCGCTGGGCAGGTCGATCTTGTTGAGCACCGGCACCACTTCCACGCCCTGCTCGATGGCGGTGTAGCAGTTGGCCACGCTCTGGGCTTCCACGCCCTGGGAAGCGTCCACTACCAGTAGCGCGCCCTCGCAGGCGGCCAGCGAACGGCTGACTTCGTAGGAAAAATCCACGTGGCCAGGGGTGTCGATCAGGTTGAGCTGGTAAACCTTGCCGTCGCGCGCCTTGTATTCCAGCGCGGCGGTCTGCGCCTTGATGGTGATGCCGCGCTCGCGCTCGATATCCATGGAATCGAGCACCTGGGCTTCCATTTCGCGGTCGGAAAGGCCGCCGCAAAGATGGATGATGCGGTCAGCCAGGGTGGATTTGCCGTGGTCGATATGGGCGATGATGGAGAAATTGCGTATCTGGTTCATGCTTGCTTGTATGCAGCAAAAAGGGCACGGTGATGTGCCCTTTTCTGGTTAGGAAAGTTGGATTCTAACGGATTTTGATCCCGGACGCATTAAGGAAGCGCTGACCAGTCAACGACACTGCCCCAGAGCAGCCCGCTATTTCCGGTCCCTTGCCTGCTCGAGGATGCTGATCAGAAACATGACTTCGCGGAAGGCATCCTCATTGAAACCCGTGCGCGCGCCGCTGCGGTTGTCCTTCACCAGGGATTGCAGATAGCTCAGGCTGGAAGAAGACCCCCAGCAATCCGAAATCCTCTCCAGCAAATGCGGGAAGTGCTCCAGGCCATGACGCCCTTCCGCCTGAAGCGTACTGTCCTCCCAGGTAGGAAGGGCAACATTGAAGTGTCCCCGGATATCATTTGCCAGCTTTTCGAAACTGGCCCGGTCCCCGCTTGCATGATAGACATCCAGCAGCTTGAACCAGGTTCTGGGATCACTCCTGTCCTCTTCCCTGATTCGGGCCAGGAGCATGCTGACCGCCACCTCGTGACGTCCCAGCAGGAGAAACAGATCCACCTGTTCCACTACATTGGACAACTCCTCCACCGTCACGGTGGTGGTTTCATCCAGCGGCGTCAGATACTCCGAAAGGTTTTCGCTTTTTTTGTCACTCTCTTCATCCTTATCGCGCTCGGAGGCCAGGAAATTATTTGCCGGGCTTACCGGCACTGGCCGGGGAACGAAAGCGGAAAACATATCGGAACGGCGGCTGGAGCGCCGCCCCAGCCAGTACGAAACCGCCCCCCAGCCAAGCGCGCCGATCAACATCCAGATCAGGCTGTTGAAATCAAAAACCAGCCTCAGTTGATCATCTGCAAAAGCCAGGGCCAGTGTGAGTGAGCCGGTAGCCGCAAAGCACACCATCACACGGATAACAAAAGAGAGAAATGCGCTGGGAATCATGTGCGGGGGAACAAGGTTTTATTTATCCTGGAAAAAACAGTTGAACCGCTTTCAAGTCTATTGCCATTTTAACCCACACCGGGTGGTCCAGACCGCCCATTTGGCACAATCCCGCCGCCATGGCACGGCATCACAATACTTCCAGGCAGACCCGGTAAACCTCGGCCAGCGAGGTGTCCTTGCTGCGCGCCCACTCGATGGCATTGGCGGTCAGGCTAACCATCCCTTCCTGTATGGCCAGTTTGCGCAATTCGTTACCGGCGATACCGGGTGCGATATGGCGACGGATATTCTCGTTGATTGTCAGCAGCTCATAGGCCGCCAGGCGGCCAAGATAGCCGGTGCGATTGCAACGCTCTCAGCCCTGCCCCCGGTAGAACACCTCGGTCTCCGCCACGCCCAGGCTGGTGCGGACAAAAGGATCGACCTCCTCTTCAGCCATGCAGTGGGGGCAATTGCGGCGCACCAGGCGCTGCGCAATGACCCCGATCACGGCGGATTTGAGCAGATAGGGTTCGACGCCCATTTCGATCAGGCGGGTAATGGCGCCAGGCGCATCGTTGGTGTGCAGGGTGGAGAGCACAAGATGCCCTGTCAACGCGCTTTCCACGGCGATCTTGGCCGTTTCCTCATCACGGATCTCGCCGATCATGATGACATCCGGATCGTGGCGCAAAATGTGGCGCAGCGCCTGCGGGAAGCCGAAATGGATTTGCGGCAGGATGTGGATCTGACGCATGCCCTCGAATTCGTATTCCACCGGGTCTTCGACCGTGACGATATTGAGGCTGTGCCTGGCCACCTCGCGCATGGCGGCATACAGGGTGGTGGTTTTGCCCGAACCGGTCGGGCCGGTCACCAGGATGATGCCGAAACTCTTGTTGATTAGATGGGTGAAAAGCGTTTCATCCCGCTCGCTGAAGCCAATATCCTTGATCGAGCGCAGCCCCTCGCCCTTGTTGAGGAGGCGGATCACGACACTCTCGCCGAACTGGCAGGGAATGGTTGAAATGCGCATGTCCACGATATTCTTGCCGTCCAGCATGCGCGAGCTGCCGTCCTGAGGCAGGCGGTGCTCGGCAATATTGAGCCGGCTGATGATCTTGATCCGGCTCACGATTGCCGGCAGCAGGCCTTTCTGGATCTCGCGCTTGAAAATCAGGGTGCCGTCGATGCGGTAAAGCAGGTCCACCTTCTTGCCGCCTGGCCGGATATGAATGTCCGAAGCGCGCTGGTGAATGGCTGCCAGAATGAGGTTGTCCACCAGCTTGACCACCGGGGTCTCGTTGGCGAGGCGCTCCGCTTCCTTCCAGACCTCCTGATCATCCTCGTAATAAAAATCGGAAAGCTCAAGGCGATCCAGCTCGCGTTCCTGCTCCTGCAGATCGTAGTACTTGTTGATCGCGTTCCTGATTTCATCGTGCGACGCGAAGACAGGCTCGATGGCACGCTGGGTGATAAAGCTGACCGCATGGATGGCCTCGGTATCGAGCAGATTTTCCATCGCCAGCACCAGCCGCTCGCCGTGGAACATCAGGGGAACCACATGGTGGTCTCGCACCACATCGGGCGTGACCATGGCGAGCGCCTTGTGGTCGAAATCGAAGCCGCTGAGAGAAACAATGGGCGCTCCCAGCGAACGAGCCACGGCAAGAAAGATCTGGGGCGAGGTAGCCGCCCCCCTCTCTGCAAGAATGGAGCCGAGCTTCCTGCCGGCGTGCCTGCCCTGGTAGGCAAGCGCGTCATCCAGCTGAACCTGGGTGATGATTTTTTCCTGCACCAGCAGGCTGCCGAGGGAAGCGTGGCGGAACGGCTGCCGCCCCTCCAGCATGGACTCAAGCTCGCTGGAGTTAAGAACTATCGGATGGCGCCGGGTTTCAATGCCTTCAGCATCCTGCATGAATGATTCCGCCCCCAATATGATGAGTTTAGCGCTTGGGGAATCCCGGGGAAGAGGAACCGATCTGTTCCAGGAATTCCGGGTTGAGGGTAAAGCCTTCAAGGCTTTCGCCCACGCTTTCCCGAGGCGCCTGGATTTCGACCTGGGTATTGCCGCGCGTCCCGCCCTTGCCCTTTTCCTGCGAAACGTTGCTGATCAGCCATTCCATGTCGGTGCGCGAATCGGCGTTGACCAGAGCCTCCTCACGGCTGATCCTGCCACTGGCATAAAGCTCCAGCAGGGAACGTTCGAACGTTCGGGAACCCGCATTCAGGCTCTGTTCGATGGCATCCTTGAGCTTGTCCACCTCGCCTTTCTGGATCAGCTCGGACACATAAAAAGTATTCAGCAGAATCTCGACCGCAGCCACCCGCTTGCCGTCCACGCCCTTGACCAGACGCTGGGAAATAATCCCCTTCAGCGTCATGGAAAGGTCGAGCAACAGGGACTCGCGCTCGTCTTCCGGAAAAAAACTCACAATGCGGTTGATGGCGTGATACGCGTTATTGGCGTGCAGGGTGCCGAGGCATAAATGGCCGGTCTGGGTAATGATCAGGGCCTGCTTCATGGTCGCGGTATCGCGGATCTCGCCGATCAGCAGCACATCGGGCGCCTCGCGCAGGGAATTGAGCAGGGCGGAGGCATAGGTTTCAGTATCGATCCCGATTTCACGCTGATTCACCAGCGATTTTTTGTGCTTGTGCACAAACTCGATCGGATCCTCAATGGTAAGAATATGCCCCGACTTGCTGGTATTGCGATGATCGATCATGGAAGCAAGCGTGGTGGATTTGCCTGAACCGGTTGCACCCACCACCAGGATCAGGCCGCGCTTCTCAAGCACCAGGTCTTTCAGCACCGGCGGCAGGCCGCTTTTCTCCAGCGAGGGGATCTGGTTGGTGATATAACGCGCCACCATGGCCACGCTGCCGCGCTGGCGGAACACATTGATGCGGAAGCGCCCGGCATCCGCCACCGAGAGACCGAAATTCAGCTCGGAATGCGCCTCGAAAGTCTGAATCTGCGCTTCGGTCATGAGGCCGAAGATGGCTTTCTTGACCATGGCCACGTCCAGCACCTGGGCGTTGATGGCGCGCAGTTCCCCCTCCATCTTGATATAGACCGGGGCGCCTGCGGAGATAAACAGGTCAGAAGCCTGCTTCTCCGCCATGAATTTGAAAACCGGGGCAAGATCCACTTATGTCACCTATTCCTTGGAAAGCAGGGATTTAAGAGAGCCAAACAGGCCTTTCTTGCGCTCCTTGGCTGTGCCGTCCGCCTCGGCATCCAGTCTGGCCGCATGTTCCGGGTCAAGCTGGGCATAAGCGGGTCCCATGTTGGTACGCCTGGCAACCACCATTTGTTTCATTGACTGCTGGTGGCGGCCCAGTTCAATGAAAGTGTTCGGCTTGCCCACCAGATATTTGGCGAACTCGTCCAGCATGCTTTCGTCAATTTCATCCGCATCATAAGAAAACTCGTTGACAGTCAAGCCGTTGAAATTTTTCATCGAGAGAAAAATTCTGGCCTGTTCGAAATCGGCGGCAAACTTGATATGCACCGGGATTTCATTTGCCACATTGAAGGTCGCGCGATCCAGCAGACCCTTTGCATTCTTGAACTCGGTACACTGGAATTTGAGGTTGGCCTGCCACAGATACTGCCGCTGCATTTCTATCATGGAGGGAATGTTCTTGCTGATGACAATTTCCCGCTCCGTCTTGCAGGCAAAGCGCAGATAGACAATCTTGATGAATTCTTTTTCGTCGATGCTGAAGCGGTCAGTGTTCACCACGAACCGCTCCGGGCGGAAATCATCTACCGTCCCGAATCCATCAATATAGTAGGCGCGGGTAGTGTTGGCTGAAATCGTGTTGAGATGATTGACCAGTTCCTGCAAATAAAGCTGGATTATTTTGAGCTTGGACTGAACCAGCAGAAAGCTTTGTGTCACTTCCTGCGCGCGCGCCTGGGTCAGGTTCTGCTCCCGCTCCTTGAGCGCCTGCGCTTCCTTTTTCAGATCATCCAGAAAAGCCATATACATTGCCCCGCTCTATGCAAAATCCGCTTCATTGTATGCCAAAAAACGGGGCGGGTTAACTCAGGTTATGAAGTATAATTTTTCGCTAATATTCCCTTTTCATGAATACTGATGCGCCCCTCTCCTAACGGCACGATTCCCTCAAAAAACCGCAACGACTGGAAGACCATCCGCACCCTGCTGCCCTATCTTTGGGAATTCAAGGGCCGGGTCGTTCTTGCGATTTTGTTGCTGCTGGCCGCCAAGGTCGCCAACGTGGCCGTGCCTCTGGTGCTCAAGGACATAGTCGACGCCCTTGACCAGCCGCGTGCCATGCTGGCCCTGCCGGTATTCCTGCTGCTGGCTTATGGCATGCTGCGCTTCATGTCCACGCTGTTTGGCGAACTGCGCGATGCGGTTTTTGCCAAGGCGGCCCAGCGCTCCGTCCGGCGCGTGGCCCTCAAGGTCTTCCGCCACCTGCATGAACTGGCGCTGCGTTTTCACCTGGAGCGGCAAACCGGCGGCATTTCGCGCGACATCGAGCGTGGCACACGCGGTATCGGTTTCCTGCTCAATTTCATGCTCTTCAACATTCTGCCCACCATGGTCGAGATCGGCCTGATAGCCGCCATCCTGCTGGCCAAATACGACATCTGGTTTTCCATCATCACCTTCACCACCCTGGTGGCTTACATCGTCTTCACCCTGATCATCACCGAATGGCGCATGGTGTTCCGCCGCACCATGAACGACATGGATTCCAAGGCCAACAGCCGCGCCATCGACAGCTTGCTGAACTACGAAACCGTGAAATACTTCAGCAATGAGGAATTCGAGACCCGGCGCTACGACGAAAACCTGCAAGTGTGGGAACAAGCCGCGATCCGCAACACCACCTCGCTCGCCGCCCTCAATGCCGGCCAAAGCCTTATCATCGCCATCGGCGTCACCGCGCTGATGCTGCTGGCCGGGCAAGGGGTGGTGGATGGCACCATGACACTGGGTGATCTGGTGCTGGTTAACGCCTACATGATCCAGATCTACATCCCGCTGCACTTTCTCGGCTTCGTCTACCGCGAGATCAAGCACTCTCTCGCCGACATGGAGAAAATGTTCGCCCTTGTGGAACAGCATGCCGAGGTGCAGGATCAGCCCGGCGCAGCGGAACTCAAGCTGGAACACGGCGCCATCCGTTTCGAGGAAGCCCATTTCCATTACGATGAAAAACGCCAGATCCTGCATGGCATCAGTTTCGAAGTGCCGGCAGGACAAACCGTGGCCGTGGCCGGCGCTTCCGGTGCGGGCAAATCCACCCTCTCCCGGCTGCTGTTCCGCTTCTATGATGTGACCGCCGGGCGCATCCTGATCGACGGCCAGGATATCCGCGCCGTGACGCAGAAATCCCTGCGCCAGGCCATCGGCATCGTGCCGCAGGACACCGTGCTGTTCAATGAAAGTATTTATTACAACATTGCCTACGGCCGCCCGGACGCGACACGGGAGGAAATCATCCAGGCGGCGCGTCATGCGCATATCCATGAATTCATCGAATCCCTGCCGGATCAATATGAATCCCTGGTAGGCGAGCGCGGACTGAAGCTCTCCGGTGGCGAAAAACAGCGCGTCGCCATCGCCCGCGCCATCCTGAAAAACCCGCGCATCCTGATCTTCGACGAAGCCACCTCTGCCCTGGACTCCAAATCGGAAAAAGCCATCCAGGCCGAACTGAAACAGATCGCCCATAACCGCACCACGCTAGTGATCGCCCACCGGCTTTCCACTATTGTAGAGGCCAACCAGATCCTGGTGATGGATCAAGGCCGTATCACCGAACGCGGCACCCACCTTGAACTCCTGGCGCTGCATGGTGCCTACGCCCAGATGTGGGCGCTGCAGCAACAGGAAGAATCCGAGCAACCCCTCAATGCCATTTAACCCAAGGAGCACAACATGGCCACTGTAGATCTGAATAAAGAAAATTTTTCCGATGTCATCACCGGTAACGATATAGTCGTGGTGGATTTCTGGGCGCCGTGGTGCGGCCCGTGCAAATCCTTCGCCCCAACTTATGAAGCGGTTTCAGAAAAAATCCCCGCAGTGGTAATTGCCAAGGTCAACACCGAAGTGGAACAGGAAATGGCGCACCATTTCCAGATCCGCTCCATTCCCACCCTGATGATCTTCCGCGAACAAATCATCATCTACTCCGAGCCAGGCGCCCTGCCAGGGCCTGCGCTGGAAGACATCATCGCCCAAGTCCAGGCGCTGGACATGGCGGAAGTCCATAAGCAGATCGCGGCAGAAAACGCCAAGTAGGGGCGATTTTAATCACCCCCTGGGCGGATGAATCCGCCCCTACTCGCTTACCGAGCCGCGTCCGCGCTTGATCTCGCCGCGCTGCTTCTTGGCTTCCAGGCGGCGTTTTTTTGACGCCAGCGTGGGCCGGGTGGCCACGCGTGGCTTGGGCTTTTCGGTGGCGCGGCGAATCAGTTCCACCAGGCGGCCAATCGCATCCTCGCGGTTGCGTTCCTGGGAGCGAAAGCGCTTCGCCTCGATCACCAGTTCACCCTCGGTCGTCAGGCGGCTGCCCGCCAGACGCATCAACCGGGCGCGCACATCCTCGGGCAGGTTGGGTGAATGGGCCACGTCGAAGCGCAACTGCACTGCCGTCGCCACCTTGTTGACATTCTGCCCGCCGGGCCCGGAAGCACGGATAAATTGCAGTACAATTTCGCGCTCATCGATGGCGAGCTGTGGTGTAATTCGAATCATGACTGAAGTTTAGTCCTTTCAACTCAGGCTGCAGCACCGCTAAAAAATTTTTCAACCCTTCATTTTCGGAGAAAGAAACATGAAACTGCTACGCCTTTTCACCCTGATCTTCGGCCTGTCCCTGAGCATTGGCGCATACGCAGCCAACCCTATGGTTGAAATGAAGACCAACCTTGGCAGCTTTACCCTGGAACTGTATCCGGACAAATCCCCAAAAACTGTCGAAAACTTCCTCCGCTATGTAAAAGGCGGCCTATACAAGGGCACGGTATTTCACCGCGTGATCGACAATTTCATGATACAGGGTGGCGGTTTCGACAAAAATCTGCATGAAAAAGAGACTTTTTATCCCATCCAGAATGAAGCCACCAACGGCCTGAAGAACGAGATCTACACCATTGCCATGGCACGCACCATGGACCCCCACTCCGCCTCGGCGCAGTTTTTCATCAACGCCAAGGACAACGCATTTCTCAACCATACCGCCCCCAACACGCGCGGCTGGGGCTATGCCGTGTTCGGCAAGGTCGTCAAAGGCCAGGAAGTCGTCATGAAAATCGCCAAGGTCAAAACCGGCCCGCGCGACCCCTTACCCTCCGATGTGCCGCTGGAAAACGTGGTGATCGAGGATGTAAAACTACTGCCTTGATTCCCCCCCAATTAACCACGGAGAACACGGAGAGCACGGAGTAACAAAGTTTGTCAGGCTTGCTTGGCCACCCCTCCACAAGGTGGAACCTTAAGGAAGCACTGATTTATTCGTCATTGCGAGAAGCGAAGCGCCGAAGCAATCTGTAACTTGTTGATTACCGAAGGACAAGATTGCTTCGCTGTGCTCGCAATGACGGGGCTACGGAATAAATCAGCGGTTCCTTAAAAAACCCGAGATTGTCTTTTCTCCGTGCTCTCCGTGCTCTCCGTGGTTTGCAACTGATTTTAAAGTTGAAATGACACCCGCCATCTACACCTGGCCCTACATTCTCGGCATCGCCCGGGAACATAAAAAGGAACTGATCGCCGCCCACGTCATCGCCGTTTTCGCGGCGCTGGCGAGCGTGCCGATCCCGCTCCTCATGCCGCTGCTGGTGGACGAAGTGCTGCTGCATCAGCCCGGCGTCATGGTTGGCTGGATCAACAGCCACTTTCCTGCCGCCTGGCACGGCCCGCTGCTGTATGTCGGCGCCATCCTGGCGATCACGGTGGTACTGCGGCTGGTCGCCGCCATGCTGGGGGTATGGCAGACGCGCAATTTCACCCTCATCGCCAAGGATGTTTCCTACCGCCTGCGTGAAGGCCTGCTGCAGCGCCTCAAGCGCATCGCCATGTCGGAGTATGAAACCCTGGGCAGCGGCGCGGTGGCCTCCCATTTTGTTACCGACCTTAACGCCGTGGACGACTTCATCGGCGCCACGGTCAGCAAATTCCTGGTGGCGCTGCTCTCCATTATCGGCACGGCGGCCATCCTGCTATGGATGCACTGGCAGCTCGCACTGTTCATCATGTTCATGAACCCGGTGGTGATCTACTTCACCACCGTGCTGGGCAAGAAAGTCAAAACCCTCAAGAAGAAGGAAAACAGCGCCTTCGAACTATTCCAGCAGGCGCTCACCGAAACCCTCGACGCCATCCAGCAGATCCGCGCCGCCAACCGCGAGGAGCATTACATCAGCCGCGTGCTGGAACGGGCGCGCGGCATCCGCACCCACGCCGCTGCGTTCTCGTGGAAAAGTGATGCCGCCAGCCGCCTGTCTTTCATGGTTTTCCTCATCGGCTTTGACATTTTCCGCGCCATCAGCATGCTGATGGTGGTGTTCTCCAACCTCACGGTGGGCGAGATGATGGCGGTGTTCGGCTACCTGTGGTTCATGATGGCGCCGGTGCAGGAAATCCTCGGCATACAATATGCCTATTTCAGCGCCAAGGCTGCCCTCGGCCGGATCAACCGCCTCATGGAGCTGGACGAGGAGCCGCACTACCCCGCCCTGCACGACCCCTTCAGCGGCAAGCACACCGTGGGCGTGCGCATGGAAAACATCTCCTTCCGCTACGGCGATGGCCCGCTGGTGCTCAACGACGTCAACCTCGACATCAAACCGGGAGAAAAGATCGCCCTGGTGGGCGCCTCGGGCGGCGGCAAATCCACCCTGGTGCAGGTTATCCTCGGCCTCTACCCCACCGAATCCGGCACGCTTTATTTCGACAACATCCCGGTGACGGAAATCGGCATGGAAGTGGTGCGCCAGCACGTTGCTACGGTTTTACAGCATCCGGCCATCTTCAACGACACGGTGCGCGCCAACCTCACCATGGGCTGCGACTGCCCCGATACGGAACTATGGCAGGCGCTGGAAGTGGCGCAGCTCAAGGACATGGTGGAACAGCTTCCCAAAGGGCTGGACACCATCGTCGGCCTTCAGGGCATCCGCATCTCCGGCGGCCAGCGCCAGCGCCTCGCCATTGCCCGCATGATCCTGGCCAAACCCCAGGTGGTTATCCTCGACGAAGCCACCTCCGCCCTGGACGCGGAAACAGAAGCCAGACTGCATAAAGCACTGCGGGCATTCCTGCAGGACCGCACCACGATTATCGTCGCCCACCGCCTCTCCGCGGTGAAACAGGCAGACCGCATCTACGTGTTCGAGGATGGCCACATCATCGAGGAAGGCGCCCACGAGGAGCTGCTGAAAAGTGAAGGGCTTTACAGCCGGCTGTATGGGCAGTTACAGCATTAAGCCCGCGTATGGCGCAATAACCAACGGGCATTGCGCCGAACGAAAAATCTCCCGATACTCGCCCCATGCCAGAAAATCGGCGCGCCTGGCACTTGGGCGGCGCAGAAACCGCCCTCGGTAATTTGAACTGACTGGAGACGAAATCATGCTTGTTGCCGACCTTC
>Ga0172380_10000417_pt1 | contig 84902 bp, 72 predicted proteins | sample Leawe162metaG_FD_119747 | JGI IMG/M metagenome (GOLD analysis project Ga0172380, IMG submission 119747) | Leachate microbial communities from a municipal landfill in Southern Ontario, Canada - Leachate well 162 metaG | ecosystem: Engineered > Solid waste > Landfill > Unclassified | place... | reverse complement strand
TCCTTCAATATCCCGATGATCTGGCTCTCGCTGAATTTGCTCTTTTTCATCTGAGTCCTCCTGGAGCAATTTTGCCCGAAGAACTCTATTTTTGCATGGCCTAATTATAAGGGATGGTTACACCCCCATGGTTAGCGGGTTCTCGACAATCATATCGATTTTCTTTTTGACCAGCTTCTTAATGGATGCGTGCTTTTTCAACGCCAACAAAAAAGCGTCTTCAAAGTAGGTCTCCATCAATCTCCGAAGACCTCTTCGTAAGAATGCCATTTGGCAGTTCCATTACGGAGCTTATCCTGCGCCTCTTCCATGGCTTTGCTGAAAGCCTGGTAGGAGAGTATCTTTTCCGTACCCTGCCCTTCTACCCGCCGTTTCAAGGAAAGCAGGTATTGGGTTATCACCTCGGCTACCGAGGTGCGGTTTTCCGCAGCAAATATCTTGGCGAAATCTGCCAGATCTTCATCCAGACTGATATTGATTCTTGTCTTACTCATGCAGCACCTCCATGGTTCCAAACATACACACGCCAGGAACACGTGTAAAGCATCGCCCATTAAACAAAGAGTTATTTTGCCACGGTCAGGGCAGACTAGATTAAGGGGGTGCGAGGTATTTGTCAAAATTTCGAGCGGAGAGAGAGATTGCAAACCCTCCACTCCCGAATCAAATCATATTGCAAATTTAACACCCCCCTCACAGAAAGCACTTATAGCTTTAAGGAAAGAGGATATGTCAGACAGCTGATAATCAACCAGGGGGTGAGATGGTGAGCAGGCCTTCCTTTGCAGACCTTTCCCTGTCCCGGACAGGGGCGGGAGAGGAGTCCAGACCCACGGAACGAGAATGCATTGCCCTGCTCGGCCTTGATCCCCATTGCCCGGCCAGCCTGCCCTTTTTCGGCGCCGATGCCACTAGCGGCTGTGAAAACGAGTTGCAGGTGGCGGTGGCCGGCAGCCGCGAGGCGGCAGATCTGCCCCGGGCCATCGAGCAGTCGAGCTACTATGCCAACCTCATCAAACGGGCCGACCGCGGCGACACCTCCCCCCGGGCCCGGCGGAACCTGGAGCGCTACCTCGGCGACAATGTCGAGCAGATCTGGGAGAACAGCTGGGTGCGTTTTCCCCTCTCCTGTCTGCATCCAAACGCCATGAATGTTCTGGCCGCCGACCTCAGGGCCGACAAACAGGATCCCGCCCGCGGCGAACGCTCAGATTCCGCCCGCTTCTTCGTGCTGGAAGGAGGCGAGCAACACCTGCGCATCCCCATAAGTTACCTGCTCAAGCTGGCCCTGGCCGATGTTCTCGGCCAGGGGCACAGCCATCAAACAGTGCGAAAAACCGGGAAGCGGCTGCTCGCCCACCTGTTGAGCGACAACACCTCGCCGGAGACCTTTTCCTTCCATGTCACCGCCATGCATGCCCACACCGGCTATGGCCGGGCTCTGGCCCGGGAAACGGCCAAGCGCTTCCTCTTCACCCAGCTGCTGATCATGTATGCCAATGAAAAGTTCGACCTGGTCCGCCGCGGGCAAAAAGCGATGCTCTTTTTTTCCCCCCATCCGCCGATGCGGCAGCGGGCCTTGAACGAATGCATCTCCGACGCCTTCTACCGCAAGCTGTTCATGAGCCCCTGCCTATCCGGCTGGAACGAGGGCGAGGCCAAACACCAGTACATGATCCTTTGCCACCAGGTTTTGAGCCGCAGCCATCTCAACGCGGTGATGAAGATGCGCGAGGCCGGCATCATCACCACCAATCTGGTAATGATGCCCCATACCTCCAACATCAGCCTGGCCAACAACGGAACCCATGTCAGCATGGGTAGCCGCAAGCTGAACCGGCTGCTGGGCGACCCCGGCTCCGGCTTCACTCCCCGCCACGAGAAATACCTGGGCGATTTGGTGGCCAAGGTCATGGAACACTTTCTCCCCCTTTTCGTCACCACTTACAGCGCCGCCCCCTACCGCCTCGCCTTCGAGGACTTCCATCCCGAACAGGCCCTGGGCTTTCTCCCTCACCAGCTGGACTATACCCACCTGCGCATGCTCTGGCGGCGCTGGCGGAAAAAGGCAAAGAACAAGTTCTGCGGCCAGGCCATCACCCCTTTCGGGCCACAGCGAATCGACCAGATTGTCGGGAAAGTCTGCCGTTGCCAGGGGGATTTCGTCCCGGATTTCCGGCTCATCGATTACCCGGTGGCCTTGCTTTCCACCGAGCAGAGCGCCAGCCAGGACGGGAGACTGCACAACGACAAACGTCTCCGGGAAGACCTGGACATGATGGGGATCTTCGACAAACGGATGTCGGTCTACCTGCCTTACAAGCTGCGGGAATTCGAGGTCATGGGCTTTTCCGGTTTCGAGGCCAGGTGTCATTCGCTTTTTGAGCAGTTCGCCGGCGACCTGGGCCAAGCCACCGACCTGCAGATGCTGCTCAACGCCCTGGCCTTCAAGCTCATCGCCGCGGGCAGCGTCAGCCATCAGCACATCCCCGACACCCCCTTTGTCGAAAGCGAGCGGCGCCAGATCCTGTTCGGCACGGCCATCGGCATCCCCACCTTTTTCGTGCACAAGGAGACGCCCAACCGTTTCCTGCGCTCCATCCTGAAAAAAACCAAGAATACCCGGACCAGCCGCCGCTACCCAGGCTATCTGCGCGTGCTGCATCAGGAATACCGCCTCGCCCTGCTTGAGCTTATCCGGGAAGAGGCCGCCGAGCTGGTGGAGGGTTTCGCCTTTACCGAGCTGCTGGCCGATCTGGAGCTGCGCTTGCGGGAGCCGGGTAAGCATGGCGCCGCAGGCCGCTTGACCGCCGGCATTCTTGCCAAAAGCGGCGCCGATTCCCCCTGCGCCATGTCGGCCCGGGAATTCAATCAGGCGGCGGAACGCTATTACCGCGAGGAGTTGCGGCAGATGCAGATCAACGAAGGCTGGGAGTTTGTCGTCGAGGACATCCAGGCCATGGCGGTCGGGGAGATTCCGCTTTCCCTGGAGGTGCGCGATGAAGTGGCCGCCATCCTCGGCGGGCAGGATGCCGAAGCCTTCCTCCGCCTGGTCGGGGACGAACTGGCATGCGATCATCTTGCCCCGGCAAACGCGGTCAGGCTGCTGCAGCTCATGATCATCGCCGAGGATCTGGACAGCAAACGGCACAAGACTTTGCAAGGAGGGCAGTGATGAGGCATCAATATGTCGAACGAATGCACGGCACGGTGATAACCGAGGAACTCTTCGGCGACCGGATCGTGCGTTTTCTGTACTCCCGGGCCAGGGAAAAGGCCCCTTTTCTCTTTCGCCTGGCGACCTCGGCCCGGATGTCGAGCCTTTTGGGCCTGTATCATTTTGACCTGGCCCTGGGACCGAGGTTGAGCGGCAATTCCCGCTTTCTGGCGCGCTGCGGCGTCGATCTGAGCGAATGCCTGGCACCGCAGGCCCACTTCACCACCCCCCGCAAAATCTTTGAACGGCAGATCCGCTATTGGCAATGCCGGCCCATGCCGCAAATCACCGAAGCCGTGGTCTCCCCCGCCGATGCCAGGGTGGCGCTTGGGTCCCTGGCCTCTGATTCCCCGCTGTTTCTCAAAGACAAGTTTTTTGACTATGAGGAGTTGCTGGGCTTTGACCATCCCCTCTGGCTTGAACTCTTCAGCCATGGCGACTACGCGGTTTTCCGGTTGACCCCGGACAAGTACCATTACAACCACGCCCCGGTCTCCGGCCTGGTGGTGGAACACTACACCCTGGACGGCGTATACCATTCCTGCAATCCAGGCGCGGTGGTGGAAGTGGTCACTCCTTACTCCAAAAATAAACGGGTGGTAACCGTTATCGACACCGATGTTCCCGGCGGCACCGGTGTAGGCTATGTGGCTATGGTGGAGGTGGTGGCGATGATGATCGGCGACATCGTGCAATGCTACAGCGATAAGGGATATGACCAGCCGCTGCCTATCCGGCCCGGCATGTTTCTCAGCAAGGGCCAGCCCAAAAGCCTTTACCGGCCGGGAAGCAGCACCGACATCCTGCTTTTCGAGAAGGACCGGATCATTTTTGCCGGGGATCTTCTGGAGAAAGGGAAGCGGGCCGATGTACACAGCCGTTTCAGCCTCGGTTTCGGCCGCCCCCTGGTGGAGGTCGAGGTCCAGGCGCGCTCGCTGATCGCCATGGCAAAAGACGCAACCGTTCACCAGGGCGATCGCCAAAGTACCAATACCACCGGACTGTAACCGTTCAGCAGTGCCGCAGATTTGGACAAGCGGACCGGCGCTGCGTACCTCGTGTACGTAAGCCGGACCGATCGTCCGAAGATGTGGTGCTGCTGAACGGTTACCAAGAGACAACCACGGAGGCACAATATGAGCAATGGCATTTTCACCCTGCTTCTCGGCCTGGTGCTGCTTCCCCCGCTATTTTTGGCTTACCGGGGGCTGACGGGCGAAAAATGGCAGATCATCGCCGCGATTCCGACCAGAAAGGTCGAGAGGAGCGACGATTGCTGGCATGGCGTCAATATTACCTATTACGGGGCATTGCTGGCCAGCGGCTCCCTTTTCGGCGCGATGATCTTCTTCCTGCTCCTGGCCTCCATTGGTCTGCCCATCTGGGGGATCATCGGCCTGCTCCTCGGAGTGATGGGCTGCTCGGTGGCCGCGGCCAAACTTCTCGCCAGGGCAGTGGAGAAAAAACAAAACACCTTCACCGTGGGCGGCGCCGCCATCATCGGCCTGGCAAGCATGCCCCCGGCAGTGGCGGCCTACAACGGCCTGGCCTCGCAGCTGAATACGCCGCCGGCCACCCTCCTCCCGGTGATGGGGGCCCTGGCGGTTGCCTATCTGCTGGGCGAGGGGATCGGCCGGCTCGCCTGTCTCAGCTTCGGTTGTTGCTACGGCAAACCCTTGTCCGAGCTTGGCCCGACGGCGCGCCGGCTCTTTACCCCGTTCGCCGCCACCTTTCACGGGGCCACCAAAAAGATCTCCTACGCCTCCGGCCTTGCCGGCGTCGAAGTGGTGCCGATCCAGGCCATCACCTCATTTCTCTCGGTGACCATCGGCTTGCTGGCCATGTATCTCTCTCTGGAGGGATATTTCACTTTATCCTTCCTGCTCGCCGCCCTCTTCGCCCTAGGCTGGCGCATCCTGTCCGAATATTTCCGCGCCGACTACCGGGGCGAGGGGAAATTTTCCGCTTACCAGAAGATGGCCTTGGCCGGCATCGGCTACTGCCTTCTCCTGGCGCTCTACGGCGAAAGCGGCGCGGCCGGGAGGCCGGACCTGGCGACCGGGCTGGCCTTGCTCTGGAATCCGGCCGCCCTGCTCTTCTTTCAGGCCATGTGGCTGCTGCTTTTCCTTTACACCGGCTTCAGCACGGTGACCGGCGCCACCCTCGCCTTTCACGTGCGCCGGGAAAAAATCTGATAGTTTTCCGCTCAGGCAGCCCGGTCGTCTTCTTCCTGGGAGGCCTGCGCCCGGACTTCCACCCGTCTGTTCCGGACAATGGCCGAACCCTTTTCCTGCTTGGCCGCCCGCTTGACCCCGGAGGCAAGAAAAGCCAGCTCCGCGTATGAATTCACCGTGCATTCTTCGGTGCTGACGATGCCGATGGAAAGCGCCAGCAGGGCAAACCGCCGCAGCTCCCCCTGCCGGTCCCTGGCATAATAATACCCCTCCGCAAACTCCTGCCCGCCATGGAATTCGGGCAGCAGCCCCTTCAGGCCCTCGATGATCCGGCGGCAGATCTGCTGCGAAACATAGGGCCGGGTGATCACGATGAAATCATCCCCGCCGATGTGGCCGACAAAACGGAAACGGTCATCTCCGCCGGGCTGGACAAGATCGACGATGAGCTGGCCGATCCGCCGGATGACCATGTCCCCCTTTTCAAAACCGTAATAATCATTGTAGGGCTTGAAGTCGTCAATATCGATATAACAGACGTCGAAATTGACCTTGCGTTGCAGCAGGGTGGCCACGGTGCGCTGGATGAATTCGTTGCCCGGCAGCCCGGACAGGGGGTTAGCCCCCTTGGCCAGCTGAATGCTTTTCCGGGTAATGGCCTCAAGCAGGGCGCTGATCGCCACGGTTCCCAGGTAATTACCATTTCTGGTCACGCAGATATCGTCATACAGATGTCTGCCTCTTCTGGCCTTGATCCGCCGCACCACCTCTTCCATGGGGGTTGCCGCCTCAACCAGGAGAAAATCGTCCCCCAGCACATCCTTTACCGTCCGGTGGGCCGAAAGGGCAAAGCCATAGCCATGGGGGCCGAGCATCTGCTTTTCCAAAAAATGCATCCGATTCAGCATGCCCAGCACTCTCTGCTGATCGACAACCGGGATGCCCTGCAGCTTGACATCATCCATGAACCGTTGATGTGCAGTCATCAGGGATTGCTGGGGAGAAAGGGGCTCAATGTACTTGACGGTGTTGCCGATGGTGCTGGACTCCCCAGAGACTTCCGGGCAAGATAAGGCAGTATTGCGGATAACCAGGGGGGCGAAATGTTGCCGGGAAAGACCCGGCCCGGGCCGTTCCAGCAAGAAGCCCTGAAGCAGGTCGATATCGAAGCGGGCAAGGGTATCCACCTCTTCCTGCCGCTCAATCCCTTCGGCAATGACGGTGATCCCGAGCTTGTGGCACACCGTGGCAATGGCGTCCACCAGATTATGCTTGAAGGAATCCTGGTCGATATTGGCGATGAAGTGCCGGTCCACCTTGAGATAATCAGGCTCGATAACCGAGAGCATCTTCAAGCCGCCATAGCCGACCCCGAAGTCATCGATGGCAATCTTGTATCCCCTTTTCCGGTAGTACTCCACCGCTTTTTTAAAAAGATCATAATCCCGGATCGCCTCCTGCTCGGTAATCTCCAGAATGATCCGCTCCTTGGCGATGCCGAATTCCTCGGCCAGCCGATCCGTCTCTCCTCCCCAGTGATCGGGATGCATGAGGGTGGCCGGACAGATATTCACATAGAGATAGGCGTTGGTCTCGGCAAAACCCAGCGCCGCGGCGCGGGAAAAGGCATGTTCCCGGCAGAGCATATCGAGAATGGAGATAATGCCTTCCTCCTGGGCTCTTTGGAAAAGCGCCCCGATATCGAGGGAAAAGGTCCGGGCCTCCCGCAACCTGGCCAGAGCCTCATAACCGAAAACCTCCCCGGTCCGCCTGGAAAAAACGGGCTGAAACCAGGAAGTTAGCCCGTCTTTATCAAGTAGATCGAGAATATCTCCCCGTGATAATCCGGACGGAGGAAACCCTGTGCCCCCGGTCTTTTTTCCCGGCATGATCACCTCCGCCGGCCGGCTCATGCGGCCACCAGTTGAGGAAGAAGCGGTTCACTTTCTTCCTGCCGCCGGCCCTCTTCTGCCGCCGCTTCCTCCTGTCCGTTGATCAGGGTAATCAGCGAGCCCGAGATGAGCCGCAGCTCCACCGCCTGCGTCCTCAATTCCGCCGCGGTTCGGGCCGCCTCTTCCGCCTCGGCGGAGGCAGCCAGGCTGACCGTGTCGATCTCGCGCATGGCCGCGCTCACCTGCTTGATGCCGATGACCTGTTCGGCGCTGGCCACGGCAATGTTCTGGACCTCTTTATCCACCGTGGCAATGCCCTGATGGATATCGACAAACACCTTGTCCAGACTTTCACAGAGCGTACTGCCCTGCTTCACCTTTTCGATATTATTCTGGATAATGATGCCGGTTTCCTTGGCGGAGGAGGCCACATTATGGGCCAGCCTCCGGATCTCCTCGGCCACCACGCCGAAACCTGCCCCGGCCTCCCCGGCCCTGGCCGCTTCCACCGCGGCGTTTAGGGCCAGCATATTGGTCTGAAAGGCGATATCGTTGATGTTCTTGATGATCTTCATTACCTCGCCTGACTGGCCTTCTATCTCCTGCATGGCCTGCAGCATCATCGCCATCTGCGCCCCGCCTTCCCGCACCACCTCTTGCATGCCCCTGGAAAGAGCGCCGGCCTGCCGGGCGCTCTCGTTGTTGGCCTGGGTCTGGCCAAAGAGCTGTTCGATGGAGGCCCCGGTCTCTTCCACCCCCGCGGCCTGCCGCCCCGCCCCTTCCGCCAGACTCAGGCTCGAAGAGGAAAGCAGGGTTGATTCCTCGTAGATATGTTCCGCTACGCCCTGCAATCTTTCCTTGATCTGCAGCAGGGGCTGGATCACCTTGCGGCCGAGATAGAAGACGATAAGGAGGAAAACCCCGAAAACGCCGAGCCCGGAAGCGAGGGTGACGAGGAGCGCCCTGGTTTTTGTCTGCCGAAACAAGGCGGCATGGTCGGCTTGCACCGTAGCCATGGCCTCGCCGGTCCGCGCCCCGGTCTGTTCGGCAATCTGCTCCGCCAGGGCGCGGGTCATGATAACGGCTTCCAGCCCCTTGTCGCCGGTGTACTGATCCGCGGCCCGGATCCCCTCGGCATAGGAATCGTGGAAGGCGGTCATCCCCTTGGCCACATCAACTTGCCGCTTGAAACCGCCATACTCCCCGGCGATCTTCTGCAACTGCCCAAGGCTTGCCTCATCGCGGGCAAAGGCGCGCTGGGCTGTATCCAGCATGGCAGTAATCCGGGCATCGCCCTTGGTCATTTCTTCTTCATACCTGGCACGCATGTTCGTAAACTGACCGCGCACCAGGAAATTCTTCCACTGGAGCATCTGCTCCAGCAAGGCCGCCTGGAGTTCACGCACCAGAAGCACATTATCCATCCCGTCCTTTCCGGAAACCTGCATGCCGGCATTGGCCAGGCTTGCACCGGCGATCAGCCGTTCCTGGGTAGTGACCGAAATGGTGTAGAGCACTCCCATCCCTACCCCTGCGGCCAGCATGATAACGACAAAAAAAATGCCAAGCTTGTTTTTCAGGTTCCACCGCACGGCGTGTCCTCCCAAGGGCTGATTGAATGCGTTATGCGTTTCTCTGCGGATTGCTTTGTCTGCTGCCGGCCTTGGCGGGAAGCCGGCTTTCCTTTGCTGGAGCCTCCGGGTGAAAGGAGAAAAGATAGGCGGGGCAAACAGCATGCCTGCCGTTTTGGCAATATCTTTCCAGTTCATGCAGGCTTGGCACGTACGGGGTGTTCTTGGCGGAACAGCTGGCCACGGACCAGATGTTCGTGTTGTGGTTGTAATGGAGAAGATGTTTGCAGTGCATGGCGCTAGCCTCCTTGTGCGGTTGTGGTTTTCTGGTTTCCATGCAAAACAAACTACCCCCTCTATATTAGATGCTGATCAGGTAACGGTTATTTTCCAATTCAAGAAAATTTTCACTTCTGTTCATCTCCTAATGAATCCCTAATAAAATTCTAACAATCAGGGGGCATAGTAACAGGCAGACTTAACGACCATGCCACACCCGGGCATAAGCCCTCTGTAACTTCATTTAAGGAGAGACTCCATGACGATGTACAAAGGTTTTCTGAACAGAACCATCACTAAGGCTGCGTTGGCGGGCTGCCTGGTCGCCGTCGCCGCCACCACCGCTTTTGCCGACAATGTTAAGGTGGACGCGAAAATCCCCGCCTACAAAAAAGTAAGCGGCGTTTCCGGCAACCTCGACAGTATCGGCTCCGACACCCTGAACAACCTAATGACCTACTGGGCCGAAGGCTTCCGCAAGGAATACCCCAATGTCCGCATTCAGATCGAGGGCAAGGGCTCCAGCACCGCGCCTCCCGCCCTCATCTCCGGCACTGCCCAGCTCGGGCCCATGTCCAGGGCGATGAAGTCCGAGGAGATCGACGCCTTCACCAAAAAATACGGCTACGCCCCGACCCAGATCAGCGTGGCCCTCGACTCCCTGGCTGTGTTCGTCAACAAGGACAACCCGATCAAAGAGATGAGCCTGCAAGAGGTTGACGCGATTTTTTCCAAAAACCGCAAAGGCGGCCTGAGCGAAGCAATCACCACCTGGGGCCAGGTGGGCCTTACCGGCAAGTGGCAGCAGGCGCCGATGAGCATCTATGGCCGTAACTCCGCCTCCGGCACCTATGGCTATTTCAAGGAAAAAGCCCTGTTCAAGGGGGACTACAAGGATACCGTCAAGGAACAGCCCGGTTCCGCTTCGGTGGTCATGGGGATCACCGAGGATGAAAACGGCATCGGCTACTCCGGCATCGGCTACGTGACCTCTGGGGTCAAACCCCTGGCCCTGAGCAAAAAGAAAGGGGAAAAAGCCCATGAAGCCAACTACGAAAACGTGCTGAGCGGCAGCTACCCCCTTTCCAGAACCCTGTTCATCTATGTGGGCAAGGAACCGAACAAGCCGCTGCCCGCCCAGACCGCCGAATTTCTTAAATACATCCTTTCCAAGGGTGGCCAGGAAATCGTGGTCAAGGACGGCTTCCTGCCCCTGCCTGCCAAGGTGGTGGAAAAAGAGCTGGCTAAACTTAAGTAACCTCCCCGGCCATGGCCGGACTTAAAGCTCACCTCCCCGGCCCCCGGGAAGGCCAACGCCGATGGGCAGGCCTTTCCGGGGGCTTTTCAGGTAGAAGCCGTTTGCAGCAGAAGGATTCAGAACAGCAAGGAACCCCATGCAAAAACTCGACAAACAGTTCATCAAAAAGGTGCGCCGCCAGGACCGGTTCGCCACCCGCGCCATTACCGTGGGCGGCCTGCTGGTCATCGCCAGCGTCATCGCCATCCTGGTGCTGATCGTCCGCGTGACCCTGCCGCTGTTCCAGACGGCCGACGCCACCATCATCCACCGCGTGGCCACCGCGTCCGGACAACCCCCTGTTCTCGCCGTGGGCATGGACGATACCCAGGAAGTTGGCTTTACCCTGAACGATACCGGGCTTTTCTCCTTCTATAATCTCGCCTCGGGCAAACTTTTTCTCAACGCCCCCGCCTCCCCCCACAAGACCAGGGTGCAATCGGTCGAAAGCAACAAGAACAACGTCTATGCCCTGCTTTGGGATGACAACAGCGTTACCGTTTCCCAGGTGGATTTCCGGCTGCTATATGACGAGACCGGCCAACGGACCGTCCAGCCGGAAATAAGCCAACTCGGCGAATACCCGGCCCGTCACTATCCAGCCCCGATAAAAAGCATGATGGTCCGCAGCCAGGAAGGACGGCTGACCCAGGTGGCGCTCCTGGCAAACAACCGGTTTCAGATAGACCGTGAGGTCGTCACCACCAATATTTTGGGGGAGGAAAAGAAAGAGGCCTTTTCCTTTCTGATCTCCGAAGAGCTGCCGGGCAGGATCACCGCCTTCACCCTGGACGAAAAAGGCGACGCCCTGTTTGCCGGAACCGATACCGGCTGCTTGTTGCGGTGGGACCTTCAGGAAAACGAGACTGCCGAGCGCACCGACAACGTAGTGGCGGTAGTGGGGGATAAAGGGGTTACCGCTCTGGCCATGGTGTTCGGCGATATCTCCGTGGCGGTGGGCGACGCCGAAGGCGGCCTTGCCACCTGGAGCCGGATCTGGGAAGGCGAGGGAGAGTCCAGGGTGCGAAAACTCCGCAAAACCCATATCCTGACCAGCCACAAGAACCCGGTGGAACAGATCATCCCCTCCCGCCGCTCCAAATCCCTGGTCAGCCTCGGCGCAGACGGCGCAACCCATTTCGACCACATGACCAGCGAAAAGCACCTGCTGGATCTTGACATTCCCCTGACCATGGCAGGGATCTCCGGCCAGGGCAACGGCTTGATCGGCCTGGCCGCGGACAGGAACCTCACCGTTTGGAACGTCGATTCCCCCCACCCGGAGATCAGCCTGAAAACCCTGTTCGGCAAGGTCTGGTATGAAAGCTACGACAAGCCGGAGTACGTCTGGCAGTCCTCCTCCGCCTCAGATGACTTCGAACCGAAATTCAGTCTGGTCCCGCTGTTGTTCGGCACCATCAAGGGGACTCTGTATGCCATGATCCTTGCCGTGCCCCTGGCCATCTTCGGCGCGGTCTACACCAGCCAGTTCAGCACTCCCACCTTTAAAAAGACGGTCAAGCCGGTGGTGGAGATCATGGCCTCGATTCCCTCGGTGGTCATCGGCTTCCTCATCGCCCTCTGGCTGGCGCCCATCGTGGAAAAGACCATCCTCACCGTGATTCTGGGGGTGCTGCTCCTGCCGCTCATTTTCGTCGCGATCATGACCGCGCTCAAGCCCTTCTACAAGACGCCGACCCTGCAAAACTTCTGCAACGGCCATGAATTTCTGCTGCTGACCCCGGTCATCCTTCTGGCCGCGACCCTGGCCATGGGGATCGCCCCCACCGTCGAACAGCTGCTCTTTGCCGGCGACTTCAAGCAATGGCTCTACAACGATCTCGGCTTGCGCTATGACCAGCGCAACTGCATCATCATCGCTTTTGGTCTCGGCATCGCGGTGATCCCCATCATCTTTTCCATCACCGAGGACGCCATCTCCAACATTCCGCCCAGCCTGACCGCCGCCTCCCTGGCCTTGGGCGCCAGCCGCTGGCAGACGATCTGGCGGGTGGTGCTGCCCTCGGCCAGCCCGGGGATCTTTGCCGCGATCATGATCGGCTTCGGCCGGGCGGTGGGGGAAACCATGATCGTGCTCATGGCCACCGGCAATACCCCTATCCTCGACTGGTCGGTCTTCAACGGCATGCGGACCCTGTCCGCCAACATCGCCGTAGAAATCCCGGAAGCGCCCATGGGCGGTACTCTCTACCGGGTCCTCTTCCTCTGTGCCTCCATGCTCTTCGCCCTGACCTTTGTGGTGAACACCGGGGCGGAGCTGGTCCGTGAACGATTGCGGAAGAAATATGGACGTTATTAAAGATAGTTAGACACGAAACATACGAAAGGACACGAAGGATGAATCGTTAAAAGTCTCGGAAGTCCCCTCCCCCCTGGCGGAGGATGGTTAGGGAGAGGGGGAACTTGCCATGAACCCGTGCCGGCTTGAACTCCACCCACCCCCTGTTCCCCTCCCGTCAAGGGAGGGGGAATTACGGGCAACACTGCCTTACCTTGGAGAAAACATCATGACCAAAAAATTCTGGCGGCAGGGAGAACCCTTCGTCTGGGCCACCGGCCTGGCCCTCTCCCTGATCCTCTTTTTGACCCTGCTCCTCTTCTATGTGGTAATGGCCAACGGCCTTTCGGTTTTCTGGCCTAAAAAGGTCGCCCTGGCAACCCTAAGCGACGGCCGGCATTTGCTCGGGGAGATTGTCCAGGAAGAGACCATTCCCGGCAGCGAGAAAAAGCGGGTCCAGTTCAAGATCGGCAACCGGGATCTCTACGGCCTCGACTTCAAATGGGTGGACTTTTCCGAGATCACCAGCCTGAGCTTTCCGAAAGAGGTCCAGGTCATTGAGCGCCAGGAATACGGTAATTTTTACGGCTTTTTGAGCGAACTGGAGGTCAAGGGTCTCGCCCCGCCCGCCTTGGGCGCCAACAGCCTGACCCAAACCATTGCGGCCCTGGACGACCGGAAAAACGAAGTGCGGCTGCTGGGCAAAAAGATCGCCAACCTCAACCGGCGGGTGGAGCTGATCGACCACCACCTGGCCACGGCCCGTTACAATAAGGAAGAAAACACCCCAGCCATGGCCGCCCTCAAAGGCGAAAAAAGCGGGCTCAAAACCGAGTTTGAAGCGCTGGTCTCCATCCTTGGGGAAAAAGCCGCGGCCCTGGCCACCAATCAGGCGATCTTCACCGATGCCAACGGCCGGACCAAAGCCATTTCCCTGCCCAGCATCGTCCGCACCTACCAGCCCAACGGAATGTCGTTTTTCGCCAAGTGCGGCTATTACCTGGAGCGGCTGCGGGAACTCCTTTTCGACGAGCCCCGTGAATCGAATACCGAAGGCGGCCTGTTCCCGGCCATCTTCGGCACCGTCATGCTGATCTTTCTCATGAGCATCCTCTCCTTTCCCCTGGGGGTTCTGGCCGGCATCTATCTGCGCGAATACGCCAGGGACGGCTGGCTGGTGAGAATGGTCCGCATCGCGGTCAACAACCTGGCCGGCATCCCCTCCATCGTCTACGGCATCTTCGGCCTGGGCTTTTTCGTTTACGGGATCGGCGGCACCATCGACCAGTTCTTTTTCCCGGAGCGGCTCCCTACCCCGACCTTCGGCACCGGCGGCATCCTCTGGACCAGTCTGACCCTGGGGCTGCTCACCGTGCCGGTGGTGATCGTGGCTACGGAAGAGGCCCTGGGCTCCATTCCCCCCGGCATCCGGGAGGGCTCCCAGGCCCTGGCCGCCACCAAGTTCCAGACCTTGAGCAAAATCCTGCTGCCCATGGCCTCGCCGGGTATTCTCACCGGCTTCATCCTGGCCATGGCCCGGGCTGCGGGCGAGGTCGCCCCGCTGATGATCACCGGGGTGGTCAAGCTGGCCCCGGCCCTGCCCCTGGACGGGGTCTTTCCCTATCTCCATCTGGACCGGAAATTCATGCATCTCGGCTTTCATATCTACGACATCGGCTTTCAGTCCCCCAACGTGGAGGCGGCCAAGCCCATGGTCTATGTCACCACCCTCCTGCTGATCCTGATTGTCCTGGCCATGACCAGCACGGCCATCCATCTGCGCAACAAGATGCGCCAGCGCCATTCCGTGGTTGATGTGTAATAAGCGATCACATGGCACCACATCTTGCGGCACCCTGTGACCGATTATTTCTAGGTTCTTTAACCTCTTGGGACGTACCCTGTGATCCGTTACGATGTGTAAAACGAGGAGAAAAAATGCCCGCAACCGACAACGCCATAATCAACATCGAAAACCCGCAGGTCGAAATCGAGAACCTGAACCTCTATTACGGGGCAAGCCAGGCGCTCAAAGATCTGAACTTCGGCATCACGGCCCAGCAGGTCACCGCCCTGATCGGCCCCTCGGGCTGCGGCAAATCCACCCTGATCCGCTGCATTAACCGGATGAACGATTTGGTGGACGGCCTGCGGATTGAGGGGGTGATAAAAATCGACGGGGAAAACATCAACGACCCTACCCTGGATGTGATCGAACTGCGCCGCAAGGTCGGCATGGTTTTCCAGAAATGGAACCCCTTCCCCAAGTCCATCTACGAAAACATCGTCTACGGCCTCAGAATCGCCGGCATCCATGACCAGGCGGTGCTAGACGAGGCCGCGGAAAAATGCCTGAAACGGGCGGCCCTCTGGGACGAGGTCAAGGACCGGCTGCACCAGTCGGCCATGGGCCTTTCCGGCGGCCAGATGCAGCGGCTCTGCATCGCCAGGGCCATTGCCGTCAGCCCGGAGATCATCCTCATGGACGAACCCTGCTCGGCCCTGGACCCGCGTTCCACCGCAAGGATAGAGGATCTCATCCGCGAGCTGCGGGGGGAATACACCATCATCATCGTCACCCACAACATGCAGCAGGCAGCGCGGATCTCAGATTACACGGCATACATGTACCTCGGCGAGATGATCGAATACGGACCGACCCAGACCCTGTTCACCATGCCGGTGAAAAAGGAAACCGAGGATTACATCACCGGCCGCTTCGGTTGAATCACGTACAGTCCAGCAGCGAAGCTGCGCTTTCTCTCCCATGGCTACGCCGCCGAGCAGCGCAGCCTTGGCCGAATGAGGTGCTTGCACTGTTTGAGGCGAAGCCGAGTTTGCAAAGCGCCCGGCCAAGGCGAGCAGTACCCCATGCGGGGCATAAACTCCGGGAACCCCGCCTGCGGCGGGACAAGTAACTGGGTGCCCTTTCTTTTGGTTCGTTTTCTTTGGGCAAGCAAAGAAAATGAACAAACATCCTGACTATCACGCCGGATCAATCAAACCTTTCCGGACCCTCCGCCCAATGCGGTGGTTTTATGCACAACAAGGAGCAATTCCATGGCTAAAAACATTCAAACGGAAATAGAGAAACTCAAGAACCTGCTCGTCTATCTCAGCACGACGGTGCAGGAAAACATCCAGAAATCGGTCAAGGCGCTGTGGGAGAAAAATCCCGACCTGGCCCGGCAGGTGATCGCCACGGACAAAGGGGAGATCGACAGCCTGGAAATCAGCGTGGAGGAGGAATGCCTGCGCCTTCTCGCCCTGCACCAACCGGTGGCCGGAGACCTGCGCTTCATCGTCACCGTGCTCAAGATCAATAACGATCTGGAGCGCATCGGCGACCTGGCAGCCAAGATCGCCGACAAGGTCATCCTGCTCCACGACATCGACCCGGTCCGCTTTGCCGCCGAAGGCATGCAAATTCCGGAGATGTTCAACGCCATGTTTGCCAAAACCATCTGGATGTTTCAAAATACCATGGAGGCCTTTGTCAACGAGGACACCGATCTGGCTTACCGGGTCTGCCTTACGGACGATGAGGTGGACCGGGCCAAGGGCGCGATCCGCACCGAGATGGAGGAGATCATCATGCGCGATCCGGCCCAGCATGTGTATCTGGCCAAGCTGATCAGCGTGGCCAGGAGCCTCGAACGCATCGCCGATCATTGCACCAATATCTGTGAAGATATTATTTATATGGCGCAGGGCAAGATTGTCCGCCATCATGTAACCAGATAGGATTACGGGAACTGTTCGGGAGAGAAAGACAATGGCCAGAGAAACCATTCTTGTCGTGGAAGATGATGAAAGCATCCAGCAGCTGGTGGGCTACAACCTGGCCAAGGCCGGGTTCCATGTCCTCTATGCCGACAATGGGGAACAGGCCCTCAGTGTCATCAAGCGGGAAAAGCCGGAGCTGATCGTCCTGGACCTCATGCTCCCCGGCCTCAATGGCTTTGAGGTCTGCAAGCTGGTGCGCAAGGATCCCAAGACCAGAACTCTGCCCATCGTCATGCTCACCGCCAAAAGCGAGGAAAACGACATGGCTGCGGGCCTCGATCTCGGGGCTGACGATTACATCACCAAGCCCTTCAGCACCAAGATCCTTATCTCCCGGATCAAGGCGGCCCTGCGCCGCAAGGATGGGTTGAGCGAAGAAGGGAGCGCCGGCAAAAAAAACTCCCCACTCATTGTGCACGAAATAACCATCGACCCCAACCGTTACGAGGTTCTGGTTGGCGAGGAGGCCATCGTCCTTACCGTGACCGAATTTTCCATCCTGGAGCTGCTGGCACGACGGCCTGGCTGGGTCTTCAACCGCCAGCAGATCATCGACGGGGTCCGGGGCTATGACTATGTCATCACCCCCCGTGCAGTGGACGTGCAGGTGTTCGGTCTGAGAAAAAAACTTGGCGAGGCGGGAAAATACATCGAAACCGTGCGCGGCATCGGCTACCGCATGCAGGGCTAGATTCGAATTGGACATAATTGTTGAAATCGCAAAAAGCCGCGATTACAACGGTTGCCGCGGCGTAACCGTTTAATTTTGTGTAGTGGACCTGTGACCTTTTTCCCTTTTTACAAGACCATCATAATTGGCTAAAAATTCTTACCGCTTTAATCCACTACCACTCGCCCCAGTATTCCTCCCTCAGTTTGATACGCAGCCTCACGCCGATAGTCCTGCCCTGCCGGGCCGGCGGCATCAAGGGCAAGACGGCCGGCCCGGCGCTCACTCCCGAATCGCACCAGCACATCCCATAATTCCGTGGCTGGCTCAGGCGCCAAAAGGCCGATCCTGCGACCAAAATATTCTCGCTGATGAAGCGCCGGGGCCTTCTGTAAGGCGATGGTATAGATAGCATCCGGCCGCAACGCCGCTGGTCCCCAGTAGGCGGATTCCGACAGGGCAGCTTTTACTCGCGCCAACGCTGCGCCGGTAACCTTCACTCTGTACAGGCTGGTGAAGCCAGAGGTGCCGGCGGGCTCCCGCTCAACCGAGAAGGCATCAAAGACATCCTGCCTGGTCAGACTCCCTCTGCGCCACTCTTTGCGCGCCGCATGCAAGCCGACAAAAGCCGCATCGACCTCCATGGTCTCCACGGCGGCGCGAGCGGCGAGCAGGGCCATGTCCCCCTTGCTTTGGTCGGCGTAGAGATGGGTGAAGCCATCGTAGATGGCACCCCGGTAGCTTTTTAAAATCTTTTTCACCTCCCGATCGGTGGCTTCATCCACCGGCGTTTCCCCCTCGCGATTTGGGATAAGGGAAAACGCAGTATGCCTGATGCATTTTTTTTGCAGATCATATTCGAGGTCGAATCTTCCGACATTCTCAGCCTTGGCGCCTACATGGATAATTGTCGTATCCTTAACTAGCAAAGGTTTCCTCATGACGGTATGGGTATGACCTCCCAGGATCAGGTCGATGCCTTGGGTCCCCCTGGCCAGAAGGGTATCCTCCTCTATTCCCAGGTGGCTGACCAGAACCAGCAGATCGACTTCCCCCCGATGTTTGGCGATGAGCTCGCGGGTGATTTTCACATAATCAAAATCCGAGCGTAACCCCGGCATCCCGGGATAGAATTCGCCATCATACTGTTCATCCTTTTCATTCCACGGCTTGGACACCAGTCCGAAAAAACCGATTTTTACCTGTCCTAACTGTAGCACGGCATAATCGGTCCAGCCCGGTAACTTGGCGACTTGGCCGCCGGTATTGATGCTGGTCATTTTCGTGTTGGATGCGAGGACGATTGAAAAAGGATCGCGGCTGAAGGCCAATAGCTCATCAATCCCCCAAGAAAAATCATGGTTGCCGATGGTTCGCACATCGTAATGCATCGCCTGTACTATTTTCCTGGTTACCAATCCCCGAGAAACCTCCTCGGCAATGGAGCCCTTTTCGTAGTCGTCCCCCGCGTTGGTAAAAATCGTAAAGGGATTCTCCCTTTTCGTCTGCTCGAAATAGCCGCGTAACCTCGCCACCGGACTCGCCCCCCCCCGCCACGGGATTATAGTTGGCATGGACATCGGAAACATGGACAAAGGAAATCTTCTGGGTTGTGGCAACGACATCTCCGGACGGCCCGCGCGACCACGCCTGGCTAAAATCTCTCCCTGCCCAGCCAAAAACTGGGGGCGCCCCACCCAGGGATGTTGCCCCATAGGAAAGCAGCCCGAAACAAGTAATGACGCAGCTCACGAGGACATTCAGTCTCCCGCTCGGCTTCAGCCTGCCAACTGGCAAAATGCTCATCTTCTTGGAAACGATACGGCTCACCATCAGGGGAGGTTAGCTGTTGCATAGCACTGATCTTCCTTAGTTATTAATGGAGGCTTGTTATTAACTGGTTACAAACTGATAATATTTTCATGTGGTTGATTTTTCTAAAGAATTCATTACTGTTTCCTTACAGAAAGCAAATATTCACCAAGTATAAATGCAATTGTTCTGTCCTTGTTTCATGTGAAAATTCGCGCCTGAAATCTTGCTCCTCATTCGACAAGTTGTGCCTATGGCGGCTTGAGCAAGACCAGCAAATCCCGGCGTTTAAAGTGTCAGCGTTGAAAAGCAGCTGAAGGATCTGGTGCATGCAAAGATCGAAATCCTCTTCACGACATCTTCATAAACGGCTTCTGTATCTGCTTTTGACCGTGCTCTTGTCGGTGGTGCCATTTTTGCCGCAAACCGTGGCTGACCTGCGGCACCGACACACCCCGATAGAACCGCACATCCAAGGCTGGGCCTGGCAACCGTATCGCGCCGGGCAAGGGCCGGAAGTTGGCCAGGCCAAGCCCCAACGCTGGCAGATGGACGAGGACATGGTCGTGTTGGGACGCCATGCCCAACGGATTCGTACTTACGGCGCCACGAGTGAATGGCGCGAGGCCGGCGAAATGGCGCGAGCCCATGGCTTGCTGGTTTTGCAAGGCGCTTGGATCGGGCGCGACCCGGAGCGTAACCGGGCCGAGATCGTCGCGGCTCTTGAACAGAGCCGCAAGCAAACCAGCGGCCTGATCATCGGTTCTGAAAGCCAGTACCGCGGCGACATCGAAGCGCCACAACTTCTCGACCTCATCATCCAGGCAAAAGCTGCGAGCCCGGTACCGGTTTCCACCGCCGAGGGCTGGCCATTTTGGCTTCTCCATCCGGAGTTCGTCGAGCAGGTGGACTTCATCACCATTCATGTGCTGCCTTTTTGGGAGGACCGAAAAGGCGAGGATCCAGTAACCTATGCCATCTCCAAGGTCGAGGCAGTCCGGCACCGATACCCCGGTAAACGTTTGCTGATCGGAGAGACTGGCTGGCCAAGCGCTGGCGATTCATCATGGGGTGAGATGGCAAAACTGTCAGCCCAGGCTGATTATTTGGCTCGTTTTTTGGCCTGGACTAAGGCGGAAGGTATTGAGACCTATGTAATGGAGGGAATCGACGGGGCTTGGAAGACCTCCATCGAGGGCAAACCTGGTCCTTATTGGGGGGTTTACGACGCCGCGCGGCGATCAAAATACGACCTCAACGGCACCACTATTCCGCTCAATATGTTGCCGCTTATCGTTGCCATCATGCTCGCCCTGTTCTTAGCTGCCCGCCAAGGACGACAAGGCCCCGCGACTCTGGCTGCGGACGTGCTCACCGTTATTGCCTTGGCAGCCATTGCTGATCAACTGGTGCATTACTACCACACCCCCCTAGGCCTGGTTACTTTTGCGTTAACCATCAGCCTAATCATGGTGGCGTTATGGATGTTCAGGGTTGATGCCCGCGAGTTGGAGGGGTTGAAAACCCTGGTTTCGCTCCCGTCTTTGGGACCCTTGCCCGCGGATGATGGGCGGATGGTATCCATCCATCTCGCTACGCATGCTGAAGCGCCGCAAATGGTGGCGCACACCTTGAAAAGTCTGGCGGCCTTGAATTGGCGGAACAAGGAAATTGTGGTCCTCGACAACAACACCGCTGACCCCGCGCTGTGGCAACCGGCGCGCGATGCGGCCCGGACTATCTCGAAGCGGACCGGTGTGCCCATCTATTATTATCATTATGAGGGGGTCAAAGGGTTCAAGGCCGGAGCGTTGAATATTGCCCTTGGCCATACCAACCCGAAGGCCAGGTATATCGCCGTGGTCGATGCTGATTATGAAGTCAACCCTGACTGGCTGCGGCACGCCATGGACAAGTTTGCGCCGGGGGTAGCCTTTGTCCAGGCCCCGCAAGAGCACCGCGACGGCCAGGAAAGTTTGTTCAAGTTGGCCATCACTGAAGAATATCGCACCTTTTTCCTCGCCGGAATGCGGTTGCGCGCGGCGGACGAATCTTTTATCCAACATGGCACCATGACTGTCCTCGACCGTAGCATTCTTGAAGCCAGCGGCGGCTGGGCTACCTGGTCCATTACCGAGGATGCCGAGCTGGGCCTGCGGCTGCAGAGCCAAGGCTACGGTTGCCGCTACATCCCGTCTCCCTTGGGCACCGGACTATCGCCCCACGACTGGCGTAGTTACCGCCGCCAACGCTGTCGTTGGGCCATCGGCGGTCTCGGGATCGCGATGCGGCGGTTGCCTGCGTTGTTTCGGGGCGGGGCGCGGGGTCGCCTATTGGCACGGCGTTATGTCGAGGGCTGGGCCAGTTGGATCGGCGATGCTATCCTTGCCATCCTGGTGCCGCTGACCCTGATTTGGGCGGTGTTGATGCCGCAATCTGGTGGCCTGCTGGCGCCGCCGTTCGCGGCTCTGTCGCTCACCATGATCGCAGCCGCCTTGGGGCGGCAGATCGTCCGCCACTTGATCACCACGTCGGTCAACGGTGGCGACCACAGGCGGGCCGCCCTGGCTTGTCTGGCCGGGCAAGCCTTATCGCCGTCCGTAGGGGTTGAACTCATCCTGGCTGCCCTGCGCCGGGCGACGTCTTTTGAGGTCACGCCCAAATCCCGGCAGCACCGGCGCGACTTTTTGCCGCTGCTGCATGCAGCCCTCGCCGTGCTGGTTGCCGCGGCCCTGGCCCGGGTAGCCTACGAGGCCACTTGGAACCGTGACTCGGTGCTTTGGAGCATCGCCGCCGCCACGCAGATTTTGCCGCTCTTGGCCTCAGTAACCGTGGGCGTTATCTCGAACCGCACGACAACATTCGCGGCCGCCACTTTTGAGCAAGAACCAACCTTATCCCCCATTCCATAGGGGGCAAGCAACCATGTATTCTAAGGAAGAGAAACCCATGAAATATCAGCACGTAAAAACAGCCAAGGAAATGACCACCTGTCTGATCTTGCTCGCCCTCTCCCTGAGCATCCCCTCCCCCGGCTACGCGCAGGGAAACGGACGCTGGCTGACCGGAGATTTCCACAACCACACCGTGCTCACCGATGGCAGCACCACGGCGGAAGATGTTTTCTCCCGGGCCTTCGGCTTCGGCCTCGACTGGCTCGCCAATTCCGAACATGGCGGCGCCTTTGCCCTCTCCCCGGAGGGCCGGCCCTGGCCCTCTGCCGGTATCACCTTTCTCGGCGACCCACCTGCGGGAAAAATGTGGCGCTGGCAGTCCTTGCTCCAGTACTCCTACCCGCTCATCAGCAAAGCGCGGGCAACCTATCCCAAAAAACTGATTATTCAGGGATATGAATGGAATGTCCCCACCCATGAACATGCCAGTGTCGGCATTATTGATACGGCCGAGGATGGGGGGATGGCCATCGCCCGCCATGAATACCTCTTCGATGCTGCCGACACCGGCACCACCTCAGACCGCCATCTCGCAGTCGAAGGCAAGAAACGGGAGAATGACCATGCCAAAGCGGTGGCAGGTGTTGCCTGGCTTGAGAATAACTACCGGGAAAGCGGTTACTGTGTGCTCAACCACCCCTCCCGGGGGCTGAAATATTCCATTGCCGATCTCCGGGATCTCAACGATGCGGCGCCGCATGTCGCCTTCGGCTTCGAAGGCTTTCCCGGCCACCAGAAGGCCGCCTCCCGCGGCAACTACGATCAGGGCCCATTCCAGGACGCAGCCGGCAACGACATCTCCGACCGGGCCCGCACCTATGGCGGGGCCGACCTCATGCTGGCCAGGATCGGCGGCATATGGGATGCGCTCCTCAGCGAGGGTCGCCGGTTCTATGCCTTTGCCAACTCCGATTTCCACAATCCGGAAAACGATTTCTGGCCCGGCGAATACACCAAAAACCACACCTTTGTCCGCGACCGGAATCGGGACGGGGGATACTCCCAGCTCGAACTGCTGGAAGGGATGCGTTCCGGCAACTCATTTATCGCCCATGGCGATCTGATCAGCGGACTGCGCTTCACCGCGCAATCCCGGCGGCATAAGGCGGAAATGGGCGACACCCTCCAAGCCGCGGCCGGAAGCGAGGTAACGATTACGATCCGCTTCAGGAGTCCGGCCGCAAACAACAATGACGATGCGGTTGCCGTGGACCATATCGATCTGATCGCAGGCGAAATGACCGGCAAGATTGCCAAGTTCCTTGCCGACGGCACAACCCCGAACCCTGATTATGCAAACGAGACCAATGAAACCGCCAGGGTGGTCGCCACCTTCGGCCGCAAAGATTGGCAAAACGCAGAAAATGGCTGGCGAACAATGCGCTACACTGCTCGCCAACTCCGGCACGACATGTATTTTCGCTTGCGCGGAACCAATCTCCCTTGCAACGGCCAAGAAACCGACGGCGGGTGCAATCCTTTGAACGACGCACTTCAGGGGCAGAACAGCCGGAAAAAGGCCTATGCCGATCTTTGGTTTTATTCAAATCCGCTTTTTGTCCGGGTCTTGCGGTAAACACCGGCTTTCGGTGTCACGCTCTTGCACCAGGCTGACTGTCAAAAACAGGAAAAGTTACGCAGGTAATCCGAGCCCACATCCAAACATAAACCTAACACGATCATAACATGAAATTATCGTAAATTTAACCAATCAATACTCTCAATTATGTTACTTTTTATAAAGTTTTCGGTGCATTGGGCGCCTTGCTACCTTCCACTCACAACAAGGGGAACAAAACATGTCCGGCAAAGAAATGAAATTTGAGAAAACGATGCCCTTCAAGAATGCCGCGGATTTTCTTCGCGTCCTGGCCCAGATGATCGAGCACGGGAACATGGAGGAGTTGAAGGAATTTGACCTGGCCTTCGACGACTTTAAAAAGATGAAGCTCGAACTGAAGCGGGAGGGCGGCCAGCTTTACCTGAAGGCCAAGGTGAAGGCGGCGGCAACGGGGACGGTCTGCGGCGAAGAGGCCGACGAGGATGTGGAAGCCGACGGCAAGCCCAAATACAAAATAGTGAAAAAGCGGTTGGACAAGTGCTTCAAAGCCATGGGCGAGGCGCTCAAGAAGGGACTAATTCCCGAAAAGGGTGAGGTGGCTCTGTTCATTGCCGATTCGGAACTCATGGTGGAGTATCCGGGGCACGGCGACGAACACTATGACCAATACGCCAAACTCTGTGTCCAGTTCAACGTGGCCTGCGAAAATGGCGACCTTGCCGCGATGCAGGAAAAACACGCTGAACTCAAGGCGATGAAAAAACTCTGCCATGAGCAGTACAAGTAGTTCCCCGACCGAATCGCTTGCGTAACCACGCAGGTGATCCCCGCTTGCGCCGCGATTTTTTTTTGCGGCGCAAGCACAGCCAAGATACGGAGCAGACAGCAGCGATGAAACTGGTCAAGCCCAAACATATATCGGAGGTAGTTCCACACGACCTGCCGGAGACGATTCCGGAGGAGGTCACCGAGAGCGATGCACAGCGTTTTTTCGCCATCATCTCGACGGAACTGACCCCCGAGCAAATCCGGCAGGTACTCACTCCGGAAAAGGCTTACCCGAGACAGCAAGGGGTCATGGCCCTCCATTGGCATCCGGAATTCGTGCCCATGGAGCTGATTGCGCAGCGGATCAACGCCACCTTCCCTAACCGGCGGGAGGAACTGATCATCCCCACCCAGCACAATGTGTTGATGAGCTATGGGGATTACAGCGGGACCGAGGTGGACTGCTATTCCCGGGGTTTCAACCGCAAGGTGCAGCTGCTGCTGCACTTCGAAAAAAGCAGGCTTGAGCGGGCCGGGGTCCTCAAGGCGCAGCTGGCCCATACCCGCAACTACCGGGCCTCCCAGCTTTTCGACTTTATCCACACCATCACCAATCCGGTGGAGGAGCGGCTCGACGAGGCGGCCGGAGAAACCGGGGCCGATGCGGAGCTGGTCGGCTTTGTCCGCATCTATGTGCGCAAACTAAACGAGCTCCTGGACCACCACATGGACCAGGTGCCGCCGGACAGCATCAAGAACAAACTGCTGCGCGACTTCTTCGATGCCCTGCGCCCGGATTACGGCGATACGGTCATCAACCGGGCTCAGGCCTTTTTGAAGGCGGTCAAGGAGATTGTTAAACGAAATTTCTCCCCCAAATATTTTTACCGCACCTCGGAAATCATCGAGGAAGCCCGCGGTCTGGGCGCGGGAGTGGTCATCCCCCATCCGGAACAGTTCTGGCCGATCTTGCTGGCCGACTATGACGTGGATGGTTATGAGGTCTGGAACCCCCAGTCCCGCGAGTACACGGATTTCCTCATCTCCGTGCTCAACCGGAAGAACCGGGAGGCCGGGCCGTCGAAAAAACGACTGCTGGTTTTCATGGGCGACGACACCCACATGAGCGAGAAGACCCGGCCGCCGCACGAGCGTGATCACCTCAAGGCCAGCCGGGAAATCGGGGTGCAACCGCCCTGGAGCGACCTGGTTATCCGTAAAAAACTGGTGGTGGCCCACATGGACAAACACGACGTGCTGGAAGAGTACAAGGCCAGACTGGCGGGATGATCCGCGGTTATAACGGTTGAGTATTTTAACGATTTCAACAAACCATTCGAGGTATGCGCATGTCCACCAAGAAGTTTGACTACGAATCATTGCAGGATGCCCACTCCATCAAGAGCTATCTGGTCTCCCTGATCGACTCCATCGAGAAGGGCCGCATCATCCTCAAGTCCAACGGCGAGGAGATGGCCATGCGGGTGGATGACCTGATGAAGTTTTCTGTACAGGCCAAGAAGAAAGACGGGCAAAACAAGCTGTCCATAAAATTATCCTGGTCGGAGAACAAGCCGGTCATCAAGGATGAGCGCGCCTCCTCCATGATCATCGGCTCGTGAGGCTGCCTGCACCATGCTGACCGCCGCACTCAAGGAAAATCTCAGCTTCATGGTGGTCGAGGTGACGCGTCAGCTCGACGAGACCTTCGATCTCCTGGCAAACGGCGGAGAAGCCGCTTTCCAAAAGATCAATAGCCGGGACGACTACATCGACAACCTGAAAACGGTGATCGAGAATTGCTGCTTCACCACCTTGAGCGAGGCCAAGGCCCTCAGTCAGCGGGAGAAGGACAGCATCCGGGCAACCCACACCATCTGCATCAACCTGGAGCGCATCGGCGACTTCTGCGTCAGCGCGGCGGACCAGCTCCACTACCTGAACAACCACGCCATTCTCCAGCATTTCGATTATCAGCTGATCTTCGACCTTCTTGCCGAACACCTGCAGGCGGTGATCCCGGTACTCAAGAAAGGCGACATGGGCAAGGCCCTCGCCATCTGCCGGGCCGAAAACCAGATCGATGTCATCTACAAGGAAAACTTCGACAAGATCATGGAAGAGCTCCGGAGGGGCAAGGGGATAGAAAACCTGATCACCGTACTCTTCATCTTCCGTTATCTGGAGCGGATGGGCGATTCGCTGCTCAATATCGGCGAGGCGTTGCTCCTCTCCATTCTGGGCGAGAAGATCAAGATCGAACAGTTCCAGGCCCTGGAGGAAACCCTCAGCAAGTCGGGGCGGCGCGCCGATCTGGCCGAGGTGGAATTTTCCTCCATCCTGGGCAGCCGTTCCGGCTGCCGGATCCGCAAGGTTCAGGGCCATGACGAGCAGCCGAAAATCGCTCCCCAGACGCAAAGCAGCATATTCAAGGAAGGCAACAAAGAGAAAATCCTGGCCGAGAAGAAAAACCTGGAGCGCTGGAGTGAAATCTTCCCCGACCTGACTCCCAGGTTGTTCAGCCATCAGGAATCGGAGGAGACCGCTTCCCTGCTGGTGGAGTTTCTCCCCGGACAAACCCTTGAGACTATCATCCTCAGAGGCGACCCCGCCGAGCTGGACACCGTCTGCTCGCTGCTGCATGCTACGGTGCTGGAGATCTGGCAGCGGACCAAAAAAGAGGTTCCGGTCAAGGCTAACTTCATTCCACAGATCATGGCCCGGATGCACAGCGTCCTCAGCGTGCACCCCGACTTCAACCGTGTCCGCCAGGGCATCGGTTCCTCGGAGGTCATGCCCACCGACGAGCTGCTTGCCAAGTGCCGCCACATCGAAGAGAAGCTGACCGCCCCCTTCTCGGTCTTCATCCACGGCGACTTCAATGTAAACAATATCATATATAATGCCGCCGACAAGCGCATCCAGCTCATCGATCTCTACCGGTCCCGCGAAGCGGATTACATTCAGGACGTGTCGGTGTTCATCGTCTCCAACTTTCGGCAGCCGGTCTTTAAAACGCACCTGCGGGACCGGCTCAACTGGATCACCCGGAACATGTACCGGCTGGCGCGCGAGTTCGCCAACGAGCAGGGCGACGAAACCTTCGAGCTGCGCATGGCTCTAGCCCTGGCCCGCTCTTTCTATACCTCCACCCGTTTTGAGTGGAACAACGAGTTTGCCCATGAGATGTTTCTCCGCTCCCATTTCCTGCTGGAAAAGGTGCTGGCGCACGAAGACAAATCGTGGCGTACTTTTTCCCTACCTTCCGGCATCATGTACTACTGATATCCATAAAAGAGGTCTTTTCTTGAAAAAAATAGGTGTGGTTGGTATTCCCGGCGGCTGGTCCTCCGAAAAACTCGCGAATGCGGTGGCGGAGCGCACCGGCTTCCGCCTGCTGGTTGACCCGGGCGCGGTGCGGCTCGATCTGCCCTCGGGCCGGGTGTTCTCCGGCGGGGTGGAGCTGAACTCCCTGGACGGCCTGATCATCAAGAAGATCGGCAGGGATTACTCCCCGGACCTGCTCGACCGGCTGGAGATCTTTCGCTTCCTGGCCCAGCGAGGGCTGCCGGTCTATTCCAATCCGCTCAATATCATCCGGGTGCTGGACCGGCTCACTTGTACTATCAGCCTGCAACTCGCCGGAATCCCCATGCCGCCGATGACCATCACCGAGGATGCCGACGTGGCCCTGGCGGCGGTGGCGCAGTACGGCGAGGCGGTCTTCAAGCCCATTTACTCCACCAAGGCGCGGGGCATGATCGTGCTGCGGCCCGGCCGGGAGACCAGGGCGGCCATCGAAGCATACAAAGCCGAGCACCGGATTATGTACATCCAGCAGAAGATCGAGCTGAACGGCCGCGACCTGGGGGTGGTCTTCCTGGGCGGCCAATATCTCACCACTTACGCCCGCACCTGCCGCAACGACTCCTGGAACACCACCACCGCCTCCGGCGGCAAATACCAGCATCACGAGCCGGAGGAGGAGATCATCGCTTTAGCCAAGAGAGCCCAGGCCCATTTTGGCCTCGATTTCACCTGCGTCGATGTGGTGGAGACCAACGAGGGGCCGCAGGTGTTCGAAGTCTCAGCCTTCGGGGGGTTTAGGGGCATTCAGGAGGCCTGCGGCATCGACGCGGCCCGCCATTATGCGGACTATGTCTGCGGGAGGATAGGAGCATGAAGAAAAAATCCACACCTTGTCAAGAGCTGGCACATCGCCTCCGGGCGCAATTCCCACCGCTCGGCCAACTGGTCCTCGCTTTTGATGACTGCCGGATCGGGGTACAGAGCAATTCCCTTGCCCTGATCGATACGTTGCGGGAGTACTTCAGCGATTTTCTTTCGGACGCGCCGGCCTGGGACATGCTGATCACCGCCCACGAGGCAGAGCCGCCGAAGCTTCCCCATACCTTCTCGACAAAGGAACCGGACCCGGGCAAGAACAAGATCAAGGAAGAGTTCGTCGATTTGGCCGACGGTCGTTTGGTGCGCAAGCGGCTCACCGGCATGGTCTTTGTCTTCGGCGGCGACGACAGCCTGGCCGTCGGCCCCTGCCTGGCCAACGCGAACCAGGTGATCAATTTCATCAACAACCGTTTCATCAGCTGGAAACTACGGCAGGGCTGCCTGCTGGGCCATGCCGCCGGCATCGGCCTCCAGGGCTGCGGCTTGGCGCTGGCCGGTTTCTCGGGCATGGGCAAGTCCACTCTGGCCCTGCACCTGATGAGCCGGGGCACGGATTTTATCAGCAATGACCGGGTATTGCTCCGGAAGGATCCCGCCGGACTCTTCATGTACGGAGTGGCCAAACTTCCCCGCATCAATCCCGGCACCGCGCTCAACAACCCCGACCTGGCCGGGGTCATTCCGCCCCAGGACCGGGAACGGTTCACCGGTCTCGCCCCGGAGGCGCTCTGGAACCTGGAGCACAAGTACGACGTGTTCCTCGACCACTGCTTCGGCCCAGGCCGATTTGCCCTGGCCGCCTCCATGGCCGGGCTGGTGATCCTCAACTGGCAGCGGGGTCCGGCAGCCACCGTGGTGCGGGAGGTGGATATCCGGCAGCGGCGGGATCTTCTCCCGGCCTTCATGAAATCGGCTGGCCTCTTCTTCCTGCCGGAGCATGGCGAAGAGATCGACCATTCCGAGAAGGCCTATCTGAAGCGCCTCGTAAAAACCCGAGTCTACGAGATCAGCGGCACCATCGATTTCGATCTGGCCTGCGAGGCCTGCCTGGAGATCCTGGCCGAATGCCGCAACCGCTGACGGATACATCGGGTCTACCCATCAAAATCAAGGTATACAGAGAGATAACCCTGCCGGACCCCGTCAGGGTCGAGCTCTACCGGCGCAGCCCCGAGCTGGGGCCGCGCCTGCTTTTCTTCAGCGGCGGCAGCGCCCTGCGCGGGGTGAGCCGGGAACTGATCAGCTACACCCACAATTCCTGCCACCTTATGACCGCCGTCGATTCCGGGGGCAGCTCGGCCACCCTGCGGCAGGCGTTTTCCATGCCCTCCATCGGCGATATCCGGGCCAGACTCATGGACCTGGCCGAGCAAAGCGTCCAAGGCAACCCGGAGATGTACCGGCTCTTTGCCTACCGCTTACCCAGGGAGGCCACCCAGGGAACGCTCCTCGCGGAACTGCGCACCATGGCAGCGGGTCGGCACCGGCTGGTATCGGCCGTCCCCGATCCCTTGCGCAAGATCGTCCGCCATCACCTGAAAATGTTCCTGGCCCGGATGCCGGAAAACTTTGCCTTGGCCGGAGCCAGCATCGGCAACCTGGTACTAACTGCCGGCTATCTTGACAATGGCCGGCACCTCGACACGGTAATCTTCCTTTTTTCGAAGCTGGTCGAGGCGCGGGGTACGGTCCGGCCGGTGCTCAACCGCTATCTTCACCTTGGGGCAATGCTTGCCGACGGCCGGGTGATAGTGGGCCAACACCTGCTCACCGGCAAGGAAGTTCCTCCCCTGGAGCAAAAAATCGTTCGCCTCTTTCTAAGCATGACCACCTCCCTCACCGGCAGGGGCGAGGTCTGGCCGCGGGTACGTGACAAAGTCTCCAGGCTTATTCTTTCCGCCCAGCTTATCTGCTATCCCATGGGGAGTTTTTATTCCAGCGTCATTGCCAGCCTGCTGCCGGAGGGAGTAACCGAGGCCATTGGGAAAAACGTCTGCCCGAAGGTCTATATCCCCAGCATGGGCAACGATCCGGAAACGGTTGGTCTGAGCCTCATGGAGCAAATCGAAACCCTGCTGCATTACCTGAGGAAAAACACCCCCGGCATTCCAGCCCGCCAGGTATTGAGCTGTGTTCTCATCGACTCAAAAAATGGCAAATATTCCGGGGAAGTTGACCGGGAAAGACTCATGAAACTGGAAATCCAGTTGATCGACTGTCCGCTGGTCAGTGAAGAAAGCGCCCCCTACTGCGAGCCCAGGCTGCTGGTCCCCCTGTTGCTCTCGCTGTCGTAACCGGACCGTGGCCACAAAGGGAAAAATGGATACGCCAAACAGCGAAGAATCCGATTCAAAAGGGCTGGAGCTCCTCGTCACCGATCTGGCCAGGCAGCTCAGGGTGGAGCCGGAAGCCATCCGCCCGCTATTGCAGCACGCCTACCGAAAGCTCAAGGCAGAGGCGGTGGTAAAGGATTTTATTTCCATCTTTGCCATGCGCCTGGTGCGAGACCGTTTTTCAGGAGAGATACCGCGGGAAAGCGGCCATTTCGGCTGATATAATTCGCCCCGAAACTGCGCGCTTCTCCTGAGCAGGGATCTCCATCCTCCCGGTTTCCGTCCTTCATCCAGTCAATCCTGGCAGAACCTATGGTCAAGCAAGTCCGCTTCCAATAGGTTGTTAGAACCAGCGTTGCTCATTCGAGGATGGCAGAAAGGCAAACGCGACCCCATGGTCTCCATAATCATTTTCACACCTTCTCTAAAGCTGAGCGGCCACCTGCCTCCCGGAACCCTTCGAAACACCAGCGGACAGCTTCACGATCATTGCGACTGACTCCGGCACTTAGCAGTTCCTGCTCCCAGCCCTGGGTGGCCTCCTCGACCTCTTCGACTATCTCCAGGGCCTTCTCCCTGCTCAGGCTGAAGCGCGCGCATTGACTGACGAGGTTGGCCAATGTTGCCAGCGACCCCTGATCGCCGACATGCAAGGCCAAATGAAATCTGTCGGGCGATTTACGGCGGGCCGGCACCGGCACAATGTCGTAAGCCGGCGAAAGCAGCCAGCCCTCTTTATAAAGAAACCCGTGGTTTCTGAGGTGGTCATCTTCGTTTCTGACCAACATGTTGAAGGCCATCCGGCGGAACAGTTGGTGGTGGTCCGCTTGAACATGCTTGACGAATTTGCGCATCCGGGTGGCGATTTCCGGGTACGACCCGCCTTCGAGTTCATCAATATCGAGATTGCTCAAGGCGAAGGTGCTCATAAAAGGCAGGCGGCGGCCATGCTCGCGATCAAATCGTTTAATCAGATAGACCGCTCGCCCGGCAACCGATTCCAGGCGGATTTCCGGGACCGTGATTCCGGCTCTCCTGGCCAGGGTCATGGTAGCATATTCGATCCCTGGATATTTGACGGCGGTCTTGGTGCTCTCGAATTTGGCGATCCACTCCTCGTCATCGACAACAAACGTGCATTTCGGTTGCGCCCCGCCCAGGGATGTCCCCTGCCTCAGGAGATAAAGGACTTCCGGGGGCAATTCCTGGTCCTCAATGGCCTGGTCGATGCCCTTGGCGACTTCGCCGAGATCGGACAAGGAGACTGACTTCTCTTGCGGCGTGGCAGGCTTCTCCGGAGTCAGCCCGAAGGAGATCGCGCCCACCGCATTGCTGGAAGCCAGGTCGATGAATTCGAAATCCTTCAAGGTCCCGAACGGCAGGCCAAGGTGCTTGGCCATAATGTACCTGCCCCAGCTGTCCGGCAGGACGTCGCGCAAAATCCCGAAGATGCCGTTATTTTTGCGGGTCACATACTCTTTGCCGGTCAACGGCAGATTGACAGGATCGATGGCGATGGCATTCGGCCGTTCCGCATAGCGCCGACCGTATTGAAAAGAGCCAACGCCAAGATCGACGTCCAGAGAGAAAAGACCGGCCGGCACCGGGTGCTTTTCTCCCGGCAGTTCGATAAAGACGAATCTTTCGAATTCTTTAGAAGTCAAGATGCTTCTCTTTTTTTGCGCGAACCCGTTGCGGGAGTCGTTGTTTTTCCAGGGCCAGGCCGATGCGATCGTCTTCAGGATCGGCAAAGCGCAGGGTGTCGTCAAGCTGATAGACCTCCAGGGCAGCGAGATAGGTCTCAATCCTGACTGCTGGATCGCCGACCTCCATTCTGCGGACAGAGGACAACGAAGCCCCCATCATCTCGGCTGCCTGCTTAACCGTCTTCTTTCGCCTCTTGCGAGCAATCTGAAGATTCTTGCCGATTCGCCGAAGCCGACTCTGCATTTCAGGAGAAAGCATCTCTGGTAATTTACTCATATTTGAATATTAAACTGACATAAGTACTCATATAAGGACATTATCATTAAAATCAGAAAAATGTAAATATAAAATTCAACACCCCGCACCATATCGGTGGTTTTCTTCCGGGATCTCTCGCCGTGGCAACCGGTCGGCACCGGCTGCGACACCCATCGCCTCGCCGCCAGGCTAGGCTTAACCGTCTTGTTCCGCCTTTTCTGGCAACCGAAAGATTTTTTGCCGGTTCGACAAGGCACGCCACGGCATTTCCGGAGAAAGCCTCTTTGGTTATTTGTTCATATTTGAGCATTAATCAGATATAGCAATTCATATAAGAACACTTTTTTCCGAGAGAATTAAATAAATGAAATAAATAGTATTTATGTCCCCTATTTATGCTCATCGAAACCGTGCGCGGCTTCGGCTACCGCATGCAAGGCTAGCCGCCGAAAGGCAAACTTGACCCCATGGTTTCGACCCCATGGTCTCCCTACCCTTGACTTTAGAAACCAGTAATCAAAAAATCAAGCGCAGCAATAATTTCGTTGCGCTGTTCTTTGAGTGAGCAGACCTTTTCACCCAAAACATGCACATTGACGCCGGCCAGCTCAGCCGTTGACATCAGCACCTGGGTCTGTTGTATTTCAAATTGGGGGTTGAGATGTTTTGCTGCTTTGCCTGTAGCAGTTACGGTAATCAGCGGGACAACCACGCGCGTTGTCAGGTTGTTGAGTAAATCGGTCTGCACATCCAGCAAATACGGGATGGACTGTTTTGTTTCCGGGTTTGCATTCGTATACACATCGAACTGCGCCATCAGAAACGCCTCAAACCGTCGCTGAAAGTACCGCAGGTTTCTATCCGGCGATTATACTCTTCTATCGCCTCGTTGTTCTCCTCCTGCCATTTACGACATTTATCCTCCCGCAGTAACTCAGCAAGTCGCGACTCCAGAGCTTTCGAAAGATTGATTTGCCTTTCCTTGGCCTGACGAAGTAAGTCGCTGTTAATGCTGAGATTTGCCGATTTCTTCGGAGCGTGTTGATCAAATAAAACGGTCTGCATTGCAGCCTCCTTATGCTTGTTAATCATGCGCATACTCTACCCGCATCATTACCAAATCACAACTCGTTATTTGCATCAGCCAAACGAGAGGAGCCGGACGCGCCTGTCAACTATCTTACTACGCCTTACGCCACGCGCTATGCGCGCTTGCAAGGCCGGTACAGGTTCGCAACAGTTCTGTATCTTGACCCCATATCCCACCCGGAAAAGAACGTCGTCACTACCCCGGAGTTAATCAACAAATCAACAACGTGAAAGAAACGGGGAGTGTCCCTAATTTTTCCTAATTTTTCCTATGGTTTCAGAATATCCTCTCCATATGAAGTAGTAAATTCCCAAACTTCGAAAGATGGTTGGCTTTACTTATGCCTTCAGTAAAGTCAGCGAATGGCAGGAATGATTCGGAAGGCGACATCCAGTAGCGATAATGCCGACCGCGCTCACATACGTACTTGGCCAGATTTATGCCTCCAGGGTTTAAGGTGCTGGCCCAAAGCGAGGCAGTAGCGAGGTCAGTTTCGCTTGCTTGTGTGCAGTTGTATTTATTTGGATTAGAATTGGGATGGTTGTGAAACATAAGAATAGAGGAATACCCGTGCTGTACAGCGGTGCCAAGTGCCTCGTTGATTGTCAGGTAGATAGATGCCGAAGAATTATTATACCCCTTATTCACCCATAGGTGGCCAATCTGCTTGCCCTTCTCAAATGCTATCACAATCCATTCATGTTTCTTGTACTTCAGCAATGCCGCTACGGTTGACGCGGTAGAGTGGAGGGGTAAATCTACTCGGTAAAACACCCCGCGTGGATTGAGGGATTTCTTAAACTCCGCGTTGACACTGCGTTCGGTGTTATCTAGTTGGAAGTATGCTTCGATATTACGTTTTCGACGCTTTGTTGCCAAAGAACTGATTTCGTGCTCTTGGAGAGGGCGCAAGTGCAATGCAACAAAAATTATTACGCCAGCGAGCACTACTCCAAGAAAGTATTCCACAAATCTATCCTATCCGTTCTTAACTGCACTTAACTCCAGCGATAAACAGCGGCGATAGCCGTCTGTCTTGATCACATTATTGGGATTTACCGGGGTTTCAAGTAGTTCCTCAATTTTTCAGCGGAGGACGTCAAATGCTCAAAGTGCCGTTCCGGATATGTAGTCTGGTCAGTTATCGGGTCGTATTCTCCTTGCTGCTGGCTTATTCTCTGGTACTTGGCCACGCAATGGCGGAAACAAGCCCGCCTGGGCCAGAGAATGTCACGCTCCAGAATACACCAGTCATCGGACTGGACGCCAGTCCAATGCCCTGCCATCTCGATTTGTCTACCGAGTCCTTTGTACAGAGGAATAGCTTTGTCGTTAAATTCCTTTCGCCTGTCCAGCTCGATGGAAGTCCGGTTGTGGACAAGCCAGCCGATTCCAATGCTAATGAAATTCATGTAGGGGGATTTGACAGAAGGTATTACTACACCAAAGAAGAAGTCAACTATATGATTAGTCATGGGTGTATTTTTTCAATCCTTTTGTCTTGTTATTCTTCGCAATCAATCGTAAATCAGACCACGTTTGATTGTGGCACTTTGCCATGATCTGCACCTATTGGACGGGGGCATCGTCACGCAGCATGCAAAAATTCCCCCTGCCGCAACCAGGCGGCCGCACAAAAAAGCCGCTCTCGGGCGAATCATCTCCCCGAAGCGGCTTGTGTTTACCTGGTTGTTGGCGGCAGGTGGTGGTACTCGGTCCCGGCATGCCCTTTTCCCACGGTGGCATTTATCTGAACAGCGAGGAGGTCAGCTTAAACAATAGGCCAGGGATTAACAAGCAAAAAGTTGTTAGAAACAAAGCGCTTCACCTGCTGCGGGCCGCGCTCGTTGCCCCGTGATCGGTTACATCGCCATGGTCCAGGAAATGATTATTTTGCCACTGTCAGGAGCGGCACTTGCACTTTTTTCGCTGCTTTGCGCCTGAACGGTTACGTTTTCTTCCCCTGTTGCTGCCGCTCTGCCGAAGGCAGACCAAGGTCCATGACCATGCCCTGGGTGGAGAGAATGAGCAGCCGCTGCTCCTCCCCGATCCGCACCGGCTGCGGCAGGATGTGCTGCTGGAGCAGCTGCTGCACTTGCTTGGCGGCAAGCGTCACCCCTTTGCCCTCCGGTTCGAGGACAAATTCGCACCCTTCCTTCCAGCCGGAACAACCGTACGCCCTCTTCCCCTTGACCACCTCCCGGCCGCAGAGCGGACAACTGCCCCAGCGCGCAAGGTCCAGCCGTTCGCCGCTACTGCTCGTAATCAGAGTCCGGATGTAGCCGGAAATTCCGGCCATGAACTCGCCAGGATCGAGCTGGCTGCGTTCGATTTTTTTGAGTTTCTCCTCCCACTCCCCGGTCATTTCCGGCGATTTGAGCAAGGGGTCCAGGATGAGGGCAATCAGGCAGCGGCCCATGTCGGTGCAACGCAGCTGCTTTTTCTCACGCTGGATATAGTTGCGACTGAGTAAGGTTTCGATAATGGCCGCGCGGGTGGCGGGGGTGCCGATGCCCCGCTCCTTGAGGGCTTCGCGGAGAGCATCGTCCTCGACCAGTTTGCCGGCCGCCTCCATGGCCCCGAGCAGGGAGTTTTCGCTGAAGTGCTTGGGCGGGACGGTTTTGCCTTCGCGCAAGGATGGCTCGTGGGGTCCGGTCTCCCCTTTGAGAAAGAGCGGCAGGGGCTGCTCCTCGGCAGCTTCCTGGCCCTGCTTCCTGTTGAGAAAGAGCGCGGTCCAGCCCGGCTCGACAAGCTGCGTCCCCTTGGCCTCAAATTTCACCTCATTGCTGACCCCATCCACTGTGGTGATATTTTTTACGCAGGCGGGATAGAAGGCGGCGATGAACTGGGTGATGATCGCCTCATAGACAAGCTGCTCGTGGCCATTGAGGCCGCGCGGCGCAACGCCGGTGGGAATGATGGCGTGGTGATCGCTGACCTTGCTGTCGTCGATGATCCGCTTGCCAAAAGGCAATTTCGCCAGGTTGAGCCGGGCGATCTCTTCCGGCCGGAGGGGTTTGAGCTGGGCCAGGATTTGGGGAAGGCGCGGCTGCATGTCCTTGCTGAGATAACGCGAATCGGTCCGCGGATAGGTGACGAACTTTTTTTCGTAGAGATTCTGGGTGGCGGCGAGGGTATCGGCGGCCGAGAGCCCGTGCAACTTGTTGATTTCCCGCTGCAGGGTGGTGAGATCGAAGAGCTGCGGCGGCTGCTCCTTTTTCTCTTTCGCAGCAATTCCGGTGATAACAAAGGGCTGGCCGGTGATTTTATCGAGCAGCGCCTGACCCTTCTCCGGGTGCGCAAATCGCTTGCCGGTAAACTTGAACACCACCTCGCGGTAACGGGTGGTGAGCTCCCAGAAGAGCTGGGGCCGAAACTGGAGGATGGCGTCATCGCGCTCCACGATCATGGCCAGAACCGGGGTCTGGACCCGGCCGATACTCCAGAGCACCCGGTCGCTGGTGCCGCCCAGCCGTCCGTGGCGGACGGTATAACAGCGGGTGGCGTTGAGGCCGACAATCCAGTCGGCCTCGCTGCGGCAACGAGCCGCGGCATAAAGCGGGTCGTAATCGTGGCCGTCCTTGAGATCCTTGAATGCCTCCCGTATCGCCTCGGGGGTGAGCGAGTTGAGCCAGAGGCGGCGGATCGGCTTATCCTCGCAGCCGCACAGGGCCAGGATGTAGCGGAAGATCAGCTCCCCTTCCCGCCCGGCATCCGTGGCGCAGATGATCTCCTCGGCCTCCCGGCACAGGGTCTCGATAATCTTGAACTGCTCCTCCACCCCGCGGTTCTTGACCAGGGTAAGCTTGAACTGCTCGGGCACAAAGGGCAGGGTTTCCAGCGACCAGCGCTTGAGGGCCGGATCATATTCGCCCGGCTCCTGCAGGGTGACCAGATGGCCGAAGGCCCAGGTAACCGCGCAGCCGCGCCCCTCGAGGTAGCCTTTCTTTTTGCCCTTGATCTCAAGAACCTCGGCGATGTCGCGCGCCACGGAAGGCTTCTCGGCAATGACCACTTTCATTCTACGATTTTCTCGCGGTGATTATTTTCTTCTATTACAAAGGAGCGTGTCTGGCGAAGGGTAAGCGGTCACAGTGCACCACAACCTGCGGCGCCCTGTGATCGCTTACGCTTTGGCTGGCTTAAAGGGCGAAAAAAGACGGGAATCAACCTGCCAGCACCTTGTCGATCTCGGCGGACAGTTCCCTGATGGCAAAAGGTTTGCTGAGCATGGCCGCAAAGCCGTACTCCCGGTAATTGGCCATCACCGGGTCGTTTGAATAGCCGCTGGACACAATGACTTTGGCCTGGGGGTCGAGGGCAAGCAGTTCCTTGATCGTCTCCCTGCCGCCCATACCGCCGGGGATGGTAAGATCAAGGATAGCCAGATCGATGGGCGTGCCGGCCTCCCGGTTCTCCCGGTAGAGCCGCAGAGCTTCCTGGCCGTCCTCGGCCAGAACCACCGCGTAGCCGAGGTATTCGAGGACGCTCAGGGTAAGACTTCTGACCATATTATCATCATCCATCACCAGAATCCTGACTTGCCCAGTCGCCTTCTTGACTCTGACCACCGGCTCTTCGCTTATTTTCTCCTTGGGAGAGGCAGGCAGGCAAATGGTGAAAGTGGTGCCCTGCCCCTCTGCTGATTCCACCGTGATCCGGCCGCCGTGCTTGGCAACGATGGAATGGGTTACGGCGAGCCCGAGCCCATGCCCCTCGGCCTTGGTGGTAAAATATGGATCAAAGATATTGTCCAGCAGATGAGCGGGGATACCCGGCCCATGGTCGCGGATGACGATACTCACATAATCGCCGGAATCTCCCTCGTTCTCTTCCGGGTGGACATTGCGGCTGGAGATCTCCACCACCCCGCCGTCGGGCATGGCCTGGGCCGCGTTGAGGATGATATTCTGAACCACCTGGCTGATCTGCCCCGAATCCACCGGGACCGGCCAGAGATCGTCAGCCAGCTGGAAATCGCCACGCACCTTGCTGCCTCGCAAAATGAATTCGGCGGAATCCCGGATTACCTCGCCGATGGCGGCCAGCCGTTTTACCGGTTCCCCGCCCTTGGCAAAGGTAAGAAGCTGGCCGGTAAGGGTCTTGGCCCGAAGAGAGGCTTTTTTCGCGGCTTCCAACAGGGCTTTGGTTGCTTCTTCGTCGCAGGGCAACCGCAGGGCAAGATCGATATTCCCCAGGATGGCAGCGAGAATATTGTTGAAATCATGGGCAATCCCTCCGGCCAGGATCCCCACCGATTCGAGCTTCTTGACTTTGAGCATATCCGCTGTCATCCGGTTTTTTTCCGTTTCATCACGAAAAACCAGGACCGCGCCCACCATCTCGCTCTGCGCGTTGCGAATCGGGGCGGCGCTGTCGGCAACCTCCCTTGCCGTACCGTTTCTGGCAAGCAGCAGCGTCTGACCACTCAACATCATGCCCTGACCGTTCCGCAACACCCTTGTGACCGGATTTTCCATCGGGGAACGGGTCTGGCCGTCAAGCAGCTGAAAAATCTCCTCCAGGGGGCGCCCCAGCGCCTCGTGCTGTTCCCAGCCGGTAAGCCGTTCCGCCACCTTGTTGAGCAGGGTCACCCGGCCCTCGATATCGGTGCTGATCACCCCGTCGCCGATGCTGCGCAGCGTAACTACCAGCCGTTCCTTTTCGGCGGCAAGTTCCTGTTCGGCCCGATTTCGTTCCAGCACCTCCTGATGCAGCTCTTCCACCGCCCCGGTCAATTCCCTGGTCCGCTCCGCCACCCGCTCTTCCAGCAAGGCATGGGCCTGGTGCAGCTCTTCCTCCACCTGCTGGCGTCGGACAATTTCCAGCTCCAGAGGACGAATGGCCATGAATCTAAGAAGAAACCACAGCACCAGGCCGATGAACGCCGTAACGGTCAGGGAGAAAAGGAGCAAATCCAGCTTGAATCGCTTAAGCGGTGCAGCGGACAAGGCTTTATCCTTGACGATCTCCAGGGTAAGGAGGTGCTGCCCCTCGAAATAGACCGGCGTGGAGGCAATGAGGATGTCCTCGGCCGGCCTGTCACGCTCGAATTCGGCCAGGGTCAGACCTTTGGGGAAAGAAGCTTGGATGGACACAACCTCCGGGGTGCTCCGTCCCCATTGGAGGAGAAACTGCTCCACTTTGCTGTACTCTTGTTGCAGCAAAGGCTCGACCAAAAAAGCACCGATCAGCTCCAGGTCGTGCCCGACTTCTTCGTCCTGTTCCAGATTGTGCTTGTGCTGTTCCCGGAGAATAAAGAAACTGTCCAGCCCCACCAGAAACAGAGTCAGGACCAGCATGAAGGTGAAGAGAGTACGCCAATATTTTCGAGGAGAAAGGGGCATGGCTCATTCTCCGGGCATAGGGGCAAGATTGCCAGAGGTAAGCCAAAGCTGGCGAACCGGATCGTAATCCCGATCGGTGGCAGGGGCCATGCCGGTGGCGGTTTTCTGGATCGGGGTAAGCACGGCCGGATCCTTGAGCTGGAGCAGGGCACTGCGCAGGTTCTCCACCAAGGGCGCGGGCAGCTTTTTGCCGGCCAGGAAGAGATGCTCTGGAATCGGCGGACTTTTGGCCAGAACCCTTAAGCCCCGAGGGGCATATTCATGGAAGACCTCCTCCTTCAAGCCGCCCGCGTCGTAAACGCCGCCCAGCACCGCCAGAGCCACATCGTTGTGAGAATGAAGAAAACTGTAGCGGCTGAGCCGGTCGATTCCCAACCCGGCTTGTTGCAGCATGATCCGGGGCACCAGGGTGCCCATGGTGGATTCCTGGTCGCCGAAGGCGAAACTTTTGCCGGCCAGATCCTTGACGGTCTTGAAGGGCGCATCCTGCCGCACTGCGATCACCCCGTGGAATAAGGTCTTGCCGCTGCCCTCGACCACCGCGAGAATGGGCTTGCCCCCATAGCGCTTGGTCATCTGGATGTAGCAAAACGGCCCGACAAAGGCAAGATCGGCCCGGTCCTCACCTATCCGCAGCCTGTGCTCCTCATAGGACATGGAAATCCTGATCTCGATCTTCCTGCCGGTCTTTTTCTCCAGATAATGCGTCAGGGGGGTGAAGCGCCGCACCAGTTCCGGCGCGGGCAGGTAAGGGTGAATCCACAGCTCCAGGGGAGACTCGGCAGCCTGGAGCTGGAAAGATGGCAGGATACAGAGGAAGGACAGCAGAAGGAGGAAGAGCCGGGCGGCTTGCGCGGAAAAAAATTTCATGATTGGCCCCCATTGCTTGCGTACAGATCTTTACCCCAGAGTAGCATGAGCCGCCGTGAACGCAAGTCTTCTTTTATTTCCGGGGCGTTTTCCTTGCCTCGAAGTGCAGAGCAAGAATCTCCCGCTTATTCCCTGACCCAGGTAAGGCGGATGGTTTTTTCCCCATCACCGTAATTAAAAGCAAGCTCCCCCTGGTAGGCGTTGTTCAAGGCCTCGCCAATCCGCCGGGCCAGATGAATGCCGGTAGTGGTGACCAGCACGCGGTCCTCTTCTTCCGCTATGGCCATGACCCGCTCCATGGGATGGGCGCTTTTTTCCTGGGCCTCCAGGTTGCGGATCAGGTTAGTGATCTCCTCGCGATGGGTCCAGAAAAATCCGCCCATGATCTCCAGGTAGCCGGCCGGGAAATTATCCTTGACCCGCTGGCAGGCGGGGCAAACAATGGCATGGGCATTAACCGCCGCCTCCCACCAGGCCCAGCGGCCCTCAAGATACACGGCCCCGCATTCGCTGCATACCGTAGGCTCCGGCAACTTTCTCTGCTCATGGTAGGTGTCGTGCCGCTTTTCCTGAATCAGCCGATCCCTTCTTCCATATTGGCTTTTCTCCATAATGTAATCTCCTTGTCTTTTTGGTTCCTCGCGCCTTGCACTCGAACAAAATTGCTCGTTTCCGGACGGACACTATCTAAATTATACATCCAGTTGCCGGGTAAAACACAAGCTCCAAATCAAGCAGGATTGCGGGGCGGGCCTGGCAAGGGTGCGGATTTCTCCCTGCCTGGCCAAACATCAACGAAAAATCACGGCGCGATGGTGAAATCCCAGCCCATTTCAAAGGCCAGCCACTGCGGCAGAAGCATTCTGGACCGGGAAAAATCCAGGCCCGCGCTTTCGATCAGCTCCCTTAGCGCCGTAGAAAATGGGTCGGCCGTCGTGACCACCGACCGGAGCATCATCGGCGCCGCTTCGCTTGATTCGGGATCATTTGCCGCCCGGCAGGACAAGGGCTGCGAAGAGACAAAATGCGTACGGCACACCACCGGCCGCACGGGATAGACGCCGCAGGCGCCATTGACATCCAGCGGGCAGGAATGGTCGTGGCTGGAAAGGTCTGCCTGCTCGTTCATGTTGGCTAACGGATGCCGGCCAGGCTTGGCATGATCCCATTCATGCCATTGCAGGGTGCGCAGACGAAGGTCGCTTAGCTGAGCAGGAGAAAATTCCCGGCGGATGTATTGCGCCAGAGTGTGGGCCTCGGCACTACTGGCAAGAATATGATACCGGCAGCAGTGACAACAGCCCGGCTGACAACTCGGCTCAATGCCTTCTTCGCGATGCAGCCGCGCCAGCTCACCGGCAATGGCGGCATCCAGGGAAGCATACACGCCGAGGACGAAATGCTCTTGCCGGGCAAGGGGGTGATCGGCGCCAATTTCAGCAGATCCGGAACCAGGATTGCTCTTCTCAATAATATTTATCATTCTTCCTTTTTTGTAACTATCCAGCGCAAGGCCGGAAATGGCTCGAAACACCAAACCGTAACTGTTCAACAGGGATTTCAGGCAGACCGCAATGAAGGGATGGACACTACTCAATTCCGGATAATTAGGCGATCACTTTCGGTTGAGCAAGGGCGGGATAATCGCCGCAGCGGTTCAGCGCCAGCAGCATCTTGTCCCGATGGGTTCCCGGCCAATAGATCTTGCCGCAGCCCGGGCACCGGCGAAAAGAGTGGTAATATTTTTGGGTGAGCGGTTCCAGCTGCGCGATGATCTCTTCCTTGTCGACCCCTTGCAGGAGCCCGTTACAGCGCAGGCAGCGGCTCAAAGGCTTAAGTTGCGCCTGAAGGCCGAAGAGATGGATAATCTCGGCCAGCTGCCTTTCCGGCTGGATTTCCCGGACGAGATAGCCGAAGACTACCTCTTTGCGTTTTAACAGATCGGTATCCTTGCTCAGCAGGATACGCTTTTCCCGCTTCGCGACCTCGACCAGTTTGGGATCAGAGATATAATTCCGGTAAAAGACATCAAAGCCCGCCATGCGCAACAGGGCTGCCAGTTTGCCGACATTAATATCCACGGCAAAGGTGAGGCCTGGCAAAGGCTCGGGACGAAGCAGGGTTGGGGCCGTCACATCCACCGGAGGAGAGAGGGGGTAAACCTCCATGGTCTCATCCTCGTCGCCGGCCGCGGCAAAAGAGAGCTCACGGCCGGCCACGGTCAAGCGCCCGACCTCGGTATGCGGAACGCCCAGGGCTTCGATAATATCTTTAACCGAGGCCTGCCGGGTGAGGGCATACTCAACCCTATTTTGCCCCCGGAATGGAGGACGCAGCAGTTCTTTCAGGTTTCCCCAAAAGTTGATGATCATCGTGAAATGAGGTCCCAGTTAATGGAGCTTTTTCCGGAAGAAACAAAAAAATGAGCTTCAGCTAGGTTGATAACCGGGAGGCAGCCCTTGTTTTCTCCTTACTCCTGGCCGATGTCTTCATGCCACACTTCGGGATTGCTGCGGATAAAATCGGCCAAGATCTTCACGCACTCCTGAGAGCCAAGGTCTATGACTTCGACCCCGTTTTCCCGCAGCCATTCAAGCCCTCCGGCAAAGTTCGCCGATTCTCCCACGACTACCGTGCCGATCTGAAACTGCCGGACCAGGCCGCTGCAGTACCAGCAGGGAGCGAGCGTCGTCACCATCACCTTATCCCGGTAACTCCGCTGCCGTCCCGCTTTGCGGAAAGCATCGGTCTCGGCATGAACAGAGGGATCATTCTCCTGAACTCGACGATTGTGCCCGGCCCCGAGAAGTTCGCCGCTTCTGGTGAACAGGGCGGCGCCAATGGGGATCCCCCCCTCAGCCAGACCCCGGCGAGCCTCGGCTACCGCCACTTGCAACATCGCGTGGTAATCAGGCTCTCCCTTCATCGTCATTCCCTTTGCGGATTCAGTCGTCATCCAGATAGCTTCACCGCCGACCAAGTGATTTTGCGATGATGTATATTAATCAGCAAACAATGTTCCACCCATCTCCTGAGCAGGGGGGAATGTTTTCGCCCGCAGAGGTACAGACAGGACTATCAAAAATAGCTCTTGATGCACTCCTCCAGCTTGCCGTGAAGCACAGCTTCTTCTTCGTAACAAATCTCCTCGCACAAAGCCTCTATATGTGCCAGAAACAAATCGACAATTACCGGATCGAAGTGACTTCCTCGTGCCTCCCCAATAATTTTAAGCGAAGCCTCCACACTGAACGGCTCCTTATATGGTCTTCTTGAAGTCAGGGCATCAAAAACGTCCACCACCGCAAAAATACGAGCGTTGAGCGGAATCTTTTCCCCAATTAACCCTTGCGGGTAACCACTGCCATCAAATTTTTCATGATGGCAGCGCACCACCTCATCGGCATCCTTAAGCCAGTCATAACTTTGAATGATATCTCCACCATGCCCCACGTGGGTTTTCATGATCTCAAATTCTTCCGCCGTCAGTTTGCCGGGCTTGAGCAGGATTGCATCGGGGATAGCGATCTTGCCGACGTCATGGAGAAAAGATCCCTTGATCAGGCCCTGGATGGCGACATGCGAAAGTTTGAGTTTCTCCCCAAGCCGTACTGCGTATAGCATCACCCGGAAATTATGAATATTGGTGTCGCTATCCCTTTTCGCAATCGCACTGCCGAGTACCTTGAGCATCCCGATATTGGTAAGAGCCAGGATGTGCGAGTAATCAACCAACTTGCGGTTGAGGCGGATGATGAGCGGATACAAGGTCAGGCTGGTCACGAAGATGATCAGCACGACCAGAATCAGGGCCCAGAGGGTTTGGCTTCTGTTCTGGGCGATGATCTCATCCGGGGCATGATAGATCCCCTCCATGAATCCCAATTTGCTCCCGCCACTGTCGGAGAGAGGAATAAAGACCCGCATAAAGATATTGCGGTTCATGGTTATTTTTTCGCAGATGATCCCTTTGGCAAGTGCAAATTCGGCGCCATGCTTGGGGAGCATTTTTTCGATCTCCGCAGCTGCAGGCTTGATTACCTCGGTAATCTTTTGGGCGTTTGCATCATAAAATTCTACGACAATCAAGTTGTCGTTTTTGATCAACCCGTTAATTATCCGGCCAAAACTAGCCAGGGTCGCTTCAGTAGGAGATTGCAGATAAGAAGTAAATTGAGCGGCATACGGTGCGGTTTCCGTCTGGGCCATCCGGATAACATGGTTATCCAGCCGGGTATGCCCGAAATACTGAACCAGACCGCCGATTATCAGCGAGAGGACGAGACAGACCAGTGCCAGCCTGATGACCAGCCATTTGTGGATATTGTTAATCATCATCGCTGAAACTTCCGGGTATTTTGTTCATATTTTATTGAGGTGCCGATTACCTTGGAGACATGGCATCTGCCAGCAAAAACAATTTGTAGAAATCCAGCATCATTAATCAGCATGCAAAGGAATTTTTACGATAAAGGTACTCCCTTTGCCGACTTCACTTTGGGCGATAATCTCTCCGCCATGGTTCTTGACGATCCCATAAGTAATAGAAAGACCCAGGCCGGTTCCCTTGCCAACTTCTTTGGTAGTAAAAAACGGTTCAAATATGCGCGGCAGATCCTCGGCAGGGATTCCTCTGCCGGTGTCAGAGATCGATATATTGACCCAGGTTTCATCACTCCAGGTGCGCACCGTGATAACACCTTGACCGTCTATAGCTTGGGCCGCATTAAGCAAAAGATTAAGAAAAACCTGGCTCACCTGTTGAGGGTAACACTTTATTTCCGGAATATCGCCGAACTCACGGTTGAGGGTGGCTGCATATTTAATCTCGTTCCAAGCGATATTGATTGCAGTTTCCAACGTTTCGTTCAAATTTACCATAGTGCAATCGACTAGATCAACCCGTGAAAAAGTTTTCAAATCCTGCACGATATGCCGAACACGATCAGCTCCGTTCAAGCTCTCGCTTATCAGATCTTTGGCATCCCCCGATATATAATCGATCTTGTACTTTTTTCTGATACCTGCCAATTTCTCGGTGTTTGTAACCACGTCGACGTGGGATATTATTTGATCTTCGATGGCAATGATTTCTGTCAGGTGATCGATATATTTCCTGAGGGTCGAAAGGTTGCTCATGATAAAACCCAAAGGATTGTTTATTTCATGGGCTACGCCGGCAGCCAGTTGTCCGATGGAGGCCATTTTTTCCTGCTGAATCAGATGTGCCTGTATATGTTTTAGATCTTCTTCCGCTTTTTTACGTTCAGTGATATCTCTCAGGATGACCACAGTCCCGGGATATTTATAGCTGATATCCTGCATGGGACGGAAACTGGCCAGCACCTGACATTCATTCCCGTCCGACAACTTAATCAGATGTTCATATTCTTTTTCATCGCCTGTCTCCTGAAAACTCGACAACTCGTCTGCAAGCCATGGGAAGGGAATTCGGCTCTCCGAATATGAATAGTAGTAGCCTCCCGATTTTGCTGTCGGATCGACCATCCTCGCCCCAGCATGATTCATATGTAAGATGACTCGGTTATCATCCAGCAGAAAGACTGCAATCGGCAGACTCTCAAATATGGTAAGGAATTTATTCTTTTCGTTGGTGATTTGACGATTAGCAGCCTGTAACTCGTCGATAGTGCGGTCCATAGTTTCACTGCGGCACCACTCAGCGCAAAATGCAATTTCTATCCGGTCGAAGACTCGCTCGACAAAGCGGGCATATAACGCCCCAACACCATCATCTTCGTTCAGGTGTTGCCCCGAAGGCATTTGTCGCGATTTGGGGGAGGTTCGAACCAGATCAAGGTATGCCTGTCGGTAGTATTTCATCAACCCCATGAACATCTCAAGGGACACGCCGCGTGAGCGATGCCTCTGGGCTTCCAAGACGCCAAACGCGGCTATTGGGTCAGAAATAAAGGTGTCATCGGGGCCTAATTCCCATGGCTCTTCCGAAATGGCAAGGGCGGAGGTGATCGAGTCAGTCAGCCCTGCAATGGATATCCTCCAGGCTTCTTCTAAAGTGGAAGTATACCGGCTATAATCCCGCGCCACAGCATAATCCCGGATACGGCGCATTAAGCACATTTCATTTTCTTTAAGAAGCTCTGCTAAAGGATGCATGCTTACAAGCCTTCTTCTTTTTTTGACAGCGTGGTTACAACGGCATTTTATTCCCTGTTGGGTTTGCGAATGTGGAGTTGAAGCGCCTGCGCGGCTTTTCCGAGCAGGTCACCTCAAACGCCGGGTTATGTCTCGGACGCTGCATTGCTGTCTCGAAGGACGACTTGATGTCATTACGGATCTGGGTAGCCAATGATTTTCCCCAAAGTGAGCGATCTTTGTCTCGAAGTACGGAGCATTAAGGTACGCGCAGTCCGCATCCAGGCAAAGGAACCCTCCCCTTTTCCTCCTTCCTACCTGCCAACGCCCAAAAGCATCAGCAACTCATAGGAAAGCGCGGCTACCAGCCCGGCGGCGGGCAGGGTCAAAATCCAGGCCATGACCATGTTCTGGGCCACACCCCAGCGGACGGCGGACAGCCGCTTGCTGGAGCCAACCCCGAAGATGCTGCCGGAGATGACGTGGGTGGTGCTTACCGGCATGCCGAAGTGGCTGGTCACGAAGAGGACGATGGCGGAGGAGGTTTCGGCGGCAAAACCGTGCACCGGCTCCAGGCGGATGATCTTGTGGCCCATGGTCTTGATGATCCGCCAGCCGCCCACCGAGGTGCCCAGGGCCATGGCGAGGGCGCAGGACAAGATCACCCAGGTGGGAACCACGGGCTCGGGAATCATCCGGGCGCTCACCAGAGCCATGGTGATGATGCCCATACTCTTCTGGGCATCGTTAAGCCCGTGGGTAAAAGCCATGGCGGCGGCGGAACCGATCTGCAGATAGCGGAAGCTGGCGCTCACCCGACCGGGATGCACATGGGCCAGGGTTCTGAAGATAAAGCCCATCAGAATAAAGCCGATGATAAAGCCCATGGCCGGAGAGCCGACGAGCGGAATCAGCACCTTCTTCACAATCCCGCCCCAGAGAACCGAAGGCAGCCCGCCGTGGATAATGGCCGCCCCGCACAGGCCGCCGATCAGGGCATGGGAGGAGCTGCTGGGGATGCCGTATTTCCAGGTGATCAAATTCCAGACGATGGCCCCTAGGATGGCGGCCAGAATAACCACTTGGAAGGGTTGCTGGTTTGAAGCAAGCTCCTGGGGATAACCCTTTTCCAGCAAGGCCCGGTTGGTGTTGGCCAGCTCTTCCGGTTTCAGTTTGCTGGAATTTTCCGCCTTTGCCACCGTCTTCGCCTTGAGTTCGATCCCGGCGAACCGTTCGGCGGAGTAGAGATCGGTTTGGGTGATGATCCGGTTCAAATCAGCCACCAGGGCACTCTGTAACTCCGGAGAGGCGGCAGCTCCCGCATGATATTGCTCGAGCATCCCCTGGGTGACCGGGGAAAGCTTAGTCGCCAGATATTGGGAGAGCGGCTCAGCGGGATTTCTGAGCTTGGCGGCCAGGGCTGCCGGCTGGTGAAGATCGACCGTCTGGAAACGCGCCGTATCAACCAGCCCGCTGGCCACCGTGATCGCCACCTGCGTGGAAGCCAGGGCGCCGACAAAGTTCAGGCAGGCCGCCATGATGATCGCCTTGCGCGGCGAAAGCACCCGGGTGGAGACCACCGTGGCTATGGCGTTGGCCGTATCGTGAAAGCCGTTGATATAGTCGAAGGCCAGGGCGCAGACCACAACCAGCACAAGCAGCAATGAAATACTAAGCATATTTCACAACCACGCTTTCGATGATATGGGCGACAGCCTCGCATTTGTCCACCGCCACTTCGATCCTGTCGTACACCGCCTTCCACTTGATGACGTTGATCGGGTCCGCATCCGGGGCGTTGAGCAGGCTGGCCAGGGCCTTACGGAAGGCAGCGTCATGTTCGTTCTCGATCTGGTGAATACGGATAAAAAGATCCTGAACCTTGTCCCGGCATGGCTTGCCGCGCAGGGTTTCAACTGCCTTCAGCGTGGCTTCGGTGATCTGCACCAGCAGCATTACCAGCCCGGCCAGATCGGAGCGCAGCTGCTTAAGCTCGTAAAGGGCCATTCGGCCGGTGCAGGCCTCAATGCAATCGGTAATATCGTCCAGGGCGCTGGACAGACCGTGCAGATCCTCCTTGTCCAGCGGAGTGACAAAGGTGGCGTCGATCAGGTTGGCAAGCTCATGGGTGATGTGATCGGCCTCGCTCTCTATCTCCTTGATCCTGGCCGCGTGTCCGGCAAGATTGCCGAAGTCGTTGACCAGGGCCTGGAATTCCTTGGCCGCATCCACCGCAGCTTGGGCCTGCTTTTCGAGCAGCTCGTAAAAGATCTGTTTTTTGCTTATTCCTGGGAAACGCACAATCATACCTCCTTATAAATGAACGGAAACGGGCTATCAAGCACTGAGGGGCCAATGGGGCAGTCAGCAGATTCACTCTGATGGTGTATCGGAAAGCCCTCTGCCGATGGCATACTTGATGAGGTCGGCGACACGCTTGATGTTGAGCTTCTTCATCATATTGGCCCGATGGTGTTCAACGGTCCGCTTACTGATTTCGAGCTTGTCGGCGATATCCCTGCTGATAACCCCCTCGGCCACCAGTTGTAATATCTGCCTTTCCCGCGCGGTCAGAATGTCGCCGGCCGCTTCCCGCCGGCGGTGGCAGGAGGCGATGATATCTTCCGGGAATTCGCTGGAGAGATTGGGGGAGATATAAAACTCGCCCTGCCTGATTTTGGCGATGGCCGGCAGCAACTCGGTGTCGGAATCTTCCTTGAGCAGATAACCGTCCGCCCCTGAGCCAAAGGAGGAGCAGAGGTACTGTTCGCCCTTGTGCATGGTCAGCATCAATACCTTGATCTGCGGACAGATCTTGCGCGCCTCCCGGATTGCCTCAATCCCGCGCAGGTTCGGCATGGAAATATCAAGGATGACCAGATCAGCCGGAGTGGTTTTCAGCAGTTCAATGAGTTCCAGGCCATCGGCAGCTTCGCCGACCACCTTGAGCGAGGGGTCTTCCTCGATCATTTTCTTGACCCCATGCCGGATCAGGGCATGATCATCCGCCAGCACTATGCGACATATCCCCATAACACCCCCTTTTACATAGCCAGACAATAAAAAAAATCGCCCAAATTTCCTTCAGGTTTTACCTCCAGACTCTTCCAGCGCGGGGACAAAGGCATTATAGGCCAGACTGATCCCCAGGGCGAATAGCGTGGTGCCCACCCCGATTACTGCGCCGATGACGACCGGGGCAAGCAGGGCCAGCCTGATCAGCACCGTGGCTACCGCATAGCCGGAGTTGCGGAAGGATACCTGATATTGGGTGCTGTAACGAAGCGAAATAAGCACCAGCAACACATCGCTGAAAACAAGCAGGGTATAAAAGGAAGCGAAAGCATTTTCCGGTAAACCCAGAGTCAAATAACCCCAGAGATCAACTAGACAGATGCCCGTAAAAGAAGCGAGCAACAGCAAGGCGATCATTTTTTTTGCCAGAATAAAGTGACTGCGGACTTTCTCGTCCGCAGTTATGGGATGAGAGCACTGCGCCCGGTAAAAAAAACCCAGAATAATAAAGATCAGCAAGGCTCCGACCGCGGAGGCGACAATGCTCCCCAGGGATGGCAAAATTTCCGCCCAGACCAGCGGTTCGCTGAAATGCGAAAGCTCCTTGAAGGTATCCCGCAAAAAAATGAGGGAAAGAATCTCAAACTGTTTGCCCACCGACTTGGTCACCGAATGTGACAGGCTGAGAATAAGCGTTACTACCTCAAGGGCCAGCAGCAGGTTGAAGGCATGCTCGATGGCGGCAAGATGGGAACGGGAAAAAATCGAGGCAAGGGGTTCGGGCAAAAACTGTCGCCGGTTGAGCTCAATCACCACGACGGAGACGACGAAAAAACTCACCAGCGCCGTGGCAAAAAATTTCAACCCCTGCTTGCTTTCCAGATGCAGCTCGACCCAGTCGAAAATAAATCCGACCCGTATCATGAAAAAATCCATCCTGTCCGTCACCTCCTCATGGGCGTGGAATAATGCCGCTGCTGGATATTTGTAACCGTTCACCGGGGCGGTCGTCAAAGTACCAAAACTGCCGGGCTGTAACCGTTCAGCAGTGTCGCAGATTTGGACAAGCGGATCAGCGCTGCGTACCTCAAGTACGTAAGCCGAGCCGATCGTCCGAAGATGTGGTGCTGCTGAACGGTTATGGATATTTACCAAACTCTTTGACTTACGTCGATAAAATGAGCAATCATGGTAACAGGAGAACCGATCACGAAGCAACCCACAAAGGTCAAAAACCACCCATCCTCTTTCCCCGGAGGTGATTATGAACGCGGAAAAGATTCAGGCCATGCTCCGCACCATCGAAGAAGAATGCCGTTTTACCGGCGGCCTCACCGGACGCTACGCCCTGCGCCAGGAGGTTCTTGACGCCATGGCCGCTGTGCGGCGCGAAGATTTCGTCCCGGACGAACTCAAACCCTATGCCTACGACAACACCCCTCTGCCCATCGGCAAAGGACAAACCATCTCCCAGCCCTTCATCGTCGCGCTGATGACCGACCTGCTGGAGCCGGAACCGGACGATATTATAATGGAAATCGGCACCGGCTCCGGGTATCAGGCTGCCGTTCTATCGCAACTGGTCAGACGGGTGTACAGCCTGGAGATCATTCCCGCCCTGGCCGAACAGGCGACCGAACGGCTACAACAACTGGGCTATGACAAGGTGGAGGTCATAGCCTCTGACGGCTCTTCCGGGTTGCAGGAGCATGCTCCCTATGACGGAATCATCGTCACCGCCGCGGCGCCAAGGGTTCCGGAAATCCTGGTCAATCAACTGGCCCCTTTCGGCCGGATGGTGATCCCGGTGGGGTTGCCCCATCTGCCGCAGGATCTGCTTCTGGTAGAAAAATCAGGCCACCGGGTCAGCAGCCGGAGCATTCTCTCCGTGGCCTTTGTCCCCTTCACCGGCCATATGGACGCTTGACCGCCCTGCCCCCGGACGCACAACCATTACCCGAACAGCCCGACCAGGAAAAGACTCAGCAGCGGGAAATAGGTAATGATCCCGAGAGTGACAAGCAATATTCCCAAAAATGGCAGGGTGGCGGTGTACAGTTCGGTAATCGGCCGCTCAAAACGATAGCTGGCCAGAAAAAGGTCGAGCCCCACCGGCGGGGTGCAATAGCCGATCTGGAGGTTGGTCAGAAAGATGATGCCCAAATGGGTGGGGTCAATCCCATACCCTTGGGCAATGGGCGCGATAAGCGGCACCACCAGCACCAAGGCGGAAAAGATATCAAGCAAGCAGCCCACAATGAGAAGAAAGACATTCAACAGCAGGAGAAAGGTGTATTTGCTTGAGATATGCTCCCGGATCAGGGCAAAGAGCCTGGACGGGATCTCCTGATCGATCAGGAAGCTGGTGGAAGCCATGGAAGCGGCCAGAACTACGAAGATTCCCCCGAACAGAGCCATGCTCCGTACCACGATTCCTAACAGCTGCTTCGGGGCAATATCCCGATGCACACACATCTCCACGATCAGAACGTAGAGGGCAGTCACCGCCGCCGCCTCGCCCACGACAAAAAAACCGCCATAAATCCCCCCGAGGACAATAACCGGCAAGGGCAGCTCCCAGGCGGCGGCGCGCAGGGCTCGCCGCCTTTCCCCAACCGGCACAGGCTGACGGGGGCTACGGGTGGCCGCGCCCTTCCTGATGCTGTATGCCCCCAGCAGAACCAGCATCAGCAACCCGGGCAAGATTCCGGCCAGGAAAAGATGATCAATTCTGGTCTCGGCGATGACCCCGAAAAGAATAAGGGGAAGGCTGGGGGGAAAAAGCAATCCCAGGCTACCGGAGGTTGTGATAAGGCCCAGGGAAAACTGCTCCGGATAGCGGTCCTTGAGCATGGCCGGAAACAACAAGCCGCCCAAGGCGAAGATGGTCACCCCGGAGGCCCCGGTAAAGGCAGTGAAAACCGAACATACCACCAGGGCGATCACCGCAAGCCCTCCTGGCAGCCAGCCCAGCAGCACGTTGGACAGATCCAGCAGCCGCACCGGCGCCTTGCTTTCGGAAAGCACGGTCCCGGCGAGGATAAAGAGGGGCAGGGAGAGCAGCATGGGGGTGTCGGCCAGCCGGGACATCTCGATGACCACCACCGAAGGGTCAACGCCTGTGCCATGGAAGGCGAGCAGGGCCAGGGCGGCCATCACCACGAAGAGCGGGCTGCCCAATACGGCAAGCCCTATGGTTATCAGTTGCAGAAGCTGCATATCAGGCTCTCAGCCGTCTCCTTAAAAAAGATCAAGCCTCTTTCCTGGGCAGGACGGCGCGAAGACTGCGCACGCTGCCGATCAGAAAACGAAGGGAGATACCGGCAAAGGCTATGGGAAAAACCAGATTGAGCTGCCAGGAGGCAAGCCCGGCCATCTCCTGCCCGTTGCCCTGGAGCGCCTCTTGGCGGACAAAATCAATGGCCACCCAGGTAAGCACCAGACAAACAATGGTGGCAAAAAGATACCGCACCACCCGCAGCCAGCAAAAAATCCCCTTGGGCAGGAAATGAGAGGCAAGATCGATGGAGATATGCTTGTCCATTTTGGTGGCCACCACGGCCCCGAGAAGCCCGGCCCACAGCACCATGACCCGCAGGAGCGGATCGGCCCAGGACAGCCCGCTGCCCCAGATATCGCGCAAGGCGATCTGGACACAGGCCAGGACGATCATGGCGGCAAGAAGCAGCAGCAGAACCGTCTCCTCAAGCCGCTCCAGCAGTCTGCTTATCCGTTGGATGCTTCCGGAAAACCAGGCCAGGATGGCGTTCATTTCGCTACAGCCCCACCCGTTGGCTTTGCCCGAAAATCGGCAAGCAGCCTGGTCGCCACCTCGTATATCTCCTTGGAAAAGACGGTACCCACCAGCCGCGGCACGGTTTTCTGGTCGCGCACCGCCAGCAGCTGCCGCAGGGTTTCCTTGTCCGCAGCCACCAGGCGGATGCCGTTATTTTTCAAAGTGGCAAGCGCTTCTTCATTGCTGCGCCGGGTATCGAGCAACAGTCCGGCAAAATGCTTTTTCGCGGCAGCCTCCATCAGAGCGGCATGCTGAGGCGGCAACCTGGCAAAGGCGCTTTTAGAAAAAACCAGACCGCCATAGGCGTAACCAAATGGGGTATCGGTGATATATTTCGTTTTGGTAAACCACTGGAGAACGATGGAACCGTAAAAACCGTTGAACACCGTGTTGATCATGCCGGTTTGCAGGGAAGAGAGTACGTCGGGAATGGAAAGAGGAATGGGGGTGATCCCCACATCCTCCAGAAATCCGCGGCTCAGCGGGTCATTTTCCGGCGCCCAGCATTTGCTCGCCCGCAACTGGGGTACCGTGGTCACCGGCGCGCTGGACATGGTGTAGACAAAACCGACCTCGGTCATGGCAAGCAGCACCATGTCCTTTTCCAGAAAGGCCTTCTGGAAAAGAGGGAACAACCCCTCCGTAACCCGGTCCACCTCAGCATAGGACTTAAAGAGAAAGGGGATAGCCATGACCCGGAAATCCGGCACAGTCTCGCTGATCCCGGTCATGGTGAAGCCCCCGCCCTGAAGCTGACCGATCCGCATCTTTCGGTACATGGCCCGATCGTCGCCCATCACCCCACCCAGGTAGAGCTTGAAACCGATCTCGCCATTGCTCTTGGCGATTACCTCGTTCTGAAACTCCTGAAAGTGCCTGGCCCAAACGCTGCCGTCCGGGGCAAGAGTGGCGATCTTGAAGAGATAACGGGGCGCGGCCTGGACGCGCAAAGGGGCCATGAGCATCAGAAAGACGATGGCAACAAAGCAAAACGGGTGAAACAGACGATTCATGTTCTTCTCCTGTCTTAAGCCGTTGTTACGGATAAATCCTTTATCCTGAAAGGCAAAACGGCCCTAAAAAACATCCTCAATCTTGGCCAGCAGCCTCTGTGCCCGCCGTTTGGCCAGAACATTAGGCAGGGTCAGATCGGGGGCCAGGGCAAGGTCAAAGGCCAGGGCCTCCTCAAGGAGCCGGACATAGAGCCCCCGGTCAAAGGTCTGCCTGGCATAATATTCGGCATAAGCCACCAGGGCCGGGAGAAACCGCCGCTGGCCAAGGACAAGGGCTCTTTCAAAATGGGTCCGGCTTATCTCCGGTTTGCCGCCCAGTATCACCGGGCGGGAGCCATAATAGATCCCGAGAAAGAGATGGGCGCCGCCATGGTAGAAAGTCTCATCCAGGGCCAACACCCGCAGCATCAATTGTTCGACCTTGGGCAGATCGGCGACCGCCGCTGGCGCCCCCTGGCTGAAACCGATCCAGGTGGCCCAGCTGTAGCCGCCCCAGAACAATTTCCCCACCTCTCCGGGCCCGGCTGACTGCAACGCCTCGCTGAATCCGGCCAGCGGCATACCGGCTGCCCCGGCAAGGCTCTTGTGCGTGCCAAGCAGGCGCTGGCCGTGGACCTTGGCCCTTTCCCCAAGCACCAAGGCCCGTTCCGGACGGCCACACTCCGGCATGAGACTGGCGTAAGCCGTATAAGCCTGGGTGCCATGCAGCAGCAACCGGGTGCTGTCTGGCTCGGAAACCAGCAGGCTGTCAAGGAGCAGCAGATAAGAAGGAGCGCCGTCACAGACCAGTTCCAGGTCTGCCTGACGGTTGAGGTTTTTCACCACCGGCCCGACCATCGGCGGGATCACCAGCGAAGCGCAGCCCGGCAAAAAGAAAACAGCCACGAACAGCAAGGCGACGCAGCCCCCCTGTTTCACGAAAAACCCCCACCCGTGATCAATATTTTCTCGCATGGCCAACCTGATCCTCATTTCTCAGCACTCAGCACTCAGCACTCAGCACTCAGCACTCAGCACTCAGCACTCAGCACTCAGCACTCAGCACTCAGCACTCAAAACAGTACCCCGAATAACGTCAACCAGCCCCAAAAAAATGCCCCGGCAAAAAATTTACCAGGGCAGACAGACAGAGTTCTTTCCACCATTCTCAGGAAATAGCCACCAGTTCCAGCTCAAAAGTGAGATCCTTGCCTGCCAGGGGCGGATTGGCGTCCAGGACGACTACGTCCTCTGTTACTCCAACCACCGTGACCACCACCAGTTCCCCGTTGGGACCGCCCATCTGCAGCTTCTGGCCGACCTCCGGGTCGAGATCCGGGGGAACCTGCGCCAGCGGCACTTCAATAATCATCTCCTCATTTTTCTCGCCATAGGCTTTATGCGCAGGGATGGTGACCTTTTTCCTGTCGCCGATGCACATTCCCAGAACAGCCTCATCAAAACCTGCGATTACCTCGCCGCTGCCAAGGGTAAACGCCAGGGGATCACGCCCGGCAGAAGAATCGAATACAGTGCCATCATCCAGCGTGCCGGTATAATGGATATTGACGCTATCTCCCTTTTTGGCCTGTGACATATTCTTCTCCTTTTTGCCTTTTCCCTGAACGGGATTTTTCGCCCAAAGGGCATAAGTTACGACGGTATTTATCGCATAATTTCATGCGGAGACGGATATTTTTCAAGAATGATGCTTGCCTAAGCCCCTTCTTTGCCTTTAAGCTGGTAAAGTGATTTCCCTTTTCAAACAGCAGCAAGCGGCAAAGGATTTTTCATGTACGAATGGATACTCACTGGGCTCAGCATCATGGGCACCCTGTTCAACCTCCAGAAACACGTGGCCGGCTGGATAATCTGGAGCATTGCCAACCTTGGCTGGATTGTCAGCTTTTTCCAGAAAGGGATGATGGCCGAAGCCTTTCTCTTCTCGGTTTATCTGCTGCTCTCCATTTACGGCATCTTCAAATGGTGGCCCCGCCGGATCGGGGGGAAAAGCTGAACCTCTGGCTCAAGCGCCCAGTTGCAGGGAATCATCCACGCCAAGGGCCTGATAAATATCCAGGGCCTGGCGGGAGTTATTCAGGGTGTAAAAATGGATGCCCCGCACCTCGTTGTCGAGCAGATCGCGAACCTGCTCGGTAGCCCAGTGCACCCCGACCTTTTCCACCTGCTCATCGTTTTTGGTCCGCTCCATGGCGCGCAGCAATGAGGCCGGGATCCTGGCTCCGGCTGCCAGCTCCGCCATCCGCACCATCCCGCTCCTGCTGGAGATGGGCATCAGCCCGGCAATAATGGGCACGGTGATCCCGGCCAAAGCGCAACGGTCCCGGAAATCGTAGAAATCACGGTTGTCGAAAAAGAGCTGGGTCACGATATAGTCCGCCCCGGCATCAACCTTGGCCTTAAGATAATCCATCTCCTGCAACCGATTTGGGGTGCAGGGATGGCCCTCCGGAAAACCGGCCACCCCTACGCCCATCCGCGGGAAATTCTTTTTGATAAAGGCGACCAGATCGGCTGCATAAGCGAAACCGTCCCTGGGCTGGACGAAATCCGTCTGGCCCTTGGGAGGATCGCCGCGCAGGGCCAGGATATTCTCCACCCCGCTGGCTTCATAGCTGCCAAGAATCTCCGCGATTTCCGCCCGGCTTGAACCAACGCAGGTAAGATGAGAGACCACAGTAAGGCTGGTCTCCTGCTGAATCCTGACAATGAGCTTGTGGGTCCGGTCCCGGGTCGAGCCGCCCGCCCCGTAAGTCACGCTGACATAAGCGGGCTTCAGGGGCATCAGGTCGGAGATATTGGCAAAGAGAGATTCCCAGCCCGGCTCATCCTTGGGAGGGAAAAACTCAAAACTGAAGGAAAACCGGTTGTTGTCGAGAATATCTTTGACCAGCATGGTGTTCTCCAGCCCGTTATTTTGATAAAAAATTCCAGATATAGGGAAAAGGCATCGCCACCCCATTTGACATCTGCACAAAAAGGGAAAGAGGCCAAATGTCCGTAACATAAAATCAAAGAGTTCCCAAGCAATAACTGTTGTAATCGCGCCTTTTTTTGCGATTTAGGAGCCGTAACTGAATGACTTGCCCAATTTGGCTCAATCCTTTACGGCTCCTTTCACCCAAAGGGCATAAGTTTCGTTTGCACCCTAAAGGGCATAAAATCCGGCGAGCTGCTCAACTCAGCTTTATGCCGTTTTGGGTATTGTGAATGGCGGAGTTATTTTGTTCCAACGGCTTACACAAACTTGCCCTTTGATTGCGCGAAAAATTCATGACTGGAGAAAAATCAGGTGATTATCGGCAGATACACGGAGATATATCTATCCATGGGGGCCGCACCGATGTTCATCTTGACTTGACAGAGTCCAGACCGGGAAGGTAATCAGATTCTGGGAATAATGAAAACATAGCGCCATCGGGAAAAGATGGCAGGAGATCAGCAACCTTGACCAATTCAATCAGAAAAACACCTGCGGCCGCCCTGCTGCTCTGCTCTCTGTGCCTGGCGTTCTCGCCTCCCAAAGCCGTCGCCTCCACCGCGAAAGACCTTGAACCCAAGCAGCCCGCTCCGGTTTCAACAAAACCCGATACCCCCTTACCTCTGCCCTCAAAAACCACGGCGGAAATTGAACGGCTGATCGGCAAAAACGGTTGCCCCGGTTGCAATCTGACCGGGGCCGATCTTGCCGGCCTGAACCTGAATCGGGCAAACCTGACCGGCGCCAACCTTAGCGGTGCCAACCTTGCCGGATCCAGCCTGAAAGCGGCTGACCTGGCAGAGGCAAACCTCCACCAGGCCAATCTCACCGGGGCCAATCTTGCCGGAGCTGATCTTTTCAAGGCAGACCTCACCGGGGCAAACATGTCCGGGACTGACCTTGAGGGGGCGTACCTGAGCGGCACGATTCTGGAAAAAGAGGGCCAGCAGGGAAGCAAGAAAGATATTGAGGATTTCCTGACCTGGTACCGGAACAAAACAAAAACGGCAAACCAGGAGGGAAATAATTCTCTGGAAAAAGAACGGCCTCAGACACCATAACTCTGCGAAACAAGGCCGGAGAGCACACAACGGAAGAGAGAGACAAAGCCCAGGGGGGGGGGGCTGGCTTTTTTACTTCGCCTTGTTGATCTTGATTTCCTTTTTCTGGCTCTTGGCGGTCTTGGGCATGGTGATGGTAAGCACGCCCTTGTCGAACTTGGCGTCGATCTTGTCTTCAAGCACCTCCACCGGCAGCCTGAAGGATCTCTGAAACGCCCCGCAGTAACGCTCCAAAGAATAATGCTGTTCGTCCTTCTCCTCTTTTTCTTTTTTCTTCTCACCCGCAATGGTCAACAGGTTGCCGGAAAGGCTCAGCTTGATGTCTTCCGGGTCAAGGCCGGGAAGCTCGGCCTTGACAATCAGGTTGTCCTTGGTTTCCGAGAGGTCGGCCATCGGCGCCCACCCTTTGGTGAACACGGCCGGCAATGGCCAATCATCCAGAAACCGGTTCCACAGCCGGTCCATTTCGTTGCGCACGGTGCTAAGCTCTGAAAATTGTTTTCTGGGAATAAGATCCATCATGATACACCTCCTACGAGACATTCCCCCCCTGAACTTTGTGGCAATCTCCATTGACAATCACCTTTTTTTCAAGAACCCTGCTGAGGGCTTCCTCCATATCATCCATGGAAAACGGTTTTTCGATAAATTCATGCACCCCGAGCCGGAAGGCCTCGGAGATAACGGCTTCGCTCATATAGGCGGTGAGCAGGATTTTTTTAAACCCCGGTCTGATCTCCTGCGCCATTTTTAAAAATTCAAGACCGTTGATGCCGGGCAGCCGGTAGTCGGTAATGATGATGTCGCAGTCTTGGTTCTTGACGATCTCCAGGCCGTCTTCCCCAGTCTCAACCGCCATCAGGGCGCAATTTTCATTGGCAAAGAACCGCCGCAGCGAATCCCTGACCCACTGATCATCTTCAACAAGCAGCACCTTCATTCCCTGCAATTGTGCAAACAGGTCCATACCGCCCTCCTTCAGGATTTCATCCCTTCTCTTCTGGTTCAATCTCCAGGGCAATGACAAAATCCGCGCCGCCCCAAGCACTTTCCTCCACGGTCAGTGTGCCATGGTGATCATTGATGATCCGTCGGCACAGGCTCAACCCGATGCCGGTTCCATCGCTCTTGGTGGTGTAAAACGGTTCAAAAACCCTGTCCCGCAAACCTTCCGGAATTCCCGGCCCTGAATCGCCAACCCGAATCACCACCTCACCGTGTTCAAAAGCAGTTCGCACCGAGATCCTCTTTACTTCCGTCTGACGAAGAGCCTCCGCCGCATTGGTCAAAAGATTGAGAATGACCTGCTCAATCAGGCTGGCGTCGATACGACAGCGAGGCAAATCGGTGGCCAGCTCCTTCTCCAGGCCTACACCTTCCCTGCCCAAAGCTTCGGCGCACAAAGAAAGCGCATTTCCCACCGGCTGGTTGACATCAACCATCAGCAAGCGCGGCTGGCCAGGCTTGGAAAAATCCATGACCCGCCGGATCACCGATTCAATTTTTTCCGAGGCGGCCTGCGCCTGAGTGATAATCTCGCCCACTTCTTCCAGATTTCCCCCCCGTTCATAAATCCTGGCCAGGGTATCGAGATAGATGTTGATGCCGGACAAAGGATTTCTTATTTCATGGGCAATGCCCGCAGCCACCCGGCCGAGGGAAGACATCTTGTCCTGAACCTGGATAATCTGTTCCAGCTCCTTGTTTCTGGTGATGTCGATCATGTTGACCAGCAGCGTTTCCCGGTCCTGATAGTCAATCCGGCTGGCGCGACAGAAGACCCATTTCATGGCCCGGACCCCGTCGTTTTCCGGCTGGGGACAAAAACGAAAATCAAGATCCACCGAGGGAACCTCGCCGCGGCTGACCTTGCCATAGGCATCCTTTACCTTTTCCAGATCATCGGGATGAACCCCGGTAAAGACGTCCGGCCGAAAACGAGCGGGAAGCGGGCCGAAGAGCCGCCTCTGCTCGGGGTTGCGATAGATGATGGCGTTGTCCTGAATCAGAAGAATCCCGGCCAGGGAATTTTCCACCAGCTCCTTAAATCTGTTTTCGGTGATGACCCGCTGCGCCTCGAGCTCCAGCAGGTAAAGGGCCTGGGCCACGTCCCGGGCTGTCTCCCCGAACAATCTTTGCTCCTCGCGGTCGCGCTCGCGGGTCGCCGAGGTGGAAACACTTAACAGACCATAGATCTGATCGCGGTAACTAAGCCTGACCGTAAAACAAACCCGGCCCGTATCCTCCAACGGTATGTTACAACCAGGGCAACGACCCGGGTCGCTCACCACCAGCCTCTGCCCTGACATGGCCTTTTTCGCGCAGACCGGAAAGATCCCTTTTTCCATGTCCTGCCGCGCCTTAAAAAAATTCTCCCCCAGGCCGGCTTCCGCACAGCCGATCAGCGTTCCTTCCCTGTTCATCACGGCAATCAAGGCGCTCAGATAATGGCCCTCATCCGTCAGGATCCGGCAGATGCCATCAAGAAGCTCGTCGCGACTCTTCCTTTCGGCCAGCAGCAGATGGATCCGGCGCATGATCCGCACAACCATGGCAAAATTGGCTTCCCGCTCCCTGCTCCGCCACCGCTGCACCAGCCAGAACCGCACCGAGATCCCGATAAAGCCTCCCAGCAAAAGCAGCAAGCCGGCGCGCAAAGATAACTCGTGGTCGTAACTACCCCCCTGCCACAAAAAAAAATGGGGCAACAGCAGCGCACCTGCCAGAAACGCCAGAATATTCAGGATACTTTTGCGCATGGGGAAGGCAAACATCCTCTCTTGTTCAACATCATGCGAGACAAACCAGCCATCATCCCGTCCGGCTTTTTTTCATTGTAGCATATCCTGCTTCACCACAATGCAGTTAAGCCGCGAAAAAAAATATCCGGGCATTTCTTCTGGCCAATACAGTACGTGAAAAAGCCGCGAAGAAACGCCCGGAGCTGGACAAATGTTTCCTGGAAGATTCTAAAATGTACCCATCCCGCTCCACTCCTGAAAACGATACAAGCCGTACTTAAACGGCGATTGTTCGGCAAACTCATTAAAATCAAGGGAATAACTGCCACCCCGATTCTGCCAGAGCCTCTCGAAATACCAGTCTGCCTCCCGCGCCACCTGCGAATCCGCCGGGGCCGTCACCTCAAGACAGGTTTCCAGATTCAGGTCGTCGAGATTGCGCCGGGTCAAATTTGCCGAGCCGCCGATAATCGTGGTCTGGCCGGGCAGGGCAATAAAAGTCAGCTTGCTGTGAAACTGTTCCCCATGCGTCCCATACCAGCGCACGGAGATCCTGCCCTGTGATTTTTCAACAAGCTCATGAGCCACCGGCCGGTTGGGAATCCCGTTTTTCTTGCGGCCAAAGGCATCCTTGTTGGGATCGAGGAGGAGCCGTATCTCGGCTCCCCTGGCCGCCGCGGCAAGAAGCCCATCAATGACCGCACGATCGGAGAGGTAAAACATGGCCATCCGCACCGAACAGCCGGTTTGGCAACGGGCAAGAGCCGCCAGCAGCCGCGACTTGATCTTCCCTTCGCTGAGCAGGCGCAGCTTAATTCCGCCGGAATCGGGCCGAACCGGAATCTCCCACCGGGGCAGCGCCTCCCCGGAAAGTTCCGCCACCGCCGCTTCCGTGGCGACAACATCCTGCACCACCGCTCCCTTGGCGACAAAAGCGATGTTCGAGTGATGGGCGCTTGCATCATGGGGGTTGGCGGAGGTGATGAGCGCCTCTTTTTCGCTGGCCACCACCTTGCGGTGATTGGCCTTGAAGTTGAACAGGCTCAGATACCCCCGCATAGTCATGGCCGGGCCGTCCGGGGCAAAGGGCGACGGCAGCCAGCCTGCCCCTTGCGTGCCGAACCACTGGCAGAAAAGCCGCCACCAGGCGGAATAGATAAAATTGGAATCACGCAGCCGGCTGGTATCGGTGTAAATGATCCGTACCCCGGCAGCCCGCAACTTCCGGAACCTTTCCGGCTCCTCATCTCCGTAACTCCGGTTGATTGCATCGGTGATGAGCACCAGGTCCACCTGGGGCGAACGCCGCCTTTTTTCCATGAGCCTGCGAGCCAGCTCATCGGCCAGGGCGGGAAATTTTTCCCCTTGGCCGTGGACGCTGTTGAAGAGAAAAAGATCGAGCAGGACGAAACGCTCGGCATCATCGATAATCCGGCACATCCGCTTGAAAATGGCCTGCTCACGCACCGGCTGCCCGTCCCGCTGATAGGTTAGGTCAGCCAGGAACTCGACCTCCGACGCGGCATGCAGCGCCCCTTCCAGGGAAAGGCCCCTGGGCAGAGGCCTCGCCAGGCCATACGCCATCAGGGCCAACCAGACAATTGCTGCAGCAGCCATAATTTTCAATATCTTATCCTCTCTGCGGATTAAGCAAGAACCGGGTGCTAACCTGCATCCGAAAAAAAGATGCATCCCGCCCCTAAAAAATCCCCTCTGATCCTCCTTTGCAAAGGTGATCAGAGGGGATTTGGATGTTGTGACGAAAAGGGCTTATTTCCGCTCTTTCAACGTACCCGATCACGGGTGGATCCCCGAAGGTAAAATAACCTCAGAATGAAGCGGTCACAGGGGGCCGCAGGTTGCGACGATCCGGGACGGCTAGCGTACATCAGGTACGTGAGCCGGGCCGATCGTCGCAAGATGTGGTGCCCTGTGGCCGCTCACCTTTCAGCAAATCGCGTATTTCCGTAAGCAAGACCACTTCCGCCGATGGCGCCGGGGAAGCCGCCGGGGCTTCTTCCTCTTTACGCTTCAGTGAATTGATAGCCTTAACCGCGATAAAAATGGCAAAGGCAATGATCGTGAAGTCTATGAGCGTCTGAATGAATTTCCCATAACCTAGGATGACCGCTGGTGTTTCCGCGGAAGCTTCCTTAACGACGACTGCCAGGTTGGAGAAATCGACTCCTCCCAGAACTACTCCGATGGGAGGCATGATCACATCCCCGACAAAGGAGGAAACGATCTTCCCAAAAGCGGCGCCGATAATGATCCCGACCGCCATATCGACGACATTGCCTTTTACGGCAAATTCCTTGAATTCCTTGAGGATACTCATGCTACCTCCTTATGGTGGAGACGTGTACAGCAAACTGCTTTATCCGTTGTAACTATCCAGCTCAATGCCGAAAAGGACCAAAATCACCGAACCGTAACTATCCGGCAGCTAAACAATTTTCCTGCCCCTTCCGGTTTCAATCCCTTCGCGACTGAGCATCAATAGCGGATTGACCGGCTGATTATCGCGTCGGATTTCCAGATGCAGGTGGGGGCCGGTGGCCAGCCCGGACTGGCCGGCCAAGCCGAGATGGTTGTCCGGGAGAATCTTCTCGCCTGCACTGACCAGGATTTCGCTTAAGTGGGCGTAACGAGAGGTGAGGCCGTTGCCGTGATCTATTTCCACCAGCTGACCGTAGCCCCCCCTTTCTCCGGCAAAAGTGACCGTGCCGGCATCAACCGGCTGAATCGGGGTGCCAACAGGCAGGCTGATGTCGATCCCGTCATGGTGCTGTTCCCTGCCGAACACCGGATGGAGCCGCATGCCGAAGGGTGAGGAAAGCCGCCCGTGGGCAGGCGCCTGCAAGGCCAAGCTTTCATCTTGTGAACTTGCCGGGGCCAAAGCCGCGAAGTCGGGAGCCTGGCCCGGCGCCGAGCTCATGCCGGTGAGGCGGATTTTTTGGCCGGGAAGAAGGTAATCCGGGTTGGCCAGGCCGTTGGCGGCGGCGACCCGGTTGACTGCATTGTATAACTCGTTGCGGGAAAAACTGATCCCTTGCTGCCGCATGGCCGCCGCCACCACCTCTGAAAGAGTGTCGCCCTGGCGAATCGTGTATTCAAGCGTTTCCGCGCCCTTTTTTCCCACCTGACTATCCCCCTTACTCGCGGGCCACTCCGCCACCAGGGCGCTAAGGGGGGCGGCGGCCATGGCCAGCATTTCCTGAAAGCTGCCGGGCGTTTCCGGAGTCTGGACAGCCACGCCGCCCGGATTGGTCTGGCCAAGGTCCGAGGCTGGGATAGGCAGCGGTAATTTAGAAATGATGGGGCCAGTCATGGGTGGCTATCCTTCCTATAAAGTGGAGGCCTTCAACATATATATCCGGTTCGGGCCGGGTTTGTCAAAGCACCTGCGCCAGAAAAAGATCCACCAGAGCAGGATCAAACTGGGTTCCGGCCAGAGAGCGTAGGTACTCGGCAACCTTGGCTTCAGGCCAGGCCTCCCGGTACCTGCGGTCCGAGACCAGGGCATCCCATGTGTCGGCGATGGAAAAGACCCTTGCCGCCAGAGGAATCTGTTCCCCATTCAAGCCGCGCGGATAGCCGGTGCCGTCCCACCATTCATGATGGCAATAGGGGATATCCAGGGCCGGACGCAGATAATGAATGGGCGACAGCAGCTCAAAGGCAAAAGCCGGATGTCGCCGCATGATCTGCTGCTCTTCTGCGTTGAGCGGCCCGGTATTCAGCAACACGGTATCCGGCACCGCCATTTTGCCGATATCGTGAAGCAAGGCGCCGCGACGGACATGATCAAGCTCATCCTCCCGGATTCCCATGGCGCGGGCTACCTTCATGGTGAGTTCAACCACCCGCTGGGTATGGCCCTCCGTTTCCGAATCGCGCAATTCCAGGGCCTTTGCCCAGCCCGCGATGGTGGTGTCGTAAGCCAGGGTCAATTCGATGTTCGATTCTTGGAGCTTGCGGAAAAGCGTCGCATTATCAATGGCCATTGCCGCCTGAATGGCCAGGGCATCAAAAAAATCGAGCCATTCCGGCTCGGCCTCAAACCGCTGCCGGCAAAAAATCTCAAAAATCCCTTTCACCTGCCCTTTGGCAATGAGGGGAACGGCATAATAGGTGACGAACCCCTCATTTTCGAGCAAATCCTGGCGCAGAAATATCTTGGGAAGCTCGGCAAGATCGGCAATATAAATAACCCGCCGCTCATAGGCGGCAAGCCCGGCTGCGCCCTCGCCCAACCGCACCCTGGACTTGCGGATGCCCATCCCCGCAAACCCCCAGTCCGCCCCATGCTCCAGGGTCTGGGTGTGGGGATTAAGCAGAAGAATAGCCCCGGCATCCATGCCCAGCTGCGGCACAGTCTGCTCCAGAAAAAGCTTCATGGTCAGGTGCAGGTCAAGGCTCGCGGTGATCACCAGATCGATGGCGTGCAGGGTAGCAAGATGCTGGAGTCTGGCCCTGGCCCTCCCTTCCGCTTCAAGCCGGGCGGCGATCTCTCCTTCCAGCTCCGTATTTTTCTGCATCAGGGAGGCGTTGACCCGACCGGTTTCCCGCTCCGCCTCCCTAACCTTGGCAATGGTGAGCTGAGACAGGCCGATGACCAGAAAAACAAAGAAGGAGCCCACGAGAAAAACCAGGCCGGTGACGATTTCTACGGGGAAAACCAGCTGTCTGATCTGAATGACGATAAAGAAAAGATACCCGACAATAAAAAAAATTACCAGGCTGGTCAGGGACTGCCATTTTCCCGCAAGGGAAAGAGGAACCTGCCGCCGGGTCTGCACGCAGAGGCGCGCGGCGGCAATCAGAAAAATTACCCCCGGAATCACTAGAATAGTGGAGAGCAATTGAATCGATGTCATAAAATTCCCCGATAGTGCAAGGCTATTCCCCTGGGTGCCCCGGCTTTTCTTGCGCAACTTAAGCCAAGCTTTGCAATCAGTGTACAGAGTGGGACCGTGAAAGTCAAAATACCTGTACAGCTCCGGTTTTTAAGCATGACCGCCGGCCATGCGAATCATTGATGGACTCGCAAAAAAAGGTCCCAGGTCCGCAACGCTACATCAAAGAGTTACAAGGCAGTAACCGTAGTAATCACGTCTTTTTGCGATTTCATCAATCATTGCTTTTCAGAATGATTTCCCTTAGTATGGGAGTACTTTTCGTTGTTAAAGCTGAGTTGAGCAGCTTGCCTGCGCAAACGAAACTTATACCTTCTGGGCAGGAGTGGATTAAGAGCTTATTTGTAAATAAGCTTTTTAGGGATTGCGCCGGATTTCGCAACGTATCTGGCCTGGACGATTGAGCAAAACCGCAGGCGTAGCAGCGCTTCGGCGATAATTTTGCGATTCAGGAGAGGTCGAAGAGGGACAAAAGCCGGAGGCGAGTACGCCAACTTGGAAAATGAATCGGGAGAAGAGCGTGAACATGCTGCCACCGCCACTGGTTATCGAGTACCGCTTTCGCCTGCAGGACAACAGCGAAGAGCTGTTCACCATCCGCCTTAATTCCCAAACCCTTGAAGCCCTGCCTGAGCCAGTTCCGGAGCCCCTGCCGGACTGGACGGCACTCTCCTTCGTTCAGTGCGCCAGTTGCCCCTTGACAGAGGCTTCATCTCATCACTGCCCGGTTGCGGCCTGCCTTGCCCCCATTGTCCAACGGGGCGAAAGGCTTCTCTCCATTGATCTGGTTGATCTTCAGGTGACAACCTCAGAGAGGATAATCATCCAGAAAACCACGGCGCAAAGGGCGCTCGGTTCCCTGATGGGGCTGGTCATCGCGACAAGCGGCTGCCCGCACACCGCCTTTTTCAAACCCATGGCCAGATTTCATCTGCCTCTGGCCAACGAAGAAGAAACCATCTTTCGCGCCACGGCAACCTATATGCTGGCCCAGTATTTTATAAAAAACGAGGGAGGCCAGGCAGACTTCAACCTGGAAAAATTGACGGATATGTACCGCACCATCCAGGAGGTCAATCTGGCCATGGCTAAACGGATGCGAAGCGCGTCAAAAACCGACTCGTCGGTCAATGCCATTGTCCTGCTCGATATGTACGCCAAAGCCCTGCCGTATGTGATCAAGCAATCTCTCGAGGAACTCCGCTACCTGTTCATCCCGTTTCTGACAACCCTCACTCCTCCAGGAAATTCCTCCTCTCCCTGACTTTCTGATAAAGACCATGGGCCATCCTGTTGGCCGAACTTCTTACAAAATCATATCAAATCCTGATTAGCGCTAATCTTCCGCGTTGATAATAACACTGGGGGAGATTCAGTCTTTCGCCCGTCAAGCGAGCGGATGTTACTTTCGGCTTAGTTAGCATCCATCCGGAAACGAGCGCTGCTAAAAGCAGAAATTCTAAACTTCCTCCCCAATGGGGATCAAATCCCTTAGCTTCTCTCTGCCTGGTGATAAGCTTCCGGCCACCTCCAATCGCTTGATCTCCTTTTTTGGCGCAGAATTGCCGTTCACCATCGCCACCAGCTCGCGAACGTAATCTTTCATCTGCACCGACATGGCGCTCAGCTCTTCGGCCGACGCTGCCGATTCCTCCGAATTGGCGGCAATCTGCTGAGTAACCGTGTCCATCTCACTTATCGCCTTGTTGAGCTGGCCAAGCCCTTGAGCCTGCTCAACAGAAGCCACGGCGATCTCTCTTACCAGCTCGGAAGCCTTGGCGATGCAGTAGGAAACTTCGATAAATGCATCATTTGTCCGCGTGACCAGTTCCGCTCCTTCACCAACCCGGCAAACCGTGCCGTCAAGCAGAAGCGCGGTGTCCTTGGCTGCTTCCGCCGCCCGTCCGGCAAGATTCCGCACCTCATCGGCCACCACGGCAAAGCCCGCGCCGAACTCCCCTGCCCTGGCCGCCTCCACCGCCGCGTTCAGGGCGAGCAGATTAGTCTGGAAGGCAATTTCATCAATGGATTTGATAATTTTCGAAGTATCCTTGCTGGCCTTGGTAATCGTCTCCATGGAGATGGTCAGCTCTCCCATGGCATCACCGGCCCGCTTAACCAGGCCGCCGGCCTCCCGCATCAGGCTGGCGGCAGTACCGGAGTTGGCCGCGTTCTGCCTGGTCATCGCCGATATCTGCTCCAGCGAGGCGGAAGTTTCTTCCAAAGCAGCCGCCTGTTCAGAGGAACCGTTCGCCAATTCCTGACCGCTACCGGCAACCTGATAGGAGGCCGCGGCTACCTGGGCAGCCCCCTCATTAAGACCTGTGATGATTTCATTCAAAGGGACGGATACTTTGGTGCGGAGAATAATCACCAAAAAAAAAACCATGAAGGCCACCGCGATGAACGTTGCCGCCGCCACAGCCAGATATACCGCATGCATGGCTGCAATATTTTTCTGGTTATCGATCTTAAGTTCGATAACCCCCACCGGCTTGCCCATGTTGTCGAGAATGGCCCTGGCGTAGATAAGTCCAGGCTTGCCGGCCAGAGAAATTCGTCGGAGCAAAGGCTGCCCGGCAAATACCTGGTCAAGCTCTTCACGGGAAAGAACCGAATCGGCGGTGGCGCTGTACACCATGAGGCCGCCCGCCTTTTCCTTGAGATGAAAAACGCTGTCCACCCCATAGCTCTGTTTGAATCTTTCAAGAAATTCTTTATCGAAATCTCGGCCTACTTCCACCGCGCCAATATGGTGACCGTCCAGAAATGCCGGCACCAGTCCGCGGATGCCCAGGCCCTGACCGGATGAGCCGACAGCCACGCCCACTACCGGCTTTTTCTCCTGGTTGACCTTGGCCACATCCGGCCGGATGCTGGTTAGATCATCTCCGTGCTTGTCCGGATTATGAACCCGGAAGATGGTGATGTTATCGGCCCCGTGAAAATGGAGCTGGCTGAAACCGTGCTCTGTCTTAAAGCTTTGGAATGTTGCCTCATACATTTTGGCGAGCCGCTGGCGATCCACAACCTGCATGGCGGCGAGAACATCTTCGCTCCGGGCTATGAGACTGGCCATATCGGCGACGGCCAGAGACTGCCCTTCGATGCTTGTCAGCATGTTATTGTAGGAAGACTCGACCCGGTTATGTTCATCCCGGTCCACCACCCCGCGCATCTGAATAATAAAAGGAGCGACCAGCAGGCTCATCACTCCGGCCAGAACCAAGGCCACCCCAATGCCGATCCTGGTGCCCAGGTTGAACCGCTGCATAAACGCATCAGTCATAACCATCCTCCATTTATAAGTTTTCCGCTTTTCTAAATGATGTCCGTAACTATCAAGCGCAATGCCGAATGGCCTGCCGCAGAAAGCCGCTTTCCAGCTCTGCCGCCGACATGGCCTTGGCGAAAATCCAGCCCTGCACCACCCCGCAGCCGTGTTCCCGCAAAAAATCCAGCTGAGTCTCGGTCTCGACCCCTTCGGCTACCAGACCAAGATTCAGGTTTCTGGCCAGGCCGATAACCGCCTGGACAATAACCTCGTCATCCCCATCCTTGCCGATATCCATGATGAAGCTGCGGTCGATCTTGAGCTTGGCAATGGGCATGGTCTTGAGGTAGGCCAGGGAGGAATAGCCGGTGCCGAAATCATCAAGAGCCACCTTCAAGCCCAGGGAGGTGAGCCCGGCAAGCCGGCGGACAGCAAGCTCGACGTTTTCCATGGCTGCGGTCTCGGTGATCTCCAGCTCGAGAAGCCGGGCAGGCGCTCCGGTTTCCCTCAGGGTAGCCGCGATTTTCTCCACCAAATCATCCTGACGGAACTGCTGGGCCGAGAGGTTGACCGCCACCACGGTCGGGGCTCCGGCCGCTTTCCAGGCCGCAATCTGACGGCAGGCAGTGGCAAGCACCCAGTCGCCCAAGGGAAGAATCAGGCCGGTGGCCTCCGCTACCGGGATGAAACGGGCCGGAGAAACATTGCCCAGTTCAGGATCATGCCAGCGGAGCAACGCCTCGACCCCGCTCATTTTCCCGCTCGCCAGCTCGATTTGGGGCTGGTAATGGAGGGTCAGGGCATCATCCGCCAGGGCATGCTTTAGTCTGCCGTGCAGGCGAAGATCTTCGTGGAGGCGCTGATCGAGCTGATCGGTAAAAAAGACGCAGGTTCCCCGCCCTGCCTGTTTGGCCTGATACATGGCCACATCGGCATGCCGCAGCAGGTTCTGCTCGTCTTGGCCATCCTGGGGAAACATGGCCACCCCCAGGCTGCCGCCGGAAAAAACCTCGTGGCCATCTCCCACCGTAAAGGGCGCGGCAAAGATGCCAAGCACCTTTTCCACCACCCGGGCCACCTTTTCGGGGTGTTTGACATCGCGGAGGACAATGACAAATTCGTCCCCCCCAAGCCTGGCCACCGTATCGTCGCCCCGGAGCGCGCTGGTGAGGCGGCGGGCCGCTTCCACCAGGAGCTCGTCCCCGACCGCGTGCCCGAAACTGTTATTAATCGCCTTGAAGTTATCCAGATCCAGAAGCATGACCGCAACACCCAGGCCATTGCGCTCCGCTGCGGTGACAGCCTGAGACAGGCGGTCCTGCAACAGGGTCCGGTTGGGCAGGTTGGTGAGGGCGTCGTGGGTGGCCTGATGGCGAATCTTCTCCTCCTGCCGCTTGCGCTCGGTGATGTCCGCCATGATGTGCAGGGAGTGGAGGTAGTTGCCTTCATCACTGTTCACCAGGATAAAATGGATCTGGTAGTAACGACCCAGATCCGGCAGGAATATTTCCTGGGCGCGCTCCTGGTTGGTGCTGATCGCATCGAGGCAGGCCTCCTGCGGCCCGTCTCCTTTTGGGAAAACCTCAAAATAAGGGTGGCCGATGATCTCTTCCAAAGGCAACCCGGCGACCTCTACATAGGCCTTATTACAGCGGATGACCCGGAATTGCGCATCATGAAGAAAGACCAGATCGGAGATGGAATCGAAGGTATTCTCCCATTCCTTCTTGGCCTGGGCCACGGCGTGCCGGGCATGGTCTAGACGGAGGATCGGCAGGCGGACACTTTCGAAGAACATCCCGCGGTAGAGGAGCAGATAGGCCAACGCCTTGTTGACATGGCCCAGCATGTCAAGTTGCCGGGGGGAGATGGTACTGAGGATGAAACACAGCTCTTCGCCAATGAGCAGGATCAGGGCCGGGGCAAGCAGCTTCATGCCTGACCCGGCCGACAGGGGCCACCTGAAGGCGAGAGCGGCAAGAGCGGCGAGGTGAAGACTGATCACCAGCTGGCCGGCATGCATTTTAAAGGCGGCAAGGGTCTGCTCCGTGCCGAAAAGGGCTGGGAACCACCTGGGCTGCATGAGGGACAGCACACCCCAGGTCAGGGCATATCCGAGACTGGCACAAAGCAGCCGGCTGCGCGGCGGGGAGTTGCCCGCCGTCCCGGCCAGAAGGGCATAGACGAGCAGGGCCGCCGCCGCAAGCAGGCGGGCGGAAATCCTGATGAGCGCTCCTTTCTCCGGGGTGTTGGGAGTAAAAAAATCCGGCATGCCAGGATAGGAGAGCAGATGGAGGAAATCGAGCAGCCCCACGGCAAGAAAGGCGGCGGCCAGGATAATCGGCGCCGCCCGCCGCTGTTTGTCCGGGATATGGAAGCCGGTGGAGAAGATCAGCACGGAGACCAGGGCAGCGAACATCTCCACCGCAAGGTTGAAGGAGGCCGACGAGAAGCCCAATTCCGGCAACGTGATCTCCGGAAGTTCGACAAGACCGACCCAGACAAAAAACGGGATCAGCAGCGTTGCCAGGGCCATGGCCCGGAGCAGACTGGCGAGCCGGGCGTCCTCCGGCGCCTGTGCCTGGTGAGCCGCGGAGTTCATCGGGCATGGCTCCCGCAGGTCAAGGCGGATTCGCCTGATTGTCGAGCGGCGCTGCACCCCATGGCTGGTGATGTAAACTCAGCTTTATGCATTTTTTTTTCCTTATTCGTCAATTGGAGGGGCATGGTAAAACAGCGCGGGGCAGAGCGCCAGACCCTGGGAAATTCGGAAATCCCTTGTCCCGGCCGGTCCCCTTTCGTGCTTCCGGAACCGTGATCCCCATTGCAGTCACCAGTTCTGCCACCGAAACCTCCATTTCCATGGCCATGCTGTTCAGATGCTGGGCCGCGGCCGCCGATTCTTCGGCATTGACGGCATTGCGCTGCACCACGGTATCCATCTCGTTCATGGCCTGGTTGAGCTGGAGAAGCCCCTGGGCCTGCTCACCGGAGGCAACCGCAATCTCGCCCACCAGGGCTGCTGCCTTGGCGGTGCTTGCGGACACTTCAGCAAAGGCATCGCTGGTGATGGTTACCAGACCCGCGCCCTCCCCGATTTTCTTCACGGTCTCGTCGATCAAGTCGGAGGTATTTCGTGCCGCTTCGGCGGTCCGCATGGCCAGATTGCGGACCTCATCGGCCACCACTGCGAAGCCCGCGCCGGACTCCCCGGCACGGGCCGCCTCCACCGCGGCATTCAAAGCCAGCAGGTTGGTCTGAAAGGCGATGCCGTCGATGGTCTTGATGATCTTCGAGGTTTCCGCGCTGGCCTTGATGATGACCTGCATGGAGCCGGTGAGCGCGGTCATGGATTCCGCAGCCCGGCCAACTACAACGCTGGTTTCCCGCATCAGGGCATCGGCCTGACCGGCATTGTCGGCATTTTGTTTCGTCATGGAGGATATCTCTTCCAGGGAGGCCGCGGTTTCTTCCGCGGAGGCCGCCTGTTCGGTAGCTCCCTCCGCCAGGGTATGGCCGCCACTTGCCACCACGGTGGAGGAGGCGGCAACCCGATTGGAAACGCCGGTCATGCGGCCGCAGAACTGGCCGACCACCCTAGAAACCCCTCGGGTAGTGAGAAGGCCGAGGGCCAGACTCAATATCCCCGCGCAGACGATGGCGAGATCAATCAGACGGGAACGGTTACTGAGGATGGCATTGGACGCACCCCGGCGAAGCTCGACCTCTTTTTGCAGCCCGTCCCGAAGTTGCCTGAGCAAGGGCTGCACCTCGGCCAGAGCCGGGGCGGTCTGTTCGCTGAAGATTGCCGCGGCCCGTGATCTGTCCTCCTGCTTGATGGCCGTTGCCGACTGGTGCAGCCTGCGGTGCGGCTCTTCCATCTTCTGAATCAGGGTGACGAGTTCCGGGAAGCGCTCTCCGAGCTGCCTGGCGCCGTCCCCGTAGTACCATTTCCCGAAACCGCATTTGTGGTGATCGGATTCCACCGTCAATTTGGGAGCATGCTCATCGCCGACGAAGTCGCGAACCTTAGCGACCCACAGAAGATGGTCCACCTCCCGTTGGGTCAGTTCCGTGGTCATCGCCATGTCCCCGGCGGTTTCATCCCCTTGCCGGAGCATCCCCAGCACCGTGAAATGGCAAAGAAGCGCCACCGAAACCAATGCCAGAACAATAAGACCGAATCCGCCCATGAGCCTTTGCCGTACGTTCATTTTTCCCTCTATAATTGGATTGCCTGCATTGAAAGCGCCTTTTCGGGACCAATTCCGCGGGAATGCTCAACTGCCGCATAGGATGCAGGCAGGTGCCTAATGCGCTGAAAACCCAATAAAAACTAACATCGTTGAGAGTATTGATTGATTAAAATTGCGATAATATCCTGTTATGATCAACTGCCGGCATGGGATACCTGGCACGTCCGTGCCAGCAACCGCGCCACAACCGCCGCCACATCGCTGAACCCTCTGCTGAAAAATCCGACGAAACGCGGGCGGAGCCGATGCCCCATCCGGACGGTTTCTCCGCTGTCATCGGGAAGAACCAGAACCAGGGGGGTTTCCATAAACCGCTCCCGCAAAGAGAACATGCGGGCAAGTTCCTCCCGGTCGACGACCAGGACAACCATCACAACCTCACCTGTTCCGGCCTCGACCAGCATCGCCTCACAACGGGAAAAGCCGGCGCAGGTTTCCACCTTTGCGGCCGGAGCCAGCGAGTGGATGGCCTCCACCAGGCTCAACACTGATATTTCCTCACTGCCATAGACAATAACTTGCATGGCGGCCTCTCCCGTTTAAATGTAGGGGCAAGCATGCCGTACCTTTATAACTGCATGCTGTTCCCCTACGATTAAGCAAAGGATGTGCCAGGGAACGCCAAGAAGAAGGCAAAACCTGAGAACAACAAAAAAGGTCGATAAAACGAGGAATAAGGTACCGGTAAAATGTCGGCTTGAGAAAATGAGCAGGATGAAGAGGGAAGAAATCGCGCCAGATGCGTAAGCTTTTCGCATTACACGCGACAATTTTGTCGTAGTTGTAATCTCTGAAAAGTATTAGAAATTGATGCCGTGTTTCTGGAGCAGCCGGTAGAGCTGGGAGCGGGAAAGCCCGGCGACTTCGGCGGCTTTCATGATGTCGCCTGCCGCCTGGCGGAGCAGTTCGACAAGGTACCCCCGCTCCGCCCGCCCAATCGCCTCTTCCCGAACCTGCTGGAGTCGGGGCAGGGAAAAGCCTCCCCCCGGACCGGCCTGGCCCGGCGTCGCCCCGCCCGGGGATGACGGCGCGGAATCGGAGCTCCCGAGTCTGGCCGCCACCCGAAGATCGGCGGGCAGGTGTACGGCAAAAAGGGTCGATTCGTTGCGGCCGTTGGCAAAGGCGGTATCCACCGCATTGAAGAGCTCCCGCACATTGCCGGGCCACTCGTACTGGGAAAGCACCTCCAGCAGGCTCGGGCAGATCTCCTTCATGGCCAGCCGTTGCCGTTTGCAGAGCTTGCGCAGGCGGGCGGCGACCAGGTCGGGAATGTCTTCCCGCCGTTTTCTAAGGGGAGGCAGATCCAGACTGAAGCCGCGGAGACGGAAGAGAAGATCCTCCCGGAACTTCCCCTCAGCCACCAGCTGTGCCAGATCCCGGTTGCTGGCGGCCACCAGCCGGAAATCACTCTCCTGCTCCCGGGCGCCGCCCACCGGCCGGAACCGGAATTCCTGAAGAACCCGGAGAAAGGCCTTCTGGATATCCAGGGGCAGCTCGCCCACCTCGTCAAGAAAAAGGGTGCCCTGGTGGGCCTGGCGGACCAGTCCTTCCCTGGACTGATCCGCTCCGGTAAAAGCGCCCTTCTCGTGGCCGAAAAGAACGCTCTCCACCAGGGTCGGAGGCAGGGCGGCGCAATCGACGATTACGAAATTGCCCATGGCGCGGGCGCTGTTTTCGTGGATGGCGCGGGCAAAAAGCTCCTTGCCGGTGCCGGTCTCGCCGGAGATCAGCACTGCGGCGTCGGTCTCGGCCGCCCTGGCCACCTGGTCCAGGCAACGGTTGATGGCCGGGCTGCTGCCGATGATATCCCCCCGCTTGAGAGGTGACGGCGCCTTGCGCAGAGACCTCTGCTCCCGGTATTGCAGGGCGCGGCTCAGGGGAAGCAAAATCTGCTGCACCGAAAGAGGCTTGGCCACGTAATCCCAGGCCCCGCTGCGGATGGCCAGTTCCGCACCATCGGCGTTTCCCTCGCCGGTGATGATCACCACCTCCGGGGATGCGGCTGACTCCCGGATGGCTGCCACCTCCTGAAGCCCGTCGCCGTCAGGCAGGTTCACATCCAGAAAGACGAGATCATAAGGGGTCGCAGCCAGCAGCTTCTTGCCGTCCCTCAGACTTAGGGCATGGTCCGTTTCGTAACCCCGGGAACAAAACAGGGTCGCCATGCTTTCGCAGATCATGGGGTCGTCATCGATTACCAGGATTCTGGCCATTTCATGATCTCCAAATCTCTTACTCTTTATCCAGCGCCTTGCGGATGACCGGGACAATTTCCTCCATCCCGAAAGGTTTGGCGACCAAGGCTGCGATTCCCAGGTTCTTTACCGTTTCCTCGTCAATTTTTCCACTGAAACCGGTGCAGAGAATAACCGGCAGCTCCGGCCGCAACCGCAGCATCTCCTCCGCCATGGCCGAGCCGTTAATCCCCGGCATGGCCTGATCCGTGATCACCAGATCAAAACGGGAAGGATCGGCCCGAAAGGCCGCCAAGGCATCAAGGCTGTCTGTTTTCGTGGTCAGCCGGTAGCCGAGCCGGGATAGCGCCGGCGCCACCGCCGCCGCCACCGCCGGATCATCGTCCACGAGGAGAATCCGTTCCCACCCGCCTGGTAAAGGCTGGCTGTAATCAAGGAGAGTGGCAGCTTCCCCGGCAACCACCGGCAAAAATATCTCGAAATCCGTACCCTTGCCTGGTTCACTTTTAACCGTAATCGCGCCGCCGTGTTTTTCTACCAGGCCATGCACCACGGCAAGCCCCATCCCGGTGCCCTCCCCTTTGCCCTTGGTGGTAAAATAGGGTTCGAATATTCTGGGCAGTATCTCCGGGGGGATGCCGACGCCCGTGTCGCTGACCACCATCTTCAAATATTTTTTCCCCAAAGGCAAGCCGGGAGGGGGAAGCCAGCCTTCCTCGTCCTGCGCGTCCAGAGTAATTAAGATTTTGCCGCCTTTTTCATGCATGGCCTGGGCCGCGTTGATGGTCAGGTTCATAATCACCTGCAGCATCTGGGTAGGATCGGCCCGCACCAGGTCACGGCCGGTAAATATTTTGCTCTCCAGCTCAATGTGCAGGGGAACGGTGGAGCGGAGAAATTTCAGCCCTTCCTTGATGACCGGCCCCATTTTCAGGGGCTGCGGCTCGTATTTCCCCTTGCGGCTGAAATCGAGAATCTGGCGGACCAGATCCCTGGCGCGCTCCGCCGCTTTCTGCACCTGTTCCAGGCTGTGATGGGCGGAAGTGCCGGCAGGAGTATCGATCAGCACCATCTGGGTATGCATCATGATGGGGGTAAGGATGTTGTTGAAATCATGGGCGATGCCGCCGGCCAGCACTCCGACGGCCTCCAACTTCCGGGCCTGGATAATCTGCTCCTCCAGGGATTTGCGTTCGGTGATATCCTGGACAGTTCCGGACATGCGCAAGGGCTGCCCTGCCTCATCCCGGATAATCTCGGCCTGTTCCCGCACCCAGCGCAGCCCGCCGCAAGGCCGCCGGAGCCGATGCTCGATGTCGTAGGGCCGATTCCCGTCCAGAGCTTCCTGTACCGCCTGCTCCACCATTGGCCGGTCATCGGGATGAACGTAACCGAGAAAGGCCTCGTAGCTGGCGGCAAATTCCTGCGGGGCAACCCCGAAAATCCGGTAAATCTCGTCCGACCAGACCAGGGTCTTGTTGAGGATATCCCAATCCCAATTACCGATATGGGCTATCCGCTGGGCGTTTTCCAGCCGGGTCGTATTCTGTTCGAGCTGCAGTTCGGTCTGGGCCCTTGCCAGGGCAACGGCGATGATGTCGGCCACCACCGCAAGCAGGGCGATCTGGTCGTTACTCCAGATCATATTTTTTTTGACTGCGTCCAGCCCTAAAAAGCCGAGCAGGCGGCCATCTCCCACCAGGGGAAGACAGAGGAGAGACTTGATCTCCTGCCGGGCAAACTCCGTCTTTTCCGCCACCGCCTCCGGTGGCAGGATAGCCAATGTCGGCACATGCACCACTTCCTGCATGAGAATCTTTCTGGAAAACCAGGGGAAGGCGGAGAGGGGCACATCCTGAATCGCCTCCCTCTGCGAGGAAATGCCTTCAGCGCAGTATTCGTGGGTGTTGCTCATGGTGTGGCGGTAATCGGCAAAGAGAAAAACATAGCTCCGGTCCGCCTGAAAAAATTCGGCGCAGAGGGCAAGGGCATGGTTGACGGCGAGATCGGTTCTTTCCCGAGAGGTGGTGACGAAATCGGCGGAAAGATCTGCCACCAGTTTTTGAAAGCTGAGCTGAAAGCGCAGTGCTTCCTCGGCCCGCTTCCGCGCGGTGATGTCGCGCATGATGTGCAGGAAATGAACATCACCTGCTGCCTCATACCTGACAGGGATACAACGGATATTATAGATTACGCCCGCGTCGGCCGGCAGCAAATCCGCTTCTCTTTCCTCGCCAAAAGCCAATACCTCCCGACATTCGGGGTGCGGGCCGTCGCTCCGGGGCAGCACTTCATAATACGGGCGACCGATGATCCGGTGGAAAGGCAGGCCGGCAGCTCCGGCGTATGCCTGGTTGCACAGGGTGATCCGGAAGTCCGTGTCGTGGATGAAGATGGGGTCGGTAATGGCGTCAAAGGTTTGCCGCCAGTCCTGCCTGCCATATTCGATTAACCGCAAGGCTTCTTCCAGGCGGATATACGGCTGACGCACCCCTTCGATAAATATGGCCCGGTAGATCAGCAGATAGGCAAAAAGCTTGTAGACATGGCCCAAAAGGTTAAGGGTGTCGTTCACCTCCACATACAGGGTGAAAAACAGTTCGCTGGCAATGAGCAGCAGCAGAGCCGGGGCGAGAAAGGATAACCAGGCCCGGGAATAACGAGGGCGGCGGCCTGCCAGCACAGCCAGAGTCGCGGCATGTAGCAAAATGACCAGCCACTCCATGCCGATTTTGAACGGGGTCAGCCCCTGGCCCGGCACAAAGGTGGCCGGCACCCACTCAGGATGAAAAACCCCCCCATACCCGCAAAAAAACGTGTAGGCAAGGCTACCGCTCAAGAACAGATAACGCGAGGGCGCCTTTACCGGCTGGATAACCTGAAGCAGTGCCCAGGCAAGCAGGGCTCCGGCGGCGAGCAGACGGGCGGCCAGCCAGAGGGTAGTAGCCTTGTGCGCCGTATTGACGGTGAAAAAATCCGGCATGCCGGGGTGGGACATCAAATGGAGAAAATCAAGCAAGGCCACGCCGAGAAAGGCGCTGGCCAGCACAAACAGGGCGGTGGGCCGTTTTTTTTCCAGAAGATGAAAACCGGTAGCAAAGACGAGGATGGCCACCGCCACGGTGAAGATTTCAACCGCACTGTGAAAAGCTGAGTAAAAACGAAAGGGGGGAATGTCCGGGACAGCCAGCAGCCCGGTCCCGACCAGAAAAGGCAGGCCCAGAAGAAAGAACAGAGTCATGGCCGCCAGGGACTGCGGCAAGGCAGGAGGCCTCTTTATGGGGAGAGAAGAAAAAAACAAAACAATTCACCAGATTTGGCAACAAAAACGATAAACCGGAAGCACCGCTCATTCCAGACGGCAGCCAGATTACCACGGATATAGCATGCTAAGAAAAAATTATCACTCGCTAATCCGCGACAAATTAGCGCAGCACGAAAAGGTCTTTTTCACCCCTGCGTTCCGGATCAGCAGATTCTCGGCAGCTGCTCGCCCACCGGCATGTCCACGATGCGGGTGGCGCCAAACGCGGTGCGCATGGCCACCAGCCCTGGGTTTTCCGCCACAACCTCGCCGATGATCGCCGCCTCCCGGCCCAGGGGGTGGCGCCGCATCCCGGCCAGCACTTTGGCCGCGGCCTCCGCCGGGACGGCGGCCACCAGCTTGCCCTCGTTGGCGACATACAGCGGATCGATCCCCAGCACGTCGCAGGCCCCGCGCACCTCCGGCCGGACCGGAATGGCCGCCTCGTCAAGTAGAATGCCGATCCGGGAAGAAGCGGCAAACTCGTTGAGCGTGGTGGCAAGCCCGCCCCGGGTTGGGTCGCGCAGGGCGTGAAGATCGCGGGTCACCTCCAGCATCGCCTCGACCAGCCCGTTCAGGGGGGCGGTGTCGCTTGTAACCCGGGACTGAAAGGAAAGCCCCTCCCGGCTGGTCAGGATCGCCATACCGTGATCGGCAATGGTTCCCGAAACAATGAGCCGGTCTCCCGGCCTGAGGTTGGCGGCGGAGATGTTCACCCCCTCCGGGACCCGGCCCACCCCGGTGGTGGTAATGAAGAGCTTGTCGCAGCAGCCCCGGTTGACCACCTTGGTGTCCCCGGTCACGATCTGCACCCCGGCGGCTCTAGCCGCCTTTTCCATGGAGAGCAACACCCGGTGCAGGGTAGCCAAGGGCAGCCCCTCTTCCAGGATAAAGGCAGCGGCTAGATAGAGCGGGGTAGCGCCGCTCATGCAGACATCGTTCACCGTCCCGTTGATCGCCAGATCGCCGATGTCGCCGCCGGGGAAAAAAAGAGGATCAACGACAAAGGAGTCGGTGGACAGGGCCAAACGGCCTGAAGAAAAATCAAGCACCGCCTGATCCTCCAGCCGGTTCAGGGTTTCATTGGCAAAGCGGGGGAGAAAAAACCGGCTGACCAGCTCGGCGGAGAGCCGCCCGCCGCTGCCGTGCGCCAACTGAATGGTCTCGTAGTCCATGATGGGCAGGGGGCAGGTGAAATCTTCCGGCTTCAGCTTAGACATGGCGCGGTTCCGTGATTAACTCGATGATATTTGTAGTAAGCGGCGCAAGCGCCCTCGCCGGAGACCATGGTCGCCCCAAGGGGATGCTCCGGGGTGCATTCCCGGCCAAAGGCCGGACAGCCATCCGGTTTAAGGATACCCTGCAACACGCTGCCGCTCCTGCACTGTGTCGACTCTCGCACCTTGAGGGTAGTAACGGCAAACTTCCGCTCGGCGTCATAGGCGGCGAGATGCTCCCTGATTACCAGGCCGCTGGCAGGCAAGACCCCGATCCCCCGCCAGGGGCGGTCGCGTACCTCAAACACCTCCGCCAAGACCTTTTGCGCCGCCGGATTGCCCTCCCGGCTCACCGAGCGACCGTACTGGTTTTCCACCGCATACCGTCCTGCTTCAAGCTGGCGGAGGACCATGAGCAGCCCGGAGAGGATGTCGACGGGCTCAAAACCGGTGACCACGATGGGCACCCCAAATTCCTCGGCCAGCGGCTCGTATTCCCGCCAGCCCATGACGGTGCAGACATGCCCCGGCGCCAGATAGCCCTGCACCCGGTTGGAGGGCGAGGAGAGCAAGGCCCGGATGGCGGGCGGCACCAGAACATGGCTGGCCAGCAGGCTGAAATTCGTCAGCCCCTCGCGCCTGGCCTGAAGCAATGCCATACCGTTGCCCGGCGCCGTTGTCTCAAAGCCCACTGCCAGGAAGACCACCTCCCGCTCCGGGTTCTGCCGGGCCAGGGCCACGGCTTCCAGCGGCGAATAGACCATGCGCACATCGGCCCCTGCGGATTTCGCCATGAACAGGCTGGAAACGCTGCCCGGCACCCGGAGCATGTCGCCGAAGCTGGCAAAAATCACCTCGGGCCGGGCGGCGATGGCCACCGCCCGGTCGATGGTCTCCACCGGGGTCACGCAAACAGGGCAACCCGGCCCATGCACCAATTCCACCTGGGCGGGGAGCAGTTGATCCAGCCCGTTTTTCATGATCGCATGGGTGTGCCCCCCACAGATCTCCATGACCACCCAGGGACGGGTCACGGTCTGGCGGATTTCCTCAAGCAGACGGGCCGCTAAGCCCGGATCGCGGTATTCATCAACAAATTTCATGGATTGTTCCGGGTGTTCTTTCAAATAACATTAATTATAACTGAGCCTCTTGCCAAATGACGAACAAATTCAAAAACCGTCATTCCCGCGTAGGAGCAGGTGCGAGTACTGACCCCTACCGGGCCGCTGGCTTCATGATTACTCCGACGATGGCCCCGGCCGTAATTGCTTCGATCCAGGTTCCAACAAACCAGCTCCAGGCGAGGGTCAACGGAATGGGCATATAGCTGTATGAGCCGAAGCCCATTGAAATGCCGGTAGCCAGGCCGAAAAGCGCTCCGTACAAAAGGCCAGACGCCAGCGATTTTTCCCCGACGAGAAACCCATAGATCAGCACAAAACAAACAGCGAAGACCAGCGTAACGAAATAGAGCAGCGGCATGTTCATCTGGTCCATCGGTCGCCAGAGGTTGGCGGTCGCCTCATAGGTGGCCTGTAGAAACAAGCCGTGCAGGATAAAATCCAGAATCGACCACACGGCAAACACCGTTACCACAGCCCATATTGTCCGTTTTGTCATTGATTTTGTTCCTTTTCAGTTTAGAGCTCAACGCGAAGCTCAGACGCGCCGCTTTTTTGGCGTCTCCTGAAGCGCTGCGTATGCCTATAGCCGCATCATCGGCAGTGGACTCAAAGGATGTGTCTTGAGCCGCTGCATGGTTAACTCAATAAGCCGTTTATAAAACCCTGCGCTTGGAAACTCTGTCCGTATCTCCGCTATTTGGGCGGAAGGTAACCCGTACTTTAGCCTGCCTCCCGATACATCAATCCAGTCTGCCTTGCGGAAAGGCTCCACCAGCCAGTTTGGATGAGGTCTGTATTTTCTGAGCTTGTGGTGTTGCTCAATCATGGCCTCGATTTCCTCGCTCCATGCGCCTAGGTTCGTTTTGAGGAGATAATCTCTGGCAAGCTGCTTGGAAGGCCCGAGGTAGTCGAAGGTGTTGTTTGCCCAAATACCTAAGTCATGGAATGCTACTGCAATCGAAATCTTGTTTATGGTCTCCGTGCTTTCATCACAGAACGCGAGGCAGAAGTTCAGGACGCGATAGCAGTGATTATTATAGGCGGTGAAATCACCACCAAGCGACATTCGCCAGCTTTCAAGGATGCCATCAACGATTGGGGCTTGGTTGTTTATCTTCATAAGAACCTCAATGGGATATCCTATATCCCCACTTGCCCTCCCAGGCTTGGTTACGAGAGGATTGCGCCACTTTCCTGCCAGCCACTCACCTGTATTCCTTTGTGATGATAGGGGGCGTCGGTCCCGCCGTGGATCAGAATCGGAGAAAGAGCGCTGTCGCCCGCAAGGGACAACCATCTGTCCAACCCGCTGAAAAAATCCCGATTCACGGTTTTGCCGGACTTGATCTCGATGGGCATCAGCATTGCGCCATGTTCGACGATAATATCCACTTCGTTACCATTGCTGTCCCGCCAGAAATAGAGATTGCGCGGTTCGGCCCGGTTGCATTGCGATTTTACCAGCTCGGCAATAACGAAGTTCTCGAAGATATTCCCCCGCAGCGGGTGAGTTTCCATCTGATCCAAGGTTCTAATGCCAAGCAGCCATGAAACGAGCCCCGTGTCGTAGAAGTAGAGCTTAGGCATTTTTACCAGCCGTTTGTTGAAGCTGGCGTGGTGTGGACGAAGCAAAAAAACCAGGAAACTTGCCTCAAGCACCGAGATCCAGGCCTTGGCGGTGTTGTGGGTAATGCCGCATTCCGTGGCAAGGGAGGAGAGATTGAGAAGTTGCCCGGTCCTGCCGGCGCAGAGTCGCACGAAGCGCTGGAATGAGTCAAGATCCTGAACTTTGAGTTGTTGCCGTACATCCCGTTCAACATAGGCGCTCATGTAAGCGGCAAACCAGGCAGCCGGCGCCACCTCGCAGTCGTAAAGCGGGGGATAGCAGCCGGTGAGAAGCATGACGTCGGCATTCGTGGCCAGTTTACCGGCCCGGCTCAACTCGGGAAGCGAAAACGGCAGCAGTTCGACAAAGGCTCTCCGGCCCGCCAGGGATTGGCTTATGCCGGACATCAGCCCGAATTGCTGGGAGCCGGTCAGGATAAAGAGACCCATCCTGCCATCGGCATCAACGATGGTTTGCAGGTAAGAGAGAAGTTCCGGGCAGCGCTGAACCTCGTCGAGTACCCCGCCATCGGGAAAACGTTCAAGAAACGAACGGGGATCGTCCTGAGCGGCCCGGCGAATATCGGGGTCTTCCAGTGAGGCATAAGGGCGGTCGGCAAAGATAGCCTTGGCAAGGGTCGTTTTGCCGGATTGACGCGGCCCGGTCAAGGTGATGACCGGAAAGCCGCGCAACAGGGTACGAATGGTCTGCTCACTATCCCGTGGAATCATACCATAACTTATCTATATTTATGTAATTTGTCAAAGCTTTTTACAGTTTGCATAAAATATTACGAGATATGGGGATGACCCGGATTTCTCGATTGATGAGGTGGCAGGCGTTTTTTCCAGCAGGAAGCGGGATCATAGCTCGCATTGGTGCAAATTGTAATTTCAAATATCAATTCGTGCCAATGCGGTCGGCAGCTTTTATCTTGCCTAATAATAAAATTGGGAAGTGTCCCTAATTCCCCCCTTTGAGCGTGGATGTCAGCCCAGCCACCGGCATACTCGAAGAGTACCCGGTCAGCAGTTACGGCGATGTATTGCAGACCAGGAACCTCCGACCGAACGTACTGATTCAGGTCGCTTGTCGTGTTGTCCTTTGCAAGAACGTCATCAATCATTGTTGGCTCCCTGCAACATGGCAACGAACGAGATCAGCAGCAGCTTTGGAATTCGCATGGTCGTCGAGCTTGCGGGCTAACG
>Ga0172380_10000416_pt1 | contig 84989 bp, 91 predicted proteins | sample Leawe162metaG_FD_119747 | JGI IMG/M metagenome (GOLD analysis project Ga0172380, IMG submission 119747) | Leachate microbial communities from a municipal landfill in Southern Ontario, Canada - Leachate well 162 metaG | ecosystem: Engineered > Solid waste > Landfill > Unclassified | place... | reverse complement strand
TCCTTCTCGTAGACATCTACCTCGTAACCCCTTTTAGACAGAATCATAGCTGCAGTAAGCCCGCCGGGGCCAGCACCGACGATGGCAATTTTCTTTTTCATGGCGCAATTATAGAAGTATTTTACAGGAGTCGAACTCTTCTTGTTTATTTTATGTCTATTATGAACACATACTCCAGAGAGCTTCTGTATTTTGCAAGTTTTTTCCCTTGCAAACAAAATCATGCTCCTAGAATCAAGAGTAATAATAATTACTACCTCATATGGTTTTTACCCTTACTCGAGAAGACGCATCAAAGATGATCGGCGTCTCTACACGTACGATAGACCGCTATATTCAGTCTGGAAAAATCCGCACGAAGAGAGATGGTAAAGTCATCATGCTCCACAAAGAAGATGTGACACAGGTAAAATGAGGAGGCACACAAACAGACTACGAAGTTATCGCACCAAAGCCAACACTGGTAGCGAGTACGGGCTACGATCCACGAGAAGCTCAAAATGAGATACTCAGAACTCTTGAAAAAATCATACGAGATAAGGATGCGCTCATCCAAGAACTCACATTCAAGCTCGGAAAAATGGAATCAGACATGATAAATACTGTCCCAAAACTAGAACACAGAAAGGCTATGATAGCCCTCGAAGAAGCGAATTCGAGCCGAATACACGACCTCGATATGTTGGCGCAGACGAAGAGAGACATAGAATCAAAATATCAGAGAGAAAAGCTTATTTCTACAGTACTGATGATAGGAGTTTTTGTTCTCTTGTGCGCCTGTGCTGTCCTCGTATTTCATTTTTTTAGCATACGAGGCGTTAGTTAATTTTTCCTAATATGTTTGACGGACTTACGAATTCAGCGGACGGACTCCTCATACTTCTCTACGTTATTACGCTGATTGTATTTTTCTTATTTGGGCCACACAAGGTATATGAATCACTGTTTTGAGCCCTCCTCGGTCTCGGATTGTATCTCTTCATCCATGAGCTGACATTTGTTTTTCCTGAGATAACGCGAACTGTATTTTTCTGAAATTGGTTAGTAGATAACAGATGAACGCTTCTGTGGCTCGCGAAATGATCTGCTCTGGTACTTTTTTTCGTGACCCCGATTACTCTCTGACTCAATGTGTCAGGCGTGGTTCGTGGTACCTTTTGGTTTTTCTTCAAAACTATTGTTCTCTCTGCATTTTTTGTTTGTTTTGGAGTGGTTCTTATTTCTCTTCTGTCAAATAGAACAGGGATATTTGGTGATGTTACCCTCATACCTCAACCCCTGAGTCAGTACGTATATTTCCAGAATTCACAATTTTTCATATGGTTGACCACGAAAGCAGAAGTTGTTCTTCTTCTTTCTTTTTTATTGGCCTTTTACAAGATTATTTTTTCACACTGGATTAGTCGTATGCTTTTGGTGGGTGGACTCGTATATGCAAAATCAAACGAGATGTTTGCTAGAAAGAATCTTGATTCGATTGTCCCACATGAGATGTCACATGATGAGCATGGACATGCAGACGAGCATCATTAGACCCTAATCGTAAGTATCAAAAGCCGCTACAAAGTCGTTCATTATTTTCTCCGTAAAGCGTATGTAGCCATATCGAGAAGTATCATCTTCTAGAGATGGCATCTGATAGACTATTATATTGGGATATCTGTCTTGAATTTCTCCTATAGTTTTAGCGTCTATATCTCCACTGATAAAGATGTAATTGATATTTTTCTCCTCTAAAAGATTTCAAACAGCCTTATCTGCTAAAAATTCTCCTGGATTTGAGTAGTTTTTGGCTCTATATTGCTCTATTCCTAGTATTTGTAGGAAACTACCCAGGCTGTCACCAATGGTAATGAAGTGGACGGGAGTATACTTGCCTATTCTGGTTTTGAATCAGCTGAGAGTGTTATTGAGTAGATGTATGTAGTTACCCGCATTGTCATAATAAAATCCTCGCAGAGATGGCGTCACGTCAGAGAGTGTGTCTCGTATGAGCTCTATTTGTGACGTAAGTAGGGCAGGGGAATGAGTTTTTGTATTTATTGAGTCTTTGCTTGGTATAGTTATGTAGAGTCATTTATAGCTCTGCAGCTCTTTTCCTATGTCGCTTTCGGAGATGAGTTTTGAGTTGAGAATAATACTGGACTCATTGAGCTGAGTGAGCTCTGTCTTTGAGAGATTTTTGCCCTCTGCTATATGGATATTTTTATCATCAGCCGTTATCATCTTTGCATGTATGCCTAGCAGAGGCTCTAGAGTAAAAATTGTAATCTCATTTTCTCCCTTTTGTTGGGGGTTTTTTTCTGAAAAAGTGTATACTAAGATCAGCAGAAAAATAAGTACAATATTTCCTAAAATGAGCGTTTTTTTGACCATAAATTGAGTTTGAAAGTAAGCAAGAGTATAATTATTTTTCATGAAAATACATTTTTTGTTTTTAGATAATTGTAATTTCGTGAATTAGAGCCTTTATGGTATTTATTAAAATTAATTATTTTTATGTCAATTTTGATAAAATACCTTCTACAAAGGCAAAGGCATGTACACATAAAATCAAGGCCTTTTTTCTTTGACTTTAGTTTTTGAAAAACAATAATGGGTACATGACACACCTCTCTGCATTACCTCAGCTTCAGAACTTTTGTCAGCTCCTCGTTGGAAGCCTTCGCAAGCAAGATTTCCTGACCTATTTTCAAAAAATCAGCATAGTGGCATGTGAAGGCGATACCATAGTTTTAGGTGTTGTATCAGAATTTATACGAGATAATATGAGTTTCCGCTTCTGAGATATTCTCACGAGCACAGCTGTTCAAATCTGGCCTGAGGCCAAGAAAGTAGAGATAGTCGTAGACGCAAATATAGAAAACCCTTCCTACACACAGGTTATAGACTGTAGAAAAGTATTTAGAGGAGTGCAGACTCAGAATACAAGAGAGAAAAAAGCACCAACTATTACCGCTAATCAAGGAAAGGAAGATTTTTCTTCTCGATTTGATCTCGATCATTTCGTTGTTGGACCGAGTAATCAACTCGCTTATTCTGCGTGTGATGCTGTAGTACGAAAGCCTGGTGTAAGCTACAATCCTCTTTTCCTCTATTCTGATGTAGGTCTTGGAAAGACTCACTTGCTCCAATGAACAGCCCTGGAGATAAAGAAAAAATACCCAGAGAAAAAAGTGGTCTATATCACTTCAGACCAATTCGTATCTGAATATGTAAATGCAGTTAAAGAGCGCAAAATAGACCAAATGCGTGCCCGATTCCGGACTATTGATGTCCTCCTTGTAGATGATATCCAATTTCTCGCTGGCAAGAAAAGCACGCAAGAAGAGATATATACACTCTTCAATATACTCTACGATGCAGGTAAACAGATTATCCTGAGCTCAGATTGTCCTCCAAAAGAACTCACAGAGATAGAGCCGAGGCTTGTGAGCCGATTTGAGTGGGGTATTATGGTGGATATTGATGTTCCTGATTTTGAGACACGACTTGCTATACTCCAACAAAAAGCTCGCGAAAGAGAATTTATCGTCCCTCAAGAAGTCGCAGAATATATAGCCTATAATCTTGGTAGAAATGTCCGTGAAATAGAGGGCATTCTCAATCAGATGGTGGCTGAATACGAGCTCGATGGTTGTCTACCGACTATCGAATCTATCGGTTCTCGATTTACCAGGCTTGGCATCAAACATTCAGTAATTGGCGGTAAAGAAAATGGTATCAAAAATATCCTCCGTTCTGTCTCGTATGATGAGGTCATAGGAGCTGTGAGTGATTATTTTGGAGTTGACACTGAGTCAGTCCTCGGAAATAGCCGTTCTCGCGATCTCATGATCCCGAGACAAGTGGCCATGTATCTCCTGAAAAATAAACTCCGCTACACCTACGAGAGAATAGGAAATATATTTAACGGTCGTGAACATTCAGCGGTGATGTATTCTTGCAAGAAACTCGAGCTCCTCCTCAAAAAAGATCAGAGACTCATGAGTGACATTTACTCTCTCCGTGAAAAGTTAGGAGTTTAGATACTTTTCTTGAGTCATTCAGAGAGTTTCCTCCAATGCTCGAGAGATAATTCCTCAGCACGAACATTATCTGATAATGACATTTGTTCAAATACTGTAGAGAGAAGTACTTTATCGTAGCCGTTTTGCGCTAAATTTGTGATAAGCTTCTTCCTCTTCTGTGAAAATCATTTTTTAATGAGTCAGAGTATTTCTTTGGCCTTTATACGATCAGTTCATGTGGTGGTGAATCTGAGGCAGGTTGACCAGACTTTTGGTACCGGAGTAAAATTATTGGGACTAATATCACATACTTTCTCGACATGAGAAACGAGCTGGCACGCGAGTGAGAGAACAGAATGCTGTCCGTCGCGAGCTAATATTCTCTCTGCGACCTCTTTTTGCATGGTGAAAACAGCAACCTCGGGTGCAAGTGTTACGTCGTAGAGGAAGTGATGGAGAATAGGCGAGGTGATATAATAGGGTATATTTCCGTACACAGAGTAGGAAGGTAATTTGATTTTAGTATCCTGCAAAAGAGAAATTCATTTTTTCGGAGGCACAAAACCATCGCTCACAACATCCACATGGAGTACATCCTGGTGATATATCTCCAGGTCAGCATCTCTGAAACGATTCTGGAGGAGAGGTATCATATCCCCATCCAATTCTATGAGGGAAAGTGCTTTAGGGTTTCGTCTCAGTATCTCTGCGGTGAGATCCCCTGGACCTGGTCATACTTCTATCACGCAGATGTCATGGAGAGAATTATCTCAGACTATCATCTCAAGAATTTTTGTATTTTTGAGAAAATTTTGTCAGAGATGTTTTTTTGCTTTTATGCCCACCATCAGAGAAAAATTTCCTTTACGAATACCATATTTTCAATAAAGACATCCTTTGTAAATCATCCGATAGATAGTGCCCAGTTGGTGATTGATTTGTTGACATTGGCCATTGTTCCAGAGAGCTCATCCCATTTTTTGTGCGTTACTTCGAAATACTCATTATTTGAGGATTCAATCGCTTTTGAGTGATAGCGGGCGACTTCTTCTGCTGCGACTTCCTTGTAGGCTGTCACATAGCTCTCGGCGAGAGTAGGACAGCTGGTGTAGCTAAATCATATGAGCTCAGCGCTGACCGCTTCGGGTTTCTGATTTTTTTTAATTATCTCCTGCGTCTTTGTACGAGCCTCCTCACAAGAATTGAGAAATCTCCCGTAAAATGATTCTTCATCACATTCTCAGAAGTATCCACGACAAAAAGTATTTCCGGTATCTGTGATCATTTCACCTATTTTTTTTCATTTTGTATCTCTGAGACCCTGTAAGTGTTTTTTTATGTCTTCGTGTATGGGATTATTGAGGAGACAGAGTTGGTATGCGTATTCGTAATTGAATTGCCCCTCATTGCTCATCTCAAGTTGATTTTTCTTGGCGTCACGGAGATATTCACAATCTTCAGCATAGACTCAGAGAGATATGAGAAGAAGAGGTATGATGAAGTATTTTATTTTCATAGAAAAATACCAAAAATATTACGAAGGAGCGATTTTTTCTCTTTAGGCATTTCTTCGCGTTTTTTCTTGAGTCAAAAAGCTCCAGCTATAATAGTTCAGAGGACGACACTCGTTATGAGTATGTCCATTTTTTTGATTTTTTCTTTTGATTTTTTCGGAAACATAATTTTTTATTCTTCGATATCTTCTATGTGTTCTACCTTGACCGTCCTAGCATCGATGATGAGGTAGGGGATAGTGATGATGAGCATGCCCCTCTCTATGGTAGCACGGATAGTGTCGAGTGCGAGATTTTCAGGGAGTATAATCGAGCGTGAAAATGCCCCATAGAAACATTCTTTCACAGGAATCTTGAAAGCATCACCGTATATGTCAGGCTCAGGCCTATTGCCTGATATCGTCAGGACATTTCGTGAAATAGTGACATCGACATCACTTCTCGGCACACCTGCGAGAGGAGCTATCACGAGGTATCACTCCTGTGTCTCGAGTATATCGACGGCTATCTGACCTATATCTTCACCATGAGGCTCGTCTGTTGACTCGATAGGTATACCTCTGTCGCTATTTTGTGTAAGCTCGAGATGATCGGGTTTTTTGAGAAATTCAAACATAAAATTATTATAGTTTTTTTCGCTACTATGCAATATCAGAGCCAGATACTTTTTGGAGTTTTTCAGTTTGCTCGTGAGCTCCGAGCATCATAACGATATCATCGATATTTCCCATCATGATAGAGGGGAGATTTGAGAAATTTTCACCAATTCGGTGATCAGTCACACGATCTTGTGGGAAATTATAAGTACGAATTTTTTCACTTCTATCACCAGTACCTACTTGCGCGAGGCGCGCAGAAGCGAGTTCTTTATTTCTCTTTGCTTCTTCATGTGCGTAGACACGAGATCTCATGATTGACAGGGCCTTTTCTCTATTTTTGAGCTGTGATCGCTCATCCTGACACTCGACTACGATACCAGTAGGAATATGTACCATGCGGACTGCTGATTCAACCTTATTCACATGTTGACCACCAGCTCATCCAGCACGACTGTAACTGAGTTCTAGATCAGCATCACGGATGACCACCTCGAGTTCGTCTACTTCGGGAAGTATAGCAACTGTCACAGTACTCGTATGAACACGACCTTTGTTCTCTGTCTCAGGAATTCTCTGAACTCGATGTGTGCCTCATTCGAATTTAAATTTTGAATACGCTCCCTCTCCAGAGATTTTTAGGATAACTTCTCTGATACCGCCTGCATCACTCTTTGATTCTGAGAGAACTTCGATTTGGAAGTGGTTTTTTGTAGCAAAGAGCTTGTAGGATTCGACCAGCTCATGTGCAAAAAGTCCAGCCTCATCACCACCCGCACCAGCACGAACTTCCACGATGACATTTCTATCGTCATTTGGATCTGGAGGAATCAATGCGATTTTGAGTTTCTCTTCGAGGAGAGGAATTTTCTCTTCGAGAGAGGATACTTCCATTTTTGCCATTTCACGCAACTCTTCATCAGACTCATTTTGGAGCATTTTTTTCCCCTCTTCGAGGTCGTCGTTTGATTTTTGGAGCTCTTTGTAGAGAGTGACGATAGCATCGAGGAACTTCTTACGAATCATGGTCTCGCGGAGTTTTTTCTGGTCACTAAAAATATCGCCCTCAGCGAGGAGATTTTCTATAGATTTACTTTCATCAACGAGATTTGTCAGGTCAAATTTCATTGACCTATACTATCGAATTTTTTTGAAAATCAAACTTACCACGCAAGTAATTAATCGCAATATCTACCATTTTTGGCTCCTTTCATTCATGTATCCATTCGTTGTTGTCCACGACGAGGTCGGCAAATTCACGGCATGGCTCGACATATTTATGATAACCAGCCTGTACAAATGTTATGTAAAAAAGGATATCATCAGCCATTCCAGGCTCTCCCATATCAGATCGCGCTTGACCTCGGCCCCAGTCGCGAATCATGCGACGAGCCATACGGTTGACAGCAGAGAGCTCGATAAATATGCTCAAATCAGTGAGCTCACGGAGTCTCGGATCACAGAGCCCGAAGAGTCCATCGAGAATGAGAAACTCTTTTGGTTTGATTATTTTACCGGGCTTTCTCTGAGATTTTCCAGTAGGGTTATTTCCAAAGTCATATTCTGGTATCTGAACTTCCTGTCCATTTTTGAGCGCTTCAATATGCCTGACCAAGAGTGGTATCTCGAGAGCATCGGGTGTATCAAAATTTTTGAAGTCTTTTCCTTCAAACTCAACATGGAGATTCTTGGGAAAGTCAGCATCTGGATAATAGTACATATCCATCGGTATAGTTTCTACTCGGTCAGCTCCGAGTAATTCGATGATTTTTTCTGCGAGATAGCCTTTGCCAGAACCGCTTCAGCCTATGAGATTAATGAGGTACATAGTTTATAAAAAATTGAGAAAATCCTGCACCATTGATTCCATAAATCGGTCTCGATCTACATCGGTGACGACAAATGTATGAGTGTTTGGTTGGGCGACATTGCGGAGGTCTGTGACAGTCTGACCACGAGTCAATTCACCCTTTGTCTCGACCCGAACTGGGAGAAACTGACCGCGGAAGAGGTGAGGATAGATGAGCATTGCTATGACACTGGCATCATGAACGAGGAATCCCTCCGCTCCAGCCGTCTCACGGAAAGCCATATTGGTCTTGAAGGTATAGAGCGTGAGAGCTTCGAGGAACTTCGCTTTTTTACCTTTGAGATTAGAGAGAATGGTGTTCATTTCATGTCGAGTGAAGATGAGCTGGCTCGTCACATCGAGAGGCAGGAGGACTGTATGATTGGCATTGATAAATACCGCGTCTGCTGATTCTGGATCATAGGAGATATTGAATTCTGCCACTGGAGTGACGTTACCAGGAACTCTGACAGCACCTCCCATCATGATGATACGAGCGGGATGTATGTTCTTCTTGAGAATTCTGGCAATATTCGTGAGTGGTCAGAAGGTGAGTATCTGTGTTTCTGGATGCTTCTTGATGATAGTTTCGAGCAGAGTATCACTTGAGAGTGATATTTTTGGTATTTTTACTTTCGGGAGATATTTACTCGCATTTCAGAGACCATCTGCCCCATGAATATGGCTCGCATCTGGACTTTTGACGATGATATCCGATTTTCCAACTGGGACATCGATAATACCCAGGAATTCACAGGCACGGAGAGCATTCCGATAGGTTATTTCCGCTCCTACATTACCACCGGTTGTCGTGATGGCGAGGATCCGTATGGTTTTCTTTTTGTGGAGACCCAGAGCCCAGAGGAGGGCAAAGAAGTCATCAGCACCAGGATCACAGTCTATAATCACATGGGGTATTTTGGCATTCATATCTCTAGAATGCCATATTTTTGGCCTATTTGCAACTTTTTTAGACCTTTTTGAAGCGCTCCTGGCCGTCAGGTAAAATAGCCATGAAGTCTTCTATTGTACGGACAAAAACGGGGTCTTTTGCGAATTCTTCTCCCAGATCAGAGATGGGATAGAGCGCCCTATAAACCACGAGATTTTGCAGTGTCTCCTTGTTCTTGGCCATACATACAATTTCGTACTGTTTTTCGCTATTTTTGTAGTGAGTGTAGCGCTCTCCAGCTTGAGGAATTATTCTTGTCATAGAGCGATTGAGAGGGCGAGGAGGGTTGAGCTTTTCTGGCTGGCTGTGCCTATGAGTACACCATCAGTAATTTCTAGAATATGAGCTATATTTGTATCATTCACACTTCAGCCGTAGATGATTCTCTTATTAGTGAAATCTTTCAGTGCTTCACGAAGTATATCTGTGACGATTTCTATATCCTCAAGAGTCATCGTCTTACCAGTTCAGATAGCAAATCCTGGCTCATAGGCTATCACAATGGGTCTCTCTCGTGGCCAGTTCTCAAGCACTGTGAGCTGCTGAGTTATCACTCATTCGAGCGTGTCCTCTTCTCGGAGTGGTCCAACGCAAAGAAATGGGGCTGTCGTACCGTGTTCCACTGTTTCTATTTCTCACTTAATCACTTCATCTGTTTTTCCAGAGAGTCTTTGCGACATATGACCGATGAGACAGTAGGGAAGGCTGTTTTCTGATGGGGCATTCTGTGTTCCGAGGGGGATTTTTGTTGTAAGAGAATTGATGAGGTCGTCACCAGGAAATACTACCCACTCGTAGTCTGGATATATATTCGCTACATCCTCAGCCGTCTTGAGTAGATTCTGTGCAGATTCCTGTGTCTGAGTATCTTTCCAGTTGAGTGCTATTATTTTCATAAGATTTCATTGAGAGGTATTTCGCCCAGAGCGTGTATGACATTTTCTCATGACTTGGTATCCGCACGATTCATCTCGTAGATTATTATAGGCGTGTCAAAGTGAGACTCAGAGAGATTGATTCTGTCATCCACAAATATTGTTTTATCAGGATTATATTTTTCAACGAGAGTCTTGATGTGCTTGATTTTATTTCTCTCACGAGTGATATAGATCTCTCAGACAAGTGAATCTATACCCGTGATGTGTGTTTTGAGTTTTTGGAAATCTTCATCTCCTGTTGTCAGAATTACTGTTTGTATTTCCGGATATTCTCTGAGCTTGATAAAAAATGGTACGACATCATCATAGAGTTGTTCTGACATACCAGCATTGATAAAAAATTCTTTTGGGTCTGTGATTCCGTACTCTTCAAGAAGTTTCGGATAGACAACAATATCATCGAGTCATCTCCGATATTTTTCATAGATTTCTGTTGCTTTGGCTACATCGGGAAGTGTCTTGGTGCGGAAAATATGACCCTCACCATGAGGACCGTAGGTATCACCGAGTGTATTATCAAAATCGAAAATAAAGAGCAACATAGTGACTACGCAATAGTAATATTTCTATCCAGATACACATCCTGTATTGCTTGAATCAGTTCTATACCTTCTTGCATTGGTTTCTGGAATGCTTTTCGTCCGACGATGAGTCCGTGTCCCCCGGCGCGTTTATTGATAACGGCAATTCTCACGACTTGAGCAAGGTCATCATCACCGACACTTGGACCACCAGAATTGATGAGACCGATACGACCGGCGTAGCAATTCACGACCTGATAGCGACACATATCGATAGGATTTTCGCCGATGTGTTTTTCGTAGGCATTTTTATCTTCTTTACCAATACCGAGAGCACCAAATCCTCCATTGCAATCAGCCATTTTTTGCTTGATGATGTCAGCCTTTATAGTGACGCCGAGGTGGACTGCCTGACTCGTGAGATCAGTCGCAGTCTCATAATTCACTCCATTTTTTTTAAATGCATTATTTCTCACATAGCACCACAGAATAGTCGCCATGCCGAGAGAGTGTGCTTGTTCAAAAGCTTGAGCAACCTCGATGATTTCTTCTCGACTCGTTTCAGAACCAAAATACACCGTAGCACCAACTGCAGTAGCACCCATATTGTAGGCTTCTTGTACGCTCCCAAACATTATTTGACGCGGGACTTGTGGGACACTCATGAGCTCATTGTGATTGATTTTGATGATAACGGGTATTTGTCCGTCAAACATTCTCTGTACTATTCCTGCTGCACCAAATGTTGTCGCCACAGCACTGCAGCCAGCCTCGATAGCGAGTCGAAAGATATTTGCAGGATCAAAATAGAGAGGATTATTGGTAAAAGACGCATTAGCAGAATGCTCTATTCCCTGGTCAACAGGAAGAATTGAGAGATACCCAGTATTTGAGAGCCGACCGTGTCCGTAGAGTTTTTTCAGATTTTGGATAACCTTTTCAGATCGATCAGATTGTTCAAATGATTGCATGAAATTTGCTCATGGGAGAATGAGAGATTCTTTTGATATCTTTGGTGTGAAATTACCGAGCAGAGATTCTGCTTCTGCGCCGAGTAGTTTTTCAATATTTGTCATAATGTTTTGGTAAATACTTTTCTAGTATAAGGCCTACTCGCTGAAGACAAGCATTTATTTGTGGACATTTCGCCTATTTCTTCGGATGAGAGAAGAGTGTGGACAAGATGAGAAGGACTCATCCAGTGATTGCTATATCTGCGACATTGAAAACAGAGAAATATTGGAGACTGATAAAATCCGTCACAGAACCAAATATGGTTCGCTCGAGTGCATTGAGGAGTCCTCCTGTGAGTATCATGAGATATCCCGTTTTCTCTCTTTGAGAGAGAGTCTTCCATGATTTCCAGAGGAAAATACCGATACCGATGAGTACGAGAGGAATGAGAAAAGAAATCCCGGGGAGGGGAGTACCAAATGCTACACCTGTATTTTTGATATGCGTGATTCTGAGAATATCTTCAATTACAGAAAACTCAGGATCAGACATATTGACCCAGTATTTTGAGAGGATATCAGCAAGTATTACAGGGATAATTATAAAAAAAATTCTACTTCTCATTCCTCTTCTTAATTAGTCAGATTATTAACAGTATTAAACCTAAAGGTAATAATATTACAATGTATAATCATGCTCATATAAAGGAAATACTCATTAATAAATTTTTAATTAATTGAGAGATTTCAGGGCCGCTATTCGGTCCTCAATTATTAATTACATAAAAAATTACCGAAATAATAAAGCTTAAAATCCAAATTACAACCAGTACGATTATGGGAATCAATAAAATATTAGAGCCGATCTTAAATAATTTCTTAGAACTAGTTTCCATAACCGAATATTTTAAAAAGTTTAAATTTTATTTCTTCTTCGCAACTTTCTTCTTCGCAGGTTTTTTAGGGGCTTCTTCTTTTTCGACTTTCTTTGCAAAGCGTCCAAATTTCTTTTTGCCTGTGTCGCCTTCAGCGAGTTTTTTCTCGACTATTTCATTGACCGTGAGTGCATCGAGGAGAGATGGATCATCTTTGTATTTCTTTGGAAGAGGGATGTTGTCTTTTCCTTGCTTGAGGTAGGGGCCGAATTTGCCACGGAGGACTTGGATATCTCCATACTCTGCGATGACATTTCCTCCACCAGATTGTTTCGCTGCGATGAGTTCGAGTGCTTGCTCGAGAGTCACATTATAAGCCGTAAATGTTGCATCAGCAGGAATAGAAACATAGGTTTTCTCTATGACGACATAGGGGCCAAATTTTCCAATAGACGCTTTCACATCCAGACCATCTTTTTGTCCGAGCGTACGCGGGAGACAAGAAAGTTCGAGGGCTTGCTCGAGAGTAATCGTTTCCATATCTACTCCAGCAGGAATACTCGCAAAAGTTGGTTTTTTATCTTCAGATTTTTCACCAATCTGGATACATGGACCAAATCGTCCCATTCGCACTGAAACTTGCTCTCCAGTTTTTGGATGCTTCCCGAGGATTCGCTCACCTGTGACACGCTCAGAGCCACCAGCACTTTCTACTTGAGGATGAAATCCTGCGTAAAAGGTTTTCAGCATTTTCTGCCATTGTTCTTCACCGCGAGAGATTTTATCGAATTCTTCTTCGACATTGGCTGTGAATTTGTAATCAATCATCTGTGCAAAATTCTTCTCAAGAAACTCTGTAACGATTCGCGCGAGTGAAGTGGGGAAGAGGTATTTCTGTCTCTTCTCGACATAGCCTCGATCCTGAATAGTGGAGATAGTAGATGCGTAGGTAGAAGGGCGACCGATGCCTTCTGATTCAAGTTTTTTGACGAGAGTTGCCTCGGTATATCGACCTGGTGCACGAGTAAAAGTTTGCGTACCAGTGAAGAGTTCAGAGGAGAGCTCAGTTCACTTTACAATCATTGGAAGTGTCACTTCACCCTCTTTTTCTTCTTCATCGTCAGTGCCTTCTTCATAGAGCTTGAGGAATCCGTCAAAGAGAATAACCTGACCTTTTGTTTGCCATTTCTGGTCTATGTCTTTTGGGGCGAAAGTGTAGGTTGTTGTTTGTACTTTTGCTGCTTGCATCTGTGATGCGACAGTTCTCTCCCAGATGAGCTTATAGAGCCTGAGTTCATTACCTTCGAGCTTGATTGTTGAGGGATCTTGTTCCATATGAGTTGGACGGATAGCTTCATGTGCTTCCTGTGCATTGGCAGTTTTAGTCGCAAATTTCCGTCCTTCCGCCATGCTATAATTATTTCAGTAATTTTTATTTATGTATTCTTGACAGGCAGATATAGCTTCAGCAGAGAGATTCACAGAATCAGTACGCATATAGGATATGTGTCCATTTTGGTACAGAGACTGAGCAATTCCCATGGTTTGTTTCACTCCGAATCCCATCTTACGACTCGCTTCTTGCTGAAGTGTAGAAGTGGTAAACGGCGCACCAGGCATACGAAATGTTTCGTTGGTATCGACATCTTCGAGAGTAAATCCGTACTTCTGTTTGAGGGATGCGAGAAGTGTTTTTTCTTTTTCACCCGGTTTGATTTCTGTACCTTCTCCGAACTGTTTCAGAAATGTTTCAGCATCCTGCTGAGTCTTAATACTTGGTGCTTTTCCGTTTACTTTCACGAGTTCAGCGATGACGTTTTTGTCCAGCTTTACACGCATCTTCCATGACTCTGTTGGTACGAATGCTTCTATTTCTTTCTCACGATCGACGATGAGACGTACCGCGACAGACTGTACACGACCAGCTGAGAGTGTTGTAGTACTTGGGACTTTTCTCCAGAGAATAGGGGAAACTTCAAAACCCACAATTCGATCCAGGATTCGACGGGCCTGCTGAGCATAGACGAGATCCATGTCGAGCGTTCGTGGTTTTGCCAGGGCAGCTTCGATAGCCTTCTTGGTGATTTCAGTATAGGTGACTCGTTTTGTTGTTTTTGGGTCGAGGCCAAGTGCTTCACACAGATGCCACCCGATAGCTTCTCATTCACGGTCTTCATCTGTTGCGATATAGACAGTCTCAGCTGCTTTCACGAGCTTTTTGAGACCCGAGACAACAGTTTTTTTGTCCTCATCTATTATATAGGTTGGAGTAAATCCATTTTCTATATCTATACCCATTTTTTTCTTCTCCAGATCACGGATGTGACCGACTGATGCCTTGACGGTATAATCAGCTCAGAGATATTTTTCGATAGTCTTTGCTTTTGCAGGAGACTCTACTATGACGAGGTTTTTTGACATGCCTCCTAGCGTAGAAAAAAAATCATCCTCTCAAAAAAAGAATAGATTGACAATATGATTTGATAGAAAATAGTAGAAGTCGTAAATAGGGGGGGTTTGTAGTTTGAAAAAAAATAATACACTATTAGGGTTCTTAATATTTATTTCATTTATTATAATAATATGAAAAATTTCTCTCAACTCCTATCACAGGCATGGTCAACAGTATTCCGTGATCAGAAAACTTTCTGGACACTATTCCTCTTGATGAACGGTATAGGAATTATTTTAATGCTTCTCTTTTATGTCCTCTGATACAATTCGGCAGAATGGGTTAATTCACAACCAATATCGAGTCAAGAAGGTTTCGCATATGGTGTATTTATAGTTGCTACGATTGTGTTGGGTGGTTTTTTCGGATTTATTTGAATGCTTTATTTAGCGAGTCTCTTTTGAACAAAAAAAGTAAAACTAGAGTCTGTATTTTCTCAATGGAAAACTATTTTTCCCTATATCTGAACCATAACCTGCATAATCCTCTGTTATATTGCTGTTTGGTTTACCGTAGCACTTATTTTTGCTATAACATTCTGAATAGGCTATTTAGGATATATCTTTACGAGATGAGTGGATTCAGAGATTATCACGGTAATATATACGCTCGCTTCGGTCACCGCATTTTTGATAGCCTCAGCGACGATTGTTATTGCTGTGTGGATTTCGGTATCTCTCAATGCTTTCGCTACTCCTGCTTTCTTTCTCGACAATCATAGATATTTCCAGGCTCCGCTTACTTCCAAGAAAATGATAGCAGGGAGATGGTGGAGAGTAGTCTGAAATATAATCTTAGCATCTATTGTTGTCATGGCTCTGCCTCTAGCGTTGACCCTTCTGGAAATGTACATGAATACTTCAAATATAGTTTTCTCTCTTGTGATATCAGTTGTGAATGGTGTAGCGGGCATGATACTGTTAGCATTTTTATTTTCACTCTATATCCATTATCGAGAGAACCCTATACAGAGCAAACAAGCTGTTAAAAAAGTAAAAAAAAGTAAGTAATAATCCCACATGACTCACTATCCTCTCATCATCATCGGTACTGGCTCAGCATGACTTCCCGCAGGAATGTACGCGAGTCGTTATGGTATCCGAAATCTTATCATCGGAGCTCAACCTGGCGGAGCTCTCGGTACTTCCCATTGTGTTGAAAACTATCCAGGCACTATTAGCGAATCAGGCGCAGATATCATGAAGAGGTTTGAGGAACATGCGAAAATATCTGGCTCAGAAGTCAGCTACGATACGGTTGTAAAAATAGAAGAGTTACCTGAAAAAATCCTTCAAGTGACGACAGCGAGAAAAGAAATCTATACGTGTGATTTCCTCATCTACGCGACAGGAAATGCATATCGTCATCTGGATGTTCCCGGAGAAGACCGCTTACTTGGGGCGGGTGTATCATATTGCGCGACCTGTGATGGAAACTTCTTTCGAGGAAGAGATGTCATCGTCGTCGGAGGAGGGGATTCATCTTTTACAGAGGCTCTCTATCTCGCTCATTTGTGCAAAACAGTCAAAATACTTGTCCGAAAAGATACAGCAAAGGCAGAAGAAATATGGGTCAAGAAAGTCCAAGAAGAAGCAAATATGGAGATTATCTACAACACTGAAGTCGCTGAGATAAATGGTCAATTTTCTGTAGAATCAGTGACCACAAAAGACGGACGAACGATTCCTACTCAGGGGATTTTTATCGCGGTAGGCTCTGTACCGAGCATCGAGCTTATCCAGAATCTCGGCGTGGAAATAGATGAAGAAGGGTGTATCAAGATAGACCAACATCAAAAGTCTTCGAACGACCGCCTCTACGCAGCGGGTGATGTGACGACTGGCTCTGCAAAATTTCGCCAGACTATCATGTCAGCGGCTGAATGATGTCTCGCAGCTCACAGTGTTCATGAGGTCATGCTCAAGAATGGTATCAAAATGCAATAAAAATTTGCAAAATAATACTCTTTTGTATAATCCACACATATTTCCGTATATCTAATGTATTTTTATGGCAAAAGGAAAAGGTCAAAAATTCAAACTCATCTCTCTCGAATCAGGGAAAGAATGTGGCTATATCAAGATGAATCCTCTCGATATGGACAAGACAAAAAAGTTCAAACGATTCGATAATCATCCTACTGTGAGAAAACATGTGGAATGTAAGCTCGTTCCTATCAAAAAAGCTGGTACAAAAGCTCTTCAAAACTCTCAGAAAGCTGGTGAGTAATTCATTTCTACTCAGTTAAAATCAAAAAGCCTTCCAAAATGGAAGGCTTTTTTTTGAGTGTGAGATATTTCTAGAAGGGGACGTCTTCAATGGAGACTCTCTCTTCTTGAGGAGGTATAGTTGTATGGACCGGTGGTACCATATCTGATTCTTCTGGGTTCTTCGAGAAATGTTCACTCCCCTCATGACCTCATTTTGGTGTAAGCATGATCATCTGTTCGCCGACTATCTCTGTCTTGTATTTCTTCTGACCTGATTGATCCTCCCATGATCGTGTTTGTATGCGACCTTCGAGATAGACTTTGTTTCCTTTTTTGAGATATTGTTCAGCTATTTCTGCGAGCTTTCCGAAAAGTGATATGTTGTGGTATTCTGGGACATCTTGCTGTACCCCAGCGCTATCAGTATAGCGTCGATTTGTTGCAATAGAGAAATTGGCAACCCGTTGTCCGCTTGGCAGTGCTCGCACTTCTGGATCGGCTGTCACATTTCCGATGAGTTGTGCTCTATTGAGGGAGTACATAATTATAGAGGGAAGAAGTAAGTATTCTCATTATACCTCCTTTTTTTATGAGACAAGCAGGGCTACTAGAAAAACATTTTTTTTGCGTATACTACACGCATTCTATTACCCTATGGCACGCAAGAAAAACATCCTCTGACTCTCAAAGATGACACAGACAATGATCTTTGGTTTTGTTCTTATATTTGCAGCAATTCTTGTCTTTTTTGCACAGAAAGAATACCTTTCTGAGGCTCTGGAGCCTCTTTTTTGACCACATTTTCGATGGTTTTTCTCTCCTATAGCATGTCTCGTAGGTTTTCATATGGTTTTCGGTAAGAGTTCTTTTGATCTCAGAAGAGGATTGGGACTTCTCTTTTTCTGGATATCAAGTGTCTCTCTTTGGAGTTATTTTGACGGCAAAAAGTGACTCTTCTTTGACGTGCATGATCCACTCATCGCCTGGTTTGATAAAATTCCTGCTCTGACCCTGATTTTTGGTTCTCTATTACTCTCTCTCTACCTTCTCTTCCATGTTTCATACAGGAAGATACTTTCACAGTTCTGAGAGGCTGGATGATACGCTTATAGAAAACAGATAGAGATGCTCAATACGTTTTCTGATTCCATTCGTGACCGCCAAGAAGAAAAGAAAAAGCTCTCCCCAAAAGAAGAAAAACGGCTCAGAACACGCAATGAGGAACTAGAAAGCAAAATAGAAAAACTTTCTACAAAATACAACCCCCCTGAAGAACAGATGAGCTTCTTTGAAAAAATTAGAAATAGAGGTTCTGTCATTGAAGCAAAACCTCTCGCAAATCAATCAATCCTCTGAAAAGTGCCAGTAACGAGTCGCTCAGTTCCTATTGTTACCAAAAACGCTATTGATAAACATACAGATATAAAGCCATTCAAGTGATCATGGCAATATCCCCGGAGTGATCTCCTCGTTCGTCATCCGAAGTGAAAACCGCTTACTCGAGAAGAAATAGAGCTCCAGTCTGCTATTATCGAGCGAACGCTTTTGCAATTTGGTATCGAAGTTACTATGGCTGGATTTGAAGTATGACCCACTGTCACACAATATCGACTCAGACCAAGTGAGGGTGTGAAACTCAATAAAATCGAAGCACTTAAGAAAGATCTCACACTCGCGCTCAAAGCAAAAAACATTCGTATCCAAGCGCCAATACCAGGACTATGACTGGTTGGAATCGAGGTTCCAAATGATAGGAGAGATGTTGTCAGTCTCAGGGAAATTGTAGAAAGCGCTCAGTTTGTTAAAAACACATCAAAACTCGCTATGTGCGTCGGTGCAGGTATAGCGGGAGATGCAGTCATATGTGATCTCAAGGATATGCCGCATCTCCTGATAGCAGGACAGACAGGATCTGGTAAGTCTGTGGGAATGAATGGCTTTCTCATCTCCTTACTGCTCAGGAATTCTCCAGCGGAACTGCGTATGATTATGGTTGATCCAAAACGTGTTGAGCTCGGTGTCTATAACGGTATTCCTCACCTTCTGGCTCCGGTCATCAATCATCCAGACAAGGCTCTCAATGCTCTCAAATGGTGTGTTGCTGAGATGATACGCCGATATGATCTCCTCACAGAGGCGCGCACTCGTAACCTCGGAGAATATAATGCAAAGGCATCAAAAGAAGATCAAATGCCGGCTATAGTTATAGTTATTGATGAGCTCGCTGATCTCATGATGAGTGGTAATAAAAAAGAAGTTGAGAGCAATATTGCCCGTATCGCTCAGATGGCTCGAGCTGTAGGTATGCATCTGATTGTCGCGACTCAGAGACCATCAGTGGATGTCATCACTGGTCTCATAAAAGCAAATATACCAAGTCGTATAGCATTTACTGTCGCTTCGCAAGTGGATTCCCGTACGATTCTCGATCGTGTCGGAGCTGAGGATCTCCTCGGACGATGAGATATGCTCTATTCTCCTAGCTGAGTCATGGAACCAGAGAGGGTACAGGGCGTATTTGTCAAAACAGAAGAAGTCGAATCAGTGATTCATTTTATCAAGATGCACACGGATGCTGACATGGCGGCAAATATGTACGACATGACGATAGTTGAGTGATCAAAAAATAATTGACCTGGAGATATCAATGGTGATGGGAGTGCAGACGAAGAAGATGATTTTATCATTCAGCAGGCTATAGAGGTCGTTCGTGCAAGTGGGAAAGCATCCACCTCACTCCTCCAGCGGAGATTAAAGCTCGGTTACGCTCGAGCAGCGAGAGTCATGGATGCCCTGGAAGAGATGGGCGTTGTGTGACCAGCAGAAGGAAGTAAACCTCGTGAGGTATATTAAAGAGAATTTATTCAGCAGAGAGACGCGCGCGACGAGCCTTTATGAGCTCTTGACGTGCAGCTTCAGCAGCATCAGCTATGCTTGTTGAATTTTCTGTAGTCTCAGTAGTACTTTCAGTGATAGCTGAGCTTTCTAGATTCTGCTGATTTTCTGTTGTCTGTGAAGGAGTAGTTCCTGTAGGTGTTGTTGGAGTGACTTTTTGAATTTTAGTCTCGAGGCCGATAATAGGAAAGATGGAACTATTGAGGATATCTATAAACTTATCTGTAGTATTGGTCATGAGAGTGACGACGATAAGTACTCCTATAATAGCGATAACCCATACAAAGAGACGGGCAATTTGTATAGCCGCATCAACGACTATATCTACGAGCTTGAGGAATCATTCGAGACAGAGACGGAGGAACCCGAGAAACTTATCAAAATTTCCTTGTTGCACTGGCGCTTTTTCCTCTGTATGAGTAGTGAGAAATATAGGATGTATCTGACGCATGATAGCATCCTTCTCACTCTGAGACATATCAGCACCAGGTAATCATCCCGAGAGGAGGGATCATCATGCTAGTCCAGTATCGGCTCCGACCGTTGGAAAGAGATTATTTGGGACAGCTTGAACGGGTTGTGTCGTTGTTTCTGGCATATACTCACTCTACACTAGTTTTTATTTCTTTGCAAACATTTTATCAATTTTTGCGGACATTTTTCCATAGTTTCTCTTTTCAAGGCTATCCTGCAGGACGAACTTGAGTTGATCGAGATAATCCTTCTCTATGAGGTGCCTATTTCGTACTTTGATCTTTGTACCCGGACGGAGTTCTCACTTCTTGAGACCATTTTTACTTCTCATAGCTCGTTCAGTCATAGTAAATTTACTACCGAGAGAGTCAATTGTGTCACCAGGCTGGACAGTATATGATACCCACTGAGCCTTGTACGCCATGATATGAAGAGAAGCTGCGGTTACACCAACGAGAGATGCAACTGTGATAACTGAGTATTGAGCTACTTGTGCTGCTATTTCTGTAGTCTTTTTGAGTATTTCTCGTGTACGAGGCGATGTGTTTTCTATTATTTTTTGCTTCAAGAAATTCTGAGAAGTTCCTATTGAGTCGCTCGCTTTTCGGATAGAAGTTTGAAGTATTTTCATGCCTCATGACACATTTCGCCCGACTGTTTCCGAGATTATTGAGAGGCTCTGGAGTGAAACTGTATTACCCTGTTCCGACTGTACTGCTTCATCGTTATTATTAGCGCTACTACCACCATTATTACTTGCAGTAAATTTTACTTCACCACGATAGAGACAATCAGAGCTACAGTATCCAGATTTTCCATTATTTATACCATCATCACAGGATTCACCAGTCTGTCGCAAACCGTCACCACATATACTTGTTTCATCTGCATATTTCGGTATGAGAGAGAGTGGGATTGGCGAGTAAGAATTTGAGAGGGGAAGGAACCCATTATTAAAGAGAGAGGCTAGTGAGTTATTTGAGAATATACTTTCACTGTTACGAGTACTCGATAGAGTTGCTGCATCGAGTGAATCTGGGAGGTTTCCACCAAAATTATTCCATTTATCAGAAAGATCTTGGAGCCACTCGTCGATACTAGAGTCTTTGTTGAGCAGTGTAGCAAAGTCAGTTTTCTTGACCACTGTTGTGGTATCTATACCTGTAAAATTTACGGTAGCATTTGAGTTGGAAAGGTTAACCTGCTCACTGTGGGGAAATATATAGGGCATTGAATTATCAGGACGGACTACGTACTCGCCAATTCATAGACCATTAAATATGTAATTACCGCTCATGTCTGTAGTAGCCACTTGCGTTTCTCAGAGAGATGTTGTGAGACTGACTTGAACATTTGGAAGAGCTACTCCTCATACACCGACTACGGTGCCCGTGATGAAAAAAGGAGGGGGGAGTACAGCTACATCGTCTACTAGTACTGAGTAGGTACACCTTACCTGATTATTATCTATACTTGCAGAATTTTCACAATATCCAGAAAATGATGAGGTAGATCATTTTGTGATACTGTTTGTTTTTGTATACACACCACCATTACTACACAGTTTATATGTATTGTTAAATACAACCATATTGCTGAAATCTGGCATACTATTGAAATCTTGTCGTACGCAGAGAGTTTTATCGTCAAGCGCGGTTATCTCGACAGGCAGAGGTACTACAGGTGAAATTCCAGTAGGCGAAGTTCCAGTATTTGTATCAATATTATTGTTGGATAAAGCGCTAGCTCCGGTAAGAGGAGAGGCACTTGTGGACATACTACAAGCACTAATATTTGCAATACATGAGTCCTGAGGACGCGCTTTATTTGTTTCTCTACATTGACCCTGGGTTTGATAATTGCTAGCATTTGACTGGGAGCAATAGAAATATATGATAGAATTATCTGTTGGGGGGTTTTGCTTCTCTGGTGGTGGTGGGAACGGAGGCGGTGGCGGTGGAGTTTCATTGTCACACTCAGGGGGCTCACAGCCACAGCCCGGTCCATAGCCTCCGCCAGAACAATCCTGGGCGAAAGAACTATTAACTGAGAACATTGTCCCTATCATGCTACAGATGAAGAGGAGAAAAATAATGAGAGTTTTTGTTTTCATACATACATATAATCATACTTTAAAAAGATTTGCAAATTTTTGATATACCCGTATTATAGACAAGTCGAAGACAGTAGGCATTGATTGTTATCAATCATACAAGACCTGCCGAGGCAAAAACTCACAATATACTCATACTATACTTCTGAGAATACGCCTTTTGTGGCGTATTTTTGTTTTTTTCGACATTTTATTTTTTATCCTTTTTTGTTATGACCGTGTCAAAGGCAAAAAAGTCTGAGACCCTCGCTGAGCTCAAGGCTGACCTCACTCGCGCTAAATCGTTTGCACTCGTCCAGAGCAATCGTATTACTGTCGCAGAAGTGAGCCTTGTTCGTCGATGACTCCTCCCTGTCAGTGGCAAGATAACAGTCGCTAAAAAGACTCTTATCCAGCTCGCTGTCAAAGAAACCAAGGGTGTAGATATTCCTGAGGATATGCTCACAGGTCAGATTGCTATCTTGATGTCTTTTGAAGACGCTATAGCACCTCTCACTGTGATCAATACTCTCACGAAAGGATTCGAAGGTACAGACAAGCTCGTATTTACGGGTTCGTATCTCGATGGATCTCTCCAGGATGCTCAGACGACCAAAAAGCTCGCATCGCTCCCATCTCGGGATGTGTTGCTCGCGAAATTCATGGGTTCTCTCCTCTCACCCGTCAGCTCTCTCGCTCGATTTTTCGACGGCGCGAAGCAAAAAATTGAGGAAACAGGAAAAGCTACTGTTGGCGATCTCGCTACCACAGCATAATATTTATTTTTTATTGTTATTTTTATGTCAGATAATGCACAAAAAGTTCTCGATCTCGTCGAGAAACTCACAATCGTAGAGCTCGCTGAGCTCGTCGAAGCTATGGAAGAGAAATTTGGTGTCTCAGCTGCTGCTCCAGTAGCTGCTGCTGGTGGCACTGCTCCAGCTGAAGAAGAAGGTGGTACAGTTGGTGTTTTCCTCAAGGATGCAGGTGCTAATAAAATTGGTACTATCAAGCTCGTCCGTGAATACACAGGTCTCGGTCTCGGAGAAGCAAAGACTCTCTCTGAAACTGGTGGTGCTATCAAGGAAAATATTGAAAAGAAAGAAGCAGAAGAAATCGCTGCAAAATTCAAAGAGGCGGGTGCTACAGTTGAAATCAAGTAATTACATACTTTTTATCTCAAAAAGATCTCTCCAGAAATGGAGAGATTTTTTAAGAGGATGTTTCTTTAACTTGGTTACCCACCAAACTTAAATACTACGGTATCGCCATCCCTCATCACATATTCTTTCCCTTCCATTCTGACGAGACCTTTCTCTCGAGCACCGGCCCAGCCACCGTGGTCCACGATGTCTTTCCAGTTAGCTGTTTCTGCTTTGATAAATTTATTCTCAAAATCTGAGTGAATTTTACCAGCTGCCTGGGGGGCTCTATCTCATTTATGAATTGTCCATGCTCGAGCTTCTACTTCACCGACAGTGAAATAGTATTGGAGTCAGAGTGTATCAAAACAGGTTTTGATGAGCTCATCGACAGGATTTTTCTCGAGACCCATATCCGCGAGAAACATAGCTCTATCTTCTGGTCAGAATTCCATCATCTCCATTTCGATTTTTGCACAAATAGGTACTACAGGAATTTTTGGGTCGGTCATACCTATTTTTTCTCGGAGCGTTTTTTCATCCATTTTGAGATCAGATTCGTGGAGATTCGCTGCATAGATAAATGGCTTCATCGTGAGGAGATGCAGGTCTGAAGCGAGTTTTTTTTCATCGTCTTCGAGCTCAACTTGTATGGCAAGCTTTCCTTGATTGAGATCTTCAGCTATTTTCTCATATATTGCGAGGAGTTTGATAGCGTCTTTATCTCCAGATCGTGCTTTTTTTGCGACGTCTCCATCTTTTCTCTTTATCAGTGTATCGAGGTCGGCGATGATGAGCTCGGCATTGATGATTTCTATATCCCTCTTTGGATCCACGCTCCCGTCCACATGGTGAACATCTCAGTCTTCAAAAACTCGAACGACCTGGAGAATAGCATCGACCTCACGGATATTTGCGAGAAATTTATTTCCCAGTCCCTCGCCAGTGCTCGCGCCACGGACGATCCCAGCGATATCGACAAATTCGACTGCCGCAGGGACGATTTTTGCTGAGTTGATAGTTTGCGCAAGGGCGTTGAGTCTGTCATCAGAGACATTCACAATACCAGTATTGGGTTCGATGGTACAAAATGGGAAATTCGCCGCTTCGGCAGCATAGCTCTTTGTGAGGGCATTGAAGAGGGTTGATTTACCAACATTTGGGAGTCAGACTATTCCGAGATTCATAGTGAGATATTAGGATACTTACGAGCATCTTCGCGAACTTTCATTTTTTTGCAAATTATTTGCACATGGAGACAGGGTAGGGTAGAATGAGAGTATTATGGAAGTGAGTGAAATAAAAACATTATCAAACAATAAGAATTGGGGCGGAACAGGTGTCGTCTGAGATGGAGAAGAAGCACACAAGAAATGGTTGGAAGCACAAGAAAAAGAGGATACAGAAAAATTGGTAGACCAAGATGATGCAGAAGATGTCGTAGAGACAATGGAATCACCTAATCCGGAAAAAGCTCGAGAAAGTACTGAAAATGGAAGAGTATTGAGCTCAGCAGAAGCAAAGAAACTCTTAGAGAACATTCCACCAGAAAGAATGAAGGTCATAGAAGGGGCTATGAAATATCTCGGTGTAAGCAATGATAAAAATCCAGCTATGGTAAAAGGTTTTTTCGAACATTGTTGAGACGCGAGTTATGAGAACAGTAAAACTCTATGGTGTATGGTTTTCGTCAACCAAGTTTTGTCTGACTTAGGAAAAAAATGATCTGATTCAGCTTCTGCAAAATCCGGGCTCACTCTCTGAAAAGCCACAGAAACACCTGAGCCTGGCGATTTGATCGTCGTGAAGCGTGCAGAATGAAATCATGTAGGCTTCTTTCTGTGATTATCAGAGTCGGGTAACCCGGTCATTATTTGATGAAATCAATGAGCAACGGGCGAAGTGTCAATCAAAGAAGAAACACGACCAATCAGGTGATATAGAAATATAGTTTAATATTCTTGCATTGTCGCGCAGGATGGGATAGTATAAAACTATGACTGAAGTTAAAAAAGATGTCGTCCCAGCTGCTGATGCTCCAAAGCCAACTCTCGAAGCAAGGCGTATAGTATTGCCCGAAGGTGGAGGTACGCCTGAAGAGATTGAGCAAGCTGTAGAAAATTATAAAAAAGCAAAGATGCAATTTGAGACAGCAAGAATCGAGAATGACAGAAAAGAAAAAGAAATAAAAGAAAAAAACGAAGACAAGCCAGGTGAAAAATTAGATACCTGACTTGCAACAGAGCCGTCCTCCAAGGATGGTACCGCTATTTCCTATGAGATGAAGTCAGGAGAAGGTACGCCAAATATTAGTCACAACTTGCTACCGGGTCAGGAAGCACCCAAAGACGCTGTGAAAGTTCATTATGCACCAGCAACTACAGAGAAGCCAAAAAGCCAAGAGGAAATAGCGCTTGATGATAAAAGAGAATCAGAAAAGAAGTCTGTGCTAGAGGCCCTTACAAAAAAACATCAATCTGAGATAGAAAAAAACCTGAAAGATCTCGATTTTACAAAGCTAGATGACGAAACTAGAAGAAATATTCATACGGAAGAAGTATATAGTTCTATTGACACATCTAAAGTATCAGACATTGTAAAAAAAGAAGCATTAGAAAATGTGCAGAATGAGAATTGAGGATCAGTTGATGTCACTAAGCCACTCTCACCCGATCAGATAAAGATAATGCAGTCTTATCAGGCAAATAAATACCTCAAAACCCTTTCTAATGAAATTAGTCCAGAAGTTCGTAACAATTCAGAAAAATTAAAAAAAAGGCTTGAAGAACTCGAAAGGTTAAATCCAGGAATTTCTGATTTTGTCAGTAAAAATAATTCAGCTATTTTTCAAAAAGAACATTTTGAGAAATGAGAGACACAAGAAAGGATTAAACAAATTATACGAGAAAAAGGCATAGCATTATCTGGTATTAATCCCAATAGTGAATTTGCGCGTGAGATGAGAGAAACAATGCAGAGGAATATTGATGAATACATGAAGATTCGTCCACTCGTTGATAATACTATGAGTCTGGATGATTTTAAATGACTCAAAGATGTGTTAGGCGCTTGATATAATGATTTATTCAGTGATCCATTTATACTGTGAGATGATCACCCTCTCAAAAAAACTAAGGATACAGCCAGGGCTTTGTATAAAGATGCAATGGCTCAATATGAGGTTCCCGATGTAGGTGATGAGAAGGCAACTAAGGAATATCAAGAAATTGCTAAACAAGAACTTGCCAATGCCACAGGGTTATCCACTGATGTTGCAGGACAGATGGTAAATTCTAGCCCAAGAAACCTTGTAAATAACCCAATTATACGGTTTTTGGCTGATTTATTAGCACCGATATGAGCTCTCATGTGACCACCCGTATGAGATTTCTGGAGAAATTATTTGAGCATGTCGGGTACAGGTAGTCAGTCTATGGATAATGCTTATTGACCAGGGCAGAGTAGTCCAGTGGAATGAGCAGGTATTGAATGAGCAAAATCTGGTAGTATACACGAAGCGGCAAGTAAATATATATGAATCAGTGAATCCTCTAACCCCGATAAAATAAAAGAATTCCATCAATCTGGTGGTTCTGCAGTGCGAGGAGCCTGAACAGGAACAGCATGGTGTATGTCATTTGTACAGCATGTCCTTCGCAAAGATATGGGGTATACGGATGCAGCACAAATAGGAAAACCAACAGCATGGGCGAGAGATGGACACAAAATGGGTCGGCATACAGATACTCCAAAAAAATGAGACATAGTTCTGGTAAAAAGTTCCGCAGCAAATTCGGGTAGACATATATGATTTTTTGATTCCCTAAATTCTGATTGAAGTGTCAATGTCCTGTGATGAAATCAAGGAAATTCTGTTTCTGTAAAGAAATTTGGCAAATCTAGCATAGCGGAATTTCGTACTCTGGAGACTGGACCAGCTGGAACTCCAGGTAACACAATCAATCAGGGCTCTGTATCGGGAGATCTGAGCCAGATGACAGATATAAAAAATACACCAAACACACGGCATCAAGAAAAGATACAAGCCGCCTCGAATACGATTCAACAAAATAGGGAAAGATATGAACGAGTAGCAAAAGCTACAGGCGTACCTTGGGAGCTTATTTGAGCTATACATTATAGAGAAGCAAGTTTTGATTTCAAAGCAGCTCTCCATAATGGTGATAAGATTATAGGCACCGGCAGGAAAACATATCGAGTTCCAGCAGGTTGTGGACCGTTTGATACTTGGGAAGAAGCAGCGATAGACGCTCTCAAGAGAAAGCCAACACTCTGAATCGCATCTCTTGATTGATCTGATTGACAGCTCAAATTAGCAGCAGAATATGCCGAGAGATTCAATGGGCTCTGATACAGGAATAAAGGAAGAGTGAGTCCATATGTATGGTCCGGTACGAGCAAATATACCGGTTGAAGATATGTGGCAGATCATCAGTATAATCCTAATAGTTATGACGAAAGACCAGGAGTAATGCCAATTGTTCTAGATATACTCAAAAAAACTGGTACTGATTGACAAAATGTTACTTAAGAAACAGTAAGTAAATTTGAAAACTTATTCTTTTGCCTACTATAAGAGGCATGAAACCCCACATAATCACCAATTTTACAGACAGTTTCACGAGTTATTTTGATTCGAGTATTATGCGCATCGCTCGTGAGAAAGAACTCTTTGAGCCAGTTTTCTATAATCTCGGTGATTTCTCGACGCAGGCACAGCATAGAGTTGACGACAAGCCTTTTGGAGGTGGAGCAGGAGCACTTATCCAGATAGAGCCAATATATCGAGCTATCACCCATATAGATCCAGAGAATAGAATGAAGAAGGTGTACCTATGACCTCGTGGAGAACGTCTTCGCCAGAACAAAATCGAAGAGTTATCCGAGGAACTTCAAGATGAGGAATTTATTATTCTTTGTGGGCATTATGAGGGAGTTGATCATCGAGTATTTGAGATGTTTGAATTTGAGCAATATTCTATTGGTGATTTCGTCGTGAGTAGTGGAGAATTGGCTACTATGGTCTTCCTTGATGCTATTGTGAGACTCATTCCTGGGGTTGTCGGAAACGATGAATCTCTGCGTGAAGAATCATTTTCAGAGGCACTCGATGGAAAACCAGAATATCCCCAATATACACGACCATCTGACTTTATGGGTTACAAAGTCCCAGAAATACTCCTCTCAGGAGACCATAAAAAGATAGCAGAGTGGAGGAAAAAGAATTAGGCCACTTTTTCAGCTAGCACGTGAACATCAGAATCAACAGTTTTATAAGTATGTCCTGCAATGTTCATCGCTTCCTGTACGAGTTCCCACGGTGTCATGCTTCCCCGAATTATGCCTGCGTATTTTTTGTAATCAAAACCACAGAGTATATCAGAGACTCGCTGAGGTACTTTTATGATACAAAATTTTTCAAATGGTTGTCACCCTAATTTCTGTCCTTCCTCGGTTCGGAGTAAATCCACAGATGCTTGCGTAGGGCAAATAAATTTGTCACTGTAGGCTATTTCTATTTCATTTTCCATAAAAATTATTAGAAATTTATCTAGGCTGCTTTATCCAGTACTCTCACAACAGCATCTGCATGTGCATGACAGACTTCATTCAAGCTACCCCTATCCAAGAGCATCATTTGTTGTTCTGTTGGTCGTTCCATGTGGTTAGTTTCTCAGATGAGAATATCTGCAATCATTTCCTCTTCTCTCGTAGGTGGTGCAAGGCGTGGCATATAAAAATGGGTAAAAAAAATCCCCTGAACGGGGGATTAGAAAACAGGGAATAGAAAAGATGTGGTTTTTCGCGGGCGGGTAATGTGGTGATTTGTTCACTTCATTAAAATCTCATTGTAGTAAAAATCTCAGACTGTAAAGACTAATTTTTTGAAAAACAGGGGAGAGTAGATTGCCTTCATCTATATTTATCTATAATCAAATTTATGAATCTCTCTCTTACTCTCATGTCTTGGCTCAACCCAGATATCCTCTTTCGTAGCGTTATAGTATATTTCTTTGTTGTGTGGTTTTGTCTCGTCATCTGGGTAGTGCGAGATATCACAAATAGGACGCATTCTCTGACTTTTCAAGTCCTCAGCATCCTCATGGTGCTCCTCCTCACTCCACTTGGCATATTTATCTATCTCCTCCTCCGACCTCAGAAAACACTCTTCGAACAAGTCTTTGAATCTGAATTTATCCGCCTTGATTCGGAATATGCAAAAAACGACAAACATGACAAAAAACATCCTGCAGGCATGGATATCTCACAGAAAAAATAAGCCACCTGTGCAGAAAAATCGTATTGTCATGACTTTTGGAACATTTGATTTGTTTCATCCTGGCCACTTGTACTATCTCTCTGAAGCAAAGAAACTGGGAGACTATCTCATCACTGTCATAGCGAGGGATTCTACAGTGACAGAGCTAAAATGAAAAAGACCTCGAGAATTAGAAAATATTCGGCTTCAAAAAGTACGAGCCTCCGGTCTGGTTGATGAAGCAATTCTGGGTTCTGAAACAGATCATTACTCAGTTATCTCAAAAAATAAACCCAATATTCTCTGTTTCGGATATGATCAGAGGTCTTTTAATAACTCAAATCTAGAAGAATATTTACACAATAATCAGCTTCATCCAGAAATCATAACACTACCAGCCTTTGAACCAGAAAAGTGGAAAAGCTCAAAATTATAATCCAGTTGTGATAACCTTTTCCTCGAAATAACTCGCGAGAATCTGGATACCGACATGCTCTGTTCCAGCGAAGAAGAGCCCTTGTCAGACGGGAGCGTTGAGGAGGATATATTTTTCTTGATCTGTGAGTTTAAATACATTTTGCATCGCATCAATAGAAGCAGGGGATTGTTTCATGAGGAGCTGGAGAGAGGAGTTGGTCACAATAGCCTTTCCGTGTTCGTTATTGATAAAGTCTTCTACATCCTGCGTAATAGTTGTAACTCCGAGGTGGTATTTTCGAGCTCGTTTGACGAGACCGTGGAGAAATTTACCACTATCCTCGTACTGCATGATATTCCAGGCTTCATCCACGACGAGCATTCTCTTCCGATTCGAAGATCGCACGACATTCCAGATATACGCCAGGATAATGTACATGGCTATCGGTCGAAGTTGTTCATCGAGATCTCGAACAGAGTAGACTTGTAATCCTTCTCAGAGTGTCACATTTGTTGGTTGCGTAAAGAGTCCACCAAAGACACCACTGACATATTTTTCAAGTCTCTGAGCGACACCCTGAGCTCCCTCCATTGTTTCTACGACCGAGAGAAGATCAGACATAACTGGTATTTCCTTACCCGTGATATCATCATCATCAAAAGTAATACCCTTGAGGCTATAGGTGGTGACAATTGCTTTTTCCAGGAGAGCTTCTTCGTTGGGGTTGAGCGTCCCAAGCATGAGCTTGAAGAGACCGATGAGATTAATGACTCAACCTCGGAGGAGATCTCCGGGATGACTCTCGTAGTCCTTGAAGGGGAGGGGGAGGTCAAATGGATTGATTCGTTGCGTCGCATTGATACTGACATTGAGGTAGCTACCTCCAACAGTATTCACGAGAGCTTTGTATTCATTTTCCGGATCGATGACGATGACATCATGACCGAGCATGAGACTACGGAGTATCTCGAGCTTCACAGCAAAAGACTTACCTCCTCATGACTTCGCCAGGACGACCATGTTTGCATTTTCTGTGCGAAATCGGTCGTAGATGATAAGTGAGTTATTATGTGTATTGATACCATAGAGTACTCCGTCATCTTGAGAAAGGGTTGCAGAGCTAAATGGAAAAGCAGTAGAGAGGCCTCGTGTAGAGATGTTTCTATAAACGGATACTTCATCTCGACAAAATGGCCCTGTAGCAGTAAACCCTTGCTCAGTTCGGAGAAGGGCTGGTTTTGTGAGGATATTTCGACCATGGAGCATATTCTGTATATCGTTGGTCATCTTCGTGAGCTTGTCTCCATCATCAGCGTAGAGAGTGATATATATCGAAAAATGGAAATATTTCTCAGAACCACGAGTGAGAAGTGTTCTGAGCTCTTCTACATCCTGAAGCTGAGCGTCAGTGTAGGGATTTGCTGTGAGCCCTCTTTCTTGATTGAGGTATTTTTCTGACTGGAGCTCAGTGAGACGACGACGGAGGTATTTCATGATTTGCTGAGCGTCTGTCGGATATATGAAGAGCGATACGTCAAATTTACTATCCCAGTTAATAAGGGGGGAGAGCCAGTTTCCTTCAAGAAAATCTGGGTATGCATACGTGAAGAGTGTTTTACAAAAAGTATCATTCACCTGTATATCGTGAGGACTAACCTTTATCATGGCTGGCGCAATGGCATCCTTGATATAAGCAAGTGCTTCGTGATATATTCGTTCCCCCTCCCTGATGTCTTCTGGCGAAATTTTCTCATTAGTATCCACCGCAACAGGTGTTGTTGGTAAAGTATGTGTCTTGTCTGCAATAGTCTCAATATTTGCCATTCCGTCTGGTTTCAATCTCACTTCAGCATCACCTGTGATAGGACGTGAGAGTATCTCGAGGAGTGTCGTGTGGGGGGTTGTGGTCATAGTTCTCTCTTAAATTACCATTTTTCACCCTCGTTTTCAAGTTTTAGCCCTTATTTTGTGTATTTTTGAACATTTTTGATATTTTTGTAAAGTGCAAAAAACGTGTTTTCCCTTCAAAATGGCATTCTTTGGCTTGCATTTTGTTTTTGAATCGATAGTCTTCCCCTGTCCTTGTATTTCTTAACCCTTTCTACTATGAAAAAACAGGACCTTATCAAGGCTATCGCTACTGCTGCAGGCCTCTCTCAGGATGCTGCTGCGAAGTCTCTCAAGGCGTTTATCGACGTCACAACAAAAGCCCTCAAGAAGGGTGATACTGTTGGTATTACTGGTTTTGGTACATTCCGTGTTGCACACCGCAAGGCTCGCATGGGTGTTAATCCTCAGAATCCATCACAGAAGATCAAGATTGCTGCTAGCAAATCTCCTTCTTTCAAATCTGGTAAGACTTTCAAAGAGTCTATCTAATTGATTTATGATAATAAAAATCCTCCCGCTTGTCGGGAGGATTTTTTTGTATTCCGAAGGAATATTCCTAATATGCGGCCATGCAAAAATATGCCTTTCTCTTATGACGCGAACCCTTTCTCTCTCTCGCAGAGTTGGAGAGTATTTTTTGAAATATCGTAAGAATAGATAGTTTTGCCCTTATAGAAACAGAGAAAGAGGTGATTGATACTTACAAAAATAGCCTCGGAGGTACTATAAAAATAGCTACTATCCACGAGGAATGATTGAAGAAAAATGAATTACTACCACTAGTCATCAAAAGAATATCAGATAAGGCTCAAGAAGGAAAAAAGCTCCGAATCGCTATTGATAGCTTTGTGCCTGCTCTGAATTCTCTTGTTTTCAAGGCTAAAGACGCACTCAAGGAACAATGATCTTCTATAAGAATTGTCCAGCACGATAATGGTCGTACAAAAACAGCAACTACTATTCACGAAAAACTCATAGAACAGGGGATAGAACTCATAATATATCCCGATAAAACGTGATTTACGCTTGCCGAAACAATTTGGATACAGGACATAGAGAGCTACTCACAGAGAGATATGGAGAGAGATAGGTCAATGACAGTCGGGATGATGCCTCCAAAAATTGCACAAATCATGATAAATATGGCAACAAGAGGTGATAGAAATATGATTATTTGGGATCCTTTTTGCGGTCTCGGAACCACTCTTATTGAGGCATTGCACGGTGGCTTCACGCACCTAAAATGATCTGACCTAGAACCAAAAATGACCCAGACTACACAGAAAAATATCGAATCTCAAAAAGGAGCAATGCCCGCAGATATAGAAACATTTGTTCTAGATGCAACACAAATAGATACTCATACCCTTTCTAACTCCACATCCATAGTGACTGAATGAATGCTTGGAAAAAATTTTACAACCCATACCATCACGCAGCAGCTTGCTTTCAAAGAAAGAAAGGAGCTCACTGACCTCTATAGCTGATTTCTCAGCTCTGCATACAAAAATAAAGATATAAAAAGCTTGTGTTTTTGTCTCCCTTTTTGGAATATAGGCAATGAAACACTCTATATGCCAGAAATATCGGCATTCTCGAGAGATTGGGTTGTTGATGGTCTTTGCATCAAATGAAAGCGATATCTCTCCCATATGAGACCTGGTCAATGTGTGGGGAGAGAAATAGTTCTGCTAAAAAGGTGATAATTGTCCGTCAGAAAGGACAAATAAGAATACTCTCGATGAAAAATCAAGTAAACTCTTTTGGGCAAGGCACAAAATGTATATAATCAGGGAACTTTAATTATTTTTTATTTATTTATGAAGAAAATTGTTTCTCTTCTTTTTGTGTCAGCGTTCCTAGCGAGCTGTACTCTACCTTTTTTCGGTAAAGGGACATCTACCCCACAAAATGGTGACACTGTCTCTGTGCACTATGTAGGAACACATGATGACGGTACAGAATTTGACTCTTCTCGTCAAGACGGTCGTACGCCTCTAGAGTTTGTTATTGGTGGTGGCAGTATGATAAAAGGATTTGAAGATGCAGTAGCAACTATGAAACAGGGTGAGAAAAAAACAGTACGAATTGAAGCAAAAGATGCTTATGGTGAAGAGTATATAGAACAGACAAAGCCTCTCTCAGAATATGAAGAGACTATTACTCAGACTGTTCCTGCAAATGCTCTCACAGGAAATCTAGAACAGAAGGTACCTGAAGAACAGGCTCAACAACTTTTTGGGTCTATAGAAGTAGGTACTGAAAAGAAGATTGGAGAAGCAAGTCTCAAGATTCTCTCTGTCTCAGATACTGAAGTCCTCATCTCGATAAATGATCCTCAGGCTCCATTTTACGGTAAAAAGATTGAAGCAGGAATGACGACTAAGGCTCAGGACGGAAGTGAGATTGTTGTAAAAAGTATCGATGGTGATAATGTCGTTGTTGATATCAAACCTGAACAAGAGGTTATATCAAAGACAGATACAGAAATTACTCTGAAGGTAAAAAATCCTCATCCTCTCGCAGGAAAGGCTCTCAATTTTGAAATTGAACTCCTTGAAATCAAGAAAGAAGCAACTCCTGCTGCATAAAAATATTGACAGAAACAGAATCCCGCTCATCATGAGCGGGATTTTTTATGCATAGATTCTTTTCACACCATCCGCTTTTACCAGAATTGAGACTCACTCCAGGTGATCAATTCCACCAGATATCTCATGTTTTTCGAGCAAAAAAAGGGGAGTGTTTGGTTTTCTTTGAAGAGGGTGGGAAAGATAGAATTTATGAGATAGTTCAGATCAGCAAAAAGGAGATTATCCTGAATCACAAAGAAACGATACAGGGAAATATACATCATCAACAGCAGAAAATAAAGATTCTTCAGGCCTATCCAAACAAGATACAGACCATGGAACTGATAATACAAAAAATAGTAGAGTTGGGTATAAATGAGATTGTCTTCTTTTCTGCTCAGCATTCTCAGATGAGAGCTATACCGGAGCATAAGCGTGTCAGGTTATCCTCTATAGCCGTAGAAGCCCTGGAACAATCGTGAGGTAATATTCCTCTACAAATATCATACAGTTGAGAGGGGGCAGAATTATTGTTGCAGCAACAGAAGGATTATCACAATGTAGTAGGATTTATAGGAGGGGACAGGACTATTGATATCTCTGCATGAAATAATCCATTATGATTCTGGGTATGACCAGAGTGAGGATGGTCTGAACAGGAAAAAGATTTTTTTGTGAAAAACAACGCAAAATTATGGTCTTTCAGTAGTAATATTTTACGACTCGAAACAGCCAGTATCATCGGTGCCTGAATACTCAAATATTTATCTGAGATAGAGAAATAGCCGTGTGCCATTGCCCCATTTCTGGACTTCTCTGAGGCAAATATTGTTTTCAAGGGAGCTAAATTTTTCACGAGCTCAGATATAGAGGACGACATTTCATGGTAATTTTGAGAGATTACTACATAGTACGCTTGGTATATATTTCATGTTTTTTCTCTCAAGAGGAGACCATACAGATTGTCAGATTCACTGATGTGGAGAGTAAATCTCTCCGTCCATATATCCTGTTATCCAGGACATATATGCTCAGCTCAATGTCACCAGAGTGACATCGCTCGGTATGTCCTGAGTTATATCTCTTATGATCTCGTATTCAGTTTTATCAATAAAAGGAGTGTGCCATTTATTCACAAATATTCCCCATACGACACACTGAACAATGATAAATATATATATCCATTTTTTATCGATGGCATGATAGAGAGACCGCGTGATAGTTATGATTAAGAAGAGATCTAGGAAAGTTCAGAGACGAGTATGGGCTATAGAGCGAAATAATATGATGAGAGCTATGAGTATAGCGCAGACAAAGTAGGGTTTTCTGATGACGCTTTTTATATTTCTATCTCGTACGCTGTAGATTAATCAGAGGAACACCATGAGCAGGATTGGTACTAAATAATAGAAGAGCTCTTGTCCACTAAAACCAGTCCCATATTTTCCACTTATGAAAATCTGTTTACCAGGGTTTACTATGAAGCTTTTGAGAAAAGGAAACACCTGCTCATAAAAAAGGGTAATGTAAGAAAGTAGTGCAACTCCCAGGCCTATGAGGAGGGTATAGTAGTATTTGGGCGTTTTTTTCTCAGAGAAGAGATAGGTTAACAATATATATGAAATTGCCACAAACCCAGTTAATCTATGGAGAGATACACAGGCCGCTATCATAACAAAGGCAATGAAACTATTTTTGTAATACCGCATCAAGAGTATCAGGAAAAATGTCGCAAACATCTGTTTACCAAATGCCCACCAGAGATTCATGTATTGAATCGCTGAAAAGAAGAACAGAAATAATCACAAGTAGGATCAGATCGTGTATCTCTTTTTCTTCTTGCCAAGCAGAAAAATGGATAATCAAGTCAAAATGAAGATGCTGAGATACCCCCATCAGAAAAATACCTCCTGACCTGTAAATGCTGTAAGTGAGTAGAAAAAAGTACCAGCAAATGGTTCAAACTGATGCTTCATATAGCGAGGTAGCCCCTCTAGATTATTGTTTTCTGAGAGGAGATTAATGAGATGTTTGTAGGCACCATGATCGTACCCGAGTGGGAGTCCACCATTCTGGATATACCAAAAAATCATGAGAGATACTCCCAATAAAAAGATAGAAATAATTTTCCTTGTTATCATATTTATCGGATGAAATATCTATATTCATTTTCTCATCCCCAGGCTCCTCATACACCATCCGTTCCTCGAGTTCGACCTCCATCCTGTGCATCTGCTGCAGAATAAAATGCAAGGTGAGGATTAGCGTTACCGACATATTCATTACACCAATAATTCTCATGACTGATTCACCAACTCGTACCCTTATGATTCATGATGGCCGTGAGATTATCATATTTGATTTTACCATCTTGGTTGACGATATTGAGAGTTCCACCACCTGGTATAGTGCTACAGCCTTTATTGCTTCTACCGAGAACTCTATCCCCAAGCGCCCAACTCAGTGAACCTGGCGTACTAAATGAAAACTGTACCCATTTTGTAGGATCACCTGTTCTATTTCGTATAAGTATTTCTTTTGCTCACAGATCGACAAAATTATTATAATCGAGGAGTCCTGCAAGATTTGGGTTATCGTATTCAGATATTTGAGCAGGAGGAGAATCCTTTACCGCATCACGCATATCTCGGTAAGACATTTTTATTTCAGAAGAGGGGTGGCCATTATTTGCATAAAAAAGTGTCCATCAACCGCCTGCAGTCTTCATGTCACAATAGACTGTGAGGAGAGAGTCTTTCACTTCTATGACATACTTTCAAGATGAAGAATTGGATTGCTTTTTGAGAATCTCGAGACAGCTTTTTTCTGCTTTCCAGCCTATTTGATCTCTTTTTGCCTGATCTCCTAGATTTACTTTTTGAGCATTTTTGAGAATTGAGCTGACGAGTTCACCTTTATTTTTACCAGAATTCATGACCAACATATGTCATTTTGATGACCCCAGGGAGTAGGCAGGTTTTTCTCCAACCTTATAATTTGCATACAGCTGATCGTTCAAGAGGGCTACAATTTCATATTCTTTAGTGTCTGGACGGATAAAATAGTGATACATCTCTCCAGTCTCTGGATCCTTGAGAAATTCCACTCAGAGGGCCAGAAAGAGGTCTTTACCGGCTCTTCATTGATATCCCATTTTTATCTCTCCATAGCTGAGTTCTAGGGCATTTGTAGGAAGAGGAATATTGATTCCTCTACGGAGGGCGTCGTCTATTCGTTCATTCGTGAGGGAGAGGTGAGCGATACGAGTAATGTCCGAATCGGTACTTCTGAGAGATGAGACGAAGAATATAACGGGTAATATGGCAGCAATAAATACCCCTCAGAATAAGAGAATTTTCTTATACGGAAGGCTATTTTTAGGCGGAACGACTGCGGGACTTGTTGGTATTGCTTCCATTGTCCCTCCCAAGATACCATATATTTTAAGCCAATGCAAGCCTTTTGGATGTAGAAAAAGAGGGAATTATTATATGACTTATTTCGGGGCAAATTATCCTATTCTTGTTTCCAGAGAAATACCCAGTTTATGCCAAAAAATATCCAAATTATTGAGAGATTTTGATGAAGAACTACAAAAATGAGAGGAATTGTAATCGTATTAATTAGTGTCAGGAGCGTTCCGAGTTTCCAGAAATTATCAGGGATTCACCAGTTTCAACCACCTATTGCGATGTGAAGCTGCGACTCTATCATCATGAAAATCAGGGAAAATATCATATTGAGAGAGAGGAATACAACCAGGAAAACCTCCCAAAAATCGCCCCAAGGTTCATAAAAAAACCAAGTAATAATACCGATGAGCACCGCATGCTGAAAAATAATTGAAAATGACCGATTTCACAATGGAATACCAGAAAGTCGGACATGTACGAGATATGTACCTAGGGCGAGACAGAGTAGGAAAAGTGTCTGAGAATCGTAAATACCTATATCCAGCCACTCTTCTAATCCTATACCGGCATGAAAAAGACCAATACAAAATTGTCCTCCGATGATGTAGGGAATGAGTTTTTGAATCATGCTAAAAAATGATAACTATTTCTCATCGAAATACACCTTTTTGTGCTTCTTTTTGGAGATTTTCGAGTGTGTCACGATGATAAGTCTCATGAATCTTTGTCAGCTCACGGGCGAGACAGACATGGTATTCTGGTCAGAAAACGGTCGCTAGTTCTGAGAGAGTTTTCTCGATTCGGTGTGGGGACTCGTAGATGATGGCAGTATAGTCTTTTTCTGCGAGGGATTTTAGAAGTGTTTGTCGTCCTTTTTTGAGTGGGAGGAATCCGAGGAATCGGAAGTCATGCATATGAAGTCCTGAACCAACAAGTCCTGCGAGGAGAGCCGAGGCACCAGGAATCACCTCTATTTTTACCTCTTGCTCTATAGCTTCTTGGACGAGTAAATAGGCAGGGTCAGAGATGCCAGGAGTCCCTGCATCTGAGATATAGGTAACTTGTTCATTTTGCGCCCTTTCTATGAGTTTTTTTGCTTGTTCTCGAGTACTGTGGCTATGAAAGCTCTGAAGAGGCTTTGAAATCTCAAAATGCTTCAAGAGATGCCCACTATGACGCGTATCTTCACAAACTATGAGGTCTGCTTCCCGGAGGGTACGAATGGCCCGAAGAGTCATGTCTTCGAGATTTCAGATGGGAGTTGCAACAAGAGAGAGCATTATTTTACAACAATATTAAGAATCTTATTTGGGATAAATATTTCCTTGATAACTATCTGATTTTCGAGCCATTTCGCTATTTCTGGTTTTGTCTCAACCGTCATTCTCACTTCTTCAACAGTGACTCATCGCATAAATGGATAGGTTCCTCTGAGCTTCCCATTGATCTGAACGGCTATCTGTACCTCATCATCGATAGTCAGGGCAGGGGTATATTCAGGCCATTCTGTCATATAGACGGATTCTTCGTTTCAGAGGAGAGACCAGCATTCCTCTGCCATATGTGGTGCAAGTGGTTGCAGGAGACGGACGAGCACTGATTTCCATTCGTGTGCATGTTCGGGATCAGTCGGCACACCTTCATTCACCATGATATTGATAGCGGCGATGGCAGTATTGAATTTCATATTTTCGATATCCTCTCCTACTTTTTTGATGGCCTTGTGCATTGTTTTGATGGCAGTGAGGTCATCTTTTGTAGTCCAAGACTGGTATTCTGGTACTGAAGAGTCTGTCGTGAAGAGGCGATAAATCTTTTCTAGAAGTCTGTAGCTTCCGACTATAGCCTTTGTATTCCATGGTGATACGTCTGAAAAATCAGCCATACTCATCTCATAGAGACGGAGTGTATCAGCGCCATATTCTTCGATGACTTCGTCAGGATTGATGACGTTTCCTTTTGATTTACTCATTTTTTCACCATCTGGTCAGAGGATGAGACCGACATTTCTGAGCCGGAAAAATGGTTCATCCGTCGGGACAACTTTTATATCAAAGAGAAATTTATGCCAAAAACGAGCATAGAGGAGATGAAGAACTGCATGTTCTGCTCAGCCAATGTAGCTATCTACTTCGCCCCAGTATTTCACTACCGCAGGATCAACTATTGCTTCACTATTCGTCGGATCCATAAATCGGAGATAGTACCAGCAAGAACCTGCCCATTGTGGCATAGTATTCGTCTCTCTTTTTCCTGTGAGATTATTTCCCAGCTTCACATTGACCCAAGAGGGGATAGTCGCAAGAGGGGATTCTCCATCACCAGATGGCTCGTATTTTTCTACTTCAGGGAGTTTTAGTGGCAGATCCCAATCAGGTAGGAGCCAACCAGAAATACCGCGAGTAAGCTTACCAAGTGTTTCTTCTCATTTTTTGAGAATATCTCCATCGAGCCAGCAATCATCGGTTTCTGTTGTTGGAAGAGACTCTTTATCTTCATCTGAGATATGTATCAGAGGAATAGGCTCACCCCAGTATCGCTGACGAGAGAAAATCCAATCACGGAGTTTGTAGTTCGTCACTTTTTTACCAAATCCTTCTTTTTCAGCTTTTTCTGTGAGAACTTTTCGAGCTTCTGCGGAAGTGAGTCAATCAAATTCTCCTGAGTTTACAAGTATTCCATCTTCTGTAATAGCATGAAGGTTGAATGAGTATTGAATAGCTTTTGCAAAATTAATATTTGCTTCAAATTCGACAAATTTTTGAGTAATTTCCGTAAGGGTCATCCATGATGATGAGAAAATTTCATGTTCCTCAAGTTGTTTTGCTCCTTGTTCTTCATCATGTAGCTCCACCCAGAAAAAATGCGCATCAGCTTCACGTTGGACTTTTTTTGCAATGGAGTAGTGGTGCATACGAAAAACTCAGACCTTTTCTCAAATAGTAAAATTTTTAAAACCCGTTTCTTCCATTATTTCTCTTCGGAGAGCAGAAATAGGGTCTTCTCACGGATCAATTCACCCCCCTGGAAGATCATAAAGTTCACCATAGGTATCATATCGTAGTACTAATATTTTCCCGTCTTTAATAATAATGCCTTTGGCAAAATCCCGTCGTTCGGAATCAGGCTTTTGTGTTCCAAATATTGGCGCAATACTCTGTTTCAGGGGTATTCAATACTTTTCCGCAAAGACAAAATCACGCTCATCATGAGCATCACCGAATACTGCACCTGTTCCATAATTTCACAAAACAAAATCACCAATCCAGACAGGGAGCTTTTCATCATTGTACGGGTTCGTCACATAGGAACCAGTAAATACGCCCGTCTTTTCTTTATCGAGATTTGTTCGTTCTATATCTGATTCTTGTTGGGTTTTTTTGATATACTCCTCACACTCTTTCATGTGATTAGTGTGTATGTATTCCTGCACTCTCGGATGATCGGGTGCAATGACGACAAAAGCCCCACTAAAGACTGTATCGATTCTGGTGGTAAATACTTCTATGTCTGGACAGTCAATGCCACGAAAAAAGAATTGGCACCCTTCACTCCTCCCAATCCAGTTTCTCTGTTGTTCTTTGATACCTTCTGGCCAATCGAGGCGATCAATATCTGAGAGGAGTCTGTCAGCATATTTTGTGATAGCGAGTATCCATTGACGGATAGCCTTTTTCTCGACAGGAGTTCAGCAGCGTTCACACTTTCCATCGACGACTTCTTCGTTTGCGAGACCAGTTTTACAGCTTGGGCAGAAATTTATCGGCTTATCACTTTCATAGGCGAGACCTGCTTCAAAGAGTTTCAAGAATATCCACTGAGACCATTTGTAATACTCGGGACTTGTCGTGTCTATCTCACGATTCCAATCAAATGAAAATCCGAATTTTTTGAGTTGTTCACGAAATTTATCAATATTTTGTGCTGTTGTAATCGCAGGATGAGTACCAGTTTTGATAGCATAATTTTCAGCTGGAAGGCCAAATGCATCCCAGCCCATAGGATGAAGAACATGGTATCACTTCGCATGTTTGTAGCGAGCTATGATATCTGTTGCTGTGTACCCCTTTGGATGACCAACATGCAGGCCTGCTCCGCTCGGATAAGGGAACATGTCGAGTGCATAGAATTTCGGTTTATGACTATTTTCTAGCTCAGGATTGAGACAGGCAAAAGTATCTCGTTCTGACCAGTATTTCTGCCATTTTGATTCGATTTCTCTGTGATTGTACATATGGCGACTTTTTCGAAAAAAATAATTGTCTGAATTATATGTATTTTTTCTTTTGTGGAAGAGAAAATATAAAAAATCCTCCCTTTTATAAAGAGAGGAGATTTGAAGAAAGAAGCAAGAATATTATACGAGGAGATTTACCACATTATTTCTGAATAACAGAACCATGAAAAATTCCTTGCGTAAGCTCTCACAGAGAGGGGAGTGTATCGATGTGGCAGACTCCTATCTTGAGACCGTGGTCACGCGCCAGAGCGATAGATGCCTGATCCATGATGCGGAGATTTTTTGTGAGTATATCGTCATACGTGACTGTCTGAAATTTCTCTGCTGTTGGGTCTTTCTTTGGATCGGCAGAATAGATGCCATCAACACTTGTACACTTGATCATCATCTCGCATGAGAGCTCGAGAGAGCGGAGGACGGAAGCTGTATCTGTTGAGAAATACGGATGGCCAGTACCACCAGACAGGAATGTTATATACCCATTATCGAGAGAATTTTTGACTCGTTTTGAATCAAATATTTCACCTATACCAGAAAGATCGCGAGCGGTGTAAACAATTGTTTTGGTTCCAAGTTTCTCAATGATATCAGCGAGCATCAGAGCATTCATGGTTGTTGCCATCATACCGACTTCGTGCCCAACTGTGGGAGATATACCATTTTTAGAAAATTCAGCTCAACGACAGATATTTCATCCACCACATACTATAGCTATCTGATGCGTCTTTTGGAGTTGTTGGATTTCTTTTCAGATTTTCAGCAGATAGTCAAAATCATAATTTCTTCCTGTGTGATTTGAGAGAGCCTCTCCAGATATTTTGATAAGTAGTCGCATAGGATAGTGTTTAATTGGTTTAGTTTGTTAAATTCGTGTAATTCGTTAGACTCAGTGAAGTATAGAGAAATTATCGTTCTTGCAATGACTATTTTTAGCTTTGAAATCTGGTGAATCACTCTGGCTCCAACATGGTATGGAGTGATGTATGCTGTCAGTTTTCTCATAGGACTCTACTTCATCTGAAAACAATTCTCAGAAAAAGAAACAGACACGCTCTTTTTTGCGACAGTCTTGGGCGTGATTATCTGAGGCCGTCTCGGGTATGTCTTATTCTATAATATCGGGTATTTCATAGAGAATCCTCTTGAGATAATCATGCCATGGAAGTGAGGGATGTCGTTTCATGGTGGCGCCATCTGAGTCATACTCTCGTGGTATTTTGCGTCAAAAAAACTCAAGAAGTCATTCCTGAAAATATCAGATAAGCTCGTCTGGATAGTGCCTATTGGTCTATTTTTTGGGAGAATAGGAAACTTTATCAACGGAGAGCTCATGGGGCTTCCTGGGTATACTTGAATACTTGCACGAAATATAGAGGGAGTGAATTACTTCCCAACACCCCTCCTCGAAGCATTCCTCGAATGAGTCGTATTATTTCTTCTGCTTTTGTGGAGGAAAAAACGCGTTGATTATGATGGGCAAGTATGAGCCTGGTTTCTGGGGGGATATGGGATTATGAGGTTTTTTGCAGAATTTTTCCGGTTGCCAGATGTCCAAATCGGTTATCTCATGGGCTCGTGGATGACTCTCGGACATGTCTTTTCTCTCATCATGATACTATCCGCGGTCATTATTGGATTGCTGCTCAAGAGAAAAACATAAATTGACAGTATAAAATATATATGTTATAGTATACATATATGTTTCGTTATTGTCTCATTATTCTCTGTTTTTTCTCACTCTGTACCTACGCGGCGACTGGAGCTGTCGATAAGAAAAAAGTAGCTGTTGATTATCATCTCGATCATCCTGATCACATCCCACATCACGGCTGAAAAAACCCTATCAAAAAAGTATGACAGGATGATGTTGTCTTTCCAAGAAAAAGGAAGAGGTGAGAAGAGGAAGGGGAGTAGTGATTACTCGTGATGATATTTCCCTCCACCGAGAATATTGGTCACGCGGTAGAGCTGTTCGATGAGCATGAGGACAGCGAGTCAGTGGGGAAGCGTCCAATCGGTAAAACTGAGAGTATAGTGAATATGCGGTTGTAACAATTTCGTATCAAGTCCGTAGGCACCACCGATGACAAAGATAACACTTTTGTGTTCCTGCATTTTCTGATTGAGCCACACACTCATGTCTTTTGTATCTCAGAGAGTTTTCCCGAGGACATCACAGAATACGACTAAACTGCCTGAATATTTCTCGAGTTGAGCGATGACATCGAGAGTGTCTTGTTTTCTGATAGTCTCAGTTTCTCCTGATTTATGAGGCTTGAGAAGGAGTATTTCCAATTCTTTCTGGAGTCTTTTCTCGTACTCAGCAATAGGCTTTTCAAAATGATGCCAAGAATCCGCGACGGTGAGGAGAATGAGTTTTTTCACCTATTTTAAAATATCCATTAACTTACTAGCTATCTCACGAACTGATGCAATTAATTGTTCCTCTGAATATCATAAAGGATATACTTCTCTTGCAAGTCCAGTGGTACTTGCAACTGCTATTTCTTCATATGTTTCTCAAAGAACTAGCTTAGGCTGATCAAGGTTTTCTCCAGTTAAAATTTGTACTTGTCTAACTTGATAAGGATTTGAAAGTCCTACCACATAAGGAACATCTTTGCCGGGAAGTTTTCTAACATAAAGCCTGGCTCTATCTATTTCTTTAGCCAGGGAAGAGACGCCATCAAATATTTCTTGTCCAGTTTTTGGTTTCTCGAGGGCAATTGTCTCTTGATGGTAATAGGGTTCTTCCATAGAATTTTATAATTACAATTGGTAATATTAGATATATTAATTATAAATTTAATTTGTCAAAAAATAGTCTTTTTGATAAAAATATTTAATTTCTATAATGTTCGCATGGTAGTAAAAGACACTTCAAAAGACATACACAAACGCCTCATAGAACCCGTGACGACTCCTGACGATAGTGGGGAAGAGTCTCTCCGTCCGAAAAAGCTGGCTGATTATATCGGGCAGACGATGATAAAAAAACACCTCCAGGTCGCTCTGGATTCAGCAAAAATCAGAAATACCAATGTTGAGCATATTCTCTTCTATGGCCCTCCAGGACTTGGAAAGACAACACTTGCCATGCTCGTCGCCGCTGAAACTGGTGCAAGTTTGCGTCATACTTCATGACCAGCCATTGATAAACCAGCTGATATGCTCTCAGTGCTAACGAGTCTGCAAGCTGGTGATGTCCTCTTTATCGATGAAATACACCGCCTCAAGCCTGTCATAGAAGAAATACTCTATTCTGCGATGGAAGACTATCAGGTCGACATCATGGTTGGTTCTGGCCCCGGTGCGACCTCGGTTAAGATGGATCTCCCGAAATTTACGCTCATCGGTGCGACCACTCGTCTCTCATCACTCAGTCATCCACTCCGTGATAGATTCGGAAATGTCTGGAAGATGGATCTCTATGAAGACACAGACCTCGCAAAAATCGTCGAAAGAACCGCAAAAATCCTCGGAGTCGAGCTCGGAAATGATGAAGCACATGAAGTCGCAAAACGCAGCCGCTGAACTCCTCGTATTGCCAACCGCCTCACCAAAATCGTCCGAGATTATCATACACTCGGCAAGCTCACAGAATTGAAACATCTCTTCGCAGAAATACACATCGATGAATATGGTCTCGATGATATCGACCGTCAAATACTGAAACTCCTCGGAGAAAATGGAAACAATCCTCTCGGTATCAATACACTCTCTGCGATGGTAGGGGAGGAGGCAGCGACTATCGAAGATGTCATCGAACCATTCCTGATAAAAATAGGACTCATAGAGAGAACACCAAGAGGAAGAGTGATTACAATGAAGGGAAGGGGGTATATTTTAAACTAATATGAAAAAACGCGATACAATATTCCTTACCTTACTCATAGCTTCCAATCTATTTCCACTATTTGGAATTTTTTTTCTTCATTGGAATACTTTTTCAATATATTTTATCTATATAGTAGAAAGTATTGTACTTACTGCTCTGTGATGAACGCTGATCTTGCTTAAATTATTCATTACAAGACAATCATATTTATTGAGTTCACTTTTGGTGCTGATTTTGGCTACAGGTACTTGGTTCGCATTTTTCTTTTTCCCATTTATGTTTTTGATTAGCGATTCAATGGAATCCACTCAATGACTCATGACTATTGTAATAAATTCAATGCAGGAGGTGAAAATATGAGTTATTCTTATCTGTCTATTAAATGCAATAAAATTCACATCTCTACTTAATCTTGAAGATATTAAATCTCTTAATGATGTAAGCATGATGAAAAATATAATTTTCAGGATGATATTTTGATTCTTGGTATTTATTATAGCTCTTTCAATATTGTCATACAGTGGAGAGTTTTTTGAAAATAAAAACTCTCTCGTTGCAGCTTTGGTAATAATTTCTTTCCAGTCTATTTATAGTGTTACTCGTTTTATTTTCTCTCTAAAATCGCCACAAAAAATCCTTCCATCATAGGACTTGGATACCAGCGATTCATATTGTCTTCGAGGGTATAGTCAGGAGCAATAGGTGAGGGGAGGAGGCGGAATTCTGGATGAATTTTCAGGAATTTCTGAATCACTTCTTCATTTTCACGGCGAGAGATAGAACAAGTCGAATACACGATACGGCCATTATCGGTGAGCATCTTGCGAGCTTGTTCGAGCATCTCATATTGGATGGTTGATTTTGAGTGAGATTTTTCTCCACTATACCATTTATGTGTTTTTTCATCCTGGAGATTGATTCGGCCATCAGAGCTACACGGGACATCAAGGAGAATTCGATCAAACATCTTTGCACCTTTGTTTCCTTTTTCATCTTTGCTGTAATGAGAGACTATTTCCGTCGCATCAATTTTGATAACCTCGACACAATCTTCCGCCCCTTGGAGCTTGATAGTGTGAACGAGTTTTTCAAGTCGGATACCGAATTTTTCGAGAGCAGTTATACTACATTTTCACTCGAGCATACTCGCTATCTGAGTTGTTTTTGAGCCGGGAGCTGCTGTCATATCGAGGATTTTCTGACCAGATTGAGCATCGAGACAGAGAACCGGAATCATACTCGAGAGGCTCTGGACATAGATTTTACCAGTTTTGTATATTTCGAGTCCTCGGAGCGCATATTCGTGCTCTTTTTCCATGTAGAAAGCATCGTCCCAGTGAGCCCAGACAGTGTAGGGAAGTGCTGCTTTACCGAGCTCTTCTATCACCTCTGCTCGAGATGAGCGGAGATTATTGACTCGAAATGAGACAATGCCTCGTGGATGAGACCAGCCTGTAATTATTTTTTCTTGATCGGCAGGGGAGATGTTTTCAAAAACACCGAGAAGGTTTGATGGAAGGGAATTCATGGCAGCAGTATAGGGAAAAGTATTAGAATCAAAATATTCTATACATGAAACTTCTGATGCACTTCCCGGAGTTGTTTGTTCGTGACATGCGTGTAGACCTGTGTTGTGGCAATATTTTTATGTCAGAGAAGTTCCTGGATTGAGCGTAGGTCAGCACCATTTCAGAGCAGAGTTGTAGCAAAAGAATGCCGTATAGTATGCGCAGAAACAGGTTTTACGATACCTGCCTTGAGTGCTCTATCTGACACCATTTTCGTCACGAGGAATCGATCAAATCGCACATCATCTGCTCCAGCATCAACAGGGAAGTGCTTTCCATGTTTTATAAAAAGAGGAGGGAAGTGGTCTTCCCTTTTTTCCAGGTAGGCTCGAATTGCATCACAAGCCCACTCAGTGAGATACACGACTCGGACTTTGCGACCTTTACCGAGAATAGCAAACTCCATCGTGTCGAGATTTACATTCTTGATATCCAGTGCAGTCAGCTCGGAGACGCGCAAACCAGTGCTAAAAATGGTCAAAATAATGGCCCTGTCACGGAGATCAGAGATATCCTCGGTACCGATAGATGATACTATTGATTGAAGTTCACCTCATGTCAAATATTCAACCTTTCGTTCACGATTTTTCTGTAATTCTATATCACTAAATTCTATACCAGTCGGAATATGTGTTTTTTTACAAAAATGAAGAAACGCTCTGAGCGAAATCATGTATGCATTGACCGTCGTGATGGAAATATTTCCTTGTGCAAGTGATAATCTGAAATGATCACAGATGTGTTGATCGATTTTATCCGTTCTTATCCATGATATTTTCTCGAGCTGTTTGAGAGTTTCAGAAGAGACGTTTTCCGAAGTCTCAGGCTGTATGGATACCTTGGATGAAAAAAAACGCGTTAAATCGAAGCCTTTTGGGACAATTTTCCGAACTTCAGGATGGATGAAGCAGACAAACGCTGACATATGCCGTCCATATTGTTCAACCGTCCGAGGACTCATACCACGAGTGATAGTCAGATACATCAGAAATTTTTGAACAGCTTCAAAGAGAGACATAAAGATATTATAGGGAATACCCTTATTCTCACAAATCTATTTTCACATAATGTATGTTATGTGCATAGAGTCTATCTGCAGATTAAGCTGCTATTGGCTCAGGCTGCTCAGTTGTTTTTTCAGTTTTTTCCACAAAAATTAGTGGGACAGGTTCCTGTATCATTTGTCCTGCCATAATCTTTTCAACCTTTTTTCGTCTCTTTAAGGCAAGATCTAATAATCCTTTATGTAGACTGACAAGCCCCCTCAAAGATCATATTTCAGCTGTACTAGTAACAATTTTTTGAGCTTCTTCAGCATCAGGATGTCCTAATTCGTGGAGATTTTCTATTTGTCTCTGCATGGTAGATTCTAGCCTTTTTATCTTTTCACTATCAAGTCTTCTCAATATCATTTCAGCTACATTTCCTACCATTGATTCTACTGGAATAGGTCCGTGTCCTGGTTCCACTCAATCCAAATGAGAAAAAGAATGTCGCATATACCAGAGAGGTTAAGAAAAACTCTTGTACCCTGCCCTGCCACTGATACGCTCTTATCGTATACAGATGGAAACCACTGTCAAATATTTTATTCAATTAAATGGCTTTTTAAAGCGGTATTTTCACCAAATTTCTGATAAATCAGACTCAGTACTGCTACAGATGAATTCCTCGCTGAGGCTTTACTGGAGCTTATCCAGAGGCAGAAGAGGAAGTATTTGTACTCTCACAAAAACTCGTATAATCCGCACATGAATATTCTCAGAAATCTCCTCTTCTCTCTGGAAGGAAAAATCGGTCGTGCAGATTACATCTATGGTATTACTTATGTCATATTACTCTTTCTGGTTTCTGTCGATGCTTTCGTTCATCCGAGCTCAGTCTTTCTCATCGGAGGAGGTGTAGATTTTGTACAGATACTTATCTATGGAGCTTCGCTTCTAGGACTTTGACTATTTATATGGACTTATCTCGCTGTGACCTGGAAGCGGTCGAGAGCTCTGGATATCGAGATTCGATGGTCGATTCTAGGACTTGTCTTCCCTCCTCTACTCCTCGCTGGACTCATGCAGGATCATAAAAAATATACCTATCATGGAGGTCTCTCGCCTGTGGATCAAGCCTTTTTCTATATCCTCATAGTTATAATACTTCTCTGCCTTTTTACTCTCTATGATATCCATATAGCGCTTCGATTTCTCATATTTATCGGCACTATAGTTGCTATATTTTCTGTGTATTTTTTCTGGAAAGACAGACATCCGTACAGGCATTTGCCAAAGATAAAATATGTCGGCCTTGATGCATGGATAGACCTGTGTTTTGTTTTAATTATAGTATTTTTTATTCGTTCCTACATACTCTCACCTTTTCAGATTATTGGCCCCTCGATGGAATCGACATTTCACGGCTGAAATATCACCTATACAGCAAAATGACAGCAGTATAGCGATGGTGAATTTATCCTCGTAGACAAGATGACCTACAGACTCTCTCATCCAGAGCGTGGTGACGTCGTCGTCTTTACTCCTGGCATAGGCCCAGAAAAACGGTATCTCATAAAGAGAGTCATAGGCATGCCTGGTGATATAGTAAAAATTGAAAACGGCTATGTCTCCGTAGCGACAAAAGAAAATCCAGATACTTTTATCCAGCTCGATGAATCGGATTATCTCGAGGAAAAATTTGGCTACACTTGTCTCAACTACAATAGCGCAGGCTGTGCGAAAGAAAGTCAGACATTCTCTGTGCCAGCAGAAAGATATTTCCTCCTTGGTGACAATAGACCACAGTCTCTGGATGCTCGAAAATGTTTCAGCAATAGCTGATGTAATGGTGAATACACACTTGCACAATTTGTTCCAATCTCTCGCGTTCAGGGACGTGTAGCATATTCTCTCTGACATTTTGATCTCTTTTCTCAGATTCTCCCATATCCAAAACTTGGGACGCTAAAATCAGTCATCCCATATCGTGGACTTGGCATACAAAATACTCATCAGTATCCAGAGCTCTCACAATAAATATTTATGCGTCGTTTTTTTAGAATAATTATTTCTCTCCTTATTATCTCTACCCTCCTTTATGGGGTGTTATTTATTCGTCCTTATCGTGTAAGCGGTGATTCTATGTCTCCCAGTCTACAAGCAGGAGATATAGTGATTATTGATCGTATTTCTCATAAAATCTCCCCTCTTGGACGATGAGAAATCGCTGTGTATAGGGAATGAATAGGAGCAGTGAAAATAAAGAGGATTTTGGGGCTACCAGGAGAAACCCTGAAAATAGCCGAAGGAAATGTCTGGCAAGACATAAATGGTACAGATTCTCTCTTGATAGACGAGGTCTATCTTCAGGAACATGTTCGCACCTGTGTACCTGGTGCATGTACAGAATTTGAACCACATATTTACGAAATACCTCAGGAACATTATTTTGTCCTCGGTGACAATCGTCTCAATTCCAGGGATTCTCGTGGATGTGTCGATGTAGCTGATTGTACAAATAAAAAGCCGCTCTACATATCCCGTGATGAAATATTAGGAAGAGTTATATTTTCCTGGTAGTGTGCTATGTTTTATATCGTCAAAAAGCCAATCGGAATCAGTAGTAATCTCGTCTCAAAAATATTAAAACGAGTTTTAGATGTACCAAAAATAGGCTTCGCAGGAACTCTCGATCCGCTTGCCACAGGCCTCATGATAATAGGAACAGAATGATCTCCTCGCCTCTTCCCTCTGCTCGATACTCTGTCAAAGACGTATAGAACTACTATCAGACTCGATGGTACCACTCCTTCGTATGACCTCGAGCATCCTGTAGAGACGCTGACAATAGATCAGAAGATAATTGATACACTCAGTAAGGAAGGTATCGAATCAATAATTCAACAACATTTTACAGGAGATATACTACAATCCCCTCCCATGTACAGCGCTGTCTGGATTGATGGACAGAGAGCCTACGAGCTCGCGAGAAAATGAGATGACAAACGAGAAATTACGCCAAAAAAGAGAACCATTCACACTTTTAAGATTATCTCTTATTCTTGGCCAGCTCTTACCTGCGAAATACAGGTCTCGCATGGTACCTATATTCGATCTATAGCACGTGATTTAGGAGATATACTCTGAACTGGTGGGTATTTAGAAAAACTTGAGAGAACAGCCATTTGACACATCACTCTGGAGGAGAGAGATTGGATACAACATAATGACATTTTTTATGCTCCTCTCAGTCACGAGGAACTCTTTCCAGAGATACCAGTTCTGGAGCTTCCGATAGAGGACAATAAACATCTCAGACTCTGAAGCACTCCAATCAAAACGACTGAAAAAAATGGTTTTTATTTTACCATCTATGAAGACAATTCCTACGGCTTGCTGGAGGCAAGAGATGGGCAACTATTTCCTATAAAAAATGCAGTGTAGCTTACCAGTTATTGAGAACTGCCTGTGCATCATCTTTTTTGTTTGATGGATCTGCTGCCTCTTTTGAAGCTATTTCTTCTTTTTTCTTTTTCATCTCATATCACTGCCACTCAGCTAGATGTTTCTGATTGAGGGATTCGATTTCTGTCTGATACTTTTTCTCGAGATCATCGAGCTTTTTTCGTTCTGTTTCGAGGATATCTGTGAGTCTCTGAACCTGGTCAGCATTCATCGAAGGAAGAATATCAAACCAGTATTGTCTCTCACTATCATCCATAGACTCGGTTGCTAGGAGCAATTCTATGAGCCTCGGATACTTTGTCTGGACCTCATCGAGAAGGGTAAATGTTGTACTTCCTTTTTGAATTGTAGCCATAGTTTTGTGGATTCTTCTATACTCTATCATGAATTCTCTTCTTTTGCAAATATTTTATTTGATTTGCACGAGAAAAATCCTCCCTATAATAGGGATAATACTATGTCGTCAATACAAATAGGAGCACTTCTCTACTTTACAGTGATTGCCATCGGTGCGTGGATATTTTTTGCAGTCATTTTCCTGCAATTAAAACGATTCATGGATATGAGTTGCCACGTCCCTACTGTTGCCAAGATTCTCACTATTCTGCTCATTATTTTGACACTTTTGGGATATGTATTTGTATTCTCCCCTGCCCTGATTGATGGATTTGAAAATACAGAAACATCAACACCCGCTAAAACGAACTGATATTTTGATACATATTAAATAATGAATCCCTTTGAATCAGCTTATTCCCGACTCAATGCGGCCCAGAAGCTCGCTGTAGATACTATTTATGGCCCTGTTGCTGTGATTGCATGACCATGAACTGGTAAAACACAGCTCCTCACACTCAGGATTGCGAATATTCTCACAAAAACCGATGTTTCTCCCAGAAATATACTTGCATTGACCTATACAGAAGCTGGCTCTTTCGCTATGAGAGACCGCTTGCGGAGCTTCATAGGAACAGATGCTCTGCGTGTCAATATTGAGACTTTTCATGGGTTCTGTAAAGGGCTGATAGATGAGGAATATCCTGAGAAATTCGTCCGATCTCCTGGCATGAAAATGCTCGAAGAACTCGATGCTCGTCGCCTCGTAGCAAAAATATTACTCGAATGAGACTATGCGTATCTCAAGCCTCGTCATGATCCTGAGCTCTATATGTGAGACGTTATACGAATCGTGTGACAACTCAAAAGAGAAGGAATAGCTCCTAATTTTTTCCGTCAGAAAATTGATGAGGCGATTACTGATTTACCAAATAACGAAGACCTCCATTACAAAAAAGACTCAAAGTGGTGAAAAAAGTGAGAAAGAAAAGCGGAATATGCAGACACAGAAGAGCGATTAAAGAGGCAAAGAGAGCTCACGTATGTCTATGAAGACTATCAAAAAGCACTCATAGCCGAGTCTCGATATGACTATGATGATATGATACTGCTCGTACGAGATCGTCTCCGGAATGACGCTCACTTTCGAGCACTTATCCGAGAAGAATATCAATTCATTATGGTTGATGAATTCCAGGATACAAACGGCCTCCAGGCAAGTATAGTCGATTTCATCATGGACGAACAAGATCAACCGAATGTCCTCGTCGTTGGTGATGATGAGCAATCAATTTACCGATTTCAAGGCGCTGTGATGGAAAATATTATCAATTTCTCAAATAGGTACCGCGATAAGTGACTCACGGTCGTACCTCTCACCGAAAATTATCGCTCCTCTCAGACCATTCTCGATGCCTCGCGAGAAGTCATCAGAAACAATGCAGAATCACTCGAAAAGGCTCTCAATCTCGACAAACATTTATCAAAGAATGCACCAATAGAAGAGAGAAAAATATCGATTATATCTCCTCCAGATCCACAAATAGAGATAGCCTCTATAGCCGAACAGATGCGACAACTGCACGAGTCAGGTGTAGCATGGAGTGATATCGCTGTAATTTATAGGAAAAATGCAAATCCTCTTCATCTCGTCGAATACTTGCGTCGTGAAAAAATACCATTTCACAAGCAAAAAGGTGAAAATCTCCTCCATCATCCCGAAGCACAGAAGCTCATAAAAACGCTCAGAGTAATAAACAACATGGAACAAAATGACCTCTTCTGGGAAGTTATGTTGTTTGATTTTTGGCAGCTTGATTTACACCACCTCCTCCGGATACAGTCAAAAGCAAAAGCCCCAAATGGTGACTACAACAAGAAGCTCTATCGGGCTTTCCTCTCTGATGACGATATGTTTGTACGCTCTGTTGCTGAGAGAATGCAGGAATTGACTCGTGATGCCGCCAATAAAACACTCGTACAATTTTTTGAATCATTTCTCGTGAGCTCTGGATACAGGAATTATGCCCTCGAGCAAGAAGATAAGATAGAAAGACTGTCTATTCTCAATTCTTTCTTTGACGAGATAAAAACATTTGCCTCTCTCCACACAGAGAGTAATTTGTCAGATTTTCTCAACTACATAACAGACCTCGATCACTACGGACTCTCCCCCACCACTCAGCCGATTCGGATGGAATCAGACGCTGTCGAGCTCATGACAGCTCATGGGAGTAAAGGACTAGAGTTCAGAGTGGTATTTATCTACAATGCAACGAGTAAGAACTGGGAATCCTCTCGTGACCCCTCAAAGCTCAATGTCACAGTGTCACTCTTTGAAAATCACCTCATTGATAAAGGAGAAAAGAGAAATCAAAAACTCGAAGAAGAAAGGAGGCTCTGGTATGTTGCCATGACTCGGGCAAAAGAACGCCTCATCATCACAGCACCTGACAACGAAGATATGAAACTCAAACCGTCCTCTTTTATAGATGAAATACCCGAACAATTCCGTGAAAAAATAGAGATAGAAGTCGACCCCATACACATAATCATCACACAGACAGCTCCCGTGCCACCAATAAACTGGACAGAAGCCACTAAGACAGAACTCATAAAAAGAGCAAAAAACTACGATCTCTCTGTCACAGCGCTCAATACATGGCTCAGGTCGCCTCGAGAATTCCTCGAAAAATATCTCATACGTCAGCCAGCTGGCAAGATGCCAAGTGCTTCATTCTGAACCGCGGTCCATGCGTGATTGGCATTTATAGGAATATATTTCAATGAACACAATCAGGTGCCCTCTAGAGATTTATGGGTCCAGAAAGTAGAGGAGACACTTTTTCATGAAATACTGACCAAAAAAGAACAAGCAGATTTTCTCGCAGAAACAGTACAGGTTATAGAAAATTATCTCTCAAAAAAAGACTGTCCTCTCCAAGCAAAAGCCAAGGTAGAAGAACGATTCGGATACAAGAAAGTAGTTGTCGAATGAGTCAGGTTAACTGGTGTATTTGACCGTGTCGAATACCTCCCTGATGGGACAATGCAGGTCGTCGATTTCAAGACTGGAAAACCAGATAAATGACGAGAACAGCTCGCGGATTATGAGCGACAACTATACTTCTACAGACTTCTCTGGGACTGATCTGGACAAAGCAAGACTCTCTCACAAGGTGCTCTCGACTTTGTCGAAAAAAACACAAGTGAAACCGTTAACAGAAAAATATTCGTCTACGATGCAGTAGCTCTTGCGCTCCTCCGAAAACAGATAGCAGCATTTCGCATCTCTCTCGAAAATCTCAATTTCCCAGAGGTGAATACTTTTATAGATAGTAGTAATTAGCTTGCCATTTCTTGACCAGACTCTGAAAATATCTGACGGCAAGTAGGTTTATCTGGATAGTTTAGAGCTTGTTCTTCATCATACACGCGACAGAGTTCTTTTTTTATATCTTCTAATGTTTTTTGAGTTTTAATAGTATACTCAGCTGTTTCAGTGAGTGCTGTTGTAGTGATATAATTTCGTTGCATTTCAGGAGCTACTTGTTCTACACCATTTCTTGCCTGACTCGATATTGGTGCCTGCACAAATGCGGCAAATCCTTGTGCGCGATTATATTCCTTCTCCATAAAGGAAGGTGAACCATTTTTCACAAGCTCTGCAACTTCAGAAAATGTGATAGGGACCAGCCCTTTATCTGCAGCGTTCTGTTTGCCGGCCTCGCGTGCGCTTTCGGATGCACCTCACTGCATATTCCCAAAAAATCAAAATATCTTTTGAAATAATTTATTATGTAGAGCCACAGAATTTCAGAGTCCTCCTTCTTTTGCATGAGCTGTGGTAGTAGGGTTTGCTTCCTGGGCATTATCTGGCTGTGCACTTCTGCCAAAGAGGAGGAATTCGCGAGCCTTGTCCCAGATACCAACTGCCTCAGGGTATTTAATTGCTTCAGCGAGACCCTTTTTTTGCGTTTCCTGGATTTTTTGTTTTTTAGCATCTTCATCATGACACTGCTGTATATTTTCTGGAGAGTAGAATCCCCTCATGTCATCAGAAAACCCCTCCGGAGCCATTGTAAATTTACTTTCATCGAGATATTCATTATTCCGTACATTTGACGCGAGATCTCGATAAAATGAAAGTACTTCCGAGTTTTGGGCATAAGTATCACTGAGTACTTCCTGAAGTGTACGGTTTTTTGTCTTGTACCGAGAATCCCCTATCTGTACATCTTCCTTGAATCGGTTGGCATCAGCACATTTACCGCCTATCTCTGCACCTGTTTCGAGAATTTTTTGCTGAATGCCCTGGATATAGTCATCGTGTTTTTTGGCACTTGGTAGGAGCATTTTGTCAGAGGTGTCGAGGAAAAATGGACTACTACGGAAAAAATTTCAGATATCATAATCTGATCCCTGCATGATATCGAGGACTTGTTTTGTTTTCCAAGCACTCTCATTACCATCCGTACATGAATCCTTGCTTCAATTTTTTCTTATAGCTTCAAGAATTTTATCAATGTTTTCTTCGTATGAAGCAACTGCAGGCGACGGCTGAGTATCAAGCGTACATGTTGCAGCGTACGCCATTCCAGAGAGAGAGAAGAACGCGAGTCAGAGAGTGATGTGGGATAGTTTTTGCATAGTTTATGCTGGTTGGCATTCAGGCTTATCGCCGAGATATTCTGTAGTTCCTTTGAGATTTTCTGCAAAGCCATCGACCGATCGAGCTCTTGAGGTCATTTCTTCCATTGCTACTCCAATATGATCCATAGACTCTAGAGAATGCTGCTTTATAAATATCCCCTCCATCCCCTTGCCGACATATCTGAGATATTTTTCATATTCACCTTCTCCTCGCTCCACAGCATTAACAGCTGCCAGAGCTGGCAAACTACTGTCAGCGCTCTCTCGGGATATCTGGTTCACAGATCTCTGTATTCCTGCTATCAAGATTTCAGTTGGTTTTTCAGGATTTATTCATCGATTCTTGAGTGACTTTGCTACTGAGTCATCTATCTGTTTGTCTTCAGATTCACGGGTACGTGTTTCTCTATTCATAAATCACTTCAGAAGCTCTGGTACTTCCTGAACAGGATACACCCCCATACTAAACATCTTTTTCAATATTCATTCACCCTCTGAAGCATTTACATCAAACAGTCACTGAAAGAAAAACCAACTTGGAGCTATTTTGCAGGGATTACCACGATTGATTCCATACTTCGTCATAAATTCATCTCCTCATTTAAAAATGCTTTCCAACGAATCTCATTTTGATTCTCCTAATCTGGATATAATAGTTTTATTAGAGAGAACATCTGTTGTATGACTATTGGGTTTGAGAGAACAGGTGCCACCAGAACAAGCGCTAGAAGCTACTAATTTTACTGGTCATAATGAATCTTTACCAAACGCTTTATCCACGGCTTCTGCTATACCAGAAAATCACCAGTCTCCTGAGAGTCATCCTGAACCAGCAATGAGCCCAGCAGACATGTCTTCATTTTTATAAGGTCACAAATCAGGAAGTTCATTAAAAATTTTACTGTCTATAGACCGTATATCTGCCATGAGATCTCAATTGGGAGAATTATCAGGATCTCCGTCAATATGGCGCCCCATAGGAGCTATTTCTCGCGAGAGTATCATTTGTTCTTTCGTCTGCCCTATTATGCTGTCAGTCATTATATTTATAAGTGTATTGAGAGCACGAATATCAGTATTACTCACCTCTGAAATACTTGGATCCAGGTGAGGTCTTACGACAGAAGCAAAGTCATACGCAGTTTTTTTTGTCAGAGCAGGGACGGAGCCGAGGTAGTCTGTCAGTGCCTGATCGAATTCAGGAGATACAACAGAATCACAGCCATCACAGTATCCTTTTTTGAAAAATTTAGCGAGTTCAACATCTTTTTTGATAGCTTTATCGAGTTTTTTTGAAAACCCCTTCAGGCCATCCGCCATGTATTGAGTACCCATCTTTTCTTCTTGTTCTCGAGCTTTTGTATAGAGATTCATTTCCTCTTTGTTGCCTGTGGTAGGAGTCAGGGCGAGGACGGGTAAGAGAGAATATAGAGTACAAAAAAATCCGATAAACACCTTACGAATCTTTGTTTGAGTGACTAATGTAGACGGAGATAATTTCATGAAAAATACGATTTTTAGCATTGTACTTAAAATGGCCTATTTTTTCAACAATAAAAGCTTGCTAACTAGCAATGAAACAATATACTCCCCTCGTTTTTTATTTATAATTATCTCTCATATGCATAACGCTGGAAAAAAGGAAAGTCAGGATGGTCAGACACAGTTTGATATCCACAAGACTCTCATCCTCCTCAAGCCTGATACAATCGCTCGTGGAATCGTCGGTGACATCATCTCTCGTCTTGAGCGAAAGAGTCTCAAAATCGTTGGAATGAAATTTATCACTATGACAGAAAATCTCCTCGTAGAGCACTATGGTCATCACAGTGAGAAACCATATTTTCCAAAAATCGTAAAATACATGACAGACGGCCCAGTACTCGCTCTCGTCATCGAGGGTATCGATGCTGTCCGACAGGTACGTATGATGTGTGGTGCTACTGACCCACAGTTTGCTGCACCGGGCACAATCCGTGGTGATCATAGTTGTGTCATCGACTACAATCTCGTTCACGCTTCTGATTCTATAGATTCTGCTGATATTGAGATAGCTCGCTTTTTCAAGGCTGAAGAAGTGTTTGAATATTCAAAGAATGTTTATGTGAATTAATCCTATAAGCTAGTACATGAGGTATTTTTCAATACTATCAGACCAACAAACTCGAGCCGATAAAGTCATATCGGCTCTTTTTGACGGTATATATTCTAGATCACAGATACAAAAATGATTTACTCTGGGACAGATAAAAGTCATCAATAAAAAAGATGGTAAGACTTATTCAAACCCTAAATACTATCCCCGAAAATGAGATATTATCGAGATGGATATCAAATCCGTACCTTCGACACTCCCTCCTGATTATCGACCCCTGGAGATAATATTTGAAGATAATGATTTTCTCGTCGTTAGTAAAGATGCTGGCATCAATACTCATCCCACTCCGAGCTACGCTGGGAAATTCTGAACTCTTGTGAATCAATTGATAGCTCAGGTCAGCAATTTTGATCGAGCACAATGAGAAGATAGGCCAGGTATTGTTCACCGACTAGATAAAGATACGAGCGGTCTTCTCCTCGTCGCAAAAAATGATATCACACTCAGAAATCTCCAGAAACTCATCCACGACCACGAAGTAAAAAAAACCTATCTCGCTCTCGTCATCTGAGAACCTCGCGACACTGCCGGGACTATTCATTCGGTCATTGGTCGCGATCCAAATAATCGTCTCAGGATGACCATAAAAAACCCTGTCGAATGACGTGAAGCGACAACGCACTACAAGACCCTCGAAATTTTTCAGCATGAGGGAAAAACTCTCAGTCTCCTGGAGGTGACTCTCGAGACTGGACGCACTCACCAAATCCGTGTGCATATGGCGAATATCGGACATCCTATAATCGGAGACAAAACTTACTGAATAGAGTATGAAAATAGCTGGGCACAGAAACATTTCTGACTCGAGAGACAATTTCTCCATGCTTGGAAGCTTCATTTTGTGCTCGATAATCAAGAATATAATTTTACAGCACCTCTTAAGCCTGATTTGGAGAAGGTGCTATCTATAATCAAGAATTAACACGAACAATCTATTTTTTCATTCCTTCTTTGATACTTCCCTCAGAGAAAATCAGTTTCCAAAAATGCATCAAGAGACTGAATGACATCATGCATGTCCATAGTTCGAGCTCCAAAACAGATAACATTTGAATCATTGTGACTACGACTGATGCGTGATATCTCAGGATTGTAGGCGAGGACAGCTCGGATTCAACGATATCTATTTGCCGCCATAGACATGCCTATACCTGTTCCACAGACGAGGACTCCCCTCTCACTTTTTCAGTTCAAAATATCTTCACAAACGAGCTTGGCATAATCAGGGAAATCATCCAGAGATTCTTCAGTCTGTGGTCACAAATCAATTATATGATGTCATAGATTTTCCAAGTGCTCGAGAATTGAGTCTCGAAAAGGAAATCCACCGTGGTCACAAGCAAAAGCGATTATCATATTTTTCTATATTTACTAAGCTCTCCTAGTATATAGCCGATAAGTGGAAGTCAAAGCATCCATACAAAATATACAGGTTCAAAATCCCACAAAGATACAAAACCAAATACAGCAGCGAAAGGAGAGGCAAGCAGTCAGAAATGGACAGTAAGAGAAGTGCTAATGGCTATAATGAGCCACTTATTCACTCGAAAATCAAATGGTCTGAGTCGCCCACAGCTAAACGATCGAAGCATCTGATAGATGACAGAAGTCGTCACCGCAAGTGTCTGAGCCAGCATGAGATTCACGCTCTGAAAAGCAAAGAACACGGTGCCGACAACACCTATACCGATTATACCTGCCCAGATGATAAATCCCTGTATGCCCGCAAGCAGACTTTCGTCTATAGGCTTCCTTTTCATAACATCCGATTCTGTTTCCTGAGTTGAGAGAGCAAGTGCCGGGAAGCTATCGGTGACGAGATTGATCCAGAGAATCTGAATAGCTATAAACGGTACAATAAGTGGATCTCGGAATATAATGACACACAGTGCGAGGAGGATGACTTCATAAAAATTACACGCAAGGAGATATTTGATAAATTTCTTCGTATTATCATATATACGTCTTCCCTCTTCTACAGCTGACACGATAGATGCAAAATTATCGTCGAGGAGTACCATATCACTCGCATCTCGTGCGACATCTGTACCACGGATACCCATGGCAATACCTATATCTGCTTGCTTCAAAGCAAGGGCGTCATTCACCCCATCTCCAGTCATCGCGATGATATGTCACTGAGCACGTAGGAGTCTCACAATTCGGAGCTTATCCTGTGGAGCTATACGAGAAAATACACTCTTGGTTTTGAGAGTTTCACTCAATTCTTTATCGCTCATCTCCGAGAGTTTGGTGGCGTCAATAGTATCCCTACCGAGGCCTATCATGCCTGCGATAGCTCCAGCAGTCAACTCTGAGTCACCAGTAATCATGATAACACGGATTCCTGCTTGCTGACATGTCCGAATAGCATCAGCCACCTCCGCACGAGGTGGATCGATCATTGCCATAAATCAAACAAAGACCAGCTCAGACTCAGATTCTTCCTGGGAATATGATTCTTTTTGTGGTAAATCCTTGTAGGCCATAGCCAATACTCTCTTCCCTTCTGAGGCAAGCTGAGTAAATACTGTGTGAATTTCCTCAATTCTTTTTGGAGTAAGTGGAATTATTTCATCACCAATCTTTTCAGAAGTGATAAGTTCGAGAATTCTTTCAGGAGCTCATTTTACAAATGAACGGACACCTTCTTCATATTTTCTCACAATAGACATACGCTTTCGGTCACTATCAAATGGAAATTCTATTACAACTGGATTTTTCTCTTCCAATTGTGCTTTTTGAAATCCATGCGTTTCTGCACTTTCTATGAGACCTATCTCCGTAGGGTCGCCAAATATTTTTTCAATTCATGCCGCATCTCGACCATATCGAGCCTTATTACAAAGTGTCGCTATGTGGAATATGAGAGGATGTGGCTTCTCTGAATTGAGAGTACCATCTGCATAAATATCAACGACTTTCATCTCTGATTGGGTCAGTGTACCAGTCTTATCCGTACAGATAACCGTCACGCGTCAGAGTGTTTCAGAGGCCGGTAGCTTCCTGATGAGGACATTTCTCTTCACGAGTCTCTTTGTAGCAAAAGCGAGTCCGAGGGCAACAACTGCAGGGAGACCTTCGGGGATAGCAGATACTGCGAGACTGACAGCGACGAGAAACGAGTCAGTAAAATGTCCACCAGCGAAATAGAGAATACCAACAATTATGAGACAGATAATGGTGATGACGATGGCAATTTTACGAGAAAAGTCTTCGAGTTTTTGTGAAAAAGGATTGATATCATCCTGCATTTGTCCGACCATACCAGATATATGTCCCAGCTCAGTGTGAGCACCTGTAGCAATGACGAGAGCCTGACCAGAGCCAGCAGCAACAGTCGTCCCCTGATAAATCATATTCGACCTATCGGAGAGAGGAACCGATTCAGAAAGAGTCTGAATATTTTTGTCCTGAGGAACACTCTCTCCTGTGAGAATTGCTTGATTGACACGGAGGCCTCAGGATACAATCATGCGAGCATCAGCAACTATTTTTTCACCCTCATCGATGAGGAGAATATCTCCAGGAACGACATCCGTAGACGGTATCACTTGCATCTTGCCATCTCGCAGAACACGAGCATTTGGGGTCAGGAGATTTTTGAGGTGCTCGAGTGTTTTTTCTGTTTTATATTCTTGTATGACACCAATAGCAGTATTTATGACGACAATACAGAGTATGATAATAGCATCAATATAAGAATGCTCGAGCATAGCTGCGAGACCTGCAGCAATAATAAGGACGATAATAAGTGTTGATTTCAGTTGATCAAAAATCATCGAAAAAATACTTCTCCTTTTTGCCTGTGGGAGACTATTTGGTCAGAATTCTTGGAGTTTAGTTTTTGCTTGATCAGCAGTTAATCAGGTATCTGGAGTTCAGAAATGCTTTTGTACTTCGACAGAATTGATGGTGTGGAATATCATACACTGATGATAACACATGTAGTGCTACGAATCAAGATAAATGACACTATCGTAACCTTTTTAGGCTAATCTCTGTCTCATTTCATTTTTATATGCTTCAACTCATGGCTGGTCAAAAGGATTCACTCCTATCATGATGCCCGAAAGAGCACAGGCATACATCATCGTGTAGAGAAAATATCCCATTGTTTCTGGAGAGAGACTATCGAGTGTCATGGTCATGCTCGGACATCCTCAATCATTGTGTGCCTTGGCAGTGGATTCGAGAGCGATGAGGTTGATATCGTGGAGGCTGCGACCAGCAAGCGAATCGAGTCCATCAGTCATATCAGACATTTCTGGTATTTTCGTTTGTGAAAATGGATCACGTATCCAGAGCATAGTCTCAAAAAAGAGCCGACGCCCTTCCTGAACATATTGCCCGAGAGAATGCAAATCTGTCGTATAACTAAGCGTATCTGGATAGAGACCCGTTCATTCTTTTCCATGGCTTTCTCACATCAACTGTTTCCACCATTCTCAGAGAAAATAGAAAGATGGTTCTGATGTAATAAAAAGCTCTGAAACAAAACCAGATTGTTCGAGTGCAACACGCTTCTCTGCATACACAAATGCAGGATGTTGGTCATCAGAAAGAACGTCTTTGCGAGCTTTTTTCGCTCCTTCGACGAGTTTCTGGATATCCACTCACGCTACTGCACATGGAATAAGTCCAACAGGTGTCAAAACAGAGTAACGACCACCTACATCAGCTGGAAGAATGTATGATTTATATCATTGTTTATCACTTTCAGTCCTGAGTGCTCCATTTTTTTCATCAGTTACAGTCACAATCCTTGACGCTACTTCTTCAGCGGAATATTTCGAGAGGAGAAATTCGCGAACAAGACGATAGGAAATAGCAGTTTCCATAGTTGTTCCAGACTTGGAAATGACACACGCCGAGACCATTTTTTCAGAATATTTGGTGAAAATTCTATGATACTCTCGTCCACTCAGGTGATTTCCCAGGAAGACGACTTCACAGCTCTCTAGTGAATAAGAATCAGAAAATGCCTCAATGATAGCGTGAGCTCAGAGATAAGAGCCCCCTATTCCACACACAATCAGGACGTCACTTTTTTCACGCAACGAATCACAATAGCTCTGAATTTCAGCAATGGTTTCATCTGTCATATTCTCAGGCAAATCTAACCAACCTAGATACTCAGAACCGCTACATGTTTTCTGTTGGAGAGATAAGTGAGTATCTGAGACAGATATGTGAGGTATAAAATTCTTACCAGAAAGAGACGAGTCTGCATACTCTGTTTTGATTGAGAGGGGTAGCATGGGCTTTATTGAGGATAGGCTTTAGAAATCTGCTCTTGAATAATTTTTGCAGTTTCTCCTATGATACTAGGGAGCTTATCTGGGCCGTCTCATCGAGCAGAAATACATACAATATAGGGATATGGAGTGTAGTATACGATTCCACAATCATGTATCTGATGAGTTATTTTTCCAGAAACATCATATACCCGTTCTCAAAATTTATTAGCCACCATAATATCAGAACCAATTCAGTAGGAAATCCCTTGTTCAAAATCAGTCTGGGTCAAAATACTCAATGCCAACTCTGACGATTTAGGAGAGAGATATGAGGCATGATAGAGGATGCGGAAAAAAGAAGAATACTCTCTTAAAGAAATGTATCCATCAAGACCACGTCAACCAGGAGATATCAGACCCAGATCAGAGTCTACCTGTATGAGATATCATTCATCTATTTCATCACGAAGAGCCACCATTGCCTGATCACTTGATTTCACCATCATTTCAGTCAAAAGATTTTGAATGGTATATTTTTTAGTTTCATCGAGGATATCTTGAGAAAATGCGAGGTCCGCGCCCTGGTTCATATTGTCATCCTTTATTTCCTCATAAGAAGGGACTTCAATTGTTTTTTGCAAAATAGAGGGATTTTCCTCAGACCATTTCAAATAAGCTATAAAAAGCGGCATTTTCAGTGATTCAATAGGAGCAAAAATATCATTTTCATCAATACCAAACCAGGGTCAATTGTCGAGATTTCTTACATACACAGAGAGGGATATCTCAGGATTTTTGATTTCAATCTTTTCAAATATCTCTTTGGTTGTATTGAGTTCAAATGGTACATATTTCTGTACAGAAGTTTGGTCTCCTAGCTCGGGATTAATAAATGAATACTTTTTTTCAGGAAGATTTTCTTTTTTAGACACTGGTGAGATGACATCACCCGCAAATATACCGATAAGAAAACCTCACACAATAAGCGCGGTCCAAGCAATATTTCTTTTGAGAGATTTTTTCATAGCTCAATATTTTAAATTTAATAGAATTATAGTGAGAGATAGCTAATTGAAAAATAAAAGAAGGTATTTCTGCAAATTTTCCTATTGACTCTATGGCGAAAAACAGATTTATCTTTTTTTCCAAGTATTTTTAGTATAATCGAGCAGAAAATAACAAAAATGAAGAATAACAAAAAAATCATACTTGTCGGTGGTGGAACTGGATGACACGTCTTCCCTCTCCTGAATCTCCAGATGTCTCTGCAGAAAAGTTCTCCAGAAGCCCAGTTTCATTGGATTGGAGAAAAAGACAGCATAGAATCAAAAGTAGCTCATGAAAATCATATCCCCTTCTCTCCTATTATCTGTGGAAAACTTCGCCGATATTTCTCAATAAAAACATTCTTATTGCCATTTCAGGTAGGTATAGGAGTCATCCAATCAGTAGCGATAATCATGCGGGAAAACCCAACCGCTATTTTATCAAAAGGTGGTTACGTATCACTTCCTGTGGCCATAGCAGGCTGGATACTCAGAAAACCTCTCTATCTCCACGAGTCGGACTCTGTACCTGGGTTGGCAAATAAGATTGTTGGTCGATTTGCTGCGTGAATATTCTGTGCTTTCCCTGAAGCAGACGGCTTCTTCAAAAAGAAAAAAATTCTCTGACACGGATCACTTCTCTCTCCGGAGATGAGCGCAATAGCAAGTGAAACAATCAGTCCAAATTCACGAACACAAATACTTGTTTCGTGTGGTTCTCAAGGTTCTGCAACCATTTTTGATGCTGTTTTAGGTCTCCTCCCGTGAGCCCAGGATATTGATTTTCACATCATCCTCGGAGTAAAAAATCTGGATTACAGAATAAAATTTGAACAATTCCCCAATGTTGAGATTTTTGATTTTTTCTATAACCAGACTGACTATCTGAAAGTCGTACAAAAATGTGATCTAGTGATAGCCCGGAGTGGCTCAAGCATCTTCGAATTTGAAGCACTTGGGCTCCATATGATACTCATCCCGCATCCATTTACTGGGAATAACCACCAATACTGGAACGCAGTTGCATTTCAGAAGAAAGGTCACGAACTTCTCGAACAGAAAAATATCAGTGAACTCATGAGCATTGTTGAGAAATACAGAACTTTTAAGAAATCACCAGAAAAAATAGTGGTAGATAGAACGATTTTTGATACAATAGGACAAATACTTTTTAAGTAATAACATGAAACAATACCTCGAACTTCTCGAACACATCATGGAAAAAGGTGTCGACCGTGATGACCGTACTGGTACAGGAACACGCAGTATTTTTGGGTACCAATTTCGATGTGATTTATCAGAAGGTTTTCCTCTTCTGACGACCAAGAAAGTGTTTACAAAAGGTATCATTCATGAGCTCCTCTGGTTCCTCGCTGGAGATACGAATATCAAATATCTCGTCGACAATGATGTCCGCATCTGGAATGAGTGGCCATTTCAGAATTACCTGGAGAAAAATAATCTCGCAGAAAAATATCCCAAATATACTCCAGAATGGGATGAACAGTTAAAACTCTTTGTTGAAAATATCAAAAACGATACAGAGTTTGCAAAAACATGGGGCGACCTTGGTCCAGTCTACGGTTACCAGTGGAGAAATTTCAATGGTGAAGGAATAGACCAGATAAAAAAAGTCATAGATAACTGCAAAAACAATCCAAACAGTCGTCGCAATCTCGTCGTCGCTTACAATCCAGCACAAGCAGATAGTATGGCACTTCCCCCTTGTCATAGCCTCTTCCAATTCTACATCGCGAACAATCGTCTCTCTTGCCAACTCTATCAGCGTTCAGTCGATAGTTTCCTTGGACTTCCTTTCAATATTGCATCATATGCTCTCCTCGTCCATATGATTGCTCAGGTCTGCGACTTAGAAGTCGGTGATTTCATCCATACTTCTGGCGATCTCCATATATACCACAACCATTACGACCAGGTAGCTGAACAGCTCTCTCGCACACCAAAAGCACTCCCAAAACTCAAACTCAATCCAGCAGTGAAGGACATTTTTGCATTTAAATTCGAAGACTTCGAAATCCTCGACTATGATCCAGATCCGATGATAAAAGCTCCTATTGCTGTATAAATGAAAGTACTTAAGTTTTCGACTGATCTAATAACTTTTCTGCTTTCGGGAGAAAAAACATCTACTTGGAGATTGTTCGATGATAAAGAGCTATCTGTGTGAGATGATTTAGAATTTAAAAACTCTGAGAATGGCGAAATAATTGGTTATGGTAAAATAACTTCCCTGACAGAAAAACAGGTGAAAGATATACAGGAAGAAGATTACGACGGGCATGAAAAATTTAAAAATACAGAAGAAATAATCACAAATCTTAAAAAATATTATGGAGATAGCGTAGACAAAGATTCTATCGTTAAAATCATACATTTTAGTTTTTTAAAAGCATAAATATGAAGTTCATTCTCGTTGCCGCAATGGCAAAAAATCGTGTAATCGGAAAAAATAATGGACTCCCCTGGGATCTCCCTGAGGAGATGGCTGACTTCAGATCTTTTACACAGGGGAAAACAATTCTTATGGGTCGTAAAACATATGAAGGACTAGGGCGAATCCTGCCAAAAAGACGAAATATCATGCTCACCAGAGATCCTTCTGCTGTGAAAATTGGTGATTTTCCGACAATCGAAAAAGACGGAAAATATCTCGTTGACGGTGGAGAAAAATGAGAAATAGAAATCTATACTTCTGTGGAGGAAGTGCAGAAACATTTAGCCGAAAACGAAGATCTCCTCGTTCTGTGAGGGTCAGAAATATACCAGCTCTTTTTGGGTAATCCGCTTTCGGAAATTAGACTCTCAGAAATCAATGGAGAATATGAAGGCGATACGTACTTCCCTGCTTTTGAAGACCTCTACACTGAGTATTCTCGGGAACAAAAAGAAGGATATGACCTCGTCTGGTACAGAAGAAAATAAGACAGGGCTTTCACTCGGCAAAAAAACTCTATAATCATCATATGAAACAACTCAATCTGCAAATGCCTAACTGGCAAAATATCGACTGGAAAAGTCCTATCAATGTGGTATCAATACTCTCATTGCTTGGCGCCATTGTGTACTGGGTATATCCTGAGATTATTATCTATGGCGGAATATACAGCTATCCTGTTGGTTTTTTTGGATTCCTCGGAGAGCTCATACTCTATAGTTTCCTCCATGGTGGATTCTGGCATCTCCTCAGTAATGTCATATTTTTTCTCTTTATCGGCCGCGTGATAGAATACAGCCACGGCAAAGAGTGGACATGGTGACTCTGGATCTGGACGACAATTTTTGTTGGCGTGTTCCTCTACCTCTTCTCAGAAAGTCCGACTATTGGAGGAAGCGGATTCGCGATGTCTCTCCTCGCGGTCTATGCATACGACTTCTACAAACACAAACAGCACGACGATCTCAAGGGAGCGATTCTCCTTATTGTCATAAATCTGGTTATAGGGTTTGGTGCCACTGTGAGCTTTATGGGACACTTTGCAGGAGCTGTGGCAGGATGACTCTACGCGTGGTACAGAAACAAAAATCCTCATCTCAAATTTCCGAGATTTAGATAATTATAGTGCAGGAGTGGTCATTCTTTCCTGGAGTGTGGTAAGTATTTGTGCGACCACTTCTTCCGGAGGAGTATTCGTTGTATCGATGACGAGGTCATAGTGAGATAAATTGTGATTATCTACCTGATAAAGTGCCATGTATCGCTTGGATTCACTTTCTCGGCGAGCTCTAGTTGTCTTCATTGCTTCCTCTATGCTGGCATGCACATCAGTTGAATGACGAAGAGGATTGGCACTATCTCCTACAATTCGCGAAGCTCAGACAAAATCATCAACAGTAAGATATACCTTAAAAGATTGGGGTATAAAATGCCACGCTAATCGTGCGTCAATAATAAAATTATCTTTTTCTTCTCCGATTTTTTTCTGTCTTTCATCCAGTATTGCATCTATTTTTCCACCATCCGTTTCTGAAAAAGTATTCAACTCCATAAGTGTCATGCCTTTTTCTATCGCCATTTCGCGCATAAAATCTCCTGTAGAAAATCGCTCAAATGAGAGTTTTTCCGCAAGCATCATACCAACAGTAGTTTTTCCAGAGCCCAGTCGTCCTGCGAGAGATATAATCATAGAGTGAGTATAACAATTACAGAGAAAAATCCAGCACAAGCGGTAAATGATCCGATACCGCTACTTCCCGCACCTCACAAGAAGAAACAGAAATATTTTTTGTAAAAATATGATCTATTCAGAGTCACAAATGTCAGGGTTTATCGAAAAATATAGGATGAATAGACCGACTAAGAGTGTTTGTGAAATTTTGTGAGTGTTGTGTTAATTTTTCTCTGATAATCTTTATAGCCATACTCTCATTCCGGATATTCAAATCTCCTGTCAAAATCGTTGGAATGCTGTCTTCGTGAGCATTGAGATAATCAACAACTCTCTCTGCATCCTGCCATATCTGCAATGTTTCGAGACATTCATAGGAAACATGAAAGTGTGCCGTAAGAAGTCGTATGGTTCACTGTTCTGTCTGAATTTTTGTAATAAGAAAAGGGAGTGACCACTTCCAAGCATGCGGATATCTCTCATATTTTGGCTTATCAGAAAATGATATACTATTATTCGGTACTATCGTTGGTTTCTGTTCACCAAAATATTGCTGACTCTCGATACTAAGAGGAAATCTACTCAATACAGCTGCTCCGAGAGAAATTCTATTCTCTCCCATATCCCGGAAAATAGTTGGATGAAATACCTGATTCCAACTAAATCTCTGACAAAGCTCGCGTAAATAATCTCTCTGAACACCTCCCTCTGGGCCAAAAAAACTCCCATCTGTCGCTTCGACAAGAGAGAGGATATCTGGCTTTTCCGTTTCTAAAAAATCCACCAAAGCATCGAAATATTTAAATGATTCGACATTAAGGTGGATCAGTTTCATAGTGTTGAGAATTTATCCTCTCTTTCTCTCGTGTTCTTTAAGTTTTTTCTTACGAAGTCGCACTTTGGTAGGAGTGATTTCTACATACTCATCAGAACCTACATAATCGAGAGCATCTTCGAGACTCATGACTCGTGGAGGTGTGAGACGCATAGCTTCATCTGTACCAGAGGCTCGCATATTTGTGAGCTGTTTATTTTTTGTTACATTTACGATGAGATCAGAACCTTTGAGATGCTCACCTACGATCATACCTTCATAGACATCTGTCTGAGGTTCGATAAATATTGGTCCTCTATCCTGGAGATTAAACAGTGAAAATGTCATAGCCGTACCATCACCAGCAGAGATCATAGAACCCACTTCTCGTTTGTTGATATCTCCACCATATGGTGCATATTTATCAAATGCACTCGCGAGGATACCCTCTCCTCTGGTCATAGTAGTAAACTCACGACGGAAACCAAGGAGCCCTCGTGTTGGAATTGAGAATTCGAGGAATGTGAGACCTCTTTCAGATTTCATATCCTGGATAATTCCTCGTCGTTTACCCATTTGTTCGATAACAGCACCTGCTGATTCATCAGGAACATTGATCATACATTTTTCAAAAGGTTCCATTTTGACACCATTTTCTTCGTGGAAAATTACTTCTGGAGCACCAACCTGGAGCTCAAATCCTTCTCGACGCATAGTTTCGATGAGAACAGCGAGATGGAGCTCTCCTCGACCTGCTACAACAAATGTACCATCAGTTTTGACTTCTACCTTGAGACCGACATTCATCTCGAGCTCTTTATCAAGACGGTCACGGATATGACGAGATGTCACATAATCCCCTTCTCGACCAGCAAAAGGTGAATCATTTACGAAAAATTGCATCTTGAGTGTCGGTGGATCAATAGTGATAGGTGGAAGTGCCTCTGTAGCATCATCTGTAACAATAGTTTCTCCAACGAAAATATCAGGAATACCAGCAATAGAGACGAGATCTCCTGCGATACCTTCTTGAATCTCAACTTTGTTAAGTCCTCGAGAGGTGACGATTTTTGAGATTTTTCCTTTTCGTTTGACTCCGTCATTACCTATAACGGTAACATTAGCACCATTTTTCACAACTCCATCAGCAATACGACCAATTCCCTGACGACCCATAAATGAATCATACGCGAGGTTAGCGACCTGCATTCGGAATGGTTTTGTAGCATCATTTTCTCGCGGTGTTACTTTCTCGAGAATCATGTCAAAAAGAGGCTGCAGGTCAGATGATTCATCTTCTACTTCCCTCTTTGCGATACCATCACGAGCAATTGTATACACATGAGCAAAATCACACTGTTCATCAGTTGCACCGAGCTGGACGAAGAGATCAAAAACTGCATCGAGAACAAAAGCAGGACGAGCAGTTGGTTTATCGATTTTATTGATAACAACGATAGGCTTGAGACCGAGCTCGAGAGATTTTCGGAGAACAAATCGCGTCTGAGGCATAGGACCTTCATACGCATCAACGAGGAGGAGGACTGAATCAGCCATTCGGAGGACTCGCTCTACCTCAGAACCAAAGTCAGCATGTCCTGGAGTATCTACGATATTTACCTGAGTATCACCGATTTGGATAGCAGTATTTTTTGCATAAATAGTGATACCTCGCTCTTTTTCTTGGTCATTGGAATCCATGACACAGATTTCGACATTCTGGTTATCACGGAAAGCGCCACCCTGTTTGAGGAGGGCATCAACGAGAGTAGTTTTACCGTGATCGACATGGGCGATAATGGCAATTGTGAGATATTTCATAAGAAAAAATAAATAGTATGCGGTGATTGTAAGAAAAACAGATAAATTGCAAACATAAAATAACCATGTCAATCATTTCAAAAAAATTCTCCACGAATGAAGAATTTAATACCCAAGTAATAAGCCGGATTCTGTATCTCGATATGAATCTCTCTGGGATCCCGATCGCTCGGGACCTCAAGCACTTGCCTTCTGCCGAAGCAGAGCCAACAAGCTTGCACAATCTAGGGTTTACCCGGATACCTCAGTCACCTGAGGTCCTCTCGGCGAGGAAAAGAACTGCCGAAACTTTTCACCTTGAGTCATACACCGTTTTCTTTTCCCGTGAAATGCATGACCTGTTTAGTCTCTGTGGCACTGGCCGTAGGAAATAGTCGCCCATTTCCCCGTAGCCGTTAGCTACTAGAATCGAGGATTGCTCCTCACTGTGTCCGGACTTTCCTCAGTGGATTGCTCCACCGCACATATCTCCTTGGGTTTGTGTATTATATTTTTTTCTGATTCACACACAAGTTCATTAATTGATTGTCAAATCGAATCATATAATAGATTTAGCTAGTTCAATAAGCCAATCTTTATCATTACTATTAATAATAATAGTTACAATGTGTTCTTTATAAGGAAAACTGAGTGCAGTATCCGTACCTCCTCAATCATTTAGTTCTATTAAATTAGCCTTTACTCAGTTCTCAAATTGAATTTCTTCAACTGATTTTAATTTGTTATTTCCAAAAAAAGCCACCCCTTGCCCAACTCAATTAAAATTTATTTTTTTATCTACAATAAACGCTACGAAGCTATTACTTCCACTTATGATAGTTCTTGGATGGATATAAACTTGATATGCGTGGGGGCATCAACTTACTATTATATTTGTGCCAAATCATTCAAAAAATGACGATGGTAATGGAATTTTCCGTGGGACAATAAATGGTATTTTTGGGCACTCTGCCTCTACCTTTTTATAAGCAGCATCATAGTCACCAAAATATTTATAGGGGTACTCTTGAAAATCATCCCTCCACCACAATATAATTCAAATTAGTATGAAGAATCCTATTATTCCCAAAATAGATAAAAAAAGAATACCTGTATATTTAAAAAATTTATTCATATATTTTGATACTATTCTTTTTTAAATAAGAGTAAAGTACTTCTACTTGTTCATCAATGGTCAGCTGTGTCGTATCTATCTCGTAGGCTCATTCTGGCTTCCGGAGGGGACCATCAGCTCGTGTCATATCACGGTCATCTCGTTCACAGATTTTTTTTAGTACTTCTTTTTCAGAGATATCTTCTCACTTTTCCTGTAATTCCATCCAGCGACGATGTGCACGCACTGTCGCATCAGCCGTGAGGTAGATTTTGACCTGTGCGCTCGGGAACCAAACTGTTCCCATATCTCTCCCCTCAACCACAAAATTACCATTTTCAATAATCTTTCGCCCAGCAGATATCACAAGCTGTCGAGAAAATGTTTGCGTAGCTACGAGAGAAGCATAAGTACTCGCTTCAATATTTCTGATTTTTGTTTCATAATCTAGACCATTGAGCATTACCCTATCATCAGACGAAAAATCTAGTTCGATACCCGCCAAATCGGACTCCTGTATATGTTCTATATCCACTCATTTTTCATGGAGAAATATTCATAAAGCACGATAGAAAGCGCCAGAATCAAAATACTTATATCCCAATTTTTCAGCAAGCCTCCTCGCAGTGGTTCATTTACCACTTCCAGCAGGTCAATCAATAGTGATAGTTATAGGCATATTATTCACAGATTCTAAAAGGCTCAATTTTCACACATTTTCGATCAATTATCTCAGCGTACATACCTGATAGTACACCTGGGCCCTCATCATCTGGTGGCATGAGTCATTTCTGGAGATCATCGACAAATCTATGCTTCACAGCCTCCCATTCAACTCCAATGATACTCCTGCGTGCTCCTGCAAATCCGAGATCATTGAGAAAACCCATTCATCCAGGCCAAATATCTGCATCAGCAGTTTGGACATGCGTGTGGGTACCCCAAAGGAGTGATGCTCGACCATCGAGATAATTTGCCATAGCATATCCCTCAGAAGTCGTCTCTTTGTGAAAATCCACGAGAATTGCTTCATACTCAGACGGATTCACATCTCTCAATATGTGGTCAATTTTTTGATACGGATTAGAACACGGACATTTATCACCCATAAATACTGTACCCAGGACATTGATGACAAGTATTTTTTTATCTCCGAAAACAAATTCACGATGACCAGTTCCAGGCACATCTTCACCCGTGATATTATCAGGTCTGAGCTGATTTGAATTTTCCTTATCGAGATATTCTCGGATATCGTCGACTGATTCGAGAGAATGATTACCACCAGTAAAAATATCGACACCCTGCTCATTGAGCCACTCTATCTGATTCATGCGTGGCCCCTTTCCATGAGTGATATTTTCGTTATTTGCAATGACGACATCTGGAGTGTATTTTGTACGCAAATCTGGTAAATGTTTTGCAAGCATTTTTCGTCCTACTTTCCCATAAATGTCTCAGAAGATAAGGAATTTCATAGCTGCAGTATATCGAAAATAGGAAAGACACAAAAAAATCACCCTACAGGTGATTTAGTATTTCAAATGGAGCAGACAATGGGACTCGAACCCACAACCTCCGCCATGGCAAGGCGGCGCTCTAGCCAATTGAGCTATGTCTGCGCATCTCTATCTAGGATTGGAGCGGGGGGCCAGGTTCGAACTGGTACCTCCAAGGGTTGAAGCCTTAGTGCTCTCGCTCATTTAAGCTACCCCCGCACTACTCCACCTAACAAGGGAGAGTATAGAAAATATTTTATGATTTCAAATTTTTCTCCACGATATACCCAAACTTCTTCTTCCCCACCTGAATGAGTTTTTTCTTTTTATCTACCATGACCATCATTTTTGGATCAGTCGCAACGACTTCATCCACTTTTACACCATTGGAACTGAGAGCATTGCGAGCCTCTGTAGAGTTGCCTACCATACCAATCTCACGAATGAGGGTGACAATAGGATATTCGCCTGCTGGATGTTCATAGAGTGTGATATCGTCATCAGATGGTCGAGCTCAGCCAGCAATAGTGGCTTCGAAATACTCTTCCGCATGATTCACAGAATCTGCATCGTGATAGAGTCAGACTACTTCTCGGGCAAGCTTCTTCTTGATTTCACGAGGATGAATTCCTTTTTCTAAATCTTTTTTCACTTGTGCGATTTCCTCGATTTCACAGGTAGTACAACTCTCAAAGTATGGAATTATCTGACTATCTGGTATCTCCATGATTTTCACGAACATATCATTGGCTGACATATCGAGTGAGATGTAGTTTCATTTTGTCTTACTCATCTTCTCACCATCAGTTCCCATGATGAGCGGCGTGATGAGGATATCCTGTTTTTCCATACCATGAGCCTCCATGAGCGTGCGACCAGCGAGGAGATTGAAGTATTGATCATTTCATCCCAGCTCGACATCACAAGAACCATATTTTCTAGCAATCGCGACACTATCATACCCCTGCATCATAGGATAGAGAAATTCTTGGAGACTGATTCTGACACCAGATTTGAATCGTTTTGAGAAATTATCACGATCGAGCATTTCTGCGACTGAGAAATTCTTCGCGAGCTCTCCTACTCCACAGAAATTTACTGCATCAAGTCACTCACTATTATAGTAGACTTCTACTTTTTTGAGATCAAGAATTTTTCAGAAAAGAGAGAGATATTTCTCTGCATTTGCTCGTGTTTCTTCTCGTTTGAGCATAGGTCGTTCTGCGTCTTTGTCAGAAGAATCCCCTACCTGAGCTGTCGCGTCTCCTATGAGAACTATTATCTCATGTCAGAGATTCTGAAATTCGCGGAGCTTCAAGATAGGCACCGCATGACCGATATGCACGATAGGCGCTGTCGGATCAATGCCGAATTTTATGCGAAGTGTTTTCCCACTTTCCAGGCGCTTGGTCAGACTTTTCTCGTCGATAATTCGTGAGACTCATTTTTTGAGGAGATTTTCAAACTGTTTTTTCATAGACGCATTATGAGAAATATAGAGACTGAATCAAGTTAGTTTTTCTTCGATTTCTGAAGGAGCCCTTGCATTTTCTGTACTTCTGGACTCATTTTCAGCGCATTCTGCAGACGATGAATTTTTGAGAGATCAACCGCTATCTGCTTCTTTTCAAAAGAAAACGATGTGCCACATCCGCATCTGGCGGCTATTTTTTTTGAAACGAGATAATACTTTCACTTTGCTCGTGCTATCTGAGCGCCATCCAATTTGTCTGCATAATCGGAAGTCACCCAAGAACATATACCATTATGTGCTTCAGAGGGAATACGCTCATCATCACCGATTCGCGGAGTAACCAGAATTTTTGACCCTGCACATCCAGCAGAAATAATATCCACATTTACATCGGTGATTCACTGAGATACAAAATCTGCACAGGTATTTTTATCGAGCTTTATAATCATAAAGTCTTAATTTGTCTTAGTTTATAACACCATCTTAGACAAATTTGGAAAGAGTAAAGGGCAGTAGAGCCTCTTGCATATAGTCTTTTGATAATAGCATATAGTTATATTATTTCTCTCATTTTCCTATGACAAAAACCACGCTCAAGAAAAAAATGTTTCCGATGTCTATCCTGGGTACGCTCATACCAACTGTTATTGATAAGACTCCATCAGGAGAACGCGTCTATGATATCTATTCTCGCCTCCTCGAGGATCGTGTGATTTTCCTCGGAGAAGCGATAGATTCAATGATAGCAAATACCGTTATCGCCCAGCTTCTCTTCCTCGAAAAACAAGACGCAAAAGCACCTATCACTATGTATATAAATAGTCCTGGTGGACATGTCACTGCTGGTCTCGCTATCTACGATACGATGCAATACATCAAGCCCGATGTCATCACCGTCGCTGTCGGTATGGCTGCGAGCATGGGATCTGTTATCCTCGCTGGTGGAGCAAAGGGAAAACGCTATGCCCTGCCTCATACAGAAATCATGATTCATCAACCACTCTGAGGTGCAGAAGGTCAGGCAACAGAGATCAGACTCGCAGCAGAACATATCCTCAGAACTGGTGAAGTACTCTATGGTATCCTCGCAAAACACACAGGGCAACCAATTGAAAAAGTACGCCTCGACTGTGATCGTGATAATTTCATGGACGCCAAGCAGGCACTCAAATACGGCCTCATTGATAAAATCATTAACAACGAGGCATAACATTTTATTTTTTTCTTTCCTTTCTTATGAAAAAGTACGCTATTGAATTTGTAGGAACTCTCCTCTTTGTCCTCAGTATTATAGGTATCGTCAATAACGCTTCAGCGCTAGTAGCGGTTCATATTGGTCTCGCACTGACTGTTCTCGTCTACATGGGTTGAGCTGTATCTGGAGCGCATTATAATCCTGCAGTAACGCTCGGAGTTTACCTCAATAAGAAAATAACAAACAGAGATGCATTTGGATATATAATTTCTCAGCTTCTCTGAGCTGTTTGTGGCTATCTGATAATGACTAAGTGACTCGGTATCAATATCGCAGCAGCTACGATGACAACTGATATAAAATCATTATTTATCGCAGAATTCATATTCACATTTGCGCTCGTGTCAATGGTTCTCTACACAGCAGTAAATATGGCTACGGCTGGAAACAGCTACTTTGGTATGGCAATAGGAGGTATCGTAGCTATAGGTATAGTCGTAGTAGGTGGCATATCTGGATGATTCTTTAATCCTGCAGTACTTCTCGGTATAGGAATGTTCGGCATATCCGTTAAGGCGGCTATCACTATCGTCATTGCCCAGTTGGTCGGCGCTTCTTGAGCTGCACTTCTGTACGGATATGTAGTGAAAAAATAGTCCTCCTGTCAGTCAAAAAAACCGATTCTACCGAGAATCGGTTTTTTATGCCAAATACTTGTAATGAAGCGAAATATCTGGTATATTTTGAGTATGGATACACCCCTATTTCCTTCCCAGACAGAAAAACACAATGCTATGATTAGTTATTGTTTTCTTGCTGTCTTTATGCTCATCTCGAGACAGGAACAATTTACAGGAAAATTTGTCAGGAGCCACGCACGGTATGCAACTATACTCCACATAGCCTTTCTGATACTCATTATAGCCCTCTCTCAGTCTCAGAGCTTTTCATCGGTTATCATCTATGATTTCACATGGATTCACGCAGTATTATTTGTATTATTTTTTGTTCTTCTAGGTCTACTAGGAAATGGTATATACAAGGCTCTCAGATGAGAAAAACCTCGTATATCACTCTCAGAATTCACTCTGAAGAATTTTGAAAAAGAGTTCACAGATGAAGTAGCTGTGTCAGAAGATGAAAAAACAACAATTATTCTCTCTCATATACCGTTCCTAGGCATTTATCTGGCAGCCAAATATGGATGAAAACTCACTCAAGGAGAGAAATTTGGAACTTGGTTCTGTATTGCAGCCGCTTTAGCTACATTTATCGATCCGAGCCTCACACTCCTCATCACGATGATTCTGGCAGCCATGTTTTGGATTGTCTATCAGGCTGTTGGGACAGCCAGTACATCAACAGTTCATCTCATTGGTAATAGACTCTGGGGATGACGTGATGCACATATCTACATCAAGAGTCTGGTCACCTATACCCGAGAACTATTCAAACAAAATCAAAAAATGCCCTCTTGGCACGAAATAGAAGAAAAAACGAACAGCGCATACACGGAATACAAAATACCAGTGAATCCGCTTATATACGTACCAATACTCAATATAGTGTTCATGAGAAAAGTTTGGCAAGGCACAGGCACACGGATACATGCAATTCAGTGACTCATTATCACCATACTATTTATTTATGGCATCTTCTGGGGTGGTAATGCTATCACAGTCCTGAGTGCTCTTGCGGGATTCTGGTGATACATACAATCTACCTATAACAAAGACTGTAATATCCCCCTTATTCGACAATGAGCAGATATGAGCATAGCACTGGCACAATTATGGAAAAAAAGAAGTAAACCAGAACAAGTACATCTCACAACAAATAAATAAAAATCTATGCACAAACTCGCACGCACAATACTCGAATCCTATCTCTTTGAAAAGAAGGTACTCACTCCTGCTGACATAGAGAAAATTGAAAAAATTCCCAAAGAAAAATCTCCTATTTTTATCACGATAAGTGATGGAGATAATATCGTAGCAAGCTCTGGAAGAATCTACCCAAAACATGAGACCATCGTAGAAGAGCTCATAGAAAATACGACACTTCTGACTGAGGATACACGATTCCAGCCCTACAAGGATAATCCAGAGAAAACTCGGAAACTGCACTATCGCGTGGATGTATTTCATGACGAAGACCGTAGAATTCTTCACCACCCTGACGAATTGGTATCTGCCACTGAGGGCATGATTCTGCTCTGTCAGAAACAAGAGAAAGTAGGGATTATACTTCCTCACATGTTTAGCTCACCTCTCTCTGGAGAAGAAGTCTATCATCATCTTATAAAGAAAATAAATCTTGACACAGCCCACCTCGGAAAATGAGATGTGATTCTGTATGGAGTAAAAACAGAAATTTTTGAAGACGAAAAGTAAAAGAGAGACACAAATTCTGTTGCATTTTGTTTTTTGCTTTTATAATCACCGTACAAATGTATGGGTGTGTAGCTCAGTTGGTTAGAGCGCGTCTCTGATAAGGACGAGGTCCCTGGTTCAAATCCAGGCACACCCACCATTTTTGTTTATATGTCGGGAAGTGGCGCAATTGGCTAGCGCACCGCGTTTGGGACGCGGGGGTTGCAGGTTCGAGTCCTGTCTTCCCGACCATATATAGGGCCCCATCGTCTAACGGTTAGGACAGCTGGTTTTCATCCAGTAAACCGGAGTTCGACTCTCCGTGGGGTCACCAAAATCATAAATGAGCCATTCAGGCTCTTTTTTGTTTGGAGAGTTCGCATAGTGGTCTAGTGCGCACGCTTGGAAAGCGTGTGTGGAGCAATCCACCAGGAGTTCGAATCTCCTACTCTCCGCCAGTATTTTAGATATCCAAACTCCTCAGGAGTTCGGTACGATTTGCCATTTAAGGCAAATCTCCCCCCTACTCTCCGCCATTACATGAGAAAGTTATGAATTTTTATAAAAAATACATTCTACCGAAATGTCTAAACTGCGCCATGACGAAAAAAGATATAGAAGAACAGAGATCGGGCGTAGCAGATAGAGCAACAGGAACAGTGTTGGAAATCGGCTTTGGTTCTGGACTAAATCTGCCCTATTACAAGAACATCAAAAAATTATACGCAATTGACCCCTCCCAGGAACTCTACGACTTAGCGCATAATCGAATCACAAAAGCTACATTCCCAATTGAATTCATAAAAACATCAGCAGAAAGTATACCGCTAGGTGATAATTCAATTGATTCGGTTATTTCTACATGGAGTCTTTGTAGTATTTCAAGACCTGAAAATGCCCTAAAAGAGATACATAGAGTTTTGAGACCAGGCGGGAAATTTATCTTCGTGGAGCACTGAAAGTCCTCTTGGAAGGCCATAGCAAATTTGCAGAAATTTTTGACGCCTATTTCAAAATCTCTCGCTGGAGGATGTCACCTCAATAGAGAAATAGATACTCTTATTGGAAATGCTGGATTTGAATTTCAAGAACTTCACAAAACAGAACAGAAAATTAACCGTCTGAGTTGCATATACCGAGGTACAGCAATTGCTAAAAATATTTAAGCAGAAAAATTCTTCTCCGCCTGCACCCAATCAACGACGTTCCAAAATGCAGCGATATAGTCGGCTCTTTTATTTTGATGTTTGAGATAGTACGCATGCTCCCATACATCGATACCTATAATAGGCTTTTCTCCGTCTGAGAGGGGTGTATTCTGTCCTGTGGTCTGACGAAGTGCCAATGCTCCATCCTTGTCCTTCACGAGCCACGCCCATCCAGAACCAAATACGGTGAGAGCTTTTGCAGCAAATTGATCTCGGAATTCATCAAAACTGCCAAAAGTATCCTGAATAGCTGTAGATAACTGACCAGTTGATAACACTCTATTGAGGGGCTGAGAGGTTAAAATAGTCCAAAAAAAGCTATGATTGAGATGTCCTCCGAGGTTATTTATGACTCCCTGTTTTTTCTCAGGATTCACCTCATCCAGATGAGAGAGGAGTTCTTCTGGCGAATACTTCTGTAGGAGTTCCGTTCATTCGAGGAGTTTCGTATAGTTGGTGATATAGGTCTGATGATGTTTGCTGTGGTGGATTTCCATAGTGAGAGCATCGATGTGTGGCTCGAGGGCATCATAAGCATATGCGAGCTCTGGAAGTGAATGTGTAATCATAAATTTAAGTAAAGTAATAAATATTATCAGGGTTTATGAGAGTATCGTGTTTATCAAAATACACACCCTCTGCATCCAGTATAGAGCGTTTTTCAGAAATTCAAAAAGCGTAGCCTCCAATGGTTCCATCAGTTTTGATAACGCGGTGACACGGGACTTCGGGCGCATCAGGATTCCTGGTTAATGCTTGTCCGATAGCCTGAGCACTTCTGCATCCTATAAAGTCTCAGAGTATTTTATAAGTTGTCACCTTTCCCCGCGGGATAAGGAGAAGTGCATCATACACTTTTTGCTGAAATGGCGTTATCGTATTATTTTCCACGCGGCATACCATAGAAATCCAGACCTTTCTGATCTACCATAGATTTGGTGTGGAAATTTTTCTTTTTTCCCTTTTTGAAGAATCCTCGCTCATCCACTATCCCCGCTTCGAGAAGTGTGGGAAAGCTCTTTGAAATGAGTTTTTTCTTAGGCCAGTTTTGCTTATTTTCGAGGTAGTGTTTTCTCTTTTTGAATGATTGGTTGCTTCGTGTTTGACCATTTTCACTTCACATAAAAACCTGAAATGTTGTCTTCTTAACATTCTTTGAAAGGCGACGAGCTTTTGCTTGTGCTTTGACGACTGATCATTTGAGTCCATGTTTATTTGCCATATGGTGATATGGTACGAAAACGAAAAAAAAATCAATCCAAAAAGCCAAGAGAGAAACTATCTTCTCATCTCAAGTATACGCCGTGTAATGGCAAAAACATCTGCACGAGTAGCAATTTTTGAAATAGGAAAATCAAAACTGTGATCCACGAGTCCGAGGCTAAAAGCAGTCCCGATAACATTGGTCTGCCAAGGCTCAAATTCACCACCACTGTATTGCTGAATTTTTATATTTGAAGCTCTGAGAAGCATACTGACAGCTTCTGCTAGACTAGGACTTTCTTCAGGTTTGAAATAATTACCACCATCCTGTGTGATGATTCATTTTTCGAGAGCATTTTCTATTGTACGACACGCCCAGGAATTTGGTCTCCGCGCAGAAACATCCCAGAATATTCATCGACAAGTATATGATTCAGGAACATATGTGCTCGATAGTTTCATTGCAAAAGCCACTGCTTCCTGACGCAAGAGAGATTCTGACAAACGATAGAGGCTCTGAGAAGATTTTTTATCTATATAGCCGAGTGTGGCGAGATAGTCAGCATCCGAGAGGTTTGATAGATTTTGCGTTGGGGTAGATACTTTATTCTTTCCGGTGATTTTAAATGAGGCCTGTTCTTCCTGGATTATTTTTTGCTTCTTTCCAAGGATATCAATATAGCGTGCAGCATCGATAACATACGTACCGGCTTCATTTGTACGGACACTCTCGTGCAGGCTCTCGTAGACAGTATCCGGAGAGACGTATCAGAATTGGTTGAAGCCTAGAGCAACTACGCCAGCAATCATCGGAGCAGAAAAAGAAGTACCACTATCTGTATCATAATCGACTCAATATTCTTTATTAAAGACAGCAATTGAAGTTGAAAATATATTTTCACCAGGAGCAAAGAATGAAACACAAGAACCATAGTTCGACCATCGTGCTCGGGCTCCAGAGATATTGAGAGATCCTACGCCTATAGAATAGCTCTTATTACCATTATTGTTACACACTGGGGAAAGTGGATTGATTGTGGTATTGATACCGCTGCTCTTATACGAAAGGACATCGCCATTTCCAGAAGCAATAACTACAATGATACCATTCTCATAAGCAAGTCTCATAATATCATCATATTGCTCACTGTAGATAAATTGACTCTGTCAGAGACTGAGATTGATGATGTTTACTTTGCGATTTATAGCAAAATACATGGCATTTATAATATCACTCTCTTTTGCATTTCATTTAAAATCAAAAACCCTCAGAGGCATAATCTCTACATTTTGTGCGATACCTGCAATTCAGCGATTATTATTTGCCTGAGCTCCTATGATACCCGCGACCATCGTACCATGCTTCCCTGTTGGGAAGTTATCAGGAAGTTCATCTCCAACGAAATTCTTGATTTTACTCGCACCATAGGCAGATCATCCTTCTACCCATATATGATCTGTGAGGTCAGGATGATTGATATTGACCCCATCATCTATGACTGCCACAACCACTTTGTTCGTTTTAGTCACTTTGTTCCATGCTTCAGGAACATTGAGCTCATGGAGATAGTGCTGTAAGTGTGAAAAAGTATCATTACTGACTTTTTTATTCTTATAGAGTCATTGTTCCACATCTGATTGTAGTTCTTCTATAGCCTGTTCAGATTCTTGTATTTGTTGTTTACCGCGAGCATGGTATCGAGCATTTTCATAGTATTCGAGGGCATTCTTTGCATCACTCTTATTGAGATACACAGACGCGATATTGTAGTGAGCTTGATACGAACTTGCGTCCAATTTTATGACTTTCTCATACTGTTCCAGAGCCTTGTCCCACTGTGATCGACGAAAATAGTTATTTCATAAATTGAGATAATTTTCTATAGTTTTATTGATGCTCTGGAGAGAAGCAGCACAGTCATTGTAAGCGTTTTCTACATCTACAGCCTGTATGAACAAATCAGAGAGTGATTTACCGAGAGTTATTTTTTTAGGATCATTTGAAGAGAGAAATCTCCAATTCTCCATCGTAGAAACTACGCGTGTCTTAACAGAGTTATATTCTCTTTCCTCAACAGTACAATCCTTCAATCAATAGAGAAAACTTCCCTGGAAGAGAATAAGAAAGAGAATGAAGAGAATTTTTCTCATACTCTCTGAGTTTACCCTTCTTTTAGCCTTGAGTCAACTTTCTGGTGAGTATTTCTGTGAATATCTTTGGATTGCCTTGTCCTTTGCTTTCTTTCATGCAATTTCCCACGAAATAGCCAAAAAGATTGACCTTTCCAGCCCTATATTCAGCGATTTGTTCAGGACTCGCTGCGAGGACTGCATCGACGATAGCCTCCATCGCACTCGTATCGTTCACTTGGCGAAGCCCCTTTGTATCAACTATTTCATCAGTATCACCACCTTCATTGAGGAGAATTCGGACGACTTCCTGAGCATTTGTAGAGGATATTTCATCGTTTTTTAGCATATTGACGACCTTTGCGAGGGCTTCTGGAGTGATTTTGAGAGCTGAGAAATCAATTTCCTCGTCACCTTTTTTGAGTATTCCCAGGATAACCGTGAGGATGAGGGAGGCAGATTTCTTTGGCTCGTTG